>Ga0315902_10002721_pt1 | contig 27140 bp, 24 predicted proteins | sample LakEriMetagenome_9_FD_203523 | JGI IMG/M metagenome (GOLD analysis project Ga0315902, IMG submission 203523) | Freshwater fungal communities from buoy surface, Lake Erie, Ohio, United States - Buoy 12 MA117 | ecosystem: Environmental > Aquatic > Freshwater > Lake > Lake biofilm | place: USA...
CGGGTGCGGGCGGGCGCTCGCCGCGGCGCAGAAACGCGCGCGCCCAGGACACGCCCGCGCTCACCACATTCGTGCAGATGTTCCGGTGTGTACCCAGCGCGCCCTTAGGCTTCCCGGTGGTGCCGGACGTGTAGAAGATCGTGGCGTCGTCCTCGGGCGTGATCTCGATGTGCGGCAGTGCGGTGTCGGGCAAACCTGCGTAGCCATTCACGGGGCCCAGTGCGTCTTCCCAGAGAAGGGCGCCGTGAAGCTCCGCACCCGCGGGCGCACGCGCCACGATCAGCGTTTCAAGCGCAGGCAACGCGCTGCGATGGGGCGCGATGCGCAGCAGGCGCTCGTGATCCACGATGGCCACGCGTGCGCCGCTATCCGCCAGCGTGAATTCCAGTTCCGACCCCGTGAACCACGCGTTCAGCGGCACCACAATCGCGCCGCAGGCCGCCGCGGCCCAGAAGGCCACGGACCACTCCGGGAGGTTGCGCATGGCGATGGCCACGCGGTCGCCGCGCGCGATGCCGTGTCGCTCGCGCAGCAGGCGCGCCAGCGTGCAGGCCGCGCGGTAGTGCCCCTCGTAACTCATGCGGTCTTCGCCCAGCACGGTGCAGTCGCGCTCGCCGTGCGCGCGGGAGGCGAGCAGGATCTGGGCGAGCGAGCGCGGCGCGTTCTTCCACGTACGCAGCGCATGTCCGTCGATCTGCACTGTTTCCATTTCGAAGGCACTGCCCGGCGCAGTGAGCAGGGCATGCGCTTTGGCGATGCTCATCGCGGGCCACCCGGCGTTGGGTGCTTCGCTCATCATGATGTCTCTGTGGTGCCGGCCGGCGGCTGCGCGTAGCCCAGTGCGCGCAGGCTCACCGCGATCTCGTCGAGGATTGCCGGGTCGTCGATGGTGGCGGGCACCTTGTAAGGCTCGCTGTCGGCGATGGCGCGCATGGTGGCGCGCAGTATCTTGCCCGAGCGGGTCTTCGGCAGGCGGCTCACCACGGCGCAGTGCCGGAACGATGCCACCGGTCCGATCTGATCGCGCACGCGCTGCAGGGCTTCTGCGGCGATGGTGGCGTGCGCGCGCGTCACGCCGGATTTGAGCACCAGCAAGCCCACAGGCACCTGTCCCTTGATGGCGTCGGCCACGCCCATCACGGCGCACTCGGCCACATCAGGGTGGCCTGCCAGTGCCTCTTCGATGGCGCCCGTGGAGAGCCGGTGCCCGGCCACGTTGATGACATCGTCGGTACGCGCCATCACGAAGACGTAGCCGTCCTCGTCCACGTAGCCCGCATCGCCCGTTTCGTAGCAACCCGCAAAGCGGCTGAAGTACGACGAGACGAAACGCGCATCGTTGTTCCACAGCGTGGTGAAGGCGCCAGGCGGCAAGGGCAGGCGCAGCACCAGGGCGCCGAGTTGGTCCGCCGCGAGAGGCTGTCCTTCGGCGTCCAGCACCTCCAGCGCGTAGCCCGGCACGGGCAAGGTGGGCGAGCCCGGCTTTACCGGCAGCAGGTCGATGCCGCGGCAGTTGGCGCAGATCGGCCAGCCGGTTTCGGTTTGCCACCAGTGGTCGATCACGGGTACTCGCAGAACGTCGGCGGCCCAGTTCAGCGTATCCGGGTCGCAGCGCTCGCCGGCCAGGAACAGCGTCTTCAGGCTCGAGATGTCGTGCCGCGCTACGTGCAGTGCCTGCGGATCCTCGCGGCGGATACCGCGGAAGGCAGTCGGCGCGGTGAAAAGCGCCTTCACGCGGTGCTGTGCAATCACGCGCCAGTAGGCGCCGGCGTCGGGCGTGCCCACCGGTTTTCCCTCGTAGAGCACGGTGGTCGAGCCGTTCACCAGCGGCCCGTACACGATGTAGGAGTGCCCTACCACCCAGCCCACATCCGATGCCGCCCAGAAGACCTCGCCGGGCGCGATGTCGTAGACCGCACGCATGGACCACGCGAGCCCCACGAGGTAGCCACCGGTGTCGTGCACCACGCCCTTGGGCTGCCCCGTGGTGCCGGAGGTGTAGAGGATGTAGAGCGGGTGTGTGGCCTCCACCGGCACACACGCTGCGGGTGTGGCAGTGATGAGCGCCTGCGACCAGTCGAGATCCCGGCCGTCGTGCATGTCTGCAGCGAGTTGCGGGCGCTGGAGTACCAGGCAGTGGCGCGGCCGGTGCGTGGCCAAGTCGATTGCAGCATCCAGCAGGGGCTTGTAGGCCACCACTCGCGTGGGCTCGATGCCGCAGGAGGCTGTGAGCACCACCACTGGCGTGGCATCGTCGATGCGCACCGCGAGTTCGTGCGCCGCAAAGCCGCCGAAGACCACCGAGTGGATCGCACCGATGCGCGCGCAGGCGAGCATCGCCATCACAGCCTCGGGCACCATCGGCATGTAGACCAGCACGCGGTCGCCTTTGCTCACACCGAGCGAGAGCAGCACGCCGGCGAGCCGCGCCACTTCGTGCTGCAGTTCCGCATAGCTGAAGCGCTTCACGCTGCCGGTGACGGGGCTGTCGTAAATGAGTGCACAGCGATCGCCGTGGCCGGCTGCGATGTGCCGGTCGAGCGCGTTGTGGCAGGCGTTCAGCTGTCCGTCGGGGTACCAGCGATCGAAGGGGCTGTGGGAGCGGTCGAGGATGACCGTGGGGGCGCGGTGCCAGTCGAGCAGCGCGGCCTGTTCCGCCCAGAAGGCTTCCGGCTCCGCAAGTGAACGCGCGTGCTGCTCGCGCTGGGTGCTGCTCATGTCTTGACATCCCGTCTCGTGTGGCCGCGCCAGAGTGTCGCGGATGCGCGTCTGGATGTCATGCGGCAGCTGTGCCCCGGGCTGAACCGCGGGTGCTCCCATGAGACCTCAACACAAAAAACGCTGATATCAGGGGCATGGCGCCCCTACCGCAGGCTAGCTGCGTCGGCGACGCAGCAGCGTCTGCGCGAGATACAGCACCACTCCCGTCCACACCAGCGAGAAACTCCACACCGCCGCCGGCTCCAGCGGTTCACCAAACGCGAATACGGCCACCAGCAGCTGCACGGTCGGGTTGATGTAGAACAGCAGCCCGAGCGCGATCATCGGCAGGCGCCGCGCGGCCTCGATGTATCCGAGCAGCGGGATCGCGGTGAAGGCGCCAGCGCAGAGCAGGATCGCATCCACGCCACGACCGTGCGTACCCAGCCCCGCACCTTCGTGCCACAGAATCCAGCCGAGGGCGAAGGGTGCCAGCAGCAGCGTCTCTGCGAAGAGCCCGTCCAGCTAATCCACCTTCACGAGCCGCCGCACCGCGCCATAAAGCCCGAAAGACACCGACACGCCCAGTGCCACCAGCGGCAGATGTCCGAGCGCACTTGCGTAGAGCACAACACCCGCGGTGGCGAAACCGACGGACATCCATTGCAGCGGCGTGAGCCGCTCGCGGAAACCTACGAGGCCGATCAGCACCGCCACCAGCGGCTGCATGAAATACCCGAGGCTCGCTTCAGCAAGACGATCCTGGCCCATCGCGTGAAGGAAGATGCCCCAGTTGAGGGCAACGAGCGCCGAACTCACGCCGAGCAACAGCAAGCTGCGTGGCGAACGCAGCACGCGGAAGGCGCCGGCAAGTCGCCCCCGCGCGAGCAACAGCGCCGCGCAGAACGGAGCGGCCCAGAGCGCCCGGTGTGCGAGAAGATCGACCGCGGGCACCACCTTTGCCGGCACCCAGTAGAACGCCGCCAACCCCCACCAGAGATAGGCCGCCGATCCCGCGAGGATGCCGGTGCGATCGAGACCGGGCGTGCCGTGCTGCGTCATGCCATCATTGTGCCCGCGCGGGCCTGCCGCGCGATATGCCGAGGGGGAAGATGAGATGGAGGATTTCAGGGGCAAGGTGGCTGTCGTCACCGGTGCGGGATCCGGCATCGGCCGTGCGCTGTGCGTGCAACTCGCTGCCGCCGGGGCGCGTGTGGCCCTGTCGGATCGCAACCCCGAGAGCCTTGCCGCCACCCTCGCCCTGCTGGGTGGCACGGGTCACCGCGCCTACGCGCTTGATGTCACGTCGCGGGAAGCGGTCGCCGCACACGCGGCCGAGGTGCAGGCCGACATGGGCGCGGTGCACTACCTCTTCAACAACGCCGGCGCCACCATTATGGGCAGCTTCGAGCAGCTCTCGGTCGAGGAGATCGAGTGGCAGCTGAACGTCAATCTATGGGGCGTGATTTATATCGCCAAGGCCTTCCTGCCCGGCATGCTCGCGGCGCGCACGGGATGCATCGTCAACATCTCCAGCGTCTTCGGCATGATCGGCTTTCCGCTGCAGAGCGCCTACAACATCTCGAAATTCGGCGTGCGCGGTTTGACCGAGAGCCTGTGGTCGGAACTGGAGGGCACAGGCGTGCGCGCGGTCTCGGTGCACCCGGGCGGCATCCGCACCGGCATCGCGAAGACGGCGGCATTCGCGGCGCGTGCAGGCGCGGCAGAGCGCGAGCTTTCCGGGCTCTCGGACACCATGCTGATCACACCGCCGGAGGACTGCGCGCGTGACATTCTTGCGGGCGTGCTTGCCGGCAAACCGCGCATCCTCACGGGTAACCGCGCGCGCACCGTGTGGTGGCTGTCGAGGATCTTTCCGGACAGCTATCCCGCCATCCTGCGGCGTCTCGCCGGCAAACCACGCCGTCACGGAGCCTGAGCCATGAGTGATTCACTGCTGATCGGCGGCGGCAGCGCGCCCTCGCATCTGCTGCTGCGCTACGCGAACCGTCACGGGCTGGTGGCAGGCGCCACCGGTACCGGCAAGACCGTCACCGTGCAGGGCCTTGCAGAAGGTTTCTCCGCTGCCGGCGTGCCCGTGATCGTGGCCGATGTGAAAGGTGATCTCTGCGGCATCGCCATGCCCGGCAGCCCGGGCGAGCGCATCGCGAAGCGCTGGGAGCAGATCGGCCTGCCGGTGCCGCCTTTCGCGGGCGCGCCGGTGCGGATCTGGGACGTGCACGGCGAGGGAGGTGTGGCGCTGCGGCTCAGTATTTCCGAGCTCGGCCCGCAGATGCTCGCGCGGATGCTGGAGCTGAATGAAACGCAGGAGACGGTGCTCTCTCTCGTGTTCCGCTTTGCCGACGACGAGGGCCTGCTGCTGCTCGATCTCGCGGACCTGGGCACCACGCTCGCGCATCTCGCCGAGCACGCGAAAGACATGGGCCCGCGCTACGCGGCGTTTTCGCGGCCCTCGGTGTCGGCGATCCAGCGGCGCCTGCTGTTGCTGGAAGAGGCAGGCGGCACGCACTTTTTCGGCGAGCCTGCGGTGAGCCTCGGCGATTTCCTGCAGACCGCGCCCGACGGTCGGGGCATGGTGAACCTGCTGGATGCACGCAAACTGGTGTCGCAGCCGCGGCTCTACAGCAGCTTCCTGCTGTGGCTGCTCTCGGAGCTCTACGAGACGCTCCCCGAGGCGGGCGATATCGACAAGCCGAAGATGGCGTTTTTCTTTGACGAGGCGCACCTGCTTTTTGCCGACGCGCCGAAATCGCTCCGCGAGCGTGTGGAGCAGGTGGTGCGGCTGATCCGCTCGCGCGGGGTGGGGATCTACTTCATCAGCCAGAGCCCGGGTGACATTCCGGATACCGTACTCGCGCAATTGGGCAACCGCATCCAGCACGCGTTGCGCGCCTACACGCCCGCCGAGCAGAAAGCCGTACGTGTGGCGGCCGATGCCTTTCGCACCAACCCCGCGTTCGACACCCGCACCGTGATTGGCGAACTTGCGGTGGGCGAGGCGCTGGTCTCGACGCTGGATGCGGGCGGCGTGCCCACGGTGGTGCAGCGTGTGCTGGTGCGTCCGCCCGTCTCGCGCATCGGGCCGCTCAGCGATGCCGAGCGCGAGACGCTGCTGCGCGCCGATCCATTGCACGCCCGCTATCGCGAGGCGCAGGACCCCGTCTCTGCCCACGAGATACTCAGCCAGCGCGCCGCCGATGCGCTCGAGCGTTCTGCGCGTGATGAGGCCCCGCAGATCCGTTTCCCCCGGGAAGAACCGCAGGCCCGCGCCCCGCGTGAGCCCGCGCCCCGTGCCGAACCGCGCGGCCGCCAGCGCGAGAGCGCCGGCGAGGCGCTGGTGAAGAGCGTGGCGCGTGCGGTGGGCAGCAGCCTCGGGCGCAGCATCGTACGCGGCGTGCTGGGCTCGATCCTGCGCGGGCGCTGAGGCGCCCATATTCCCTGCGGGGGGTAGTGTCCGTCCCGGGCGTGGCGGCTAAACTGCGCGCTCTTCACAGCACTCTTCTGGAGACCTGAACAGTGGCATCGTTCGGCTGGGCTTCTTTCGACTGGCAAGACCCCTTCCTCCTCATGCAGGAACTCTCCGACGAGGAGCGCATGATCATGGAAACCGCGCGTGACTACGCGCAGGCGAAGCTCGCACCGCGCATTCGCCAGGCCTATCGCAACGAGAGCACGGATCCCGCGATTTTCCGCGAGATGGGCGAGTTGGGCCTCCTCGGCCCCACCATCGAGGGCTACGGCTGCCCGGGCGTGAACTACGTGAGCTACGGCCTGATCGCCCGCGAGATCGAGCGCGTGGATTCGGGCTACCGCTCGATGTTCAGCGTACAGTCGAGCCTCGTGATGTACCCCATCTACGCCTATGGCACCGAGGAGCAGCGCGAGAAGTACCTCCCGAAGCTCGCCACGGGCGAGTGGGTCGGCTGCTTCGGCCTGACCGAGCCCGACGCGGGCTCAGACCCTGCCGGCATGATCACGCGCGCCCGGAGCGTCAACGGCGGTTACGTGCTGAACGGCGCCAAGATGTGGATCAGCAACTCGCCGCTCGCGGATGTGTTCGTGGTCTGGGCCAAGTGCGACGACGGCAAGATCCGCGGCTTCGTGCTCGAGAAGGGCATGAAGGGCCTCTCGGCGCCGAAGATCGAGGGCAAGTTGAGCCTGCGTGCCTCCATCACCGGCCAGATCGTGATGCAGGATGTCGAAGTGCCCGAGAGCGCGTTGCTCCCGAACGTCGAAGGCCTGAAAGGGCCCTTCGGCTGCCTGAACAACGCGCGATTCGGCATCGCCTGGGGCACGCTGGGCGCGGCCGAAGCCTGCTGGCACGCGGCACGCAGCTACACGCTCGATCGCAAGCAGTTCGGCCGCCCGCTCGCGTCCAACCAGCTCATCCAGAAAAAACTCGCCGACATGCAGACCGAGATCAGCCTCGCACTCCTCGGCGTGTTGCAGGCCGGGCGCTTGAAGGACCGCGGCCTGCTATCGCCCGAGTTGATCTCGATGCTGAAGCGCAACTCCTGCGGCAAGGCGCTAGAGATCGCGCGCACCGCGCGTGACATGCACGGCGGCAACGGCATCTCGGATGAGTACCCCGTGTTCCGCCACATGGTGAACCTCGAGACGGTAAATACCTACGAGGGCACGCACGATGTGCACGCGCTGATCCTCGGCCGCGCGCAGACCGGGATCGCGGCGTTCTGAGATGAGCGGTGCGCTCGATGGCCTGCGCGTACTCGATCTCAGTCGCGTACTCGCAGGCCCGTGGGCCACGCAGATCTTCGCCGACATGGGCGCCGAGGTGCTTAAGGTCGAGCGCCCCGGTGAAGGTGACGACACCCGCAGCTGGGGCCCGCCGTGGCTCAAAGACCGCGACGGCAACGACACCACGGATTCCGCCTATTACCTCTGCGCGAACCGCAGCAAGAAATCCATCACACTCGACATCACGACGCCCGAGGGCCAGCGTCGTGTGCGCGAACTGGCGATGGAGAGCGATGTTCTGGTCGAGAACTACAAAGTCGGCGGGCTCGCGAAGTACGGCCTCGATTACACGAGCCTCTCCGCGCTCAACCCGCGTCTCGTCTATTGCTCCATCACCGGTTTCGGACAAACGGGGCCCTATGCGCAGCGCGCGGGGTATGACTTCCTGATCCAGGGCATGGGCGGGTTGATGAGCCTCACCGGCACGAAGGATGGTGAGCCGCTCAAAGTGGGTGTGGCGCTGGCAGACATCATGACCGGGCTTTACGCCACCATCGGTGTGCAGGCTGCGCTGCTGGAGCGTGAAAGAAGCGGGCTCGGGCAGCACGTGGATCTCGCGCTTCTCGACGTGCAGGTGGCAACGCTGGCGAATCAGGCCATGAATTACTTGGTCGGTGGCAAAGTGCCCGGGCGCTCCGGTAACGCGCACCCGAACATCGTGCCCTACCAGGCCTTTGCCGCGGCAGACGGGCATCTCATCCTCGCCATAGGAAACGACGGCCAGTTCCGCCGCTTCTGCGAGACCGCGGGAGTGCCCGATATGGGCACGGACTCTCGCTACGCCACCAACGCTGCACGCCTCGCCAACCGCGAGGAACTCTGCACGCGTATCGCCGCACTCATGGCCGACCGCAGCATGGACGACTGGATCGCCGCGCTGGAAAAAGCCGGTGTGCCCTGTGGCCCCATCAACACGCTCGACCGCGTCTTCCGCGACCCGCAGGTGCAGGCGCGCGCCATGGTGCAGCAGGTGGAGCATCCCCTCGCCGGGCCCATACCCACGGTGCGCAACCCCATCCTGTTCTCGCGCAGCCGCATGCGCTTGCACCGCGCGCCGCCGCTCCTCGGCGAAGACGACGCCTGAGTTCCTCACGGCACGCTGCCGAGCGTGTACCGTCGGGCGCGCGCCTCCCGTCCGCGCAACGGCGCAGGAGCTCCCGGATGCAAGACGACCCGCAAGAGCTCATCGGTTTCATCGGCATGGGCACCATGGGCGCGCGCAGGGCGATGCGTCTTCTGGACGCCGGCTTCGATCTCCTTGTCTGGAACCGCGCACCGGAGCGTTGCGACGCCGTCGTCGCGCGCGGTGCTGACGCGGCAGACTCACTCGCTGAACTCGTCGAAGGCTGCGATATCGTGCTGCTTCGCCTGTTGGAGGCAGAGGTCAGGGGTCGAATCCCTTCGGTGCGCTGAATTCGTCTGTCGGCCAGGTGCGTTCAGCGCCCATGGGTGGTGAGCTCCTATCTCTTCCTTGTACGGTTTGTGGCTGTCGCAGGCCGCCGGGCGGCACTGCTGCGGTCCTTGGGGGCACTCGGCGTTGTGAAAACCATACGCTCCAGTAACGGCCAGACGCTCTTGCTGATCTCCTCTGGATCCGGGCTCAGCACACCCTGCAAGCGGATCTCTTCCTGCAGCGATGGAATGACCGTTGTCAGGCCGACCATCAGATAGAAGAGGATGTCGGGATCGGCATCGACCGCACCGCCCTCACGCTGCGCCTCCCGGAACAGCTTGGCCTGCGCCTCCCGGATCGGACGAAGATAGTTCTCGACCAGCCAGGGCAGGCGCGGGCTGCCGAGGCGCATCTCCTGCAGGACGAAGCGCTGCATTTTGGGGTGTGCCAGCTGGAATTCGATGCTCTGCTTCAACTCGTGGCGCAGGGTTTCAGTCGCGGTCATGCCATCTGGGCGCCGGCGTGCTTCCGCGAGGATCGCCAGCGCCTCTTCGAAGCCATGCAGCGCGGCGGCTTGCCAGAGAGCATCCTTGTTGGCGAAGTGGTAAATCACCAGCTGGTGGTTGATGCCGCAGCGCTGGGCGATATGGCGGATATTGGCGCCATCGAAACCCCGCTCCCCGAATTCGTCCACGGCGGCATCGAGTATCTGGCGGCGCGTCTGGAGCGCGCGCGCCTGCTCGGCGCGCTGGCGTTTCTGCGGACGCCGGGTTGATTTGACGACCTCTGCCTTTTTTCTGCCCGACATCACCACGCTCTCGCTCCGCTCAGGGGACCACAGTGCCCCCCGACGGGCAGCTTCGCGCCTCCCCCGGCCGGTCGCAAGACACTCAGGGGCTCAAACATTAAATTGTCCTTTTGGAATATTTAGTATTATGCTCGGGTCAGGCGCTGCATCTGATGACCCCGTGCGAACACCCACAGCAGGAGGCCGCACGAGGGGACACCCCCACATCCTGGAGCCTGCATCGGAGCCGCCCGACCGCTTGAGACCAACGCATAACGCCAACAGCAGAGTTCAAGGAGACATACCGATGCGCACGCGATACCACGCCACAACGACACTGCGCTTGGCCATTGCGGCCGCAGCGGCTGCCATGGCCATGCAACCCGCCTCGGCCCAGCAGGCTGCGGCGCCCGGGCCTGCACTTGCCGAGGAAGTCATCATCGTCACGGCGACCTTGCGCGACGAGAACCTCCAGCAGGTACCTATCGCCGTTTCTGCATACGACGCCTCGGCGCTCAGCCGCGCGGGGGTAAAAGACATCAGGAATCTCGACGCCGTTTCGGCGAGCTACGCAGCCCAGACAGGCCCCACGCAGACCGGCGCCACGACCTTGCGGATACGGGGGGTCGGCACCACCGGCAACAACACCGGCCTCGAGAGCGCGGTGGGGGTGTTTCTCGACGGGGTTTACCAGAGCCGCGCCGGCATCGCGCTGGGAGATCTGATGGACGTGGAGCAGGTGGAACTGCTGCGGGGCCCACAGGGAACCCTCTTCGGTCGCAACACCTCGGCCGGCGCACTGCACATCAAGACACGCAAACCCAACCTCGAGGAAACCGACGGATTCATCAATGCCACCTACGGCAACTACGACCTGATGAACATCCAGGCCGGTGTGTCCACGCCGGTGGGTGACAACGCGGGCGTGCGGCTCTCAGGCGCGTGGCGCCAGCGCGACGGCTACCTCAGTAACGCCTCAGGTGGCGAGAGCAACGACCGCGACCGCTACATTTTGCGTGGCCAGTATTACATCGAGCCGAGCGACAGCTTCAGCCTGCGAGTGATCGCTGATTACTCCAAGATCGACGAAAAATGCTGCGACGCCGTGATCATTCAGGAGACCAGCTACGTAAACGGGCCCTTCGCGGCCAACGGCTTGCCAGGCAACGGTGGCGCGCCGAATACGGGGGAGCGAGCACTCGACAAACTCCGCACCTCCAACGGATCCGAGTTCGCGGACACTCTGGAGCAGTACGGCCTCTCGGTGCAGGCAGACTGGGATGTCGGCAGCGGCACGCTCACCTCCATCACGGCCTATCGAGAATCGAAAGCAAATCCCACCACCGAACCGGATTTCGTGACGGTGGATGTCTTTTCCCTGTCCAGCGGTGGTTCCACGGCCTCAGCCGGCACAGGAACGGAGTACACCCGCATCGAGAATTTCACGCAGGAGTTGCGGTTCACGGGCTCCTGGGGAGATCGATTGGACTATCTCATCGGGGCGTTCTATGCCGATGAGAAGATTTCCGAGCTGAAGTCGACCAGCCTGGGAGCGGACTACCAGTCCTACATGAGCACGCCGCTCAGCTCGATCGGTCTGCCGCCGAACTCGCTGCTCACGATCTTCGCGGGCGGCGTGTCTGCCGCAGGCGCCACGGCCCGAAACCAGTTCGATCAGGACGGCAGCAACTGGGCGATTTTCACCAACAATACGTTCCACATGACCGATCGCGTGGCGATCAATCTGGGTCTTCGCTATTCGGATGACCACAAGGAGGGACGCTTCGACCAGCTGGATGCCAGCAACCCCGCGTGCGGCGCTGTGGCCGGACGCGCTGCTTTTCTGCCGGCGCCACTGCAGGCGCTGGTGCCCGTCGCACTCGCGTTCACCTGCCAGTTCGGCGCCACGCCCGTGGGGGCCTGGGCGGGGGCGCCCCAGGAGTTCGATGAAACCTACAACGAAGACGAGCTGGTCTGGACTGCCAAGCTGCTCGGCCAGATCACGGACGATGTGAACGCGTACCTGAGCGCGAGCCACGGGTACAAGGCGGGAGGCTTCAACCTCGACCCGACGGCGGCGGTGTTTGGCGCAGACCCGAGCTTCAAGCCGGAAACCGTGGACGCGCTGGAGGTCGGGCTAAAGTCCCAGTGGCTGGACGGCCGTGTCACGGCCAATCTCGCTGTGTTCCAGCAGGAACTGGAGGACTTCCAGGTGCTGGAGTTCACCGGCACGCAGTTCCGCACGTTCAATGTCGAGAAAGCAGAATCGAAGGGTTTCGAACTCGAGCTGGGCGCCCGGATCACGGATGGTCTCTCCGCGAGCCTGGGTCTCACTTACGCCGACGCCAAATACCCCGGTGATTGCGGAGGAGATGCGCCGCCAGCAGCGGTGGCCTTGCTCTGTGGGCAGGATCTCACCAGCGCGCCGGAGTGGGTGGCGGTGGCAGGCTTCAACTGGCAGCACGATCTTGGCAGCAACCTGATGATGAGCCTCGCCGCGAACCTGCGCTGGGAAGACGATCGCCGCACCGGGACGCAGGCACTGCAACCGGTACTGGCAGGCACTGGCACCGAAGGACCCGGGCTGTCGCTCATAAATGCGCCCTACGACATCCAGGATAGCTTCACGAAGGTCAACCTGCGCGCAGCCATCGGCGATCGCGACGGACAGTGGATGGTCGAGGTCTGGGCCAACAACCTCTTCGACGAACAGACGTACGCCATTTCCGCGAACACACCGTTCCGCGGAATTCCCACCCTGCCCGGGCCGTTCAATGCGGGCGGCATCGGCCTCTCGCGCGTGGTCTTCCCCGAGGAGCCTCGCACCTACGGTTTGACGGTGAGTCACAACTTCTGATCAGACGCCTGGCAGGGAGCCAAAGATACCTCGGCTCCCTGCGCGCTTGATGGCGACGAGAAGGCGTTGTCTTGCCGGGCGAAGAGGCAGACGTTCAGTTGCCGCCCGGGCCCGAAGCCGCCGCAAGCGCGTCGTAGCCGTAGAGCCTCTCGGCTTGCGCCGCTAGACCCTTTCCCGCACGGCGCATGAGAATGTTCCTCACCCAGCTGCGCGGGGCGCGCATGTGGTAGAGCCCGGTGTTGGCGCGCGATCCCGTTTGTATGGCTGTCGTCCGTGGCTTGCGCAGTGACTCGTAGCGCTGCAGTGCGAGAGGGATGGCGGCGGCGTCCACATTGCGCAGACAGGCCGCCAGCACCGCGGCGTCCTCGATCGCCATGCAGGCACCCTGCGCCATGAACGGCAGGGTCGGGTGGCAGGCATCGCCCAGCAGGGTCACCGCGCCTTTACTCCATTGCGGCAAAGGGTCGCGGTCGAAAAGCGCCCATTTGTAGCAGCCGTCCGCCGGAGCGCGGTCAAGGATCCGGCCCACGACGGGATGCCATCCGCGGAAGTCGCGCAGCAGATCGTCTCGGCTTCCCAGGGCAGACCAGGATTCATCCTGCCAGTCGTCACGCTCCACGACGGCAACAATGTTCAGCAGAGAGCCGCCACGAAGGTAATAGTGAACGAGATGAGCGCCGGGGCCCATCCAGAGCCCCGCGACGGGCTTTACGCCTTCTTCCAGCAAGCCGTTCGCGGGCACCACGAGACGCCAGGCAACATTCCCGGTGAATCGCGGCATCGCCTCACCGCAGAGCGCAGTTCGCACGGCACTGCGTATGCCATCGGCACCGATCAGAAGGTCTGCATGGAATCGCTGGTCAGCACTCGTGACAGAGACGCCATCGGTCGAGGCCTGCAGTGCGGTAAAGGGTGTGCCGAGGAGCAGGTTGACGCGGGGTTCCGTCGTGACGGCACGCGCGAGCACACCCAGAAGATCAGCGCGGTGGATATGAAGATACGGTGCGCCGTAACGATCCTCGACGGTTCGCCCGAGCGGAACATGACTCACGCGGATCCCGCGCTTCCACGTCCGGCCTTCGACGCACTCCGGACGGAAGGCCACCTGATCGACGTCCTTGCTCAACCCCAGAGCATGGAGCACACGACTCGCGTTCGGTGAGATCTGCAGACCTGCGCCGACCTCTGCAAGGGCGGGGGCTTTCTCGATCACAGTGACCGAAGCGTCCTGTCGAGCGAGGGCCAGCGCTGCGCTCAGTCCGCCAATGCCGGCACCGACGATCAGTACGCGCAGGGCACACATCAGACGGGCCATCCTGGCGCCAGGGTTGCAGAATCCGTACTCGCGAACTCCGTCGCAAGCGTAACGAGCGCGTTCGTCAGCGGTTCAATCGCCGACAGAAACGGGGAGTGGTCGGCATCCAGAGGGAGCACTCGCGTAATGCCGGCGCGTGCGTGCATCCGCCGCTGGTGGGCGAGGGAAATCGCGCGATCCTGCAGACATTCGATATAGGCACGCGCGGGCAGCGGCCCGGAGGGCGCGGAGACGCGCTGCAGCGTCGGGAGGTTGGGTTCCGGAGTGAGGCGCGCGCTCGCCTGGGCTGCATGTTCAGGGGTGCAGCGGTTGTAGAAAACATCTGCAGCACGCTCGGTGCGAAAAGTGGTTCGCATCAGGCCACGGCTGACAGCTCCGGGAACGCCGCCCTCCGCATCCCGCCGGGCGAGGGACAGCAGGTTTTCCCCGGGCAGCGGGGCGAACGCGCACAGATAGACGAGCCCGTTGAAGGCGGCAGGCTGGCGCGCGGCAGCCTCCGTGATCACAAGACCCCCGAGGCTGTGACCGACAGCGATCACGTTGCCATCCAATGCGTGCGCTGCAGCCAGAACGCACCGCGCATAACTCCCAAGCGACCCCCTCCACCAGAGGGCTGAACCAGCGCCGTGTCCGGGAAGGTCCGGTGCCGCTACGGAATGACCTGAAGCTCGCAGGCGACTAGCAAGCGCATCCCAGCACCAGGCGCCGTGCCAAGCACCGTGCACGAGTACGAAACGAGCCACACGAAGCCCTCCAGCTTCCACGACAGCGACGTACGTCGCTGCGGATTGACCTTTGTAACGGGGAGTACAATACTTTACAAAAGGTAAATTTAGAAAGATCCCACCCAAGTCGATGTCGGGGTACGGCACGGCAGGGATCGAGGCTGAGGAGGTCCGCGTGTCATCCCGGAAAGTGATCATCAGTTGTGCCGTGACGGGGTCGATCCATACACCCTCGATGTCGCCCTATCTGCCCATCACGGCGGAGGAGATTTCAACCTCGGCGCTCGAAGCAGCAGCAGCCGGCGCCGCGATCGTGCACCTGCACGCGCGCAATCCTGAAGACGGTCGGCCTGATCAGACGCCCGCAGCCTTCGAGCCCTTTCTCCGCCATATCGCGGCCGCGTCCGATGTGGTGGTGAACCTCACGACCGGAGGTTCCCCGTACATGCCAGTGGAAGAGCGGGTCCAGCCGGCGGCGCTGTGGAAGCCCGAGATCGCGAGCATCAACATGGGCTCGATGAACTTCGGCCTGTTCCCGATGTTGCGGCGGTACACGGAGTTCAGGCACGCGTGGGAGAGGCCCATGCTCGAGGGATCCCACGACCTCGTATTCCGCAACAGCTTCCGGGACATCCGCTTTGCGCTCGACACCCTGAACCCCACGGGCGCGCGTTACGAGTTCGAGTGCTACGACACCGCGCACCTGCACAACCTTCACTATTTTTGGCGTGAAGGACTGGTACAGGCGCCGCTCTTCATCCAGACCTGCTTCGGGCTCCTGGGCGGCATTGGCGCACACCCGGACGAAGTGACCCACATGCGGCGCACTGCGGACCGCCTGTTCGGGGACAACTACCACTGGTCCGTGCTCGGTGCCGGGCAGGCACAGATGCGCGTGGCTGCGATGGCCGTGGCCATGGGCGGGCACGTACGCGTGGGGCTGGAGGATTCGCTCTGGATCGGTCCCGGTGAACTTGCCATCAGCAATGCACAGCAGGTGGCACGCATACGGCAGGTGATCGAGGGACTGGGGCTCGAGGTAGCGACGCCCGCACAAGCGCGCTCCATCCTCGGCCTCAAGGGTGCCGCGGCGACGGGGTTTTGAGGTATGCGGCTCGCGCGCTGTTTCAGTGTGTCGGACGTCCGCCTCGCCGCGCGTGCCCGGCTACCCGCGCCGATGTTTCACTACATCGATGGCGGGTCCGATGACGAGTGGACGCTGCGCCGCAACAGTGCGGCCTATTCGGACTACCAGCTTCTGCCTGAGCAACTGCGCGATGTGTCGTCGGTGGACACGTCGACACAGCTATTCGGGCAGACGCTGGCGGTGCCGTTCTTCCTTTCACCCACCGGAATGTCGCGGCTGTTCCATCACGACCGGGAACTGGCGGTGGTACGCGCTGCGCAGACGTTCGGAACGCTCTACTCGCTCTCGACGCTGGCGACCACCTCTCTCGAGGACATAGCAGCGGAAACCGCGTCACCAAAGATGTTCCAGATCTACATCCTGCGCGATCGCGGGCTCACGCAGGAGTTCGTGGAGCGTTGCAGGCGCGCAAGGTACAGCGCGCTCTGCCTCACCGTGGACATGCAGATGGCGGGAAACCGCGAGCGGGATAGGGTCACCGGAATGGTGATGCCGCCACGCTTCGGTCCGGGGAGCCTGCTCGGTTTCGCCACACGCCCGCACTGGACCCTGAATCTCCTGCGTCGTCCGGATTTCCGGCTCGCCAATGTTGCGCACAGGGTCGATGCACTCGGCTCGGGCGCGATGGGGCTGATCGATTACGTCAACAGCCAGTTCGACCGCAGCGTGACATGGGCGGACGTCGAGTGGCTGCGCAGTCAGTGGCACGGAACACTCGTGCTGAAGGGAATTCTTTCCCCGGGCGATGCACAACGTGCGGTGGCGTCCGGCGTCGACGTGCTGATGCTCTCCAACCACGGCGGGCGACAGCTCGACGGCACGCCGGCGCCGATCGACATGCTGCAACCGGTACGCGATGCCGTAGGCGACAAGGTGAGGCTGATCGTGGACGGCGGAATAAGGCGCGGCACCGACATCGTGAAGGCGCTCGCATTGGGTGCGGATGCGTGCTCCATCGGCAAGGCCTACCTGTACGGGCTGGCAGCGGGTGGCCAGTCAGGCGTGGAGCACGTACTGGGCCTCCTTCGAACCGAAGTCGAACGCTGCATGACGCTGCTCGGTTGCGCGCGCATCTCAGACCTCGGCGCGCGACATGTCATGAGGCCACAGCTCAAAGCTTTCCACGTGGATAATTTATTGTAATAACATCTCCGTGCCTGCAAGCGGCGTCGGTACGGTCACGCATCACTCCCGGAGCAATACGCATGCAAATAGAACAGCACACCATCGGCGACATTTTCGCCCGCCGGTTCAAGGGCGCAGACGCGCGCTACGCGATCGTCATCAGCCACGGCATCGGGGCCCACTCCGGTATCTACAACCGCTTCGGCTCGCATCACGGTCAGCGTGGCGTCGACATCTGGGCCTACGACGGGCCGGGCCATGGACTCTCGACGAACACGCGCCCGCGGGGTCAGTTCGACTTCGCGGAGTGGGTGGAGGCGAGCATCGCGGTTTGCGAGCACGTGCATCGCCTGACGGGTCTGCCGGTGTTCACGCTGGGCTCCAGCCTCGGCGTGGCGGCGGCGTACAGCTCGCTCAGCGCAGATGTGGTGCGTGGCGCCATCCTGATGGGCTCGGCCGCGGTGCCTGGCTCCAACTGGATGCCCGCGAATCATCCCTACCGGGCACCGGACGTGGTGAAGGTCGCGAAGATGCTCGGGCGCACGCTGCAGTTCAACATCATGCGAGCCATCGATTTCGAGAAGGATTATGGCTTTCCCGGCGCAGCCGACCAGCGACGGTTCGACCACCTGAACCTCGAGAGCTACGACTTCGCATCGGTGGTGAGCATGTTCGCCTACGACCCGAAAATCCCGCCGTCCCTGAACACGAAACCGATCCTCTACGGCTATGGCGCCGACGACCAGATGACACCGGTGGAGGTAGTGCGCGAATGCGCCGCGTCGATAGCAGGCCCGGTCCGCTTCGAGCTGATCCCTGGCGGCAAGCACCAGCTGATGCTGTTCAACACGGTCGCGTTTTCCGACCTGATCGAGGAGTGGGTCAGCCCGCTCCTCGATGACTGAATCCACACATAAACAACGGGAGAAGACCATGGCACTCAGACCGAACGGCATGCATCACATCGCAATCTGCACGGCAGACATCAAAAAGCAGATCGAGTTCTTCACCGACGTGCTGGGTGCGCGCCTCGTGGCGCTCTACTGGATGCACGGCACCGAGGGCGCGTGGCACGGATTTCTGGAACTGAGTGCTTCGTCCACGGTGGCGTTCGTACAGCATCCGGATGTGCAGGCCAAACCCCGAACGCCGGATCTCACGCATGCGCGCACACCCGGGCACTTCACCTCGGCAGGCACCATGCAACACCTCGCGCTCAACGTGGACACCGAGCAGGAGCTCCTCGCGATGCGCGACCGCATCCGTTCGCGCGGCATCGTGGCACTCGGGCCGGTGGATCACGGGATGTGCAAATCGGTTTATTTCGCAGGCCTGGAAGGCCTGTGTCTGGAAATCTCGACCTCGCGCGAGGCGATCGATCCGGCGATCTGGATCGATCGGGATGTCGCGGCGAAGGCCGGCATCAGCTCGGAAGAACTGCAGCGCTTCGTCAACCCCGCTGCATTCGAGGCGACGGACGGGCCGGTAAAGCAAGCCGCTTATGACCCGTCGAAACCGCACATGGACTATCCGGAAGACATCTACAGGATGCTCCTCGGCATGAGCGACGAGGACTTCGTGAAGGCGCACGACTGGTCGGCGCCGCCCGCGAACGCGGCCTGAGCACGACATGGCAGCCACGCGGACAGAGCAGACGGGGCCGGTCCTGATCACAGGAGCGGCACGCGGGCTGGGCGCGGCGATCGCCGTAGCTCTGGCGGAACGCGGCGTGGAACCGGTGTTGCTGGGGCGTTCGGTGAGCAGCCTGACAGACACTCAGGCGGGCGTTGAGCACGTGCTCGGCCGCAGGCCGATCGCGGCTGAGGCAGATGTAGCCGACTGGCCGTCTGTCACCGCCGCCATCGACCGCGTGCTCGCGGCGACCGGTGGCCGGCTGGGCGGCGTGGTGAACAATGCCGGCATCATCGATCCGATCGCCACAGTGACCGATGCGGATCCCTCTGCATGGGCAGAGGGCCTGCGCGTGAATCTGCTCGGCCCTTTCCACGTCCTGCGCGCCTGCCTGCCACATCTGATGGTCGGCAGCGTCGTCGTGAACCTGAGTTCGGGTGCCGCTGCGGCGGAGCATTGCGGGTGGAGCGCCTACGCGGCGGCAAAAGCGGGCCTCGAGCGCCTGAGCGCAACGCTCGCGGCGGAGCGACCCGACCTGCATGTCTATGCGCTCCGGCCCGGCGTAACCGACACCGGCATGCAGCACACCATCCGCGCCTCGGGTGTGGACAACGCGATTCGCCGGCTGGACCCCGCGCAGCTGCAACCGCCCGAAATTCCCGCCAGCGCCCTCGCCCGGCTCTTCGGCGATAGCCCGCTACGGCCGGAGGGCTGCGTGCTGGAGGCAAAGGCATTGATGGCGGCAGAGAACTGACACGAACAACGCCGGAATCACCATGGCCAGCACGCGTACGACAGTCGACGTCATCGTTATCGGATTCGGCCCCGTGGGTGCGACGGCAGCGTTGCTGCTGCGTCAGCACGGGCTCACGGTCGCCGTGATCGAGCGCGAGCAAGGGATCTTCCCGCTTCCCCGCGCTGCCCTGATCGACGGCGAGATTGCGCGGGTGTTCCAGAATCTCGACATCCTCGGCCGCCTGGGCGAATTCCTCGAACCCATGCCAGGCGCAGGGTTCCGGACCGGCAAGGGCGAGCCCATCGGGCCGGACCTGGTGTTTCCCAAGGGAATTCCGGGGCCGCAGGGGCATCCTGAAAGCCAGTCCTTCCACCAGCCCGTGCTTGAGCGCGTGCTGCGCGAGCGCGCTGCAGAGCTTGGCGTGGACACCTGGCTCGGTTGGGAAGCCGAAGCGCCCGAGCAGGATGGGCGGGGTGTGCGGATGCTCATCCGCCCGACTGGTGGCGGCGACGCCATGGTGCTCGAGGGCTCATGGCTGATCGCCGCGGACGGTGCTGCCAGCCCGGTCCGCGAGCATTTGGGCATCGACTGGGGCAGTGTCGGCTACGACCGCGACTGGCTGGTGATGGACATCGTGCTTGAGGACGACACGCTGCGCTTGCCCGAGGTAGGCGTACAGGTCTGCGACCCGGAACGCATCCACACCTTCGTGCCCATGTGCGGGCCGAGACGACGGCTGGAGTTCATTTTCAATCCCGGGGAAACGCGCGAGCACATGCTGCGCGAATCGACGCTGTGGGAGCTGCTCTCGCGCTACGTCGACCCCGGGCAGGCGCGCATCGAGCGCGCAGCGGCCTACCAGTTCCACGCAGCGATCTCAGCCCGCTGGCGCGAGGGCAGGATTTTCCTTGCGGGCGATGCTGCGCACCAGATGCCGCCCTTCCTTGCACAGGGCATGTGCACGGGCATCCGCGATGCGATGAATCTTTCGTGGAAGCTCGCCCTCGTGCAACAAGGGCGCATGCCCGCATCCTCGCTGGACAGTTACCAGAGCGAGCGCAAGCCGCATGCGCTGGATACGGTGGACCATGCGGTGGCGATCGGCAAACTGATGGATGCCTTCGCCGCGGCACAGATTGACGGCAATTGGCCGACGGACCTGAGCGCGGTCTACGGCGGCACACGCTCGCGTGATCGTCTTCAGGAAGGCATCCTCTCAGCCACGCCGGGCGGCTTGCGCGGCGCGCTAGGCCCGCAACCCATGCTGCAGACACCGTCAGGACCAGTGCTGATGGACGAGGTGGGCGGCACGGGTTTCCGGCTTCTCATCCGCGACGGCGGCATCCTCGAGGCAGCATCGCCCGAGCAGGCCCTGATCGAACGCACGGGCATCACTGTGGTGCAACTTCCGCCGCACATCGCAGCCGCCTCGCCGTTGCCGGACCCCTTGGGCGGACATCAGGCGATACTGCTGCGCCCCGACCACTACGTGTTTGGTGTGGCCGACTCGCCGAGGGACATCGGGGCGCTGCTGATCGAACTGGTCGGCTGGTTCGTGGACTGATCCGACGGGAAAGGAAACATGCAGCACGCCGATACTTATGGTGCCCTGCTCCACCGCCATACGCTGGCGAAACCCGATGCCATCGCGCTTCGCTTCGCGGGTCGAGACACCCGTTTCGACACGCTCGACGCGCATGTGAATGCCGTTGCCAACGCGCTGCTTGCGTCGGGTGTCACCAAGGGCGACCGGATCGCCTATCTCGGAAAGAATAGCGATCTGGCCGTGGAACTCACGCTTGGCGCCGCACGCGCCGGCGTGGTTTTCGTGCCGGTGATATGGCGTCTCGCATCACCCGAGGTGGAGCGGATACTGGAGGACTCCGGGGCACGCATGCTCTTCGTTGAACCCGCGTTCGCGGGCAACGGCAAACAGGCGGAGCAGCGCGGTCTTGCGGTAGTCCTGATGGCGGAGGAAGCAGCACACGGCTGGTCTTCCTTCACGGCATGGCGTGACAGCGCTTCATTGACGACGCCACCTGTGAACGTCACGCCGGAAGATCTGGTGTTGCTGCTTTACACCAGTGGCACGACGGGCACACCGAAGGGTGTCATGCTGAGCCATGCCAATGGCACCAGTCTGCGCACAGGGCTGCTGGAGGCAGGCATCGACTGGGTGGCGGCGGGCGCCGACGAAGCGGTGCTGGTGGCAATGCCCTACGGGCATATCGCCGGCGTGGGCTCGGTGCTGAATGCCGTGCAGGCAGGCCAGGAGATGGTGATCCTCGCGGAGTTCGATCCGGGGGAGGTGTTGAAGGCAATACAGGCCCATCGGATTCCACGTCTTTTTCTGGTGCCTGCCGCGATCAGGCTGCTGCTCGAGCACCCGGACCAGCCTCACACCGACCTCTCCTCGGTCCGGGTCCTCGGCTATGGCGCGAGCCCCATCCCGATTGAACTGCTGCGGCGCACCATGTCGCTGCTGGGCTGCGGACTCACGCAGTTCTACGGCATGACGGAGACCTGGGGCACGGTGGTGGCGCTGCCGCCCGAAGACCACAGACCCGGGAACCTGAGCAGGCTCTCCGCCGCGGGCAAGGCGCTACCGGGCGTTGAATTGCGCATCCTCGACACAGACGGTCGCGAGCTCCCGGTAGGCGCGACCGGCGAAGTCGCCATCCGATCAGCTGCGAATACCCGTGGCTACTGGAACAGGCCCGAAGAAACCCGGAGGGCGCTCACGTCGGACGGGTGGCTCCGCACGGGCGATGCCGGACGGCTCGACCACGACGGCTATCTGTTCATCCTCGACCGCGTGAAGGACATGATCATCAGCGGCGCCGAGAACGTGTACCCGGCCGAGGTGGAGAGCGCGATCTACGGACACCCGGACGTGGCCGACGTGGCAGTCATCGGCGTGCCTGATCCGGTCTGGGGCGAGGCCGTGAAGGCGTGCGTGGTACTGCGAGCCGGCGCGTGCCCGGACGCGGCATCGGTCATCGCGTGGGCACGCGAGCGCATCGCGGGATTCAAATGTCCGAAGACAGTGGATTTCGTGGAATCGCTTCCGAGGAATCCTTCGGGCAAGATCCTGCGGCGACAGCTGCGCGAGCCTTACTGGCCCCGCGGCCGGCAGATCAACTGAGCAAGGGAGAAACTCATGGGAGCACGTCTGGATGAAGCGGGGCGTGACCTCCTCTTCCGCGAAGCCCGTTCGCACAACGCCTGGCTGGACCGCCCGGTGGACGACGCAGTGCTGCGTGAGCTCTACGACCTGCTGAAATGGGCGCCGACAAGCGCCAACACCTGCCCGATGCGTGTGCTGTTCCTGCGCACACCCGAGGCGAAGGAACGGCTGCGCCGCGCGCTCGCGCCATCGAACGTCGAGAAAACCATGAGCGCCCCTGTCACCGCGATCATCGCGCACGATTACAGTTTCGCCGAGCGGCTGCCACAGCTTTTCCCCCACAACCCGAAAATGCAGGAGATCTTCCGTGCGCCGGGAATGACCGAGGCAACAGCACGCCGTAACGGCACGTTGCAGGCGGCATACCTGATCATGGCCGCACGGGCTGTGGGGCTCGATTGCGGGCCGATGTCAGGTTTCGATGCGGCGCGGGTGGACGCGGCGTTCTTCCCCGCGGGTCAGATACTCCTCCCCGGTGCGACGCCAAGGACGGACATGCTCTGCAACCTTGGTTACGGAGATCAGGTGAAAGTCTTTCCACGGAACCCGCGGCTGTCGTTCGAGGACGCCTGCGCGCTACTTTGACCCGAAGCGCCTCACAAGTCTGAGACGCTCCAATAACCGGCGGTCCGAAGAAAGCCGGCAGGTCAGCTGCACTGCGTCCCGCTGTTCCTCCGCGAAGACAACACCTGAGTCCTTCACGGCACGCTGCGGCGCGTGTATCGTCGGGAGAACACCTCCCGTCCGCGCAACGGCGCAGGAGCTCCCGGATGCAAGACGACCCGCAAGAGCTCATCGGTTTCATCGGCATGGGCACCATGGGCGCGCGCATGGCGATGCGTCTCCTCGATGCCGGTTTCGAACTTCTCGTCTGGAACCGCACACCGGAGCGTTGCGACGCCGTCGTCGCGCGCGGTGCTGACGCGGCAGACTCCCTCGCCGAACTCGTCGAGGCCTGCGATATCGTGCTGCTCTGCCTGTCGGACACCGAGGTGGTGGAAGAGGTCGTCTTCGGGCCCGAGGGCGTTGCGAGCACCGCTGAGGAAGGCCAGATTCTGGTCGATCTGTCCGGCATCGATCCAGCTGCCACCCGGCGTTTCGCGCAGGAGCTGCGCCAGCAGACGGGCGCGGGCTGGGTGGATGCGCCCGTCTCCGGTGGCCCTGCCGCAGCGGCGGCGGGGACGCTCGCGATCATGGCGGGCGGCGATGAAGACGATGTGGAGCGCGTGCGCCCGGTGCTCGAGTGTCTGGGCCGCAACGTGACGCACATGGGCGAGATCGGCAGCGGGCAACTCGCCCGTGCTTGTCATCAGTTGCTGGTGGGCGGCGGCACGCTCCTGCTGGCGGAGATGATCGCGCTCGCCGAGCGCGCGGGCCTCGATGCCGAGTTGCTGCCGCAGGCCTTTGCCGGCGGCCTCGCCGATTCACCGCTCTTGCGCGTGCTGGTACCCCGCATGGCCGTGCGCGAGTACGAGCCGGTGATGGCGCAGCTGGGGAACCTGGAAAAGGACATGGAGAATGTGCTCGGCGTGGCGCGTGAGGCCGATGCCAGCCTCCCGCTCGGTGCGCTTGCGGCGCAGCTTCTGCGCCAGCACCGGGCCCGGGCCGGGAGCGATGCCGACAGCACCAGCATCATCGAACTGTATTCAGCGGAATGAGGTGAGCGGATGGGCAAGAAGGAGAGGGTGGCGATTCTGGGAGCCAGCACAGATGCGGAGCGCTTCGCCAACAAGGCGCAGCGCATGCTGAAGGAATACGGTCACGCTGTTGTGCCGGTGAGCCCGAAGGAAACCCTGATCGACGGGGAGCCCGTGGTGCCCGCACTGGTGAACATCGAAGGGTTGGTGGACACGCTGACGCTCTACGTGCGCCCGGCAATTTCCTCGCAGCAGCAGGCAGATATCCTCGCGCTTGCGCCGCGGCGTGTGGTGTTCAATCCGGGTACCGAGAATCCGGCACTCGAAGATGCGCTGCGCGGTGCGGGTATCGCCTGTGTGGAGGGCTGCACGCTGGTGATGTTGCGGACGGGGACGTGGTGAGCGGGGAAGCGTGATGCAGAACCGTCTTGGGACTCAGTCCTCGGCCTCAGTTATGTGCCTTCGCAGTTCCATGCTGTCGTGCAGCACCCTCAGGACTTCAATGACGTCTTCCGTCCCCCTGAAAACCACGAGGTGACTGGCCCGGCGGCCATTACGGGCTGCATGAAGGCTGCGCACTCCGGGAGCCAGATCGTCCCGAACCTTCGTACCCCGTGCGTCGGGGCCTGCGGCAAGCGATTCCAGCGCCAGCGTGAGGGTTTTCATGTAACGCCGGGCTTGCAATGTCCCGAAGTGATCTGCTGTCCAAATGGCGATGTCCTCGAGGTCCTTTTCGGCTCGAACCGTCAGGCGGACACGCCAGCGCCTGTTCATTTTTTCGCGGTTGCGCGTGCTGTGATGGCTTGCAGGTGAGAGCTCAGGGATTTCGCGGAGTCAAACGTCTTGAATCGGCCTGCCTCGATGTCGGCGATGCCGGCGTTGACGGCAGATCGGAGTGCATCGAGTCGCAGGACATCCTCTGACTCACGCTGCTCTACAAGGCGAAGGCCCTCACGCAGGACTTCGCTGGCGTTTTGATAACGACCGCTGTCCACCAACCGCTCTACAAGCGAGGCCTGATGGTCTGTAAGAACGACGTTGCGGGTTGGCATCAGGTGTATCTCCAAGCGGTTGGCATAATATGCCAAGGTGCCTTTGGTGAATCCACACTTTGCTGTCGGGTTCAGCCATTCCCGCGGATTTGCGCCCCCTTCTTGTCTCGCCGCCTGCCCGGACTACGGCGTGAGCTTGCCGATGGGGCCGGCGTCTGGTCTGGCTCCGACCCTTGCAGGAACGCCTCGTTCAACTCCCCCCACGCAGCATCCAGACACGCCCGGTAGAACTCCGGATCCGGCATCTGCTCGCGGTCAGCCAGCACCGACACCGACACCTTTCCGCCGTAGCTGAACACTGCATGGAAAAGCCCGAGCCCGGGGTTCACCAAGCCCAGTGGATACATGCAGTGCATCCGCGCGCCCGCGCAGTAGATGGGGAAGGGTGGCCCCGGGATGTTGGTGATCACGGTTGATTGCCCGAGCGGCAGGAAGCGCGTGAGCTTGTTGCGCACATAGGTGCGCCAGAGCGGCTTGGCCACAGCCGGCGGTAGCGCGCCTGCCACGTTCATGATCGAGACGAGCTGTGTGTCGATCCACATCTTGCCCGCGTCCACGCTGCGCTTGATGGCGGCGACGCGCTCGCGCGTGTCCTCGATGTCGGTGTGCAGGGCGGCCTGCATGGAGCCCACGGGGTTGTTCTGCGCAGTATCGCCGCCGCGCGCACGCATGTTCACCGGCATGGTGGCGAGCAGCGTCTCGGGGGGCAGTTCGTTGTGCGCGAGCAGGTATTTGCGCATCGCGCCGGAGACAAGGGCCACCGCGATATCGTTCAGCGTGACACCCGCGGCGTTTTTGAGCGCCTTGAATTCATCCAGCGTGAAGAGCCGGCCCTCGAAGACGCGGTTGTGCCCCGCGGGCTGATCGAAACGGGATTTGGGGCCGTTCAGTTGCGGCGGTGGGAGTTCGTCTCGGAGCAGGCGCCGCACGGTCTGCACGATCTCGCGTGCGGTGCCGGCGCCCTCGCGCAAACCGCCTGCGATCCGCGTGGGAAGCCTCGCGAGTGTCATGCCCAGAAGGCGTACGTCCGAGGGCTGCAGATCGCCGAAGCGTGCGCTGGCCTCAGCGTATTCCTCTGGCGCGGGCGGTACGGGCTCCAGATCGTGCAGCGCCGTCATGAAGGCCTGCCCGCCCACGCCATCGACCAGCGAGTGGTGGATCTTTGTGTACACCGCAAAGGAGCCCGTCGGAAGGTCCGGGATATTGTCCAAGCCCTCGATGATGTAGCACTCCCAGAGCGGGCGGCTCATGTCGAGCGCACGTGAGTGCAGCCGCGCTACCTGGATGCACAGCTGCCGCCAGTCACCGGGTTTGGGCAGCGCGATGTGGCGGATGTGAAACTCGACGTCGAAGTTCGGGTCGAGCACCCAGTAGGGGCGGTCGAGCCCGAAGGGCACTTCCACCAGACGCGTGCGGAAGATCGGGTTTTGCTGCAGCCGCCGCTCGAAACTCCGCAGCACGTCCTTGAAGCGCACGAAGCCGCCGGGCGCCGTGGACGGGTCGTAGATGCCCAGGCTCCCGATCTGCTGGGGAACCGTGGGATTTTCGATGTTGATGAAGGCGGCGTCCGTGACGCCCAGTTGGCGCATTGTGTTCTCGCGTGATCAGGGCAAGACCACCGCCGGCAGCGGGTGGCGGTAGAGCTTGGCGGCGTTGAGGTGGGTGATCATACGAATCTCTTCGACTGGCAGATCGCCCAGCACACGTTCGATCACGTGTTGCGTGTCAGGCCAGGTACCGTCGCCGTGCGGGTAATCGGATTCGAAAAGGATGTTCTCGACACCGATGCGGTGGCGCGTGCAGATGGTCGAGGCGTCCTCGATCATGCAGAACCAGAAGTTGCGTCGCAGTACTTCGGAGGGCGAATTCTGTTTGTCGGGCCAGCCACCGCCATAGCCCGAGCGGCTCATGATGTCGTCCAGACGGTCCATCAGCATGGCTGCCCAGCCGATACCCCCTTCGGACATCGCGATCTTCAGTTCCGGGTAGCGTGCGGGGAATCCGCTCCACAGCCACTCGGCGCAACTGGTGAGCGCCATGGGGCCGAAGAGCGTGGAGCCCAGTTCCA
>Ga0315902_10002723_pt1 | contig 27129 bp, 22 predicted proteins | sample LakEriMetagenome_9_FD_203523 | JGI IMG/M metagenome (GOLD analysis project Ga0315902, IMG submission 203523) | Freshwater fungal communities from buoy surface, Lake Erie, Ohio, United States - Buoy 12 MA117 | ecosystem: Environmental > Aquatic > Freshwater > Lake > Lake biofilm | place: USA...
TATTTTCATTTACCATCTATTATTTCAATAAAAAAGATATACTCTCGTGAAAAAACATCCACTTTCGCTCTTTCTATTTTTCCTGACACTTAGTGCGTGGGCACAGCAAGATGCCAATACTATATTAACGGGCGTTCGAACTAACTTTTTAAAGGTGAAAGACTATACAGCCGATGCCGAAATAAAGGTAGATGTTGACTTTGTTAAAATACCGATAAAGAAAGCTAAGGTGTATTACAAACAACCGGATAAATTTCGCTTTAAAGCTGAAGGCTTTGCGTTGTTACCCAAGCGCGGCGCCAATTTATTTACAGTAAATCTGATCAACGATAACGTTACGGCTATTTACATCAAGCAGGAAGTAATTGGAAACATAACTACAGATGTAATCAAGGTGATACCGTTGGATCCTAATTCGGATATTATTCTGTCTACATTATGGATATCGCGAGATTATAAAGTATATAAATTGGAGAGTACCACTAAAAATCAGGGCACCTTCTCCGCAAGGTTTCAATATACCAATCACCCAAATAATCTGCCTGCGCAGGTAGAGATAACGTTTGATATTCAAAAAGCCGAAATTCCGGTTGGTTTTACTTTAGATATGGAGTCGCTGAATAAAAAAAGTCAAAGTAAAAACACCACAGGCAAGGCAACCGTAAAGTACTCCGGATATCTGGTTAATACGGGATTGAGTGATGCCGTCTTTAAATAAGACAGAATTCAATTTGATAAACTATATTTGTTGCACGGATGAAGTCCCGTATCATTTTAGACACTAAGCCTTTTCATATTACCGTTCAGCGGCTTTGTCAACAACTTATCGAAAACCACAACGACTTTTCCAACTCGTGCATCATCGGCATACAGCCACGCGGTGTTTATCTTGCAGAGCGTTTAGTTCAAGAGTTGAATACCTATTCCAAAAAGTCAATTGAATATGGCCGACTGGACAATACATTCTACCGGGATGATTTCCGTAGCGCCAACAAGCCACTTTCGCCACATCCTACAGATATCGACTTTTTAATTGAAAATAAAAATGTGATTCTAATCGATGACGTGATGTTTACCGGTAGAACAATTCGTGCCGCTATGGATGCCCTGCTGGATTATGGGCGGCCTGCAAAAGTGGAACTGATGGTGTTGGTTGAGCGTCGTTTTAGCCGTGAGCTTCCCATACAACCGGATTATGTCGGCTTATATGTCGACTCCATGGAACAAGAGAAAGTGCGTGTTGAATGGAAAGAAAATGGGGGAGAAGATAAAATCTGGATTGTACCTAAAAAAGCAATTGAATAATCGTATATGAGTCAACTCAGTGTTAAACATTTGCTTGGAATAAAATACATCACAACAGACGATATTGAGTTGATTTTTAAAACGGCAGATTCTTTTAAAGAAGTAATAAACCGGCCCATCAAAAAAGTGCCATCTCTGCGAGATACAACCATCGTAAACTTATTTTTTGAAAATAGCACCCGAACCAGAATCTCTTTTGAATTAGCGCAAAAGCGCTTGTCGGCCGATGTTATCAACTTCAGTGCCTCAGCCTCATCAGTGAGTAAGGGAGAAACACTTATCGATACCGTAAACAACATCCTGGCCATGAAAGTAGATATGGTAGTTATGCGCCATCCTGCTCCCGGAGCCCCAATGTTTCTTGCCCGCCACGTAGACACTCAAATTATTAATGCGGGCGATGGCACTCACGAACACCCCACTCAGGCTCTGCTCGACGCCTATTCGATTCGTGAAAAAACAGGTGGCGTTAAAGGAAAAAAAGTTGCCATCATTGGCGACATACGTCATTCAAGAGTTGCACTATCCAACATCTACTGTTTAAAAAAATTAGGTGCTCAAGTAAAACTGGTTGGGCCTCCAACACTGATGCCCAGAGATATTGAGCATTTAGGCGTTGAGATTGAATATGATATTCGTAAAGCCTTGGCATGGTGTGATGTTGCTAATGTATTGCGAATTCAACTTGAACGACAGGATATCAAATATTTCCCCTCGTTAAGGGAATATGCATTGTACTATGGTATTAATGGCAACCTGCTCAGCGAATTGAAAAAAGAAATTGTGATTATGCATCCGGGGCCAATCAACCGGGGTGTTGAAATTAGCAGTGATGCCGCTGATTCAGGGCATTCCATCATTCTTGATCAGGTAGAAAATGGCGTTGCAATTCGAATGGCGGTGATGTACCTGCTGAGCGGTCGTAAAAATTAACTGCACGTATTAACAGAATAATTATTTACTAATCTTATCGTACTTGCGCTACAATAGTTGCTTGTTGTGCGCTTATCTGTTATTATTGATGTAAATTCGAAGAATTAAATCACCATCAGAAAACCATTTATTCTAATTGATACAGACTAAAGTAACGTTTCAGAATCAACTGAACAAAGATTTTCACGACACACTTAAATCCCGTGTCAAAGAATACTTTGAGAAAAATAATCTCAGCATACACGCTGACTCGAAAATGATCACAAAGACCATCGTCCTTCTCACTGGCCTGCTGGTAACCTATCTGAGCATACTTAATCCTTTAACTTCACTGTGGATAGACTGGCTATTGTGTATCGTGCTTGGTTTTTTTATTGCCGGAATTGGATTCAGTATTGCTCACGATGCCATTCATCAATCATACTCATCCAATAAAACCATTAACAATTTGCTGAGTCTTACGATGAATTTAATAGGAGGGAACGCCTACGTATGGAGCATAACGCACAACATTGTTCACCATACCTATACGAACATCAATGATCACGACGAAGACCTGGAGTTGGCGCCTTTCATTCGTTTGAGCAAACATCAGGAGTATCGTAAAATTCATCGCTGGCAACATTATTTTGCATTTATCGCATACGGATTTGCTACTTTTTTCTGGGTTCATATAAAAGACTTTAAAAAAATTTCCCAAAAAAATATTGGACCATATAAGAATAAAAAACATCCGGCCCGTGAAATCATCCTTTTGATTACGAGCAAACTTCTCTATTACACCTACATTATTGTTATTCCACTTATGGTGCTTCCTATTACTTGGTGGCAATTTCTGATTGGGTATTTAACCATGCACCTCACATCAGGTATCATCCTGGGTGTTGTATTTCAGCTGGCACATACCGTAGAGAACACCGAGCACCCCTTGGCTAATGAACAACATAAAATGCCAGACAGTTGGGCTGTGCATCAAATGCGAACTACCAACAACTTTGGCATGAATAACAAAATACTAAACTGGTATATCGGTGGTTTAAACTTTCAGATAGAACATCACCTGTTCCCGCATATTTGCAGTACTCATTATAAGAAGATTAGCCCGATAATACAACAAACAGCCCGAGAGTTTGATGTACCTTATTATCATCACAATACCTTCAGGGAGGCTGTAGCGTCGCACTTCCGTTATCTGAAATTGTTATCTAATCCATAACAACCAATAGCAGTAATTGGCTTTTCTACTATTTGAAGATTATCTTGCATAGTACGATTTTCTAATGACAGAGAATTCAGAGTTTAAACCAACATTATCCTTATTAGACGCAACGATGATTGTTATGGGGTCAATGATTGGCTCCGGTATTTTTATTGTAAGTTCTGATATGGCCCGTACACTTGGGTCACCAATATGGCTTTTGCTGGTTTGGTTATTAACCGGATTGGTGACGCTGCTTGCCGCATTAAGTTATGGAGAATTAGCCGGTATGATGCCCAAGGCGGGAGGACAATATGTTTACCTGCGTGAAGCATTCAACAAGCCTGTTGCTTTTCTTTATGGTTGGACCTTATTCACGGTGATTCAGACAGGCACAATTGCGGCCGTTGGCGTGGCATTTGCCAAGTTTACATCTTACTGGATTCCATTTTTTAGCGAGAAAAATATTTTGATTCAACTTGCCGGCCTAAATATTTCTGCGGCACAACTTCTGGCTATACTGAGCATTGTGTTTTTAACGCTGATTAATTTGAGAGGGGTACAAACCGGAAAAAACATACAAACATTTTTTACGATCATAAAAGTAATTGCACTCATAGGTCTCATTATTGCTGGCTTTGCATACTGCCTATCGTTTAATTATTACGATAGAAATTTCAGTCAGGCCTTTCAGGCATTCACAACGCGAACATCCAATGACACAATAACCATCATCAAACTATCCGGAATGGCCCTGATTGCGGCAATATCGGTCAGTATGGTTGGCTCCCTATTTTCAAGCGACGCTTGGAATAATATCACGTTTATAGCCGCTGAAGTGAAAGATCCAAAGCGCAATATTCCGCGCTCGCTGGTTATGGGAACGCTTGGCGTTACCTTACTGTACATCATTTGCAATATGATGTATCTGGGCGTGTTACCCTTTACCGGTTTACCCGAAGGACAAACAGTAATACAGCGAGGCATACAATTTGCTGAAAGCGATAGGGTAGGTGTGGCCGCGGCACAAATAATTTCACCACTTTACGGTTCTTATATAATGGCTTCATTAATCATGCTGTCCACTTTTGCCTGTAACAACGGGCTGATCTTATCTGGGGCAAGAGTGTTTTATGCTATGGCTAATGATGGCTTGTTCTTTAAGCCGGCCGCACGTTTAAATAAACAGGGAGTACCCGCTTGGTCCCTGGTTGCACAGTGTATATGGGCATGCGGATTATGCCTAACCGGTACGTATGGCAATCTGTTAGACTATGTAATTTTCTCCGTACTGCTATTTTATATCATTACAATTTATGGAGTTATGGTACTTCGTAAAACAAAACCACAAGCAGAACGACCATACAAGGCTTTGGGTTATCCCTATTTACAATACCTATACATTGTTCTGGCTTTATTGATTTGTATATTTTTGTTAATATATAAACCCACCTATACTTGGCCCGGATTAATTATTGTGGCTTTTGGTGTTCCGGTTTATTATCTGATACACGCTAAAAGAAAAACTACTTAAACAACCTTATTGGCACAACTACTGCTTGCAAAGGCCTCCGGCTTAGCTTTGAAAGCAAACCCCATGCCCAGTATATAACCCATAGCCTCGCGCAGAGCCGGATTGGATTTGAATTGGGGATTTGTATTTATATCTGCATGAACCTCCAGATCAACATCATAAAGGTCCAGAAGATCACATAAGGAATAGGCAACTTGAATTGATCGGGTGACCTCCTCCAGCATGCGTTCCTTAATACCGAACTTCTGAGTGCTTTTTTCATTGCTGATAAACATAAAGCCTCCCCGTTTCTCACGAAGAAACACGATGACAGTTGCAAATTCTGTTACGTGGCCACGAACTTGTGAATCGGTGCCAATACATACTTTTAGTTTGTTACCGAGTTGTGTTTCGTATACTATGGTCTGTTCAACAGCTTTTTTTATGGGGAGGCGAATTTTATCGCCGTTAAATTTTCTCCACTGCATTTTTGCAACTATTTTATGATAAATTAACACTTAATCGGACTAATTCGTTGCCACTTTTCCACATAGAATATTCTTTATCAGGGGGTTGTTACATTAGTAATCTGCTATTATATTTGCAGTCCCAAAAATTTAATAAACAAGATGAAAAAAGGAATACATCCAGAATCTTACCGATTTGTAGTGTTTAAGGATATGTCTAACGGACAGCAGTTTTTGTCGCGTTCTACGGCAAATACAAAAGAGACGATCAAATGGGAAGATGGCAATGAATATCCGCTCATTAAACTAGAGGTATCAGACACATCACATCCATATTACACCGGTAAAATGGTATTGTTGGATACTGCAGGTCGTATTGATAAGTTCAATAAACGTTACCAAAAGAAAAAATAGTTTCAGCTAATTACATCCCAAGCCTCGTTATACCAACGGGGCTTTTTTATTTTTGTATTTATGAATGTTATCCTAAACGATCATCCTACGATATGGCAGCAGTTACGCCCTCTCACCTGTACCAGAACTATAAGTGACATAAGATGCGGCATTTTAACCATTCGTGAAAAATGGGAACGGATCTATAATCAAAAAGCATCATCAAATACACAAAACCATCTCTCAAAGAAATATGATACGTTAATTCTTGATGACAATCTCATTATTACCTCTCATTATCTGCCCGATAATCATTTTATTTCAGCATTAGCTTCACTTCAACACAATTCTAGGCTTCGATCAGGAAATGATGTACTTGCTTATCGGTTAAACAGTGAGTTGACATATAAACTTTTTGAGTTAAAAGAACTTGAAGCGGTTACTGATATTGAATATCACGATATGCCGCTTGCCATTACGAATCCCTGGCATATCTTTCAGCATAATGGTCGTGAGATTGAAAACGACTTTCATTTATTAACACAAAATAGAACATCACATCCAATTAGTAATTCAAATCGAGTGTTGCATCCGGAAAATGTATTTGTTGAAGAAGGTGTTCAAATGGAATTTACTACGATTAATGCAACGTCTGCAAAGGTTTACATTGGTAAGCATGCCGTTGTTATGGAAAATACCTCAATACGCGGAAGCATAGCAATATGCGAAGGAGCGGAGATAAAAATGGCCGCAAAAATTTATGGACCTACAACAATAGGCCCCTACTCTAAGGTGGGCGGTGAAATTAATAACTCCGTGATTTTTGGTTACAGTAACAAGGCGCACGATGGCTTCCTGGGAAATTCGGTTTTGGGAGAGTGGTGCAATTTAGGCGCGGATACCAATAACTCAAACCTTAAGAATGATTACAGTATGGTTAAACTTTGGTCGTATCCTGAAAATCGATTTATTAATACCGGTCTTCAGTTTTGCGGATTGATTATGGGCGATCACTCCAAGAGCGGCATCAATACTATGTTCAATACCGGAACATCAGTAGGCGTTTCGTGCAATATATTCGGAGATGGCTTTCCACGAAATTACGTCCCGTCATTCAGTTGGGGTGGTGCCTCAGGTTTTACCGAGTATAATTTTGATAAGGCGATTAAAGTTGCCCAGCAAGTCATGTTGCGACGTAAACTAACCCTGAGCAATGCGGATATAACTATTCTCAGAGCGCTCTTTAACGAAGCGCATAAGAATCATAATCCTTAATAAATTTATTGAATAGATGCCGCGGCTTTAGCCTGTCGTTCACGGTCATTACGATCGAGTAGAATTTTTCTCAGGCGAATGTTCTTAGGTGTAACTTCTACATACTCATCCTCCTGAATAAACTCCAGCGCTTCTTCGAGTGAGAATTTGATGGCAGGAGCAATTCGCACCGCAGCATCACTTCCCGATGCACGCATATTCGTTAACTGCTTTGCTTTAACCACATTGATGACCAGGTCACCCGGGCGAATATGTTCGCCAAGAATCTGACCGGCATATATTTCCTCTCCCGGATCAATAAAAAACGAACCTCTGTCCTGAAGTTTGTCTATACTGTAAGCCGTACTGCTACCTTTTTCCATTGAGACTAATACGCCATTATTTCTTCCGGGTATGTTTCCTTTCCATGGTTCGTAAGCTTTAAAGCGATGAGCTATGATGGCTTCACCTGCAGTTGCCGTGAGCAGATTATTACGGAGTCCAACAAGACCGCGTGACGGAATATCAAATTCGAGATGTTGAAAATCGCCCTTTGGTTCCATGATAAGCAGTTCGCCTTTTCTTTGTGTAACCTGCTCAATGACCTTACCGGCACTGTCGGATGGTACATCAACCGTTAAAGACTCAATCGGCTCACAACTATTGCCATCAATAGTTTTAAGAATAACCTGGGGTTGACCAACCTGAAGTTCATACCCTTCGCGGCGCATGGTTTCAATCAGTACAGATAAATGCAGTATACCACGGCCATAGACAAGGATAGAATCGGGCGATGCCGTATCCTGAATGCGCATGGCCAGATTTTTCTCCAGTTCTTTTTCCAGTCGCTCGCGTATATGTCTGGATGTTACGTACTTGCCCTCTTTACCGAAGAACGGTGAATTGTTGATAGTAAATAACATGCTCATTGTTGGTTCTTCGATGGCTATGATGGGTAATGCCTCCGGATTTTCTGCATCAGAAAAAGTGTCTCCAATTTCAAAGTCCTCAATACCGGTAACTGCCACAATTTCACCCGATTTAGCGGAGCTGATTTTTGATTTACCTAACCCTTCAAAGGCATATAATTCCTTTATTTTCCCTTTTATCTGTCCGTTTCGTTTCATTAAGGTAACGGTTTGTCCCTCTTTGATTTCACCGCGGAATACTCTGCCTATGGCGATGCGCCCAGTGTATGATGAGTAGTCAAGACTGGTAACCTGCATCTGTAGTATGCCCTCGTGCTGAGGTGCAGGGGGTATGTAATTAATGATGGTATCCAGTAGGGGTGTGATATCAGCAGTTTGTTTTTTCCAGTCGTCGCTCATCCAGCCGTGCTTTGATGAACCGTAGAGGGTAGGGAAGTGAAGCTGTTCTTCGGAAGCATCCAGTTTAAAAAATAAATCAAATACCGCTTCGTGAACCTCGTCCGGTCTGCAATTTGGTTTATCCACTTTATTAATAACCACTATTGCCTTTTTTCCTAGTTGTATGGCTTTTTGTAATACAAACCGGGTTTGTGGCATAGGACCTTCGAACGCATCTACCAGAAGCAGTACACCATCAGCCATATTTAGTACCCGTTCCACTTCACCACCAAAATCAGCGTGACCGGGAGTGTCGATGATATTAATTTTTACATCATTATAACGTACCGATACATTTTTGGCCAATATCGTAATGCCGCGCTCGCGTTCCAGTTCGTTATTATCCAAAATCAATTCACCGGTCTCCTGATTATCACGAAAGAGCTTCGATTGATGTAATATTTTGTCAACTAATGTGGTTTTGCCGTGATCTACGTGTGCAATGATGGCGATATTTCTGATTTTCTGAGACATTCTTAATTTTTTCGAGCCGCAAAATTAGGTTAAATAACCCGAATCAACCTTGTGGGGAATATGATATTATGGTCAAATCAAATTATTTATCTATTTGATTGATTGGCGTGCATTAGATTCGTAAAAAAAAACAATATCATGAATGAGATAAAATATGAAGAATTGCTTTCACAGGCTGATCTGGATTTTAAGGAGGGCTATTTCCAGGAGGCCATAGGCAAACTGGAATCGATAATTGAGGAAGAGCCGACTTTTGGTAAGGCCTATAATCACCTGGGGTGGTATTATGAAACCAAAGCAAAGGATTACAGTCAGGCAGAGCGCTATTACAAACTGGCTATTGATCATGCCCCCGACTATGTAGCCGTCTATTACAATTATGCCATACTGTTATCTAGCCTAAGACGGTTTACAGAACTTGATACCTTGCTTAAAAAAGCATTGGATATAAAAGGAATAGACCAATCGACGATATATAATGAGTACGGGATTATGCATGAACTTAACGAAGATCTGCAAAAGGCCATTGAGTATTATACCAAGTGCGCCAAATCAACATTAAATAATGATGTCTTAAACCGAGCCAAAGATTCCATACAACGTTGCAAAACGAAGTTGGAATTATAAGCTTATTTCATCATTGCAACTTAAAAGATTCGAATCTTAATGATTCACAACCAGTTTCTTGGTAATTCGTTTACCATCAGTAACAATGCTTGCCGCATAAATACCGGATGGAAGGTTTGAGATATTAAAAGTGGTGGTTCGATTATTGAATTCAACGGTAGTTACTATTCTTCCAAGTGCGTCGGTTAGCTCAAAGGTGTATTTGCCATTTGATCCTGTTTCAATAGTGATGGAACTATTAGCCGGATTTGGATACAGGTTGAAAATGTTTTGGCCATTAAGTGATGCGAGCCCGGATTTAATGAAGTTATAAGAATTAGATACCGAAGCACAGCTGTATGCATTTGTAACGATAACGGAGTAATTGCCATTATTTGAAGGTATCAGGAAAGAATTTGTAGCACCAATAATCGGGTTATTGTTGAAGTACCATTGATTTCCGCTCGAAGCACTGCTGAAGAGAGTATCGTTGCTTTGTGTGACCACCGGTATTTCGGGAACCGGATAAATTGTAACGGCACCGAGCAAGGTCAGCGTATCTGAGCCGGCAAAATTAGTTACAATCAGCGTTATGTCATAGGTGCCTGAGTCGGAGAATGTAGTGGTAAATGCCGGTTGATTTGATGAAGATGGGTTTCCTCCGGTCAAACTCCATTGCCAGTTGATAGGGGTGTTCGCACTGGCATCACTAATTGTTATGGTTTCGCCAATACAGGCTACCGTTTTAGATATATTAATCTCTGCAACCGGAGCCACTAATTGTGGTTCCTGACATTGTCCGATCAACTCCACATCATCAAGGTACAAGTTGTTATTACCATTGCTTAATACTTCGAATTTTACACGCACATCCGATAGGCCATCAAAGTCGGATAAATCGACAGAAAAACAACCGGGGGTATTGTCATTGAAGCACCATTGTGTTGATTGCGATGGAACCCAGTTTGTAGTTGTTACATTTGATGTGGCCAATGTGCCTTGTCCATTTTCACCTTTGGAAAGTATTTTGAAAGGGAAGGTGTTGCCGCCATCAACGGATACAAATACAAAAAGCGAATCGGTTATTGTGGTCACCCTGCGACGATAAGCATGTTTAAAGTTCATCTGAACATTACTGTGGTTACTAAAATCTAAAGGTGGAGTGACTAACCCATAACGTGCGCCTGCATCATTTTGATTGGAAAATATATTAACGCGTGGCGCTTTTGTACTAGTTCCATTTCCGGCTACGCCATCAAATAGTTCCCAATTGACATTGCTGGTTGAAACAATATTCCAGTTGATGTCATTGAACGTTGACGCAGATTCAAAGCCTTCAGACCAAAACATGGTTGTTCCGTTTGTATTTACGTTTACATAATTGGATAAGGTTAAAGTGTCGAACCCGAATGTGTTGCCTGCGATCAATGTAACATCATAAGTTCCCAGCAAATTGTAAGTTACCGTTGGATTAGGTAATGTTGATGTGCTTGGAGATCCTCCGGGGAAAAACCATAAATAAGAGTCTGGTTGTCCAATGGTTTGGTTAGAGAATGTTACGGATATGCCCGGGCATCCATTATTGTTTGAGCCGTTGAAGTTAACCACAGGCGGAGCTGTTGGATCGCAGGGATAGGTTAACACATTGATCAAAGCATTGTGTACGTTGAGTCGGCCACCGGTTACGGTAATATTAGCCATTGAACTAACCGGATCTGTTCCGTCAAGTAAGTATTGTTTCATCTGCTGAGCGGCAACCTGTGGTACTGTTTTTGATTCGTTAATCAATTGATCACAAGCCGCAGCATACATTAGGCCAATGGCTCCGGCAACGTGAGGTGTTGCCATTGATGTTCCGGTTAAATTAGAGTACCCACTGTTCGTTACGGTATTGTAGACACTGGTACCGGGTGAGCCCAGATCAATTGTAGTAGCACCATAACCGCAACTGCTGTTTTTTGCATCCGTGTTGGTTGTATTGGTTACTGAAATTAAAAAGTTACTTGGACAAGCAGTTGGTATGTCACCCTGCGTATCGATGTTATAGTTTGCATTGGCAGTAGCTCCTGCGCTCAGAATACCATATTTACCTAAAGTATCATAAAAGGCACACCATAAAGGATAGTTATTTGGGTTGGCTAAGTCAACACCAAACGATGAATTTGTTGCAACTACATATGCCCCTTTGTCACCGTTGGTTTGATTGTATAGTTTACGCATGGTAGCGGCGTAACCATAAGCCTTGATTACCGTTGCCTCGGAACCAGTGGAGCCGGCTATACCCATTACCTTTACGTTCCAGTTTACTCCGGCTACTCCGGTGCTGTTATTACCTCGGGCACCGATTATGCCACTCACGTGAGTACCGTGCTGATCAGATGGAATAGTACCATTGTCGTTAAATGCATTCCATCCGTTTATATCATCTACGTAGCCATTATTATCATCATCAATACCATTTCCGGCAATCTCCTGATAGTTTCTATAAAAGTTTTGTTGAAGGTCAGGATGATTTAACTGAAAACCGCCGTCAATAACAGCCACAACGATGGTGTCGCCGGTAACGGTTGTACCTCCGGTTGTAATATCCCAAGCCTCTACCGCATCGATGTCTGCATCGTTAGTCCCACCATTCTGTCCGGTGTTATTTAGAGACCACTGTTGTGTGAAACTGGCATCATTTGGCGTTGTTACGCGCAACTGAACCTGGTGATTGAATTGTGCAACATCTACATAAGCGTGTTGTTTTATTAGGTTTAGTATGCGTAGGGGATTTTCACTGTTTTCATTAAAGCTAAACCGATAGATGTTAAAGTCAGGCATTAATCGCTCCTGCAAGGTGATCTTGTCGGGGCTGAATAGGTTAAAAGATTCTTCTAATTGTTTTCCGTTAAAACCAACCTTGATGGAAATCAGTAATTCTCCGGGAACACGATTGCTCTCCTGAGCAAAAAGCCCAAATGAAATTAAACAAAGTGTGGCAATTAATGCAAATTGACGGGTAATAAAAGACATGTTATTGATGTTAAAGATTAGAACCCAAATATAGTATTTGAGTTCAATGAAATACGAATAAATTAACTTATTCGTTAACATATTAAATCAAAATTATTGATACGTATTAAGTGAACTGTTTTTTACTGCCCTCATAGATGTCAAATGCCAGCAATCTGCATTCTATCTTGGCGTTAAAGAAAGGTATCTTCTTTGAAGGTTTCAATCCAATATATTTAGCCAGTTCGGGATTACCTGTAAATACATATCCTTTATATCCTTTACAGCGGGTTTTGAAGAAATCACCGATTTTTTTATAGAGTAATTTCAAATCCTGTTCTTCTCCAATTCGCTCTCCGTATGGAGGATTAATAATGATAATCCCTTTTTCCTCGGGTATCATCGTTTCCTCAAACGGACATTGCTGAAATTTAATTTTAGTATCAAGCCCGGCGAGTGAAGCATTAATCTTAGCGCTGCGAATGGCATCTGCTGATAGATCTGAGGCAATAACAGGCGATAACACGTCATGGCTTACGGCCATTCGACAGGCTATTTGTTCGTCGCGGTACCATTCGTCGCTGTAACCCTTTAAGCGTTGAAATGCATAATCTTTTTTAATTAATCCCGGAACTCGGTTGGTCATCATCATGGCGGCTTCAATAGCCAGGGTGCCACTGCCGCACATCGGATTGATGAAAGGGCTTTTTAAATCCCAATTGGTTGCCAGGATGATAGCCGCGGCAAGATTTTCTTGTAAAGGTGCTTTAAGTGGTATTTTTCTGTAACCGTGTCTGGCTAACGTATCGCCACTGGTGTCTATATATATACGAACCTGATCGTCAATCCAATAAATATATAACTGAAGGCCTCGATTTTCTGGCCCGCTGTCCGGACGTTTGTTATATTTCTTTATGAAGAAATCGGCTATGGCATCTTTCACCTTCAGATTGGTAAACAAGGTGTTATTTATTGTACTGTTTTGTGTAAACGACTGGATGGAAAAATAGCCGTCCACAGTCATCAATAGCTCCCAGTCGTAAGTTTGGACTAATCTATATAGTTCCTCAGCATTAGATGCTTTGCCCTCAAACAAGAGCCAGAGTACTTTGCTGGCTGTTCTCAGGTTCATATTTAATTTGATGCAATCCTTTAGCGTGGCCTGAATGGTAATGGCATTGTCTTTAATCTGATCAACCTTATAGCCAAGTTTTTCTACCTCGGCGGCACAGAGAGTTGATGTTTTGAAAGGGCAGGTAATAAAAACAGATGAAGTATGATTGAATGAAAAAGACAAAGAGTTAAATTTTCATCAAACCTAATACATACAGAATTGATTCGAATAAAAAAAAGCACCTTGCAGGAATATGCAAGGTGCTTAAACTTGAAAGCTAAAACCCTTTAATTAGTATTTACTACATTCTGAATGCGTAGAAGTAGGTGCCTGAGTAGTTGGGGTAGGTCCCCTCGATCATTACACCCTGTCCGGCTTTGTTTTGGAGTGCTGTTTTTAATTCGTCAACATTGTTAACCGGTTTATTATCAATCTTGGTGATGATAAATCCATCACGTATATCTGTGTTTTTTGCCAGTTTTCCATCATACAGCTTGGCAATTTTAACGCCACCGTTTATTCCTAATTTCTTTTTTTCTTCATTGGTAATATTCTGAAAGTCGGCGCCCAGGGATGCAAAACTACTTACCTGATCTTTTTTAACAATGGTAGTTTCACCATCAATATTTTTCAAACGAGTTGTTAAAGATTTTTCCTTATCGCCACGAAGAACAGTTACACTGATTTCGTCGTTTGGACGATAGCGGGAAACCTGCTCCTGTAATTCTGAAGTTGATTTTACACGAACATTGTTAATTGCAGTAATTACATCCCCGGATTTGATGCCGGCTTCTGCCGCGGCAGATCCATCGTTTACCGCATCCACGTATACACCTTCAAGGGTATTGATTTCATATTTTTTTGCGAGTTCCTCATTGATATTTGTGATGCTGACACCCAAATAACCGCGTTGAACTACTCCAAACTTTACCAGATCGTTAACAATTTTTTTGACAATATTCACCGGAACAGCGAATGAGTAACCGGCAAAAGAACCCGTTGGTGTTGCTATGGCGGAATTAATTCCAATCAACTCACCGCGCAGGTTTACTAAAGCACCACCACTGTTACCCGGATTAACTGCTGCATCGGTCTGTATAAACGATTCTATAGAACCTTTGTCTTTAAGGATGTTGATATTTCTGCCTTTGGCACTGATGATACCCGCTGTAACGGTACTTTCGAGGTTAAATGGATTACCAACAGCTAATACCCATTCCCCAACTTTTGTGCTGTCTGAATTGCCAAAACTGATAAAGGGCAGGTCGCCTGCATCCACCTTTATAAGAGCCAAATCCGTTGAAGGATCGGTACCGATTACGGTTGCAGGGTATTCTTTCTTGTTATTTAGTATAACGGTGATTTTGTCACCATCCTCAATCACGTGGTTGTTGGTTACGATGTAGCCATCATCAGAGATGATGACACCGGAGCCGCTTGACTCTTTAGGCTTGCCTCCACCGTAAGGATCCATACGGAAATTCCAGAAATCATTACCGAAAAAGTCTCGGAACGGATCGTAATTCAGGTTGTTGTTTTGCTGTTTAGGGGTATACGAAGTGTTAATGTGAACCACAGTTGGCGTCGTAAGTGCGGCTGCAGTGGTAAAATCAGAACTCGAGGCTAAGTAGTGATCTGAATTGCCGGCTTTGTAATTCGTAAACCGGACATTAGTGGGCTCTACTCCGAACTCCTTGGTGGAAGAAAAGGACTTACCGGAAAAGTACTTGAATGCAGATACTGTTACTACAGAGCTGCCCATAGCAACTAGAATAACTAAAAGCAGATTTTTTGTTTTCATAAGTGCAATGTTCAATTTTTTATGTTTTAAATGAATTCCCAAAAAGTATGCCTATTTAAACAACCAAAATTCATAATTATTATGTTTTAATGAAAATTTTATACGAATGCAAAACTCCATAACTGAGTGGGGAAAATAAAATGCTGATGTTCGTAACGAACGCCTCCTAATTCAAAGCACATGATTAATTTTATTGAGTGAAAATCAGTTTTGTTAAATATCAGGGTGCCGGCAACGATTTCATTATGATTGACGGGCGCGCTGATGACTTGTTTGAGTTGGAGGAATCTCTGATTAGAAAGTTTTGTGATCGTAAATATGGAATAGGCGCCGATGGTTTGATAATCATAAAGAATATGTATTCCCAAGATTTTCGGATGCTCTATTTTAATGCGGACGGAAAAGAAGGCAGTTTGTGCGGCAATGGTGCCCGGTGTGCTGTCATTTTTGCGGCAGAATGTGGCGTATTGTTCAACACACATTCTTTTGTAGCATACGACGGCGTTCATCATTTTACGATAACCGATCATAACCGGGTGCGAATAAGCATGAAAGAGGTTAGACATATTGCTCAGCGAGATAACGCACTTTTACTGGACACCGGTTCACCTCATTTGGTTTTTAATGTCGATGATGATATTGAAAACCTAAACGTTTATGAAACGGGAAAGAAAACACGCTATAATCAGGAATTTGCTACAAATGGGGTGAATGTTAATTATATGCAAATCAGGTCTGACGGCATACGCCTGCGAACCTACGAGCGCGGCGTAGAACAAGAAACCGAGGCTTGTGGAACCGGTTGTGTAGCCGCCGCTATCGCTCGATCGGAATGGAGTAATTCTCAGGAATTGAATCAACATTATAAAGTAATTACGAATGGAGGTTTGCTTGAAGTGTCCTTCAGGAAGGAGGCAGGGGGCTATTCAGGCATTTACCTTGAGGGCCCGGTTGTTCGTGTATTTGAAGGGAGTATCCACATATGACCAAGCACTTTTTAGTTGTTCTGGTATTAAGTCTCAGTATCCTGATTTTTAGTATGTGTACCCGGCAGAATGAGATAGCCGTTAAACATTTACCGTTTGTATCCCTAACGGATAGCTCAGTACGTTATGTAGGAAAAGAAAAATGCATTACCTGTCATCATAACATTGAACAAACATTTCATCATACCGGAATGGGACAAAGCTGGGATCAGGCCACACCTTCCCGATCTAAGGCTCTCTTTGGAGGTCATCAGGTAGTTTACGACACAACAAATAATTTATACTATAAACCATTTTGGGTAGCGGATAGTCTGTTCATTAAGGAATATCGTTTAAGTAAAGGTGATACCATCTATCAACGCACAGAGTATATTCAATATATAGTGGGTTCGGGACAACACACGAACTCCCACATCTGGAACAATAATGGATTTCTGTATCAGGCACCGATTACATTTTATACACAGCAGGGCATTTGGGATTTAGCACCTGGATTTGAGGGTGGATTGAATAGCCGATGGAACCGTATTATTTCAACGGAGTGTATGAATTGTCATAATATGTACTCAAAACAGAATGGATTATCGGAGAATCGCTTTAGTGTTGTACAGCATGGAATTGAGTGTGAACGGTGCCACGGACCCGGATCCAAGCACGTTGAAGACAAACTAAACGGTATTATTATTGACACCGCTGAATACACGGACTACAGCATTGTAAATCCCAAAAAACTACCATTGGATTTACAAACAGAACTTTGTCAGCGTTGTCATTTACAAGGTATAACGGTATTAAATGAAGACAAATCGTACTACGACTTTAAGCCGGGTATGTATTTGAATGAAGTTATGAATGTGTTCATGCCGCGATATAAAGGCGAGGACTCAAAATTTATTATGGCCTCTCATGCCGACAGGATGAAACAGAGTGCCTGCTATAGAGTATCAAAAAATTTAACATGCATAAATTGTCACAATCCACATGTTACGGTAAAAAATACATCGGCTGATGTCTTTAACAACACGTGCAAAAGCTGTCATAAGGCAGATAATACGTGTACTGCAGTTCCGGAAACACGCAAGCTCAAATCAGATAATTGTTTTCAATGTCATATGCCTGAAAGTGAAACGCTAGATATCCCTCATGTTACAATTCACGACCATCGAATTCAGATACCAAACCAGCAGACAAAATCTGAAAATGAATTTTCGCATCTGGAGTGTTTAACGCAAAAAAATGCCAGCGATTTGCTTATGGCAGAAGGCTACCTGATGATGTATGAAGCTTTTGTTCAGAAACCAATTTTACTCGATTCGGCTTGGCACTATCTTCTATTAACGGATGAAAAAAAAACCAGACGCTATCAATACGCTCTTATACAGTATTACTTTTGGAAAAATGAATTTGACCGGATCATATCGGCATCTGAGGGATTATCTCCTGTGGACTGCAATGCCTGGACTGCTTACAGGATAGGGGAGGCCTACTATCAGAAACAGCAATACGAGAATGCGCTCGATTTTGTGAATCGGGCAACCGAACTCAAAAGCGAGGAACCGGACTTTATGAATAAAAAAGGAAAGGTATTGGTTATGCTCGATCGCCTTCAGCAAGCAAAGAATCTTTTCGAGAAGATAATTTATCTGCAATCAAAATATGAATCGGCGTATTCTAACTTGAGCTACGTGTATCTGTTGTTAAAAAATGCGGAATATGCATTACAGCTGGCAAACAAAGCACTGGCATTAAATCCGGACGCAGAGGATGCACAGTTAAATAAAGTTGCGGCGCTCATTGCATTAAACCGAAAACAGGATGCCATATCCTTACTGAATACCATCTTGCTCAATAATCCCTCTAACCAGAAAGCACGATTAGCTTTGCAACAGTTATTAAAATCATAATATGGTCAGGAAGAAAAATGCCAGGGATAAATTTAAACGAATTGTAATTGCATTCCTTGCTATAATTTTATTGTCCGGGATTTTTCTTGCCTACGATTTTTATCATCGTTTTACCGACTCTAATATTGATTTACCCAATGATCAGCATGAGGGTTACCTCTATATACCTACCGGTACAGATTATGATCAATTACTCCTCATTATTGAAAAGAGCGATCAGGTAAAAAGTATCGAAACCTTTAAGTGGGTTGCCTCTCAACTGCGATTATACCGAAATATTCACCCGGGAAGGTATAAGGTAAATCAGGGAATGAGCAACCTCCAATTGGTTCGCTTGCTGATATCCGGCAAACAGACACCTGTACGACTGACGTTAAATAAGTTCCGAACCAGAGAACAACTCGTGTCTTATGTTTCTGGTAAACTGGAGTTAGACTCCTTAACGCTGATAACAGCACTATCTGATGATGTATACTTACAGAAGTATGGCTTTAATCCGGATAATTGTATGGCGATGTTTCTGCATAGTACGCACGAGTTTTATTGGAATACTTCTTTGGATAAATTTTTAAACCGAATTGTTACACACTATACAAACTATTGGAATGATAACAAACAAGCTAAATGTCGGGTGCTTAATCTTACACCTATCGAGGTTAGTATTTTGGCAAGTATTGTTGAAGAGGAGTCCAATGTAAATGATGAAAAACCAACAATTGCTTCTGTATATCTCAATCGATTGGCACAGGACAAACTATTACAGGCAGATCCAACCGTTAAATTCAGCTTAAAGCGTTTTGAATTACGTCGAATACTGAAATCGCATACGGAAATAAATTCACCTTACAACACATACCTCAACAAAGGATTACCGCCTGGACCAATCTGTACACCATCAGATGCTTCCATAAGGTCTGTTCTTAATCCGGCTAACACTGACTATCTATTTTTTTGCGCCGATCCCGAAAATCCCGGAAGACATCTTTTTGCAAGTGATTACAATGAGCACAAAAAAAATGCGAAGCGCTTTCATGAAAGTTTAAATGACAGACAAATCTTTAAATGATGAAACACCACGAAACGCCATTCAGCAGATTTGTACTTATTAATAAACTATACAAGGTATCCATTCGCATCAAACGAATTGTATTTTATCTACTAAAAAAAATGACGCTACCCGGATTTCAGGGGCAGTCGGTTTATGATGTTCTTGAATTTTTTTTTATTGAAATCGGAAGAGACTCATTGCAGGTCCGTGCCACTTCAATCTCCTTCTATTTTTTAATGGCATTATTTCCTTCACTCCTGGTGATGTTTACGCTCATTCCCTACCTGCCTGTAACCGGGTTGCAGGAGAGTATTCTGAATGGCGCCCATTCGGTTTTGCCCGATATGGGGTATGAGTTTATTCAGCATACTTTGGAGAATTTATTAAATACCCAAAACAACAGCTTATTATCTATTGGTTTGATCATGTCTCTATATTACAGCACCAGCGGCGTACTTGGGTTACTTGATGCATTCAATAAAATGTATCCGGCATTCAGAAAGCGAAAATTCATCAATAAAATTTTTGTGGCCTTAAAAATCAATATCCTTCTCATCGTTTTGTTAATTGTGTCTGCAACACTGATCATTGCCGGTAAATGGATTATTCCTTTAATATTTAACAACATTTCATTCTTCTCATCCTTCTCATATTTGTTTTTTGCTGTAGCTCAGTGGATCGTAACCTTATTGTGTATACTAACCGGAATTTCACTGATCTATTATTACGGTCCGGCAACACATGTTAAGTGGCGTTTCTTTAACCCGGGGTCTATTTTTGCAACTGTGTTATCCATATTGGCATCACTTTGTTTTTCATACCTGATGGAAAATTTCAGCCAACTGAATAAAATTTATGGATCTATTGGTACACTAATTATCATTATGTTCTGGTTTTACTGGAACTCCCTGATATTGATGATAGGGTTTGAATTAAATGCGAGCATAGCCGTAAACCGTCACAACAAACTGCACCGATAATTTTATTTGAAGTTTTATTCGTTAAAATGATCCTTATTATCGATGAATAATACGCTCTTTAAGATACATTGTAGAGCACTTATTAATATATTTGCCGCGTATTAAACCTTAAAAAATGAAACATCTAACTCTGTCAGCAATTCTAATTTCTTTGTGTTTTTTCGCTACCGCTCAGACAAAAAGTAAAGCCTACAATTGCTCGGCTTATGGCGCAAGTGATGGCTGGATTGATTTGCACATTGTTGGCGGTGTTGCACCCTATACATTTGAGTGGAGCAATGGCGCAACCGATGAAGACATACATAACCTCACTTCAGGTCGTTACACGGTTACAATACACGATGCCAATAAAATCTGTAAGATCGAAGTTAGCTTCGATGTAGCTCAACCGGACCTCAACAACAGTGAGCAATCTAAGCGTCAGGCTTCTTTTACTTCCCGTTTTGAAGTATACCCTAATCCAGCGGAAGATATAGCTACCATTAATTTTTATGTCTATGAGGGTGCGGCATTTTCACTACGTGTTTACGACATCAACGGACGAATTCTTTTAAATGAAAATCAAATTCAGAACAATGGCGACTATATCCGCTCTATCGATTTTTCGAACCAACCCAAAGGTTTCTATTTTGTAGAAGTTGTCAGCGAAAAAGAAACTCTTACTAAAAGACTGATCGTTCAATAATATTCATTAACTCATCTTTTACCATACAAACCCCGATTAAACGGGGTTTTTTTATGCCTGTACTCTAACGTGTATAATATTTATTCCTACAATAAGCGTGTAAGTATATTTGTAGCATCATTATTGCGTTAACAATAGTTATTATGAACATTTCAAAATCAACATTTAGTCAATCATTCGACCGCATGAGCAAAACAGGATACTTTTTACTGTCAGTTTTTTTGGTGGGGTTAATCGTATTTGCCTCTTACCATTGGTACTTCAAGCCTACACAGGAGAAGGATCAGTTATTATTGAGTATGCTAACAGATGGCATGAAGACACAGCATTTTGCTCCTCACGAATTAAATGATTCGTACTCCGAAAAAGTATTTAATACGTACATCGAACGATTAGATATCAATAAAAAATTCTTTCTTCAAAAGGATATAGAGTCATTAAATCGTTTTAAAACTAACATAGATAATGAAATCAACGCCGGTACTACCAATTTTTTTGAGGCCGCCAATGCCATATATGAAACCCGCACTAAACAAGCCGCCAACTACTATAAACCAATTCTAACAGAAGCTTTTGATTTTAATGTAGACGAATACTATGAGAATGACTCCAAGAAAACCTCATTTGCGGCAGATTCAAACGCTCTCAAAGAACAATGGCGTAAGTATCTGAAGTATCAGACACTGATTCGGTTAAATGATTTAATTGAAGAACAGGATAATGCCCGTGAACGAAAAGACACCTCCTTCACCGAGAAATCTCTTACTGAATTAGAAAAAACAGCACGCGAAAAGGTTAAAAAATCAAATGATGACGGATTCAAGCGGTTATTTGAAATTGATAAAGACGATCGTTACAATCTCTTCCTGAACACGTTGGTTAATATTCACGATACACATACTGAATATTTTCCTCCGGCTGATAAGCAGAATTTTGATATCGCGATGAGTGGTCAGCTTCAGGGTATAGGAGCTCAGCTTCAGGAAAAGGATGGATTTATTAAAGTGAATAGCATTATTCCGGGAGGCCCGGCTTATCGTGATGCACGACTGAAAGCAGGTGATCTGATACTCAAGGTAGCCCAAGATGGCCAGGAACCTGTAGAGGTAACCGAAATGCGTTTGGATAAAGCGGTTCAGCTTATTCGCGGAAAGAAAGGCACCAAGGTAACACTCACTATTAAGAAACCTGACGGGGCTATTGACAACATCACACTAACCAGAGACATAGTGATTATAGAAGAAACCTATGCACAGAGTGCTATAATCAATGGCAAAGAAAAAATTGGTTACATCCGGTTGACCGGCTTCTATTCTGATTTCGGTAAAGGTGGTCGCGATTGTGCTGATGACGTTAAGAATGAACTGATTAAGCTGAAAAAAGAAAATATCGATGGTGTAGTCCTGGATTTACGTGATAATGGTGGAGGCTCACTCGAAAGTGTTGTAAGAATGGTTGGTCTTTTTATTCGGGTTGGACCCGTTGTACAAGTTAAATCTAAGAATGAAGATCCCGGTATGATGTCTGATTTTGATGCCGCTGTTACCTACGATGGACCACTTGTTGTCATGGTCAACGAGAACAGTGCTTCAGCCAGTGAGATTTTAGCCGCCGCTATACAGGATTATAAACGAGGTATTATTATTGGAAGTCCTACAACCTTTGGAAAAGGTACGGTGCAACGCATTTATAATCTGGATGATATGGTGGGTTCGGCTTACGATGCGATCAAGCCATTAGGCTCGGTGAAAATAACTATGCAGAAATTTTACCGTGTCAGCGGTGGTTCCACACAACTACGCGGTGTTACACCCGATATTATTGTTCCTGATCTTTACGCAAAGATTAAATACGGAGAAAAAGAAGAAGACTTTGTTATGCCCTGGGATGAAATTGCACCTGCACATTATGGCAAAGTACACACTGGCGATTATTTCGATAAGGTAATTACAGAAAGTAAGAAGCGCATAGAGGCCAATCCAACATTTAAAACCATAGATGCCCAGTCTGCAGAATATAAAATTCAATCCGAAAATTCAGCAGTAACTCTTAACCTTAAGTCCTATCAGAATCGTTTGGCTGAGAGCAAAAAACAGGAAAAAGAAATTGAGGAGCTCAAAAAAAGTATCAGTCCACTTTCGGTATACAACTGTAAAAGTGACTCCATTAACCTGGTTGGAGCTGACAGCAGTAAAGTAAGGCGAAACAAGGAATGGATGAGTTCGCTCAGCAAGGACTTTTATCTGGGTGAGGTGAAAAATATCATCACATCGATGCAGAAACTAAAGTAACACGCATTGGAATTTCCCTGCGTTTATACGGTTACAACTGTTAATCAACTTGATGCATTCACCGCTGAGTTATTACAATCCGTAGATGTAAAGTTGTTTCTGATTGAGGGGGATCTGGGCTCAGGCAAAACAACATTGGTTCAATCATGCTGTAGGCAGCTTCAGGTAATAGATGTTGTACAAAGCCCTACGTTTGCTTTGGTTAATGAATACCGTACCATAAATAATCAGGTAATATATCATCTGGATTTATATCGAGTTCAGAGTCGAGAAGAACTTCTGGATATAGGCATAGATGAATATTTATATTCGGGACATTATTGTTTCATTGAATGGCCTCAAATAATCAAAGATTATATTGCAGAGAAATACATAAGTGTGTATATTGAGCACGCAGATAATAATAACCGACAGATCAAATTGAAACGGTATGAGTGAGGATAAACCAATCAAGTTACCAAAAGAACTTGTTCAGCGCACACCACAGGAGGAATCTTTGGCCCTGATTAATAAACCTTCCCGTTTATTCATCGGTATTCCCAAGGAAAGTACTTTTCAGGAAAATCGTATTCCGATAACACCCGAAGCAGTTGATTTATTAATAAATAACGGTGCACGGGTTGTTATTGAAAGTAAAGCAGGCGAGGGGTCACATTACTACGACACGGATTACAGCGAGGTGGGTGCAGAGATTGTATTTGACAAAGCGGAGGTCTTTAAGGCCGACGTGATAATTAAGTCCGCTCCAATAACAGCTGATGAAATAAAGCTGATGAGTTTGAATCAAACGCTTATTACGCCCATACACTTGCCAACACTTCAGGTTGATATTCTCAATCAACTCATGACCAAGCGGATAACAGCTTTGGCTACGGAATACATTCGTGACTCGGCAGGAACTTTTCCAATAGTTCGCTCCATGAGTGAAATTGCAGGGATTGCTTCCGTGCTCGTTGGCTCGGAGTTACTCAGTAACAGGCAAAACGGTAAAGGAGTCCTATTGGGTGGAATTACCGGAGTGCCTCCGGCAACGGTGGTCATACTTGGCGCCGGAACCGTTGGTGAATTTGCCGCCCAATCGGCACTCGGATTAGGTGCCGAAGTGAGAGTCTTTGATAATTCGATTTATAAATTAAAACGATTGCAAAATGCGGTTGGCCACAGAGTATTTACTTGTGTGTTACGTGAAGATATTTTGTCTGATGAGCTTAAAAATGCAGACATTACTATTGGCGCCATCCATTCCAAATCGGGCCGAACTCCCGTTGTGGTTACCGAACACATGGTATCGCACATGAAAGCAGGTAGTGTCATCATCGATGTGAGTATTGACCAGGGCGGTTGTTTTGAAACCAGCGAAGTCACCAATCACGATAAGCCATACTTCAAGAAGTACGATGTGCTCCATTACTGTGTGCCCAATATTGCATCCAGAGTGCCGCGAACTGCAAGTGCAGCCATCAGCAATGTGATTACTCCAATTATTATTGAAGCCGGCAAACAAGGAGGATTTGATAAATTACTTTATAATGACAGCAATTTGCGACACGGTGTGTACGTCTATAAAGGGGCTTGTACTAACCTGCATTTGAGCAACAAATTCAAACTCAAGTTCACCGATCTTGATTTGTTATTTGCCACAACGTATTAATTAACTTATCACCCTATTAAATCGTTTTAAATCAAACCATTCATAAACCATGATCATCGTACCATTTGATTTTTCAAAAAAAGCTATAACTTCTCTGGATCAGGCGCTTTATCTGTCAAGTTCCTCCGGATTAGCTGTTGAGCTTGTACATATTACCAACCGAGCGGCAGTGCGTGAATATCCTCGAACCTGGAATTATAGCAGTTTTGATGATCGCTATCTCGAAAATAAAATGAATCAGATTGTAGAGGCACGTATTAAAAAGCTGAATTTGAATCATTCCGTAACGCACACATGTTATGTCACAGAAAGTGTTATGATCAGTGGAGCTATAATCAAACGAGCGATTAATCGTAAAGCTCGCTTACTGGTAATGGGAACGCATGGCTTCTCCGGTGCGGCAGATGTTCTGCTTGGAAGTAATACCTCTTCAATTATCAATCAGGCATTAATTCCCGTATTGGCTATTCCAATGAATTGGAAGCCAAAGCCTCTTATGCACGTGATCATTGCAGCGGAGAGTAATCAAATTTCTAAATACAGAAAAATAGCATCAGATTGGTCTGGTCTATTTCAATGTGATCAGGAATGGATTGAGTTTTATTATTTACCGGACAAGGATCAACTTAAAAAAATTAAAGAAAAATATCCCGAATTGAAGCTGGTAAAGGCCGACATCCTGAACTCACTGGCTGAAAATTTGGTAAAGTATACCTCGAAAAGAAAAGATTCGGCGTTAATGATGTTTGTGCATCAACGTAATTTGCTTCAAAAGATTTTTAATTCAAGCATAACCGAGAACGTATCCGGTCTTATTAAGATTCCACTATTGGCTTTGCCCGTTAAGAAATAGACAAAAAAAATCCCCGCCAAGGCGGGGATTTTTTTATATCAAATGACTTTTATTTAGCCACTGCTGATTTTTTTGAAGCAGATTCGCTTTTTACTAATCGAAGCGTGTTTTCATCTTTTGCTAAATCAATGACCAACGGTGTCGCTACAAACATAGATGAATAGGTTCCAAATACAACGCCGATTAACATAGCGAAAGAAAATCCTCTAACCGATTCACCGGCAAAGATGAAGAGAATTAACACGACGATAAATACCGTTAAGTGCGTGGTAATGGTACGGTTTAAGGTGCTATTCAAGGCATCGTTGATACATTTTTGCATATTCATACTTGGATGTTCGCGGAGGTATTCACGTATACGGTCATAAATAATCACCGTATCGTTTACAGAATAACCAAGCACGGTGAGTGCGGCCGCTATGAATTGTTCGTCAACCTCTAATGTAAATGGCAAGATGCCACTGAACAGGGAGAACACACCCATTACAATAGTTACGTCGTGAACCAAGGCAACAATGGCACCAATTGAGTATCGCCAGTTTCTGAATCGAACAAGGATATAAATGCCTATACCAATAATGGCAAAAATTACCGCAAGAGTCGAATTCGTTTTGATGTCATCCGAAATAGTAGGTCCAATAACAGAGGAACTTCGCAAATAGTTAGAGCTGAACTGTTCATAGGTAACATCAGCCCCAAGATATTTTTTAAGGCCATCATATACCGAATGTGAAGAGAGACTGTCGGCCTGAGGTGAGTTGCTTTCAGACTGGAACGAAGTCGTAATTTTTATTTGGTCATCAGAACCATATGTCTTAACAATCGGTGTACCACCAAGTGTAACTTCAAGGGATCTACGGATATCTTCAGTATTTACAGATTGGTCGAAACGCACTACATACGTACGGCCGCCGGTGAAGTCTACGCCATATTGAAAACCTTTAGTGAAAATAGACGCAAGGCAAATGACTGTGAGGATAGATGAAATGATGTAAGAGTATTTACGTTTGTTGACAAACTGAATGTTGTACTTTGAAAAATCGCGGAATGTAGGTGAGTGAAACTTGATTGTACGGCCGCTTTTTATCCACCATTCCATAAACATATGAGCCATAAATACAGCAGTGAACAAGGTCATTAAAATTCCAATGTTCAGCGTTGTGGCATAACCAAGAACCGGTCCCATACCGAAGTAGGCCAGGATAATTCCGGTTAATAATGTGGTCAGATTCGAGTCAAAAATCGCAGAGTAGGAGCGCGTGTGTCCGTCATTAACCGCTTTGATTAATGCAGAGCCACGAGCCAGTTCTTC
>Ga0315902_10002724_pt1 | contig 27123 bp, 24 predicted proteins | sample LakEriMetagenome_9_FD_203523 | JGI IMG/M metagenome (GOLD analysis project Ga0315902, IMG submission 203523) | Freshwater fungal communities from buoy surface, Lake Erie, Ohio, United States - Buoy 12 MA117 | ecosystem: Environmental > Aquatic > Freshwater > Lake > Lake biofilm | place: USA...
GCGGACAACGCGCGCGCCACCCAGGTGGCGGCAGGCCGGGCCTATGTGCGCCAGCACCTGCAGGCCACGGCCGCGGGCGTGGACATGCACCCGCTGTCGCAAGCGCTGCAGGAGTTCCCGGAGATGCGCGGGCCTTACGCGGCCGTGCACAAGCTGTTGGGGGTGGATCCGGGCAGCGGCGCCGTGCAGATGTTCGCCCGGGTGGGCTTTGCGACCAAGCCCACCGGCCCCACGCCTCGGCGCGATCTCGCTTCCATGGTCCGCGCCTGACCCGTTGGCCATGGCCCCATACACGGTACGGGACAACCCCTGCGTCGGTGCCGTTCGGTGACACTGCACGCATGCCCGTGAAATCCCGGCCCCAGACCGGCCCGGCCCGGTCGGATGCGCCAGACACGCCGCGCATGCTCGCCCCGCCAGCAGGCCCCAGCGTGGACGACTGGAACCTGCTGCGCTCCTTCATCGCGGTGTACGAGGCGGGCACGCTCACGGAAGCGGCGCAGCGCCTGGGCAGCACGCAACCCAACCTGGGGCGCCACATCCGTGCGCTGGAGGCCCTGCTCGGTGAAGCCCTGTTCGTGCGTCTGCCCGGCCGGCTCAAGCCCACCGAGCGCGCGCACGGGCTGCACGCCGCCCTGCTGCCCATGAAGGCCGCTGTGCAGGAGGCTAGGCGGCTGTTCGCAGAGGCCGGCGCCAAGGTGGCCGGCACCGTGCGCCTGGCGGTGTCCGAGGTGTACGCCACCCACGTGGTGGCGCCCCTGGCCGCGCAGTGGCTGGCCGAACAGCCCGGCCTGGAGATCGAGTTGTCGGTCTCCAACCGGCCGGACAACCTGCTGCGGCGCGATGCCGACATCGCGGTGCGCTTCTTCCGCCCCGAGCAGGACGACGTGATCGCGCTGCACGTGGGCAACACCGAGCTGGGCCTGTACGTGCACGAGTCCTTCATCGCGCGTCACGGCGAGCCCATGGACTACACCCTGCCCGACGGCACCTTCGTCGCCGGCTTCGACCAGGATGCCGCGCCGCTGGAGCCCATGTTCCAGGGCTTGCCCCCGCCGGAACCCGTGCGCTTCAGGCTGCGCACCGACGCCATGCTCGCCCGGCATGCGGCCATTGAGACCGGGATGGGCGTGGGTGCCTACCTGGTCGACGTGGCCGCCGAGAAGCCAGGCCTGCGGCGCATCCTGGCCAACCGGTTCGGACAGGTGCAGGAGGTCTGGCTGTGCGCACACGCCGAGCTGCGCCGCTCGGCCTCGATGCGGTTTGTCTGGAGCCGCCTGGAGCAGGCCTTGAGGCAGCGGCTAGGGGCCGGCAAGGACTGACGAAGGCGATTCGGCGGCGGGGCCGTGGCCCGCTCATGCCGCTGGACGGCCTGCGGCCAAGGCCCGCCAGGAGTGGACCGGCCAATCCGACCGGGCCTGGCCTTCATCGCCTGCGAAGATCACACAGCCGCCAGCGAGTGCCGCCGCGTGGTGGCTCGAGAAGGCCTTCAAGCCCTTGAAGTAGTCGGGGTTCACCGTGGAGCCCGCCTTGATCTCGATGGCCTGAAGCCGCGCACCGACAGGCATCAGCAGATCGACTTCATGGCCATCGGAGTCTCGGTAGAAGTGCATCTGTGGGGCTTCACCTGCATTCAGCCGATCCTTCAACGCCTCCATCACGATGAAGTTCTCGAACAGGCTGCCGTAGAGCGGATCCCGCGAGACCTGTTCGGCTGTGCGCAGACCCAGCAGCCAGCAGGCCAGTCCCACATCGACGAAGTAGAGCTTGGGCGTCTTGACCAGGCGCTTGCGGGTGTGGGTGAACCAGGGCGGCAGCAGATGCACGATGTAGCTGGTCTGCAGAAGGTCGACCCAGGCCCGTGCGGTGACATGGGACACCCCCGCGTCGTTGCCGAGCTGGCTCAGGTTCAGCATCTGCCCGGTACGGCCAGCACACAGCTGGACGAAACGCTCGAAGCGCTGAAGGTCCTGCACCGCGGCGAGTTGCCGCAAGTCGCGCTGCACGTAGGTGGCGAAGTAGTCAGCCAAGGCCTGGGAGGGATCCAGACCTTGGTCGTGGATGCGGGGCATGAAGCCGCTCAACAGGACAGAAGCCACACCCGTGCGGGCGGTTGATCCTCCGAGGCGCTGCAACTCCGACAGCGTGAATGGCAACAGCCGAACCAGCGCCGTGCGGCCGGCCAGCGACTGGGAAACCTGAGTCATCAGCTCGAACTGGTGGCTGCCCGTCAGGATGAAGCGACCGGGCCGTCGGTCGTCGTCCACGATGCCCTGGAGGTAGGACAGGAGTTCCGGCGCACGCTGAACCTCGTCCAGGACTGCACCCTGCGCGCGCTGGGCAAGGAAGCCCCGAGGGTCCTCAAGGGCGAATCGCCGCTGGTCGGGGTCTTCCAAGCTCGTGTACGGCAGGTGGGGAAACTGCGACCGGGCCAGCGTGGTCTTGCCGCTTTGTCGCGGCCCCGTCAGCGTGACCACCGGGTACTGGAGGGCGGCCCTCCGGAGCACGGGGGCGATATCTCTTTGGATCATGGTGTTCTATTCTGACAGCCAATTCTGCAAATTGAAGATCAAAGTTTCAATTTACAGACTTTGAGTGCCGCTTCATGCCGGCATCTTGAACACCAGCCGGTTGCCCCACCGGCAACCGCCGGCTGACGAACACCACGCCAATCACGGCCAGCGCGAAGCCCACGGTCACCGGGTCCAGCTGCTCGCCCAGCACGGGCACGGCAAACAGCAGCGCTAGAAAGGGCTGGATCAGCTGGACCTGGCTCACGCGCACGATGCCGCCCATGGCGAGACCGCCGTACCAGGCGAAGAAGCCCAGCCACATCGAGAACAGGCTGACGTACAGCAGCCCCCCCCAGGCGGCCAGACTGGGTGTGGTGTCCACCGGCCACCACCACACGGTGGCCGGCAGCGTCAGCGGCAGCGAGCCCACCACCACCCAGCAGATCACCTGCTGGGCCGGGATAACACCCGAGACGCGGGCGCCGGCCACGTAGGCGATGGAGGTGGACAGTACCGCCAGCAGCAGCCAGCCGTCGGCCGGCACCAGACGCCCGCCGCCTTGCCACAGCGCGAAGGCCAGTACCAGCCCACAGCCCGCCAGCGCGCAAGCCCAGAAGCCGGCCGACGGTCGCTGGCGCAGCCACAGCGCCCCCACCACCGCCGTGCCCAGCGGAATGATGCCGGTGACCACGGCCGCATGCATGGACTCCACCTCGCGCAAGGCCAGGGCGATGCACAGCGGAAAGCCCACCACGGTGCCGGCGGCGCACACCGCCAGCGGTGCCCAGTGGCGCCGTTCCGGTACCGATGCGCCCACCCATCGCAGGTACACGATGCTGAGCAAGCCGGCCAGCGCCGCACGCGCGGCCGTCACGAAGGCCGGCGACATCTGAGGCGCCGAGACATCGCCCACGGCCAGCCGCGTCATGGGGAAGGTCATGGCGAAGATGACCACACCGACGAAGCCCAGCAGCAGACCGCGGCGCACCTGGGCAGGTGAGGGAGAGCCCGGGGCCGAAGCGCTCACAGCGCTGCCATCCAGGCCGCCGTGGCCACCAGCACGGCGGCGAGTGCGCGGTTGAACCACGCCAGGCGCCGGCCCGTTGCCAGCCAGGAGCGCAGGGACGAGCCGATGAGCGCGTAGGTGAAGTTGCTGGCCAGGCCGTAGGCCATCATCAGCGGCAGCACGATGGCCAGGCGCGGGGCGATGGGCTCGGCCACGGTGATCCAGCCGGCGCTGATCATCAGCGCGTTCATCCAGGCCTTGATGTTGACGAACTGCAGCATCACGCCCTGCCAGAAGCCCACGCGCAGGCCACCGTCGGCCTCGGCCATGCGCGTGGCGCCGGCCAGCTTCCAGGCCAGCCACAGCATGTAGGCCAGGCCCAGCACCTTGATGCCGCCGCGCAGCACGGGCGCCGCCTGGATCAGCGCCCCCAGGCCCCCGGCGCAGGCCAGCAGCAGCAGGCCCCAGCCGAAGGGCACGGCCAGGATGAAGGTCATGGCGCGCTTCAGGCCGCCGTTGGCGGCCAGCGCAGCAGACAAGGTGGTGTTGGGCCCCGGCGTGAAGGCCATGGCGGTGGAGAAGACCAGCAGCGCGGCCAGCTCGGCGCTGGTCATCGCGACAGCGACTCCCAGCGCTCCAGCGACTCCATCAGCTCCTCCTCGATACGGCCGTGGCGCGCGGCCAGCTCGGCGCCGCGTTGCGGGTCGCGGGCGAAGAGCGCGGCGTCGGCCAGCTGCGCGTCGATGGCCTTCTGTTCGGCCTCCAGCGCCTCGATGCGGCCCGGCAGGGACTCGAGCTCGCGCTGCTCCTTGTAGCTGAGCTTGCGCGCCGCAGCCGCAGGCCCTTGCGCAGGTGATGGCTTGGCGCTGACCGAAGCAGGCGGGCGCAGCGCTTGGGCAGCTGGCTCGACGCGGGCACGCTCGCGCTGCCGCTTCCAGTCCTCGTAGCCGCCCTCGTACTCGCGCCACAGCCCCGTGCGACCGCCGTAGGCGGCGTCGCCCTCCCAGGCGATGGTGCTGGTGACCACGTTGTCGAGGAAGCGCCGGTCGTGGCTGACCAGGAAGACCGTGCCGCCGTAGCCCTGCAGCAGTTCCTCCAGCAGGTCCAGGGTGTCGATGTCCAGGTCGTTGGTGGGTTCGTCGAGCACCAGCACATTGGCCGGCAGGGCGAACAGGCGCGCCAGCAGCAGGCGGTTGCGCTCGCCGCCCGACAGCGTGCGCACGGGGGAGTTGGCGCGCTCGGGGGCGAAGAGGAAATCGCCGAGGTAGCTCATGACGTGCTTGCGCTGCCCGCCGAACTCCACCCACTCGCTGCCCGGGCTGATGGTGTCGGCGAGCGTGGCCTCCAGGTCCAGGCCGGCGCGCATCTGGTCGAAATAAGCCACCTGCAGCCGGGTGCCCTGGCGCACGTTGCCCGAAGTGGGCTGCAGCTCGCCCAGGATGAGCTTGAGCAGCGTGGTCTTGCCGGCGCCATTCGGGCCGATCAGGCCCACCTTGTCGCCGCGCAGGATCGTGGCGCTGAAGCGGTCGATCACCAGCTGCTGCCCAAAGCGCATGCTGACGTCCTTCAACTCGGCCACGATCTTGCCGGGCGGCAGGCCCGCGTCGAGCTCCAGGCGCACCTGGCCGAGCTGCTCGCGCCGCGCCGTGCGCTGTGCGCGCAAGGCCTGCAGCCGGGCGACGCGGCCCACGCTGCGCGTGCGCCGGGCCTCCACGCCCTTGCGCACCCACACCTCCTCCTGCGCCAGCAGTTTGTCAGCGCGCGCGTTGGCCAGGGCCTCGTTCTCGAGTTCGCGGGCCTTGGTGGCCTCGAAGGCGGCGAAGTTGCCGGGGTAGCTGCGCAGCACGCCGCGGTCGAGCTCGATGATGCGGGTGGCCACGGCGTCGATGAAGGCGCGGTCGTGCGAGACGAAGATCAGGCCGCCCGGGGCGCCGGCACTTGCCCCTGGGCCCGCGCCGCGCCACTGCACCAGCAGGTCCTGCAGCCACTCGATGGCGTCGATGTCCAGGTGGTTGGTGGGCTCGTCCAGCAGCAGCACGTCGGGCCGCGCCACCAGGGCCTGGGCCAGGGCCACACGCTTTCTCGTGCCGCCGGACAGGGCAGACACCTGCGCCTGCGGGTCCAGGCCCAGCCGCTGCAGCGCCTCCTGCACACGCTGCTCCCAGGTCCAGCCGTCGAGGGCCTCGATGCGGGTCTGCAGGGCGTCGAGGTCCTCGCCGGGCGCGTGCGCCTCGAAGCGCTCGCGCAGCGCCCGGGCCTGCGCCACACCTTCGGCCACCGCGTCGAAGACCGTGGCGCCTGCGTCGAACTGCGGCTCCTGCGGCACGTAGACCCGGCGCAGGCCGCCTTGCTGCTGCAACAGTCCGTCGTCCAGCCGCTCCACGCCGGCCAGCACCTTCAGCAGCGAGGACTTGCCCGTGCCGTTGCGCCCGATCAGCGCCACGCGCTCACCGCCCTCCAGCGAGAACGCCGCGCCGTCCAGCAGCGGGACGTGGCCGTAGGCGAGGTGCGCGTTGGTGAGGGTCAGCAGGGCCATGCGGGCATTGTCGGTGGGCAGGGCAACCAGGCCGGACCCACGGCCCCAAGCCTCTTGGGCCAGCGAGCGCCAGGTACGCCGGGGTCAGCCGCTTGTGGACGCGCTTTGGACGGCAGCCTGGGCGGCGGCCACAACAGGGCTCATCACTTCGATGCCATCGCGTCCGGGGTAGGGTGAGGCCACGGGCGCGATGAGCAGCTTGCGCACGGCCCCCACATCCGATGCGGCCTGATGGAAACCCCGGGACACCGTCGGTGCGCTGGAGCGCTTGACCTCGCACACCCATGTGGGGCCGCCACGCCAGCGAAGCACCAGGTCTGCCTCGGCGCCCCGCGCGGTGCGGTAGAAGCTGGCCTCGGCCGAGGGTGCGGCCGCCAGCATCTGCTCGATGACCCAGCCCTCCCAGCTGGCACCCGCCACCGGATGGCCGAGCACGTGTTCCAGGGTGGGCAGGCCCAGCAGGGCGTGGACCAGGCCGCTGTCACGCACGTATACCTTGGGCGTGCGCACCAGGCGTTTGCCCACGTTGCCATGCCAGGGCGTCAGCCGCCGCACCAGCATGAGGTCGGCCAGCAGGTCGACGTAGCGGGCGACCGTCTGGCCGCTGACAGCCAGCGAACCGGCCAGTTGCGCCTGATTGAGCAAGGCCCCCTGCTGATGGGCCAGCATGGTCCACAGGCGGCGCAGCGTGGTGGCCGGAATGCGCGGGCCCAGCTGCGGAATCTCGCGCTCGAGGTAGGTGGTGATGAAGGCCTCGCGCCAGGCCATGCTGCCGGCATCGTCCGGCGCCAGCCAGGACAGGGGGAACCCCCCTCGCGCCCACAGGCGCTGCAGGGCGTCCAGGTCCTGCGACTGGATGCCCAGCTCGCGGGCCTGGAAAGCGCCCAGCTCCAGCGTGGCCAGGCGCCCGGCCAGGCTCTCGCTGCCCTGCTTCAGCAAGGCCCCGCTGGCCGAGCCCAGCAGCAAAAACTGCCCGTTGGGCTCTCCCTCGCGGCGGCGAAGGTCGATCACGCCGCGCAGCACCTCGAAGAGTCCCGGCATGCGCTGAACCTCGTCCAGGATCACCAGGCGCCGGCGCTGCGCCAGCAGAAAGGCTTCGGCGTCGTCCAGTTGGCGGCGCGCGGAGGGCAGCTCCAGATCGAGGTAGAGGGGTTCAGCGGCTCCGTGGCGGCAGGCCAGCGCCATCGTCGTCTTGCCTACCTGGCGGGGCCCCACCAGGGCGACAGCGGGAAAGCGCTCGAGCAGCCTGCGCAGTTGAGGGTCCAGAGACCGGCTTAACATGTTGCAAATCTACCATCGCATGGAGATATTACAACATTAAATCGCCCTAGGGTCCCTCCAAAGCCCGAGTGGCCGCCTCCCGCCACAGCGTCTCGCCGCGGCGCGCGTAGGCCTTTTCCTCCTCGCGGCAGCTGTCGACGAGCTTGATCACGTGCTCGTCGTCGCTGGCGACGGCGCGCTCGACGATGGCGCTCCACGGCAGCAGCCGGCCCGCCGCGGGCGCGCTTTGCAGCCCGGCGGCGGCCACCGCGTGGGCGTAGGCTTGCCAGAACCAGGCACAGGCGGTCAGCGGCTCGTCGAAGAAATTCGACAGCACGCGCATCGCGTGCGTGCCCGTCACCAGGTGCAGCGCCACGAAGTTGCCGCTGCGGGCGTAGGCGAAGGCGGCGGCGCGGGCCAGCCGCTGCAGCGTCCCGGCGTCGACGTACAGGCGGGCCGCCACGCGGTTGACCTGGCCGTCCAGGGAAGCGTCGCGCATGCGCTCGAAAATCAGCGCGGCCGGCGAGGCGCAGGCCTTGAGCTCGCGCAGCAGCCGCACCGGGTCGTCGGTGGAGGGCTCTGCCTCTGTGCCCGCCTGCGGGTTGTCCATCGGCCCCAGGCGCAGGTGGCGGCAGGCCCAGTAGGCCAGCGCGTCAGCCAGTTCGGCGCGGTGGCCCCCGCGCGCGGCATAGGCGGTGCGGATCAGCCCGTGGAAGGCGGCGGCGCCCGCGCCCTGCACCAGCTGCGGCAGTACCTGGCCCAGCACGTCGATGGCGCCCTCCTGATCCACCCACTCGGCGAACAGCGAGCGGTACGCCGGCCAGGCCTGCAACTGGCCCAGGCGAGGCGGCCACGCAGCGCCGGCGGGCCAGGGCTCGGCCGGCGGCGCCGGCTCCAGACGCACCGCGTAGCGCGCCGCGAAGGCCTCGAGCCGCGCATCCGTCGCCCCCAGCCGGTGCAGCGCCACCAGCGTCATCGGCAGGTGGTTGCTCAGCCCGTGTCCGAACTCCGGCGCGTAGGCCGCGCAGCCGTCCAGCAGTTCCACCAGCTTCATGCCCTCGCCTCCGAACGCGCGGCGGCAACGGCCACCGCCGCCTCCAGCGCATCGACGAACATGGCCGCGACGTCGAAGCCGGTCTGGTCCATGATCTCCCGAAAGCAGGTCGGGCTGGTGACGTTGATCTCGGTGAGGCGGTCGCCGATGACGTCCAGCCCGATCAGCAGCAGCCCGCGCGCGGCCAGCACCGGGCCCAGGGCCTGCGCGATGGCGCGCTCGCCGTCGGTCAGCGGCATGGCCACGCCCTTGCCGCCTGCGGCCAGGTTGCCGCGCACCTCGCCGCCCTGGGGGATGCGCGCCAGCGAGTGGGGCACCACTTCGCCACCGATCACCAGCACCCGCTTGTCGCCCTGGGCGATGGCCGGCAGGTAGCGCTGCACCATCACCGTCTGCGCGCCACCGCGGTTGAGCGTCTCGCAGATGGCGCCCAGATTCAGCCCATCGGCACCCACGCGGAAGATGCCCATGCCGCCCATGCCGTCCAGGGGCTTGAGGATGATGTCGCGGTGCTCGGCGTGAAAGGCGCGGATGTCGTCCTCACGCCGGGTCACCAGGGTGGGCGGGGTGAACTGCGGAAACTCCAGGATGGCGAGCTTCTCCGGGTGGTCGCGCAAGGCCGCGGGCTTGTTGAACACCCGCGCGCCCTCGCGCTCGGCCTGGCCCAGCAGGTGGGTGGCGTAGAAGTACTCGCTGTCGAAGGGCGGGTCCTTGCGCATGACCACCGCGTCGGCCTCGAACAGCTCGAAGCCGGGGTGGATGACCACGGTTCGGAACCAGTCGCCTGCAGCGCCGGTGAGTTCGATCTCTCGCACCTTCGCGCAGACGGCGCCGCCGGCGGCCCAGCGCAGGTCGCGCGGCTCGCAGGCCAGCAGGCGGTGTCCGCGACGGGCGGCCTCGCGCATCATGGTGAAGGTGGAGTCCTTGTAGGTCTTGAAGGACTCCAGCGGGTCGGCAACGAAGAGGATCTGCATCGGAGGGGTTCGGGCTCAGGTGCCCGGCGTCGGAATCGGGCGGAGGGGCGCCACTGTGGCACAAGCCGCAGGCGGCGTCAGATCTCGACCTTGGACCCCAGCTCCACGATCCGGTTGGCCGGCAGGTACAGGAAGTCCGCCGCCGCTGCCGCGTTGCGGTGCATGCCCGCGAACAGCTTCTCGCGCCACAGGGCCATGCCCTGCGCGAAAGTGGGCACCACCGAGTCACGGCTGAGGAAGTAGCTGGTCTCCATCTCGTCGAGGGCGATGCCGCGGCCGGCCAGCAGCTTCAAGGCCTCGGGCGCGTCGGGGTCGTTCTTGAAGCCGAAGTGCAGCATCACCTGCCAGCAGTCGTGGCCCAGGGGCTCGATCTCCACGCGCTTGTCGAAACCCAACCAAGGCACCTCGTGGTGGACGACGGTGACGAACAGGTTCTGCTGGTGCAGCACCTTGTTGTGCTTGAGGTTGTGCAGCAGGGCGAATGGGGTGGCGCCCTTCTCGGCGTTGAGGAACACCGCCGTGCCCGGCACGCGCAGCGGCGGGCTGAGGAAGACCGAGTCCAGGAACGCGTCCAGGTCGATGGCCTCGCTGCGCAGCCGCTCGCCCATGAGCTGGCGGCCGCGCTGCCAGGTGGTCATCAGCGTGAACATCGCTGCGCCGATGAGCAGCGGGAACCAGCCGCCCTCGAGCACCTTCACGGCGTTGGCTGAGAAGAACACGATGTCCACGAGGAAGAAGAAGCCGGTGGCGGCCACGCACAGCGGCAGTGGCAGCCGCCAGGCGTGGCGGATGACGAAGAAGGTCATGACGGTGGTGATCGTCATGTCCAGCGTCACCGCGATGCCGTAGGCCGAGGCCAGCGCGCCGCTGGAGCCGAAGGCCAGCACCGCCACCACGATGCAGCCGTACAGCGTCCAGTTGACGAAGGGCACGTAGATCTGGCCGGTCTCGCGGATGGAGGTGTGCAGCAGCCGCAGCCGCGGCAGGTAGCCCAGCTGGATGGCCTGCTTGGTCACCGAGAAGGCGGCCGTGATCAGGGCCTGCGAGGCGATGACCGTGGCCATGGTGGCCAGGGCGATGAGCGGGTACAGCGCCCACGACGGCGCCATCTCGTAGAACGGATTGCGCACGTTCTCGGGGTGTGCCAGCAGCATGGCACCCTGCCCGAAGTAGTTGATCACCAGCGCCGGCATCACCACGGCGAACCAGGCCAGGCGGATGGGCTTGCGGCCGAAGTGGCCAAGGTCGGCATACAAGGCCTCGGCGCCGGTGACGCACAGCACCACCGCGCCCAGCGCGACGAAGGCCGTACCCGGGTGGGACACCATGAAGCCGATGGCGTGGTGGGGCGACAGCGCCGCGAGCACCGCCGGGTTGGCCACGATGTGCGGCAGGCCCAGCGCCACCAGCACGGCGAACCACAGCAGCGTCACAGGCCCGAAGTAGCGCCCGACCGCCGCCGTCCCCAAGCGCTGCGCGGCGAACAGCACCGTCAGGACTGCCAGGGTGAGGGGCACGACGAAGCGGTGCAGCGCAGGAGCCGCCACCTCAAGGCCCTCCACCGCCGACAGCACCGACACCGCCGGGGTGATGACCCCGTCGCCGAAGAAGATGGCCGTGCCGAAGATGCCCAGCAGCAGCAGGCGCTCGCGCAGCTTCGGGCGGTCCTTCACCGCCTGCGAGGCCAGCGCCAGCATGGCGATCAAGCCGCCCTCGCCGTGGTTGTCGGCGCGCAGGATGAGCAGCACGTACTTCAGCGACACCACCACCGTGAGCGTCCAGAAGACGAGCGAGAGGATGCCCAGGACGTTGCCCGAGTTGAGCGGCACGCGGCCCTCGGCGAAGACCTCCTTGAGCGCGTACAGCGGGCTGGTGCCGATGTCGCCGTACACCACGCCGATGGCGGCCAGTGTCAGCGAGGCCAGGGCGGCCCTGGGGTGGGAAGCGCTACTCGTAGACCTCAGCCTCGGGGTCGGTGGCTTCCAGCTCGTAGCTGGCCGCCAACATGGCCAGGCGGCCCACCACGCCGTACATGTAGAAGCGGTTGGGCGCGCTGGCGCCGGGCTTCTCGCCAGGGCGTGGCAGCTGGTGGCTGTGATCGAACGCCAGGGGCACGAAGCTGGAGCCCGGGGCGTTGAGGTTCTCGTCCACGCCGCGCTCGGCGTGCACCCGGTAGAAGCCGCCGACCACGTAGCGGTCGATCATGTAGACCACCGGCTCGGCCACGGCGTCGTTGATCCGCTCGTAGGTGGGCACACCTTCCTGGATGATGACCTCCGAGACCTCCTGGCCGTCCTTGATCACGCTCATCTTGTTGCGCGTACGGCGGTTCAGGTCAGCCAGCTCCTTGGCGTCGCGCACCGTCATGATGCCCATGCCGTAGGTGCCCGCGTCGGCCTTGACCACGACGAAGGGCTTCTCGGCGATGCCGTATTCCTTGTACTTGCGGCGCACCTTGGACAGCAGCGTGTCCACATTGCTCTGCACGCAGTCCATACCCGTGTTGTCGCTGAAATCGACCTTGCCGCACTGGCCGAACATCGGATTGATGAGCCAGGGGTCCATGCCCATGAGCTTGGCGAACTTCTTGGCCACCTCCTCGTAGCTATGGAAGTGGTTGGACTTGCGGCGCACCGCCCACCCCGCGTGAAGCGGCGGCAGCAGGTACTGCTCATGCAGGTTCTCCAGCACCTTGGGGATGCCGGCGGACAGGTCGTTGTTGAGCAAGATGGTGCAGGGGTCGAAGTCCTTCAGGCCCAGCCGGCCTCGGCTGCGCACCAGAGGCTCCACCACCAGCTCGCCGCCGTCAGGCAGCGGCAGGGTCATTGGGGCCTTGACTTCATCGTCCAGCGTGCCCAGGCGCACGTTCAGCCCGGCCTGGTGGAAGATCTGCACCAGGCGCTTCACGTTCGTCAGGTAGAACGTGTTGCGGGTGTGCTTCTCGGGGATCAGCAGCAGGTTCTTGGCCTCGGGGCAGATCTTCTCGATGGCCGCCATCGCCGCCTGCACCGCCAACGGGAGCATCTCGGGCGTGAGGTTGTTGAAGCCGCCCGGGAACAGGTTGGTGTCCACCGGCGCGAGCTTGAAGCCCGCGTTGCGGATGTCCACCGAGCTGTAGAACGGCGGCGTGTGCTCCATCCATTCCAGCCGGAACCAGCGCTCGATGGCGGGCATCGACTCGAGGATGCGCTGCTCGAGCTCGTTGATGGGCCCGGTCAGGGCAGTGATGAGATGAGGAACCATGGCCTGATTCTAGGGACGGGCGTACCGCGGCGCTTGCCCCGCCGCAAACGCAGGGGCCCGCCCGACACGGAGCCGCAATGAAAGCGGCCGCCCAGAGGCGGCCGCGCAGTCACTCGAACCGGGGCAGCCTCGCGGCCGCCCCGCGAGATCACTTGTTGTAGGCCGTCTCGCCGTGCGACGAGATGTCCAGGCCTTCGCGCTCTTCCTCCTCCGAAACCCGCAGGCCGATCACCATGTCGACGATCTTGAAGGCGATGAAGGCGACCACACCCGAGACGATGACGGTGGCGATCACGCCCTGCGCCTGGATCCAGACCTGGCTGCCGATACCGCCCCATTCGCCGCACTTGTTGTCGACGTAGTTGCAGATGCCCGTGCCTCCCAGGCCGGGGCTGGCGAACACGCCGGTCAACAGCGCGCCCAGGATGCCGCCCACGCCGTGCACGCCGAACACGTCCAGCGAGTCGTCGGCGCCCAGCATTCTCTTCAGGCCGGTCACGCCCCACAGGCAGATCACGCCGGCCAGCGCACCGATGACCAGCGCGCCGCCCACGCCCACGAAACCGCAGGCCGGGGTGATGGCCACGAGACCCGACACCGCGCCCGAGGCCGCACCCAGCATAGACGCCTTGCCCTTGAGCAGCGCCTCGGCAGCAGCCCAGGCCAGCGTCGCGGCAGCGGTGGCGACCACGGTGTTGATGAAGGCCAGCGCGGCGACGCCGTTGGCTTCGAGGTTGGAGCCGGCGTTGAAGCCGAACCAGCCCACCCACAGCATCGAGGCGCCCACCATCGTCAGCGTCAGGCTGTGCGGGGCCATCGCCTCCTTGCCGTAGCCCACGCGCTTGCCCAGCAGGTAGGCGCCCACCAGGCCGGCCACGGCGGCGTTGATGTGCACCACGGTGCCGCCGGCGAAGTCCAGCGCACCCTTGGCCCACAGGAAGCCGGCGTTGGCGGTGACGGCCTCCAGCGTCTTGGCGTCGGTGATGGCGTCAGGGCCGTCCCAGTACCAGACCATGTGGGCGATCGGCAGGTAGCTGAAGGTGAACCACAGCGCCGCGAACAGCATGACCGCGGAGAACTTGATGCGCTCGGCGAAGGCGCCGACGATCAGTGCGGTGGTGATGGCCGCGAAGGTGCCCTGGAAGGCCGCGAAGGTCAGCTCGGGGATGTAGACGCCCTTGCTGAAGGTCGCGGCGATCGAGTCCGGCGTCACCCCCTTCAGGAACAGCTTGTCCAGCGTGCCGAAGAACGGGTTGCTCGCGGTGAAGGCCAACGAGTAGCCGTAGATGACCCACAGCACCGAGATCAGCGAGAAGATCATCATCACCTGCATCAGCACCGACAGCATGTTCTTGCTGCGGACCAGGCCGCCGTAGAACAGCGCCAGGCCGGGGATGGTCATCAGGATCACGAGGGCGGTGGCCACCGTCATGAACGCGGTGTCGCCCTTGTTGGGTACGGGAGCCGGTGCTGCTGCTGCCGAAGCGGCGGCAGCGGGCGCGGCCGCGGCGGCAGGCGCCGCATCGGGCGCCGAGGCAGTGGCCGCCGGGGCCGAAGCCGCTGGCGCCTGGGCCAGTGACGCCGGCGAGAAGCCCAGGACCGCAAGGCCCAGGGCAAGCGTGGCAAAGAGTTTCTTGATCATGGTCGTGTCTCGGATGAGGGGCCGTGAAGGCGTTGCCCGCGAGGGCTTCAGAGGGCTTCCTTGCCGGTCTCGCCGGTGCGGATGCGGATGACCTGCTCCAGGGCGGAGACGAAGATCTTGCCGTCGCCGATCTTGCCGGTGCGAGCCGAGCCCTCGATGGCCTCGATCACGCGGTCGACGAGATCGTCGGCCACGGCCGCCTCGATCTTCACCTTGGGCAGGAAGTCGACCACGTACTCCGCGCCGCGGTACAGCTCGGTGTGGCCCTTCTGACGTCCGAAGCCCTTGACTTCGGTCACCGTGATGCCCTGCACGCCGATGGCGCTCAGGGCTTCACGCACTTCGTCGAGCTTGAACGGCTTGACGATCGCGGTCACCATCTTCATGAATGTCTCCGTCGGGTGATGTCGAGGTTCAGAAATTGACCTTGGCGCCCAGCACGATGCCGGCCTTGCCCAGGTCCTTGCCCGCGCCCGTGTAAGCCGCGGTGTTGGTGTCCACCAGCGTGGCGCTCCAGGTGATGCCCGAGATCTCCTTGCTCGCGGCAATCGAGAAGTCGGTGTAGGTCGCGGCGCCGGTGTTCTTCACGGTCTGGCGGCCGATGTGCGGGGTGATGGCCACGCCAGCCACGTCGAAGGTGGCGCTGAGGTCCAGGTAGCCGCTGCCCTTGCTGTTGGCAAAGCCGAACAGGTTGGTGGTGCTGCGCGAGTACTTGGCCGTGACCGGGCCGAAGGTGACAGCGCCATAGATCTCGGTGGTGTTGGCCGAGGGGTTCAGGCCGTTGCTGGGGTACTGGTAGGTCAGCAGACCCACGTCGTAGCCCACGCCCTTGGTGATCTCGCCCTTGTAGCCGCCGTAGATGTCGACTTCGACACTGCCGCCGCCGCCGCCGTCCTTGATCCACTTGATGGTGGAGGCCCACAGGCCCACATACAAACCACCGGCCGTGAAATCGGCACCGCCTTGCAAGGCGGGCTTCAGGCGCGACTGGGAGATGCCGCGGTAGCGGTAGTCGGTCACCAGGCCGGCGTTGAAGGCGAGGGAGGTGTCGGCCGCCAGGGCGACGGTGGGCACGGCCGGCAGCACGATGGCGGCGGCGGCGAAAGCGATCAGGGACTTCTTCATGGCAACTCCTGCAAGGAACAGAGTAGATGGTCCACCTCCATGCACCTTCCGTGCCAGGCCGCTTTACCGCCTGTCCTTCTTCGGCCGTAGCCCAGTAGCTGGCCCCGGCGCCTCCCGCCATCCCCCAAATGGGTGCGCACCAAAGAGGTGCTTCACGCTGCGGCCTATGCGCCGAACAATCCCGCCCGGAACCTGCACCCCCGGGAGGCATACATGACACTGGCCGTGGTGATGAGCCGCTCGCTGGACGGGCTGGAGGCTCCACCGGTGCGGGTGGAGGTGCACCTGGCCAACGGGCTGCCCAGCTTCACGTTGGTCGGCCTGGCCGACACCGAGGTGAAGGAGTCGCGCGAGCGGGTGCGCGCCGCCCTGGCCGAAAGCGGCTTCGAGTTCCCGCACAACCGCCGGGTCACTGTCAACCTGGCCCCGGCCGACCTGCCCAAGGAGTCAGGCCGCTTCGACCTGCCCATTGCCCTGGGCCTGCTGGCTGCCGCCGGCGCCCTGGACCCACGGGCTCTGGAGGGGGTGGAATTCGCCGGCGAGCTGTCCCTGGCCGGGGAGTTGCGGCCGGTGCGTGGCGCGCTGGCGCTGGGCCTGGCGGCGCGGCGGCATGCAGGGGTGCGGCGTCTGGTGCTGCCTGCCGGCAGCGCCGAGGAGGCGGCAAGGGTGCCCGGGCTGGACGTGCGGCGGGCCGACCATCTGTTGGATGTGGTGCGGTCACTCACTTCCTTGAATCCTCAATCGACGGCTGAAGACCTGCCCAGAGCGCGCGCTCCCGACCCGGTAGGTTCAAGCGCAGGCGCCGACCTGCGGGACGTGCGCGGTCAGGCGGGGGCGCGCCGGGCGCTGGAGGTGGCCGCCGCGGGAGAGCACAGCCTGCTGCTGGTGGGCCCGCCGGGCACCGGCAAGTCGATGCTGGCGCAGCGGCTGCCCTCCATCCTGCCGCCGCTGCAAGAGGACGAGGCCCTGGAAAGCGCCGCGCTGCTGGGCCTGTCACGCGCCGGTTTCGACCCCGGCGCCTTCGGCCGCCGGCCGGTGCGCGCACCTCACCACTCGGCCAGCGCCGCCGCCTTGGTGGGCGGCGGCTCGCCCCCGCGGCCTGGCGAGATCTCGCTGGCGCACCGCGGGGTCCTGTTCCTGGACGAGTTGCCCGAGTTCCCCCGCCGCGCGCTGGAGGCCCTGCGCGAACCGCTGGAGACCGGCCACATCACGCTGTCGCGGGCCGCGCGGCAGGCGCGCTTTCCGGCGCGGTGCCAGCTGGTGGCGGCCATGAACCCCTGTCCCTGCGGCTGGCTGGGCGCCTTCGAGGCCACCGGCCGCGCCTGCCGCTGCACCCCCGACGCGGTGGCGCGCTACCAGTCGCGCCTGTCGGGCCCGCTGCTGGACCGCATCGATCTGGTCGTGGAAGTGCCAGCCGTGCGGCCCGACGATCTTCTGGGCCAGCCCGACGGCGAGCCGTCGCAGGCCGTGGCCGCTCGGGTGGCGGCCGCCCGCGAGCGGCAGCAGGCGCGTCAGGGCGCCCCCAACGGGCGGGTCGAGGCCGCGCACCTGGCCGAAGCCGCGCGGCTGGAGCCCGCCGCACGCGACTTCGCCCGTCAGGCGGCGCTGAAGCTCGGCTGGTCGGCGCGGTCGCTGCACCGGGTGCTGAAGGTGGCGCGCACGGTGGCCGACCTGGCCGGCTGCGAAGCCGTCGGCGCGGCACATGTGGCCGAGGCGGTGCAGTACCGGCGGACGCTGGCCGGCTGATACCCCCCGGCGCCGGGTCCGTCCGCACAGGGGCGGCGCCACGCCCCCACGCCGGCCTGCTGAAGACCTACGCCCGACAATCGCCCGATGACGTCCGACGGGCAATCCTTCGACATCGTCGTCGTCGGCGGCGGCATCAACGGCGCCGGCATCGCCCGCGACGCCGCCGGCCGGGGCCTGCGCGTGCTGCTGGTGGAACAGGGCGACTTCGCCGGCGCCACCTCATCGGCCAGCACCAAGCTGATCCATGGCGGGCTGCGCTACCTGGAGCACCGCGAATGGCGGCTGGTGGCCGAGTCGCTGGCCGAGCGCGAGGTGCTGCTGCGCCTGGCCTCGCACATCGCATGGCCGATGCGCTTTGTCATGCCGCACCTGCCGCACCTGCGCCCGGCCTGGATGATCCGCACCGGGCTGTGGCTGTACGACCGCCTGGGCGGCCGCTCGAGCCTGCCGAAGTCGCAGGCGGTGCGGCTGCGCGGCACGCCTTGGGGCGAGGGCCTCGCGGCCGATCTCGAGCGCGGCTATGTCTACTCCGACGCCTGGGTCGACGACGCGCGGCTGGTCGTCCTCAACCTGCGCTCGGCAACAGCACATGGCGCCCAGGTGCTGCGCGACACGCGGCTGGTGTCGGCCCAGGCCCGCCAGGGGACATGGACCGTGCACCTGGCGCCCACGGATTCCGACAGCCAGGCCGAACAGTGGACGGTGCAGGCCCGCGCCGTGGTCAACGCCACGGGCGCCTGGGTGGGCGCGGTGCGCAGCGCCTGCGTGGGCCGCCCCATGCCCCAGGCGCGCCTGGTGCGCGGCAGCCACATCGTGGTGCCGCGCGTGCATGCCGGGGCGCACGCCTGCCTGTTCCAGAACGCCGACGGGCGGGTGCTGTTCGCCATCCCCTACGAGGGCCGCTACACGCTCGTCGGCACCACCGACCGGCCGGTGGACAGCGTGGCCGAAGCGCATACCGTGGGCGATGACGAGGTGGACTACCTGCTCGCCGCGGTGAACCGCTTCCTGGCGCGGCCGCTGTCGCGGGCGGATGTGGTGTGGTCGTACAGCGGCGTGCGCGCGCTGGTGGACGACGGTGCGGACAAGCCCTCGGCGGTGACGCGCGACTACCGGCTGGAGCTCGACCTGCAGGACGGTGCGCCACTGCTGTCGGTCTATGGCGGCAAGCTCACCACCTACCGTCGCCTGGCCGAGGCCGCGCTGCAGCGGCTGGCGGGCCCGATGGGCCTGAGCGCCGGGCCGTGGACGGCCACTGAACCCCTGCCAGGTGCTCCCGGCGCCCCGGGCGCGCCAGGAACTCCGCCCGCACCCGGCGATCGCGAGTCCGCCCTGCAGACGCTGCTGCACCGCCACCCCGCCCTGCCGCAGCCATTGCTGGAGGGCCTGTTCGCGCGCCACGGCACGCTAGTCGACGAGTTGCTGGCCGGCGCGCAGGACGAAGCCGGCCTCGGCCATCACCACGGGGGCGGACTGTGGGACTGCGAGGTGCGCTGGTGCCGCACGCACGAGTGGGCACGCCAGCCCGAGGACGTGCTGTGGCGACGCACCAAGGCCGGGCTGCACATGAGCGCAGCCGAGCGCGAGGCCTTCGCCCGGGCCTGGGAGGCGATGGCATGAGCCCTGCCGATCGCAGGGGCGCGCGATGAGCCTTCGCCCCCTGAACCAGATGCCTCTTGAGGTGGCGCAGTCGGTGCACACCGTGCTGCTGGACATCGACGACACACTCACCACACACGGCCGCCTCACCGCACCGGCCTACACCGCGCTGCAGCGGCTGCAGGCGGCGGGGCTGCGCGTCATCCCCATCACCGGGCGCCCGGCAGGGTGGTGCGACCACATCGCCCGCATGTGGCCGGTGGACGGCGTGGTGGGCGAGAACGGCGCGCTGTACCTGTGGATGGACCGTGCGGAGGGACGCCTGCGCCGGCGCGACTTCGCTTCAGGCCACGAGGGCCCCGCGCTGCAGGCCCGTCTGGCCGCCGTGCGCGAGCGCATCCTGCGCGAGGTGCCGGGCTGCGGCGTGGCCTCGGACCAGTTCTGCCGCCTGTACGACCTGGCGATCGACTTCTGCGAGGACGTCCCTGCCCTGCCCCCCGAGGCGGTGGACCGCATCGCCGCGCTGATGCGCGAAGCGGGCATGACGGCCAAGATCAGCTCGATCCACGTCAACGGCTGGTTCGGCGACTGGGACAAGCTGGCCATGGCGCAGAAGATGCTCGCTGAGCGCCACGGCATCGATCTGCCCACCGAGCGCGAGCGCATCGTCTTCGTGGGCGACTCGCCCAACGACGAGCCCATGTTCGCCGCCTTCCCGCACGCGGTGGGCGTGGCCAACGTCGCCGACCACCTGCACCGCCTGCGTCACAGGCCCGCCTGGATCACCCGCGAACGCGCCGGGGCCGGCTTCGTCGAGGTGGCCGATCTGCTCATTCACAGTCGCGAGCCCTGAGCGATGAACACCGTCGAACTCTTCCTGGTGGCGATGCTCGTCATCTTCACGCTGCCCTGGCTGGTGTGGCGCCTGGGCCGCACCGAGCGCTGGGCGCCGCTGGTGGTGGTGCAGATCGTCACCGGCATCGCGCTGGGCCCCGGCGTGCTGGGCGCAGCCTGGCCCGAGGCCTACCAGGCGGTGTTCACGCCGGCGGTGATCCAGTCGCTCAACGGCCTGGCGTGGTGGGGGGTGTCGCTGTTCGTGTTCCTCGCCGGGGTGGAGCTCGACCTGCGCCTGGCCTGGAAGGACCGGCGCGAGAGCTTCGTCACCGCCGGGCTGGCGATGGTCTTTCCGCTGGCCCTTGGCGCGGCGGCCGGTGCGGTGATGCTGCAGTGGCCCGGCTGGGTCGGCCCGCGGGGGCAACCCTGGCAGTTCATCGCCGGCATCGGCATGTCGTGCGCGGTGACCGCGCTGCCCATCCTGGTGCTGTTCATGCAGAAGCTGGGCATATTGCGCCAGCCGCTGGGCCAGCGCGTGCTGCGCTACGCGAGCCTGGACGACATCGCCATCTGGGCGGTGCTGGCGATCATCCTGATGGATTGGGAGCGCATCGGCCGCCAGGGCGCCTTCCTGGTGGTCTTTGCGGTGGCCACGGTCGCGATCCGCCGCGCGATGCCCAGGCTGTCGGTGGCCGACCGGCTGCCCTTGGCCCTGGTGTGGCTGGCCGCCGTGGCCCTGGCCGCCGACTGGGCCGGGCTGCACTTCATGGTGGGCGCCTTCCTGGCCGGTACGGTGCTGGACGCCGAGTGGTTCGGACACGAGCGCCTGGACGGCCTGCGCGACACCGTGCTGCTGCTGCTGATGCCGGTGTTCTTCCTCAGCACCGGGCTGCGCACGCACTGGCAGATGGGCGGTGCGGCGGTGTTCGGCGCGGCCGCGCTGATGCTGGCGGCGGCGGTGATCGGCAAGCACCTGGGCACAGCGCTGGCCGGGCGCTGGCTGGGCTGGCCGCCGGGCCAGGCGCGCCTCATCGGCTGGCTGCTGCAGACCAAGGCGCTGATCATGATCATCTTCGCCAACGTGCTGCTGGACCGCGGCCTGATCACCGCCGAGGCCTTCACCGCGCTGCTGCTGATGGCCGTGGCCAGCACGATGCTGACCATCCCGATGGTGACGCCACTGCTGGCGCGCACCAAGCATTCAGCAGACCCGCAGCAGAAGCCCCCCGGACCCTGAGACGGGCCTGAGGCGCCCCTGAACCGCCTCTGAGCTTGGCCCGAGGCCGGCCCTCGGATTCAGCTCGCCCGGGCGAAGCGGAACACCGCGAAGCCCAGCGCCATGGCCAGCGGCGCGTCGATGAAGGTCGTGTAGAACAGCCAGTTGTCCTTGCTGAGCCAGTGCGTCGCGGCGAGGTTCAAGCCCGCCATGGTCAGGCCGAGCAGGGCCATGCCCAGGGCCAGGCGCTGCGCGTCCACGGGCATGCCGATGAGGTAGCGCGCAATGCGCGCGCCGAAGTAGCGGCCCCGGTTGAACACCGCGTCGGCCAGGATCAGGCTGGCAATCAGCACACCCAGGATGCTGCCCTTGAGCTGCACCATGCGCTCGTCCTGGAACCACAGCGAGAAGCCCGCCGACAGCAGCAGCGTGAAGACGCCGAACATCGCTAGGCCGCCCAGCAGGTCGGCCTTGACAAAGCGCTGCGCGACCACCACCGCCAGCCCCGCGCCCGCCCCCACCAACGCCGCCGTGGTGAGGTTGCCCGTGGCCTTGGCCACCACGAAGAACAGCAGGCCCAGCGCAATGTCCACGATCATCGACGGCTTGTTGCGCACCCACTGGGCGGCGTCGCGCTGCTGCTGCTCGCGCATCTGCTCCTCGGTCTGCGCGTCCGTCGCCCCCTGGGTCTTGAGCAGGGGCCACCTGATCGTGCGGCCCGGGTGGCTTTCGTGGACGAGCTGGCCGTCGACGCGCACGGCGATGCCCGTGTTCCACAGGCTGATGTAGCCGGTCTCCACCTCCATCTGCGAGCCGTCGGCCAGGGTGTGGCGCATGCGGTGGTTGCGGAAGTCCATCGAGAAACCGGCCTCCGCCGTCGTGTCGCGGGCCAGCTCCTGCACCCCGCGCATCAGGCGGCTGCGCCAGCTGCTCAGGCCGATCTCGATGAGCACCGTGTAGGCCTCGCCCTGCAGGGTGAAGGCCCGGCGGTAGGTCCAGAGATTCATCGCGGCACTCTCCGGAGCCGAGCCCGCGTCACAGGCCGATGCCCAGCCGCTGCGCCGCCTGGCGCGGGTGGATCAGGTTCACGCGCCCCTTGCGCTCGGCCGTCTCGACGATGGCCTGGCGCACCTGCGCCACGGTGAGCTCGGGCTTGAGCGCGAAGAGCTTGGCCGCGAGGTTGGCCACCTGCGGGCTGGCCATGCTGGTGCCGCTGAACTTCACGCGGTCGCCCCCGGGCAGGAAGCTCTCCACCTCGAAGCCGTTGGCATGCAGCACCACCGTCTTGCCCACGGTGGAGAAGCTGGTCTCTTCGCCCGCCTTGTCCACCGCGCCCACCGTCAGCAGATTGGGCAGGTTGAAGCCCGCTGGGATGTATTCCTCGAAGTCGGCGCTGTTGTCCTCGTTGCCCGAACCCGCCACGAACAGGATCTCCGGCGCCGAGGCGATGGCCTCGCGCAGCGCATCGCGCTCGATGGCGAAGAGGCGCCGGGCCATCTGCTTGCGTTCTTCCGGCGTGGCGCCCACGTTGTGCCAGGCAAGCATGCCCTCGTAGGCCGAGGCGCCGTAGCGCCAGCTCATGTTCACCACGCGCAGCTTCTGGTCCTTGAAGGACTGCACGATCTGCTGGTAGGCGGCGGCCGTGCGGCGCGACATCTCCTCGGTGGGCTTGACCGGCTCGGTGCGGTGCTCCCACAGCATGGTGGCGGTGTAGACCCGCGCAAAGGGGTTGCCTTCCACGGCGATGCCGGCCACGTGCGTGCCGTGGGTGTAGACGCCGACCAGGCTGAGCTCTTCCTGGAACTGCTTGACCTGCTCGGGCTTGAGCGTGGCCACCACCTGCTTGAGCAGGCGGGCGTCGTCGGTGTCCTGCGCCGCGCGCAGATCCATGGAGCCCTTGACCAGCTTCTTCAGCTCCGGCCAGCGGGCCTGGGAGTCGCCCAGGGGCCGCAGCAGGTCCTTGGCCGGCCGGGATTCGCGGTCGAAGGCGATGCCTCGGCCCGCGGTGGGTTTGAAGAGGGCGAGGTCCACGCCCGAGTCCCAGATGCCTACGCCGACTTCAACGGCGCGGGCGTTCGGGGCGATGGCGAACTGCCGGGGCGTCCAGACATCGGGCTTGGCCGCCGCGCTGCGCGACTGCGCATCGATCACCGCCTGCAGGCCGGCCACGATGGGCGCCTTCAGCGGCGCGATCAGCTCGTTCTGCAGCCGCGCCCCGACGATGGAGCCCACCAGGCCCTCGGGCACCGTCATGTTCATGTTGCGGGCCATCACGTCGACTTGCTGCTCGAAGCTGCCCTTGACCAGGGCAGGGTTGAGCAGTTCCAGCTGGCCCTTGGTGCCCTTGAGGTCGTTGGCCACGTCGGCCCAGTTCAAGGCGCCAAAGCGGCGGGTGACTTCCGCCTGCACCCAGGCGGCGTCACGCTTGGCCGTCTGGTGCTCGGCCAGGATCAGCGTCATGGTGCCGGTCATCGCGCGCGGGCCGGGCTTGTCCTGCAGGGCCTTGATGCGCTCCACCAGGGCCGGCACCGCCGCCCAGTCGCCCCTGAACTGGACCAGGCCCAGCAACGAGCCGACATAGGCCCGCATCGTGGCCGCGTCCTGGATGTCGTACTTGGCCAGGTCGTCGCGCAGGTTCTTCTCCAGCGCCTCGGCCAGCGCCAGCACCTCGGCGCGCGGCGCCTCCAGGTACTGGCTGGGCAGCTTGTCGAGCTTGACCACGCGCCGCGGCAGCTGCTCGGCCGAGGTGATGACCTGCCGCGCCCCGGCCGGTGCCGCGGGCGTGCCCGGGCCGGCTGGCGCCTGGGCGTGGACGAGGGGGGAGGCAGCCAGCAGGCTGATGGCAAGGGACAGGGTGGTCATGCGCAATCTGGACATGGGGTCCTCTGGGGTGGGTGGACGAGACGAAGGTTCATGCTGCCCAAGGTGCCTTGTGGGTGCCCGGGGCATGCGATGAATGGTGAATCGGGACGGATGAAGGGCGGCAGGTCGGGGCGGGTGCAAGGCGGTTCAGGCCGCCTCGTCCCGCGGCTCGCTGGGCAGCTGCCAGGCCAGCACCATGGCCGGCAGACTGGACGCAAACAGGAGGTAGGACCACGCCAGGCCTGTCCAGAACACATCGCCCACGTGCGGGTGCAAGATGCCGTGCGGCGTGACCGCATACACCATCAAGCCATAGGCGATGCTCAGGGTGACCAGGGTGCGATAGGCCACCGTGTGGGCCGCATCGCGCAGGGCGATTTGCCGCTCGTCGAGCAGTTCATTGGGGGCGTCGGACACCAGCCGCACCGCCTTGCGCAGCTGCAGATACAGCACCACCCCGGCAAGGGCCAGCAGGACCTCCAGGTACGACCTGACCTTGTCCTGCGTGATGAAGAGGGTCAGGACCAGAGCCACGATCACCAGCGCAACGGCCCCCACCAGCATGCGCCTGGGGCGCTGCTCCCGCAGGCGCGAAGGCCGCCGGTCGGCCAGGGACTTCTCCACCTCGCTGCGGCTGACGCCCTCCAGCCAGTAGAAGCGGTTCTTCGGGGTCTGCTTGGGCTCGGTCATGTCAACGCTCCGCATCGAAGGGTCGAACGGAAAACAGGTCCTGGACGCTGCGGCCCAGCACCTCGGCCAGTCGCAGCGCGAGCGTCAGGCTCGGGCTGTACTCGCCACGCTCGAGGTAGCCGATGGTCTGGTAGTGCACCCCCACCGCATCGGCCAGCGCCTGGCGCGACAGGCCCTGCGCCACGCGCGCGGCCTCGATGCGGTTGAAGAGGGGGTCTTCCTTCTGGCGTCCCATGAGCCGTAGCATAAATGCTATGTAGCATTCATGCTATCAATATCCCTGGGCGTCACCAGGGCATGCCGGCAGCCAGGGGGCGACTGCCTTCTTGCCTTCAGCGAACCCTTGTCCGGGTGGAGGAACTCAAGCTCACGCGGCCGCCGGATGGAATACGCGGATTCTTGGCACGATCTTGGCCAGCAGTTCCCGATTCGCGACCCGAATGTCGTACTCCGACTGCAGGTTCAGCCAGAACCTCGGCTCCATTGCGAAGAACACACCGAGGCGAAGCGCGGTATCCGCCGTGATCGGGCGCAGTCCGTTGACCAGTTCGCTGATCCTGCTGGGCGATACGTCGATATCCGCAGCAAGCTGGCGCGCACTGATACCCATGGGCTTCATGAAATCCTCCAGCAGGATCTCGCCCGGATGAATCTCTTCCAGCAGCTTGGGCATCTCTTGAGCTCCTAGTGGTAATCGACGATCTCGACCTGATGCGCTCCGTCGGACTTCCAGACGAAGCAGATCCGCCACTGTTCATTGACCCGCACGCTGTGCTGGCCCCTTCGGTCGGCCCGCAGCGCCTCCAGCTGATTGCCGGGAGGGATGCGCAGGCTGCCCAGCTCAGTGGCGGCATGAATCTGGAGCAGCTTGCGCCTGGCGACACGCTCGATGTTGCGAAATCGAGGCACCGCGCGGCTCTGGAACAGGGCCTCGGTATCCACGCACGCGAAGGAGCGGATCATGGGAAATTGTGATCTGCACTTCGGATTCCGTCAAACGGATCGGCTACGATCGCTGGCCGATTGAGGCTGATGGGCGAACGCACTACCCTCCGGCACCGCACCCTGCGCGAACAGCTCACCCACGATGCCCCGCATCCACTGGTTCGACGCTAGCCGGTGCGACTTGGCGTGCCAGAACATCGTGATGGCCACCGCAGGCAGAGGCAGCGGGTGGGGCCGCCAGGCCAACTCGAAGGGCTCGGCCAGGTGCCGGGCCAGCTGCTCGGGCACCGTGGCCACGAGGTCCGAGCCGCGCAGGATGGGGCCCACGCCCACGAAGTGCGGCACGGTCAGCCGCACCTGGCGCTCCACCCCCGCGCGGCGGATCAGGTCGTCCACCTTGCCGTGGCCGGTGCCGGCTGACACCACCACCAGATGCTCTGCGGCGCAGAAATCCTCACGCGAGAGGCGCGCGCGCTCCAGCGCGTGTCCGCGGCGGAACAGGCAGACGTAGCGCTGGTCGAACAACCGGCGCTGGAAGAAGCCGGCACGCAGCTGCGGCAGCAGGCCGATGGCCAGGTCCACCTTGCCCGACTCCATCTCGTCGCGCAGGTTGACCGCGGCATTGCGCACCGTGCTCAGCGCCAGGCCCGGCGCCTCGCGGCGGATGCGCTCGATCAAGGCGGGCAGGAAGACGATCTCACCGATATCGGTCATGCCGATCGTCATCGAGCCCCGGTGCGACGCCGGGTCGAAGCGCGTCTGCGGGTTCAGACCGGTGCGCAGCATGGCCAGCGCCTCGCCAATGGGCTGGGCCATCTGCTCGGCCAGCGGCGTGGGCACCATGCCTGCTGCGGTGCGCACGAAGAGCTCGTCGCCAAAGCGCCGCCGCAGGCGGGCCAAGGCGTTGCTCACCGCTGGCTGGGTGACGCCCAGCTTCTCGGCCACGCGCGAGACCTTGCGCTCCACCGCCAGCTCGTGGAAGACGACCAGCTGGTTCAGGTCGATGTCGGTCAGCTCCATGATCGCCTCATCATCACTGGAAGTGATTATGCAAATCCGCTTGACGCTATTGGCTGATGTCGTCTGCGGGGCGACGATGCGCGGTGGCCCCTGTCGATGCGCACGCACCGCGCCACACGGCCACCTTGCCTCAGGAGCACGCCATGAACACCGCCTCGACCGTCTTTCCGACCACCGCGCAGTGGGAGGGCGACGGCACGCACCGCATCCCCTTCGTGGCCTACACCAGCGACGAGATCTACCGCAAGGAACTCGAACGCTTCTTCTACAAGGGCCACTGGTGCTACGTGGGGCTGGAGGCCGAGGTGCCCCAGCCCGGTGACTTCAAGCGCACGGTGGTGGGTGAGCGATCGGTGATCCTGGCGCGTGACACCGACGGCGCACTCAATGTGGTCGAGAACGTCTGCGCCCACCGCGGCATGCGCTTCTGCCGCGAGCGGCACGGAAACCGCAAGGAGTTCGTCTGTCCCTACCACCAGTGGAGCTACACGCTCAAGGGCGACCTGCAGGGCGTGCCCTTCCGCCGCGGGGTCAAGCAGGACGGCCAGGTGCACGGCGGCATGCCGGCGGACTTCAAGACCGCGGACCATGGGCTCACGAAACTGAAGGTGGCCACGCGCGGCGGCGTGGTCTTCGCCTCCTTCGACCACGACGTCGAGCCCTTCGAGGACTACCTGGGCCCTGAGATCCTGGGCTGGTTCGACCGCCTGTTCAACGGCCGGCAACTGAAGATCCTGGGCTACAACCGCCAGCGCATCCCGGGCAACTGGAAGTTGATGCAGGAGAACATCAAGGACCCCTACCACCCGGGCCTGCTGCACACCTGGTTCGTCACCTTCGGCCTCTGGCGCGCCG
>Ga0315902_10002727_pt1 | contig 27096 bp, 34 predicted proteins | sample LakEriMetagenome_9_FD_203523 | JGI IMG/M metagenome (GOLD analysis project Ga0315902, IMG submission 203523) | Freshwater fungal communities from buoy surface, Lake Erie, Ohio, United States - Buoy 12 MA117 | ecosystem: Environmental > Aquatic > Freshwater > Lake > Lake biofilm | place: USA...
GGTTTTGTGATCCACAAATGAAAATAGCAGATACATGGAAAACAGAACATGATAGGTGGAAACCAAATGAATATCCCGTGTGGATTAAAAAATTACAGCAAAAAGTCCAGAAAAAACTGGATGAAAATTTGAAGGATATTTTCACTACCTACAAGAAATCCACAAAGGATTTTAAATTTAACAATGTTCTAGTAAATAAATATCGTGATGGGCAAGACTTCATACCAGCCCACAAAGACAATGAAACTATTTTTGGAAACAATCCAACTATTGTAAGCCTTAGTTTTGGTGATACACGAACATTTTCACTAAATCGTGTAAAATATAATCCCTCTTATCCAAGAAAAATGCCACTGGATCATAGGCAAAAATATTTAAATAGGAAATTTACTCTACGTTCAGGTGATCTATTAATTATGGCTGGCAGTGTTCAAAAATATTTTAGCCATGAAATACTAAAATCTGATAGCAAACTACCCAGATATAATTTAACATTTAGAGAGAAAGCATTAGTTTGAACATATTTAATAAGTATAGTTGTCCATTTGTTAATCGTATTTTTTCTATATATGTTTCATATTTATAATGGTCATCCCAAAAAGCATTAGCGAAATAGGCGTCACTACGTTCCTCTATATTATTAAGCCAATTCTTATGACTAATAAGCATATTTTGATGATAGTGAAACATAATACATAGTGTACTATCACAACGTATCTTATTAAATATTAGTAATTCTATGTCAGACCAGTAAGATAATTGGTCCATATCTATTATTTTATCACTAAAATACATATTATATTATTATATATGGATATAGATTTCTACACGAATTTATTAAATAGTGCTTTAGTTGAAGTATTATTATATATTAGTTTACATTAGAAAAAGATTTCTACACGAATTTATTAAATAGTGCTTTAGTTGAAGTATTATTATATATTAGTTTACATTAGAAAAAGATTTCTACACGAATTTATCTATTTATTTTACAGTAGAAACTCGCTAATAGCGACAATAAATTAACACCATAATACTATTATAACATCAATTTATAATAGTGGTAATTTAAAAATCTATAATTACTATTTAGTGTTGCTATTAGCGAGTTTATACTGTATACAGTCCAGTGAAGCAATTGAATATAGTAAGTATTTTAATTATTTATAATATTACTGTAACAAATAATTAAAATGTAATATAGACTAAATAATATTTTAGGAATGCGAAATATACTAAATAGCCACTAGTCGAAAAATTTTGAAACTTATTAGACTAAACCATTCCTGGCCCACACCTCTCGCCCATTAGCAAAATAGCGAATTTTATCACCTTCTAACAATATTTCCAATCTGGCTGAAAATGGTATCCAATCCTCATTACGATATTTAGATTTTTCAGGTAACACATCTAAAAGGGCATATATAGGTGCTAATGTACTATCGTGGCAAAAATATAAATAAGCTTGATTATCTTTCATGGTTTTTATTTTTTCCTGTAGGTGGTTAAAAAATGGACGTCCTTTTTCTTTAGTTTTTTGAATGGTTTCGTAGGTGTGGATGTTTTTCTCAGTGAGAGAATAGTCTAAATTTTCACAACTTTTATCTAGTGGTAAGTCTAATGCCTTGGCAAATTGACAACTTATGATTTCTGGATTGTGATCTGGTTTTTCTTTTAAAATGTGTTTTAGTTTTAAAAATTGGTCTATTTCTTTACCATAAACAATTTCCTTATTTTTATAACCTAAACCATCTAATGTAAATTTACCACTATCAATAGCACGCTGCATTTGGGTACTATACACTATTACATTATTAGGATTATTAAATATACTAGGATATAAATCTTTTAGGGATTTGCCATAAGCTATCATTTCTTTAGCACCTCTACTATGAAGTTCACCTATATCTTTTTCACCCACTTTTTTCTGAAGACTATCTGGAAACTGACCATACACATTTTTTGTAGGATAACGAGTTCCATGTCTAATTATTCCTATATAACCACGAATATTTCTAGGTTTCATCTTCAAACCATTATAGGGAGTATATGTTCCCATATTAATATTTGATACTTGACTATACTTATAGAAAACTATTAAAATAATAGTTAGTATAAATATAATCAATACTATGTTCATTATATAATAATATTATTAAATAATGAACACTTACATAATTAGAAAACTAATTTTGAAATGGTTTTGGACCATTAAAACTACATCCATAATTATTTTGAGATGGATCTAATTGATCACTAAGCCATGTTGTCTCTAATCTAGCTTCTGGTTCCTTAGTAGGACATGTACGTCTAGGTACACAATTACTATTATTCAACAATAAATCGTAGGCTTCATTAATGTCCGACATTATATATTAATATACAATATATGTTTTTCTAAAAAAAAACATATATTAGTTTTTAAATAATTATCACATTTAATCTCTCTACCAAAAATATATTATGATTAATTACTCTAGTCTTTTTTTTAAAGCACCAAAAATAGAAACACCATTTCATAAAATTATAGAGGTCACATATGCCGATGATATAGCTAGTGGACGCCCATCTAAATATATAGAAAAAAAAGTACAAAGACTACTACCATATTATTCTAATACACATAGTAATGCTTCTATGGGTATTTTAATGCGTGACAAGATTAGGGATACTCGCAATCTAATTAGAAAATTATTTAAATTAACAGATGACCATATTATCCTATTTACTGGTAATGGTAGTACTGCGGCAGTTAACCATCTCAAAAATAGCATACACTTTACACAACCTACACACATATATCTATCAAGATATGAACATTATAGCAATTATCTACCATGGTTTGAATTAGCACGACACAAACCACAACTTATAACAACACATATTGTGGAGCCGTCGGAACAAGTAAAATTGGATAATGATGTTATAAATATATTAACTATTAATATGTGTAGTAATGTGACAGGTGAGATGATAGATATAGACAAGTATAAAAGGCTAAGATCTAAAAGTACATTCTTATTCTTGGATATGAGTTGTTGTGCGCCATATATAAATATAGATCTACGGGATGTGGATGCAGTTTTTATGTCTGGCCATAAATTTTTTGGTGGGGTGGGTTGTCCTGGTATTTTAGTGGCACGTAAAGTTTTATTTAACCGGGATTGTCCTACTCAACCAGGTGGTAGTTGTGTTAAAAAAGCTGATAGTCATAATATTGTTTATAGTGATGATTTGGAAACACGTGAAAGTGCTGGTACACCTAATATTATAGGTATTATTAAGTTTGGATATGTATTACAACTAAAGGAAAAATTATTAGACCACATAACAAAACGTGAACATCATATTTGTGGAATTTTGAAAAAATGGATTAAAAAAAAACTGGAAAAATATCCAGACTTAAAAATAGTTGGAGACTACAAAAATAAAACTCTACCCATATTAAGTTTTTGTTTTGGCAAGTATCATCCAAATTTGTTAGTAAAAATTTTAAATGATGTGTTTGGTATACAAACTAGAGGTGGAATTAGTTGTTGTGGCTTGTTAGGTGAATACTATCAATCACATGGTATAAATGGTTGGTGTAGAGTTAGTCTATCATGGTGGATGACTGATGAGATTATTTATAATATATTAGATGCTGTAGAATTGACATTCCGAATGGTAGATAAATTAATAGAACATTACCACTATGATAGTAAGACTAATCTATTCACTTACATTGTAAAATCTAAAAAATAGAATAAAAAATTTTTGTACAAGAATTAGCATTCTATTTTGTTTTATGTTGTTACCGTCCAATTATCATAAGCAACGTACCAACAATTTTCCCAGTTTCAGCAACACTATGTAGTAGATCACTATCTTCATTTCTAGTGCTTTCCTCTCTTTTAAGTCTTCTCCACCATCTAACAAGTTTGTTCGTTTTCGATATTTCAGCATGCTGATAGCAATAGTTTTTACCTTTTACTTGTATAGTTCCACTTCGCTTGCAAAATCTTTTATTACCATTATTCTCCACTAAATATTGGCAACTAATCATTCCACACATACCTTATATTATAATTAATTATATATATATAATTACTTTACACTTTCAATTTTTAAAAATTGAAAGTGTAAAGTAAAATATAAAAAACATGGCAGAATACATTTTCTTCTACCGTACCAGTAGTCCATTTTCTCAGTGGCATCGTAGTAAGTTTGTGCTAGATAGTATAGCATTTACTACAGCTGAACAGGCTATGATGTACTACAAGGCTGTTACGTTTGGTGACATTTCTACAGCGCAACAAATATTACAAAATAATGAACCACGAGAGGTAAAAAGACTGGGTCGACTTGTTAAAAATTTTAATGAAGAACATTGGCATTCTGTAAGAGAAGATATCGTAACTAGAATAAACATGGCAAAATTTGGTCAAAACCATCACCTACTCAAAAAACTTTTGGGCACTGGTAATAAAATATTAGTAGAAGCCAGTCCATATGATAGAATATGGGGCATTGGCTACACAGAGGATAACGCTTTACCCAACAAAGATAATTGGGGACTAAACTTGTTGGGCAAATGTTTGATGAGTGTTAGACATAATCTATCTAATAATTAATTTATATATCTTCTACTGATACAGTTTTACTTATTTTTAAACCTCGGTATATTATGCCCGTTTTTAAAAATTGGATTTTAGACATATTATAATTCTCATCACGTTCAGTCTCTAAAATTTATAGCACAAATTCTATAAATCTTAAACAGGCATAATATACCAAGGCTTACTTATTTTATTTTATTTTTGAAAAAATTGATATTTTTTAAGTTAATTAGGTTTGAATAACTTTTAACAAATAAAAATGGTTACTACTAGAAGTCAGACAAGAACTGCTGCCGCAGCAGCTAATAAAAGCACACGAATGGCTAACATAATATCCGAAAATAAGATTTTAGATAAGATTTTAGATAAAACTTTAAATAAGACATTGTATATTATGTATAAATCTTATGGTGGTGTAGATAGTGAAGTAGTTGGATTGTATGACAACCCAGCAAAAGTAAAACCATATGTGCCACATAAAATGGCATCAGAATTTGATCGTTTTTGTGGTAGAGATACAGCAGTAAGTATTTACAGTTGCGGTTTTACATTGGTAAAATATATTGATAGATCAATACCAGAGACTTATATTAAAGGAAATGACCTATATATTTATCTAGGTATACCAAAATCTCCTGGTTATTCAACGTTTAGTACATATAAGCGTGATTTAGACACAGTAATTCCACGAGATCGCGTTTTCATTGATTAATGTGTAAAAGTCGGCTTTCTCCCACAAAAAATAAGAACACTAATTTTTATTATGGTAAGGAGATCAATGGCATTCAATAAAGTATGGTTTTATATGACACCACAAAAATATCTAAAATAAGACATTTTATAATATTTCAGTTGGGAAAATAAAAATATTATAAAAAATATTATAAAAATATTATTTCTGTTTTTTATTAGATAGGACTACCAATAGGACTACCAATATCACTACCCAATAGTTTGACTTTGAGAACACGTTGTAGTTTTTGGAGTGTTTGTGGGTTGTGTTTGAGCTGGCCAACTTCTAGTAGTTTAATATCCGATTCCAGCACCTGTGACTTAGTGGCCAGCTCTTTCTGGTTCAACTTCATGGCACATCTAGCCTTAATAACTGCTTGTCCAACTTCTTTGGGTGTAGTTTTAATAACCATTTTACCTTCTTCATCCTGGTCAGCAATTTTTTCGATCTTTCTGGCACTGGCATTTTCTGATGGTACACGTTTTACTGTTTCCAGAACACCTGCTCTAGCAGCCGCTACTTTGCTTAGTTTTGCTGGTTCTTTTGTCCATTTTACAGTGGTCCAGTCCTGTTCACTATGATATTCTTGTGGCATTTATATGTTGTATATGTTGTTTTATGTATAACACTTTTATAAAACTGTGACAATCAATTTTTTTAACAATAAAATATGCTATTTTCTTTATACTGGTTGTGTGTTAGCTATTGCTAATATTTTTCTTAGAAAAGATTTTCTATGATATTCAGAAGGACCATATTTTACTATAGCATCACAATGTTTCTTAGATCCATAACCTTTATGACTAGTTAGACCGTACTTTTCTTCTAAGTTGGGGTATAATATACATAAATCTCTAATATATTCATCATGATATTCTTTGGCCAATATACTAGCAGCTGCTATACTAGAATATTGACCATCACCACCTATAATAGTTACATATGGCATTACATCCATATCGTCAGTGTAGATAGGTGTGAAATAATTCCCATCCACAAGTAGTAAATCTGGTGTTAAGCCAAGGTTATGTACACATCTATGCATACTATCCATAACACAACTTGTTATATTAGATTTATCTATTTCACTAGCATCTGAATATGATACAGAGAAGGCGATAGCATTCTCCTCTATCCACTGTCTAACTTCTGCTCTTCTTTTAGGAGTTACTTTTTTACTATCATTTAAATATTTATGTGGTGGTATTTCTGGGTTCAATACTACAGCAGCAACATATACTCTACCAAATAGACAGCCACGTCCAGCTTCATCTATTCCACACTCTAATGTCTCTGGTGTTTTATAATAATTTTTAAGCATAGATATTATACACTTATATGATGGAAAAATAAATCAATTTTTTGTGGAAATTTAAACTATTGGTATATCATCGCACCTATTATGTCTAATAATTACATCTATATCATGAATATCTACTTTACATCTAGGACATTTGTGTTGACCTTTAAGAGACCATTGGAAATCTGCGCCTCTACATTTTTTACAGCATACCCACCATATAGTATTAACCTTTGAACGCTGTTTTACAATAAACGAACCAGTATTATATTTTTGATATTCTATTGGAAATGGTGTACATTCCTGGTCACAGTTTTTACATTTAGATATGTTACTACCTCCAACATTTATTAATTGTTTACTATAACAATGGTTACATATATTAATTGTTGTAGTTTTTGTGTCTTTAAAATATACACGACATAATGGACATTTTTCTATACAATTAGCACTACATTTTGCGTCACATACGGTATGACCACATGGTAGTACTCTTAGTTTGGTTGTTTCAAAACATATAGGACACTCTCCAACCCTCTCAAATATTGATCCACACCTAGTACAGTAATTTTGGTCATCACTATATTTATCTTTACCACATTGTTCACAACTCATCATGTTTTATTTTTTACAATTATTATAAAAGAACTATCAAATTTTTTTGTGATAAAAAGATATAAATGTATGCCATACAAAAAAATGTAACATATGACGCAACTGGTCAAATAATTGTTCCAAAAACAAATGAGACACCTAAACAACAATATCTAAATGTACACTTTCAGCAACAGGTAGCATATAATCCTAACTCTGCCATGCAAAAATATGTTCAAGCCAAAGTTGAGGCAGATAAAGTATTAGAAGTTGCTAAGGAAAAATATGTTAAAGAGAGTGAGAAAATAGATTATTTGGCAAATCAGGAACAACTATATCGGAATTTTATTAAAACACAAGAGGCTACATATTTAAATAGTTTAGCTAATGCTCAACAAAATTGTAAACGCAAAATGGACCATCTTACTAATGCTTATGAACGTGAGTTAGCTAATCAACGTCATTCATGTAACCACAATGTACAAGCTTTAGTTGATAGTAATCGCAAGTGTAATTACGCACTCAAAACAATGGATACGTCTTATCCAAGTGTTTTTAATAATGGTTTACTCGAAAATTAATCACGTAAATAATCTAGTTTATATTTTTTTTATAAAAATAATATATAATAAAATGTTTAATGGTAAATACTCCAACTTCACATATAATTCAACAGGCGATATTAAGTTAAATAATGAACAATTTTGGGGTTCTAGTGTGTTAAACAATGATAGAGAACATAATGAACACTTTAACACTATTAAAGCACTTGGAGAAGGAACTAATACGGCTATTAACTTAAGTAGACAATTAAATACCCAGGCTACTGAAATGCATAGTCAGGGTGAATTTTTAAACAACAAATTAAAAAAATATGAGGATTTTATAGATAATCAAAGCGCTGCTTATTCTAGTCATTTACAAAATGCTGAAATGTTTAGTAAAAATGCTATAAACACACATCAACAAAATTTAAATACATTAAAGGAAGGATTTCAGTGTCCATGTGGATTAAATAGAAATAGATCTCCTTTAGACGAGATACCGTGAACTATTTTTATAACGATATGTCAATATATGAGATATTTCATATATTATTACCATAATTCAGTAATAGTCTATAGATTTCCTTTTAAAATGGTGTGTAGTTATAAAAAATGTTTGCTTTAGTCACACCTATGAAATTGTACGTACCCGATATAACTATGTATAGACTATTAGTTTACACATTAATCACAACAAAAATATGAAAATTGAAATATTTTTATTGTGAAAGAGAATTTTAATCTAACAATGGAGTGTATAGTTTGCCCAATTTGTAGTAAAGGTATAGAAGATAAGATATATATAACCACCTGTCTACATAAATTCCATGAAAAATGTATTGGACAACTAGCAGCAGTGTATCAAAAAGGATTTGCGCTTTCTAATTTAAATTGTCCTATATGCCAACAATCAGAACCATTTTTGGGGGAAATTATCTATAAACCTTTTACACCTGTTCTACCAGAAAATATGATATATTATCATCACTATTTGATAGAAACAGCCAATACAATAAGTGCTGCTAGATTTTTAAGATATAAACAACATGATTCCTATACAGAATGCGAATTTGAATATAGCAACAAACCAGGTATAACAACTATTACACACTATAGTACAGACTGTTATTTCTATACACTTGGTTTGAATGTGTAATATTTTAATATAAAACTAGACGGTTTTTATAAATATAAGTAGTATGATATGGAAAAGAATTAAATATATTTTTGGTGGATTAGATTGTATAAATCTAAAACATAAAAGTACAGAGGAGACGTTGTACTCAAAACTTAATCTAGCATGTATTAACCATAACTATGACTTGTATTTTTTTTATATTATTAAGATTATACAACTAAGGAAAAAAAATCAGAGTTCCAATAGTAAACTAAGTAGTATAAAATTATTGATGGATGGTGCTAGTTATTTCAAAAAGAATTATAGATCGGACTTGGCTATCAAATGTTGTAGCCAAATTCCACTATATTATGACACTATGGATACTAATAATATAGAACTACTATATGATTATGGTAATATTCATGTAGTACTAAGTGATATTTACTATGATATGTCATATTGGCAAGATAGTATAGATAATCTATTAAAGGCAAAATATTATTATGAAAAAGTGAAATCTACACGTTTTGTAAATAAGGTAAATTTTAGGATAGCAATCATTAAAATAATAGAGGGGAAGTTTCTAGAATCTATTTTTCTATTGGAGGAACTTATTTTTAAAAACAATATTTATATTGATGCCCGATATATAAAAGATAGTATTAACTTTTCTCTAATAAATTACTTATGTTTGATGGATTTCAAAAATGAATACTATATTAAAACTGTTCAATTGAGAAAAAAGATAGATGAATATAGAATACACTTATCTAATTATTGTGAAACATCTGATTATCTTTTTATTATTAATTTATTATCTTGTATAGAAAATAGGAACTTAGATCACTTACATTATGAAATATCAGTATTTATGGGAAATAATCAGATATCTTCAGAATTGATACCTATTTATACAAAATTATTTAGAGAAATTCAAAAAAATATTAAATCTTAGAGTGTATAATTAAGTATTATGAAAGATTTAAGATTTTCAGAAACTAATAATGTATGTTTTTGTAGAGAGAAAACTATCTATTTCCCACCAATATGTAATAAATGTTGTGATATTATCATAGAAAAAGAAATAGCAGATTTCCACCAAATAATAAAGCCTCTTAACTTAAATACTAAACATGGAGTTGATCAACGTGTGATTTTTCTATTATTTTTGGATAGAAATAATGTTTTAGGTAGGAATTGTAGACCAGATAGTTGGATAGTCTATATTAATAAATATATGACATTAGGTGTGCATACATGTATAAAAATAATGAGAACTTACAAGAAATTAAATCCAGAAAATCCCAACAATTTTTGTAAATATTTTCCAGATGGGATAGGTGAAAATGGTAGAAAAATGGTATGTGCTTTAAAAAAACTTGTAGAAAGTGTATAAAAAAGCGAATAAAATAGTTATTGGCTATCCATCAGTTTTCACATTTTTTCAAAATATTATTTAGTCTATATTACATTTTTATTATTCGTTATGGTAACATTATAAATAATAAAAATATTTACTATATTTTATCCGCTGAATAGACGTTATAAAAGAGTTATAAATATATAATATATGATTTATGACTATTTATTAAAGATAATATTTGTAGGTGATAGTGGGGTAGGTAAAACTAATATTTTACATAAATACACAGATATAACATCACATTCGCAATATAAACCTACTATTGGTGTAGAATTCTATACTAATACATTATCATTAAATGGAAAAAATATAAAAATACAAATATGGGATACAAGTGGTAGTGGGAGATATAAATCCATTACTAATACATATTATCGTGGGGCTAATGCTGTAATTATGGTATATGATATTACAAAACCTACAACTTTTACTAATATTATAAATTGGATCAATGATATTGATAGTATTATTCCAAATACAATTAAAATATTGGTAGGTAATAAATCAGACTTAAGGTCCTATAGGATGGTTTCCACATTAGAAGGCGAAAGTTTTGCTAAAAATCATGGATTTCATTCATTTTTAGAAACATCGGCTATTGATGGAGAAAATATTACCACCATTTTTGAAACGATTTGTGAAACCTACCATGATAATACTATAAATAGCACACTACAACTATCTATTGTTGAAACTGATAATGTTCAATCTATTAGTTTAGTGGTTAATAATGATGATAATAAAAATAGATTACGTAAAATAAATAAGAGGTGTCGTCTATAATTAAATTTATAATAATAATATAAATATGTATGAATTAGATACGCATTTAGATGATACAACTATAACTTATTATCTAACTGAGAATAAACACATATTAGCTGTTGCTAGATATAGTATAGTATATGAAAACTATATTAAATTATTATGGTTTGAAAATTTCACATATGAAAATAAGAAACCTACAAAGGGTTTAGGTAGGCGATTATTTTTTAAATCAGTGAGAGATATTAAAAATAGATTTCCACATTATAAAGTATTATCTCTATATCCAACAAGATATAATCTAAATGGGAAGAAACTAATTTATAATAATAAATTAGTAAATTTCTATAAAAGACTAGGATTTATGACATTTGATGAGTATAAAAAAAATGATAATAAAATACTTGGTACAGAACTAACATTATTTAGTAAAGATACACTTTTCTTTCGAATTAGTCTAAAATAAATATGTTAGGAGTATATAATATGAATTACCACTATATATTAAAAATTATACTTGTTGGTGATACTGGTGTTGGTAAGACAAGTATAATGTTACGATTTGCGGATGACTATTTTTTGTCACATATAACACCAACTATTGGTCTTGATTTTAAAGTTAAAACAATGAAAGTATTAGATAAAAATATTAAGTTTCAATTGATAGATACGGCTGGACGTGATAAATTTCGCATATGTATTGACAACCAATATCGTACTGCTTCAGGTATAGTATTAGTTTTTGACCTTACAAATAGAACCAGTTTTGATAATTTGCCAAAATGGATAGAAAATATTAATAAGATAGCGGAAGTAATGCCTAAAATAGTTTTAATAGGTAATAAATCAGATTTGCCTAACCATAAGGTTAAGGCATCTGAAATTTTGGAGTTTTGTCGTAGATATGATATTATATATATACCTACCAGTTCTAAAGATAATAATAATATTGGAGAACCATTTATAAATTTAGCTACACAAATAATAGAAAAATCTTTGGAGAGTAATAATGACAATATTAAATTGGGACTACTCACAAATGAATTAAACACCTCGCCTAAAACAAAATTTAAAAAATTTCTACAAATAATTAGAAAATTATGGTGTTTTAGTCGCTAAAAGCCCATTTTCATTTTTTTTCTATTTATTTTATTTTCTATTTATTTTATTTTCTAAACACATTTAGGTAGAGGAGATTTTAGGTAATTTACAATATGTATGGGGATTATCTATTGCGTATATATCTCCTAAATCAGTTGAGCTGGGTGCTCTAAATTGAGAATGCTGTGTATCAATTTCACGTGCATTATCTAGTAAATATTCTAACCTATCACAATCAGTCTTATTATCTACAATGTATTCTGGCATTTTGAAATCAGCATTTATGGTATAATTAGGTAATTCACTGATAGGTCTATGTAGTATATCTGTTAGATCAAATGTATAAATAGGTAACTCATCTGTTTCTATATTAATTTTAAAAAATGTAAATAATGGTAGATTGACATATAAGAAACCATACGATTTATTTGTATATAAATACCGATAGTCTACCTTAGTATCTGGTTTAGTGAGTTTAATCATAGTGTTATCATCTGGCGTATCATCTAAATGAGCACCACCAGTACCTACAATTATTTGATAAAGTATTTTGTTTGGACAATCGTGGTGTTTTAAGGTAGATATTTGAAAATGATGTGTATCAGCACATAAGTAGAATAAAATTGTATCATCTGAGACACCATTAAATAGTAGTTTTAAAAACTCACCATCTGGATCAAAACTATTGGTTTTTTTCCTCTTAAAACTATATATTGGATGATGTCCAACAATTACATTTGGTTTCTTATTATTTATATGACGTTTAATATATGTGGCTAACACATCAAAGTTAGAATATTCTGAGCCATCTATATAATTTGTATTTAGAAAAATAAAATTATATTTACCTCTATCATTATGTAAATATGTGTTGTTAGTATGAACATGTATTTTTTCTGATCTAAAAGCATGTAATTGTGCGTTGTAAGCACATGGAATGTCTTCATGATTACCTAGTAATATATGTGTTGGTATATTCAAATCTTTTATTAGTTTGCTAGCTCGTTGTAATACTCCTAATCTATATAATTTTATGGATCTTTCAGTTTTTCTAAAATATAATGGGTAATTATTATCACCAGCAATAATTAAATTACTAACAGATAGGTGTCTTGACTTTAACACGTATTTAATAACAGCAGCAACATGATTTCTTGGAGTATGTAAATTACCACACTGCTCTTCATTCCAACAACCAAACATAAAAAAACCCTCATCTACAGTTGGTAGTAGTGGTTTGGGTATTTTATCAAACATTTTATATAAACTATATACATAATAATAATCTTGGTATAAAAAATTTGATTATTATTGTGTAACTTATTTATACAATAAAATATGTGGTATGACGAATTAGAAAACTTATGTAAAGGTGCGGATGATTGTGGTATAGATTATAGAGTAATAATTGTACATGCTGATGGTGATAGTGACACACATAGAATAGACTTTACTAAAAATGTGTATGTTAATTCTACTTATCTAAATATACACAACATTATCTACAATAAATGTACAGATTTCAATGATTTACTAAATATATTAAACATGGTATTTGAAAATGATAGTGTTAATAATGTTGGTAATATTAAAAGTGCAAAAATAAAATTTACACAGTCCACCAATATTTCTGAAAAATCTCTGGACTTTTATAGGAATATAAAAACTAAGCTTGTGAAAGTTAAATTTAATGATAATATTAATCGTTTACTATATTGGTGCTAATATTGTTTTTATAAATATATTTTGTTGTCTATATTGGTGCTAATATTGTTTTTATAAATATATTTTGTTGTCTATATTGGTGCTAATATTGTTTTTATAAATATATTTTTGTTGTCTATATTGGTGCTAATATTGTTTTTATAAATATATTTTGTTGTCTATATTGGTGCTAGTGCTGTTATTTTAGAAAAATATATTTTGTTGTCTGTATATTTCACATCTACAAATACTACAATGTTTAATATTTTTTACACATTCAGCACAGTAGGTGTGTCCACAATTTACTACTATATTCCGTTCATTTTGTTTACAAATAGGACATTGTAGTTGTTCAACATCAGTTGGTGTAGTAGTAGTATTTAGGTTAGCAGGTGGTGTGTTATCAACTGTTGCGACTTTAATGGTCAATAAATTTTCGGTTGTTAAACTAAGCATACACTCATATTCCCTAACGTTATATTTTATATTAAATAGTTCAGTTAATTTATCCAACAAATAATTTTTTATAAAACCATTAAGTCTCGCTTTATTTTGCTTATTAAAATCCCATGTTTTAGTAATCTCTGGTCCTATATCTTCTAACACTATTATGTTCATATCATAAACATGACAATAACATATTTTATTATCTATATAAACAAATTCATTTTTATTCATGGACAACACTATTTTATTATCTAAATACTTAAACATTTTTTCCAGAAAATCAGGTTTTTGTATATCTAACAACTCTAAATATTTAGTTTGACGATTGTATAGTTCTGTAACATCTGTCTCTAAATTATCATAATTTTCAACAATTGGTTTGTTCGCTGTTATAGTTCTACTTCTTGTTCTAAAATAGGAATATAGAACATATGCCAATATTAACATTACAACTAGTAATAAGTCTATAGACCATTTAGATAGTATATATGTAAATATTAAATTGTATGTAAAATAGAATACATTTTCAAGTATTTTATCATAACCCAATTGGAAAGCAATAATCATTTTATTATATACTAAGATAATTAATTAGTATATAATACACAGAATTTTAATAACTAATCCACATCTATCCATAAACCTTTTTGTGTGGTAAATTCCTTTAAAGAGTTTCCATAAAATGATATTTCATTTGTTTCATCCCAAAATGTGTCTGTTTTAATATGTAGTTTGTATGCGTTTAGTGGTATTACTATCTCTTTTGTATATTCCGTTATTCCATAGTGTTTACCATATTTATGTGAATACAAACCTACGCTGGGTTTTAAAATATTATATTTTAGATCACCCTCTAATATTTCTAAATCAAGTGTATTTATTTCCAAAGTATTAATTCTATCATAGTGCTTAAAATATACAATTAAACGTGTTATATAAATAGCATCTAAATAGTATTTCTCACGTTTAGGATTAATTTGTCTAATAAAACCTTCACCATTTCTATTATATTTATTTTTAGTTAATATATTTTCAGCCGATAGTTTACCACAATGACCAGTTATTTTTATACAGGTATCACTATTACTTAACTCCAACAATTCTAAAACATCTATATTATTAGAAGATACATTAATATACTTACCACCTAAAGTTCGTATATATGGATCGCCACCGGTTGATGCTACTAGATTAACAGTACTACTATCTATATTATTAAAATTACCTGGTATTACTAAAAATATAATATCGTTTACATCCTTATCACTACTTGCTGTATATGCTATATCCTCAAAACTGGTTATTATATAATTTTTATTATTTTCACTTTGAAAGTTAAACCTATGTATTGATGTATCAGGATTAAGTGCTGCAATAGTATAAAATTTTGTGTTACTAGTATTTACAGATGTTCCATTCCATGCGTTTTGAATTAGACAAAATCCTATTTTATAATTTGCTGGGAAAACCAAATTAGTGGGAGTACCGATTGTTAATCCATTAACAATAGTAGTAGAAAAGGCAGATCCCAATAACATACTATCACCTGCATTATAAATACCACCACCACCTGTTTGAGAACAATTTGGGAAAATGATATAAATTGTAGTAATACTATCAGCATTAGTAATAGTAGTAGTGGTACTATCATAAAAATAGTATCCCAGTGTGTTCAAAAATCCACCAGCACCATCAAAAAGAAAGCTAACTTTCATTGTGGTAGGTTGCGTAATTTTAATATCTCCATCCTTAAGCCATATTGTTTTCGTATCATAATTATTAACTCCTTCTGGTAATTTTGTAAAGACTTCACTTATTATACGTCTATCTATATTTGTAAAAGCAGCCTGATTATCTGGTGGACCATTATAATCATAGTTCGTATACACACTACGACCAGCTGCGTCATATGTTCCTACATAAACATAATTTGGCATCACTATGATCTTATATTATAGTGAAATATTTTACAACAGTTGCTTTTAGACTATTAACAAATGTTGTAATATATTTTATCTAACCTTTAAACCACCGGAAAACTTACAGCATCTAACACTCCACATGTATTCCCACGTGCCATACGCATATAACCATCCTCACCCCAATATGTACCCCAACTATTACGCAAAATATAATAGGTTGGTGCGTAACCTACTAGTACCACACCATGATCTAAAGCAGATGGCCCCTGATCACATGATGTATCATTGTAAACACCACTTTCATAGAACATAAAAGTTTGTACATTAGCGTTAATAGCAACAGATACTGGCTGTTGGGCCAACGCAGTAATAACTGCTTGTTCATCTCCAGCCAGCACATCTTTATATGATTTTACATTTACTACTGTCTTATTCTTCTCAAATTTACAACCACTTTCTGAAGCTTTATAGGGATAATCAGACGTTTTCATCATACCACCATTAGCACTAACCCATTGCCACGCATTATCCATAAGACCTCCATTACACCCCTGGTCTACCGTATCACAATCTACTAACTCCTGCTCCGCCAAATTATATAACTTACCATATTTAATAGCATAAGCACTCTCTAAAGCACTTGTCGCACTAAAAGCCCAACAACTACCACAATTACCTTGATCCTTCACCGCATTTACTTTGCCAGATTTACGCCAGTCAACAGATGATGGTAATGTGCCATTTTTATATGATTTATGATATGATTTATGATATGATTTATCATATGGTTTATTTTTAGGACCAGTTATTGGACCAGATAGTGTTAATAGGGTTTCGGCATATTCATCTACCGTCATATCAGAAAATCTATTCAATCCCAATTTATAACCATGATTTTTAGCATTGTGTTCTATTATTTTAATATAGTTGGTAGAAAACACATATTTTCTATAAAAATATTCCTCAACATCGTCATAATAAATATTAAACTTATCCATAAAATACTCAAAATTTGTATCAACTAGACTATCCAAATTTTCATCACCACTTGGATAAAAAAATCCACTATTACTAGACACTACACTACTACATAGACTACATAGACTAAGGAGAAATATATATAAATACATCATTCTTACATATTCTACCTATGATATTTTTAAATAGTTTTTTTGTTTGGTATTAAATTTTGAATTTGTATTTGGTTTCTAACTCTTCATAATATTTTTGTGTATTGTTAGGTTTGCTATCTTTATAAAATACAAGATTTAGATGTTCATTAAAGGTAATAATACCCTCAAACTTAACACCTAAACAATATGTCATAACTAATAATACCACAAAATGTACATGTTCTGGTTTCACCCCATTAATAACCATATATCCTGACATTATCAAATATTCTTGCCAGGATTTTACCAGATTTAATAATAAATATTCTTTGGCATATTTAGATAAGTCATCTGTTGTTATAGGTTCTACCGTAGAAAATACCAAATCAAAACTGGGTTCAGATGTAGTTACATTATAAAAAGTATCATATTTAATTTGGTATTGACTTGTGTGGTCTATTTTATAATGCTTATCTAACTCTGCATTTAAACTATCATGAATATGTTTACATGTTGGACTAGAATAACCTAAATAGGTTTCTGAAAAGTGTAGTATAGAGGCTAGATATTTATCACCACATTTAGCGTTAAAATCAAATATACGTTTACTATCAAACTCTCTTAGTATAGTGCTAGATATAGATAATTTATTTGGTCGGTAGGAATATAATTCTTCCTTATATCCTATTGTTGAAAAATCTGATAATTTTGACAAAATGTTTCTATGGTCAACCGTCTGTAAATTTAGTTGTTCTATTAATTTATCTTCCGCAAAATAATCCAAAAAAATATCCACATTTTCATAATCTTTGTTATTATTTTCAAAATGAACTGGACTACGTCTATACTTAGCCATTTTAAACGCTTGTTCATTATACCAATCTAAATTAGGAGATAAATGATCTTGATTATTTATAGCCGGTTTATACACCATTATATGTAATAATAGTGATTGTAGATTAATGGTACTTATATCTGCTATTTTTACATTGTTAGTTTTAATATAATTACTAAAAAAATCTAAATATGTATTTAGTTCAGACTTTTTTATATTATTTTCCACTTTAAAACTCCCATCTGCAAACTTAAATTTCTCCATGTCCAGGTTCACGTCCATTTATATAATTCTTTACAACTTTATTTTTTTAGAGTAAAATAATTAAATATCAGGTTTTTATTTACTAATAATTATTTTACTTCCCGATTTAAAAATATTGATATAAAACAAAATTTCATAGTTACAGTATAGACAACAGACTAAAATATGCAGCAGACAGTGAAAACTAATAGTGACGCAAAGTCAGTAAAGTATGTTAATAAACGTGGATATGCTATATATAAATCAGCACTTGAACTATCACAATGTGATAAAATCCGTAAAGACCTAACCGTTAGTCCTATTGTAATAGAAGGTTATGGTATACCAGAACCCCCTTTTCCTATATATTTAGAAAGTAATCTTAAACTATATTTACCTAAACATTACGCAATAGCTAAATTAGGTAAACCTGATGCTATAACACTTAATAATAATATATATAAAACCAGTTTAAAGTTTAAGGGTGAGTTGCGTGAAAATCAGATGGAACCACTTAAATTATTTATGGACTCATGTAATCTGGATGGTGATTATACGCCTGAGAGTTTAACTAAATTTAGCTATGGTGGTATTATTAGTTTACCATGTGGTTATGGAAAAACAGTGTTAGCTCTTAAAATAATAGCTGAATTGGGAGTAAAAACATTGATTATAGTTCATAAGGAATTTTTGATGAACCAGTGGATAGAGAGAATAAATCAGTATCTACCAGACGCAAAAGTAGGAACAATCCAACAAAAACGTCAGGATGTTCATGGTAAAGATATAGTAATTGGTATGTTACAGAGCTTATCCATGAAAGAATATTCAGACTATATATTTGAAGAATTTGGTTTTTGTATAGTAGACGAGTGTCATCATCTTGGAGCAGAAGTATTTAGTAGAGCATTACCCAAAGTAAATTGTAAATATACACTTGGATTGAGTGCCACGCCTAATCGTAGTGATGGACTTAGTCGTGTGTTTGAACATTATTTGGGTCCATATATTTATATATTAAAAGTTAAGAATGAGCGTGTGGTTCATGTAAATATGGTGTATTATAAAAATAAGAACCCATTATATAGTAATATAGAAACACTTCCTAATGGCAAACCATGTATGGCACGTATGACAAATAATATAACGGAATTTAATAGACGTAACGAAATAATATTAGAGATTATTTCCAGTAGTGTAAAAACACATGGTATACATATATTAGCATTATCAGATAGACTAGAACATTTGAACTATTTATATAATCAAATATGTGATAGAAAGATAGGAACGGTTGGTTTCTATGTAGGGGGTATGAAACAGACACAACTAAAGAAGAGTGAAGAGTGTCAAATAATCCTAGGAACCTTTACTATGGCAGCTGAGGCATTAGATATACCATCTCTTAATACATTGATATTAATGACATCACATGGGGAGGGTGCTATGCATACGCAAAGTTGTGGTAGAATATTGCGTCGTGAGCATGAGACTATAGTCCCAACTATTTGGGATATATGTGATGATTTTAGTCAATATGCCAATCAGGCTAAACGTCGTCTTAAACATTATAAACGTGAAAACTATAAAATATTTACTGTGAACATCACAGATAAGGAAACAGAACCAATAGAAGATGTTGTGAAACTTATTCATACATTAGAATTAGATTGTAAACCTAAACAGAAATCAAAAGCTTCTAAAAAACATAGTATTACTGATCAAGAAGTGGAAATGTATACATCAGCATTAGCAGATGATAATGCTGACTACTAATAAATTTAAAAAAATTGATAGTTAAAAAGTTAAGAGTTTGGTGTGAATATAAATTGCCTACTATGACCATTGAACATAAAATAATGATAGAGTTCGCACTACACTGTATGGCAATTAAAAATGGTGGTTCCATGACAGATAAACGTAGACATGTTTTGAATATGGCATATAGAAAAGCCATTTATAAATTTAGAAAAAATGGGATTTCTATTCCAGAGTTTTTTCTAAATAAGGATGGACAAATTTTTGTAGATTATGGCGCAGAATGTTGGAATTGGCGAACCAGAGTAGATGAACTTTATGACACACTTAGTATTAATAGTGAAAAATATTCAAATATTATCTTATAGTTTCCCTATTTTTTTGTACGTATTTTTTTTGTATTACTAATAGTATAAATACATGGACGACAACATTATAGATGTTTTTATCAAGATTCCATTTCAGTCAGCAACAACTGAACATAATAGCCAACCACAAAATATTTCACAGTCTACTGACATTGTATTAGATAATAACGGAAGCCGACCCAGACCTATTGTACACTTACCCAACGCTTCTCCTACAAATAGTAGTGATCAGCAAATGCCAAAGACAGCTACACCAGTGCCTCCCACATATACTGCTGTCCCACCTAATGATGACGCTCCTGAATCTTGGCTTAAATTCAGGTTGCAAGTAAAATATGGTGAGGTTTTGCGGCCACTTATTTTTTCTGTTAGTAAGATACATGATTATGTAGTTTTTGTATTAAATTACATATCATATCTAAGAACTGGTCGCAAGGTACATACTGTTTAATATCACTAATATTTTATAGTTAGTAGGATAATTAGAGTATAAATTTAGATATATTGTTTAACTAATTTTTATAGGAATTTTTATTTGTTTAACTAGTCCTATAAAAATTTTTTAACATGATTTACCACTATTATATTGTGGACGTCCTATGAAAATTTCATCTAGTTTTTTATCTATTTCTGTACCATTTAAATTTGCCACATCTAATAGTTTTAAAATCGTACCATACACATCCATATCTTTAAGTCGTTCTATATTTGTATAAAATCCTATAGTTGTTCTTATTTTAGCTTTCAGTAATAAAAAAGCACTACTATCATAGCTATTCCAGTTAAAATAAATATTAAGATTTCTATACTTATCTAACAACTCTACCTCTGTTAATTTTAACAATTCTACAAAATGCGCAACGTCTGTCATTATATCAACTAACACATATTAAAATATACGTTGTATCAACATAGCTTTTAAAAATCTTGAAACTTTAAAACTTTCAAGGACTTAAAGCTCTAAAATAACTATAAAAATGACGACAATTATTGTGAATATTCTAGATATATCTAGAAATAAAATTAGTTTTGTTGGGAAAAATATTCCATTTAAACTATGTTCACCAAAACTACAAAATTTTTTGAGGGAAATTTCATCTGAAATTTTACCAGATATTAATTATAGTATACAAATAACTAACTTAGATGAAGTAAGTATTGTACTAGATGGCTCATTTTCTATAAATTCCATTTTAAACGCTAAGATCAAATCCCAGATTAAATATCTAGAAACATGTGATGGTATATTAATAGACGAAGATCTACACTCTATCTATAATGATAAATTAATTACAAGATATTATAATACTTTTATCCAAACAGATGATAATATTAGAGATCATATATATAGTATATTAACTAAGTATACCGCACAAAACTTATTATTAATAGGTGGTGAGTGTTATGTATATAGTAAATTATTAATTGCTAAAAATGTAGATGTGTTTAGTGATCTACAGAGTATATGTAATGATGTTACAAAAAATAATAAATATGCCAATGTAAATCTGGTTAATTATAATAATATTAGCTTGAATAAAACTACTTATTATGATTTTGCTGTATTAAATGTTAGTAAAACAGGCTTAGGTAAAAGGTTGTGTAGTGAACTATTAAATACTAACATAAAATGTTTCGCGTATATTAGTTGTAATGAACGCACCTTTATAATAGATAGTGAAATATTGGAACCTAAATTTATAAATATGACACGCTATATTTATAAGAATAGTGCTAATTCTTTTAGTGTTACGCTCAATATATTTTCTCAAAAATCATGGTTCAATCCTATAGCATAACGCATAGATAGTGCGAAAACGTTCATTGACACGATCAAATTTAATAACATAATGTATCCTGGATCCTTATTATCTTTATCATATACAAAAGAACCATTCATTGCTTCCATTAATACCATCAATAAACAAATATTAGGAATTATTAAATCATCCATTGTAAGAGTTTCTATATTGGTGTTGGTATTATATAGACTAAGCTTTTTTTTATGTAAATCCTCCATATACTATATATAATAACTATTATAATTTTTACAAAAGTCTATTTTTAATGTCCACTATATAACTGCTATAAAGCAAAAAATACTGACATTTTCCAGATTATTACTTTTGCCTGTTTATCTATTTATTTTATGGACTATCTTAACATCATAAAATAAATATTCCGTTGATTAGCCGCTTGATAAATATTCCTCTTATTAGCCGATGTTCTAAGATTAGAAAAAACTAGCACATGTATACCTTTTATTTTTACGTAGAGTACCTTCCAATTTTTTTATTCGTTCCATTAATAATAATTCTTCTATACTATGTTTTTCCATTTCTTTGGTGTAGAAATTAATCCTATTTTGAGTAGCTAACTCTAAATTTTCATATGCTGTTTTAATAGCAGTTATTTCCATGTTAGCAATATTTAATAGTTTGTTCATATTTACACTCTCTACGCATTTTTCCTCTAAAATATTGTTAAGACTTAGTCTAGTATTTTCCAAGTAACCTATTTTTGATATATTTTGTATATCCAAATCCTTGTAAATTTTTAGTAAGTTTTCAGTATCTTCTATTTTTCTTTTGTATTTTTTATGTAAAATAGCTGTGGATATGCTATTTCTTAAAATTTCTAATTTATATTGGTTCTCTTTTTCTAATAACTCTTCTCTAAGTTGATGAATAATTTCATCTTTAGAATGTTCGGTAGTATTATTATAAACACTGTTCACTATAATACTATCTTCTTTAGTGTTGTCATCTTCTAGTGCTTTTTCTATATTATCTATTATTTCATATTCTAACATTTTTCTCTATATATATTTAAGAGACAAAGTTTAAGACTAATATAATTATAAATATGTTAAATCCAGAAGCATTCTTCTACCTAACACAAATCTTTAATAGACCATTATCAACACTAGAACCTGAAGCATACAAACCATTATATAATAAATATAAATTAGATATGAAATTATGCCAAATTTGTGATGATATACTTGAGAATAAGCAAGCAGTCACACGATTACATATTGAAAGTATTAATATATTAATAGACTGGTGTGCTGGTATTAATATACCAGTTGAAAATATTTGTGATATTAAGTTTATTTTCAACAACCATTATATATGTGTTGTAATTTAATAATAGGCGAGTGCATGATGTTTGATATTGATTACTTATTTTATCTAGCACAAATTTTAGAAGTTGTTATAGATAAATTTAAAGATGATAAAATAGATATTTGTGAAAAAATATGTAATAAACTAATGAGTTTAGAAATTATCAATATGAACCAATTTGGTGAATATATAAGCAATACTTTAATAAAAACTAGAGGACAATATTTTGCAAACCATTTTACACACTATTTTACAGATATAATTATAAATGGTTTTGATAGTAATAATATGATTAATATATATAGATGTCTGGGTAACTCATCAACAAATGCTGTAGTGTTAAAGGGTACATATAAAGTAACATCACAATATGTTATGGAGGTAATTATTAAGCATACTACTAGTCAAGAACTAGATAATTTGTATTATGAATATTTGGTGGGTAAGTGTGTCAACGAGCTAAATCGTGATATGCCTTTTTTTTGTAAAACTTATGGTATTTACAAGGTGGAGGATAAAAGAATTCTAACTACATTACCTAAGTATTGTTCAAAGACACCAGATCAGATTGTCTATTTAAACACTATAACCAATGTTACAGCAAGTGATTTGAAAACTCAGGCTAAAAAGTCATGTCAAACCTATGCTTATGGTGTTGTTATAGAAACAGTTGATGTCCATCGTAGTCTGGGTATGTTTTATACTGCTAATATTGGTTACGTGGATAGTGCAAGATCAATAAAATTTAGATTAGATAAGATTTATAATTTTGTGGAAATATATAATAGTTTACTTTTAGTGTATACTACATTAGACAAATTTAAAGACTATTTCACACACTATGATCTACACCCAGAAAATGTATTATTATATAAAATACCCGAAAATAAATATGTTAACATAACAATTGATGATGACCTAACATTTAGAACAAAATTTTTACCAATAATTATAGACTATGGTAGAGCTTATATAAAATGTGATAATTTTGAGTCAAGTAGTTTTATGTCTGAGGTGGTACAAGATGATGAATGTAGACCACCATCAACTAAAGGATACCCATTTTTAGGTATGTATAGTAAGTCTTCTAAAAAATTCAATGATACAGATGCTACTGATTATTTTATTAATATAGCAAAGAGAAATATAAGTCACGATTTGCGACTACTATATTCTATGAGCAAACGATATTTAGAATTAAAGGAATTAATAAAACCTATGACGGAACTAAGTGGATTTCTGAAAAAATTAGACGCGTTACATGATATACAATATATTAATATATATGGGACACCAGAAATAACCAGTAGAGGGAGTACTGGAGTAAAGAGAATTATTAATGTGTCTGATGCGTATGAATGTTTGAGAGATTTGATTTCTACGGAGGGTAAAAACATAATGGATAAAGCATATGAGATGGACAATTGTTTTGGTACACTAAAGTTGTATAAAAAAACACCAAAAAAATATCAGTGGTTATTCTAAATAACTAACATAGAAGTAGTGTCGTTAGTAGAGACAACATCTTCTAATATTTTTACACGTTTTTTATATTGTTTCTTTTTAGTTGCTGGTTTTTCGGTAAATTGTATATTATATTTAGTTATGGCGGCTTTAGGGAATAGAAATTTTTTGTAGATATTTAATTTTTTGTAGCATTTAGATATAGTAACAGCACTAACACCGGTAACTTGATGAACCATCGTTTTAGTAATTCCTAGATTTAATACACTAGATACTAAAAATATTCCTCCACATGCTATACTAGGTGGTGTGTTATCATCTAATATATCAAGTCTTATAGCATTAAATACTATAAATTGACATATATATTTAATATCTATAGATATGTTTAGCTTACTACAAAAACGATCTATGTAGTCAAATGGATTAGTGCTTTTAGTGTTAGACATTGTATTTTTGTCTTTTTGGTTCATAATTTCCTCAAACTTCTTCTTGCCACGGGTCATTTCACTAACAGTGATCCCACAAATTTTGGCAATTTCTTTTATAGAACGTGGAACTCCATTTTTTTTACATGCATGATAAATACTATTAGCACGTATACCTTTACGTGTACTACCACGTGAAATCTTCTCAGCACTTACTTCTTTATACGCACTTTTAGCATCCTCTATAATAATATTAGTAATATCAGCTAATTGACAATCACGCTGAATACATAGAAAGCTATTAAATAAAGATCGTTCTTTGTAAGGCATAGTGAGAAATTGGTGATATTGTCTTATTTTGGAGTAATCAGCTCCTTTACTACTAATAACACTACCTAAGCTACTTTCTGGTAGAAGAGCATTAGTAGGCATGCCAACTCTATTTGGATCAGCACCTTTTGTATCACTATCACCATAAAATCGCCACTCTTGTTCCATATTAAACTTGTATTCCTGTTTAACACCACAAAATTTACATTCATATTGACCATCCGTAATAACTAACGCATCATCCTTGTCACAAAACTTACAGTAGTATTCATCGTCTTCTTCTATTATTTTATCTTCTAAATTATCAGTACTAGTCTTATAATTATCACATTCATCATCATCATCATCATCACTATCATCATCTACAAAAGAAGAGAATATATTATTAATATCATCGCGACTTAGAATATCTTTTTTAGACATATTATATTAAAATAGTGTGGCTTTTTATAATATATACATTTTAAAATCAATTTTTCACGGCCAAAATATATTTAACAAGTTAAAAAAATGTATTTTATAATAAATACAATATTTATATAGATGAATACTATTGATATATTTAAGAATTTGGAAGCTATTGATAAATCTCATACAAAATCTATTAACCTTAAAGATAAAAAAAATACTCCAAGCAAAAAAGGAGTAAAACAATTAGTAGATAAGACACCAGAGATTGAACCAGTGGTAGATGCTAAATCTATAAATATAACATGTGAAAAGAAAAAGGGTAGAGGAAAAAGATCATTTTCTAACTTGGTTGAAAATATCACGACTGTTTATAGCGATGAAAAGTTAGATACTAAAAAAGACGAACAATTGGCAAAAATACAATATTATGTTGATAAAAAGACTACTAGCAAAGAATTAAATAATATAGTTTTAGAAAAAAAGGCTCAAATACCAGCAGTAGAACAGAAAGTTACTGAAATACCAGCTCAAATACCTGTGGTAAACCTAGAGGATAAAGTTACTGAATTACCAGAGGTAGAGGATAAAGTTACTGAAATACCAGAGATAGAGGAGAAAGTTACTGAAATACCAGCGGTAAACCTAGAGGAGAAAGTTACTGAAATACCAGAGATAGAGGAGAAAGTTACTGAATTACCAGCGGTAGAGGAGAAAGTTACTGAAATACCAGAGATAGAGGAGAAAGTTACTGAATTACCAGATGTAGA
>Ga0315902_10002728_pt1 | contig 27096 bp, 27 predicted proteins | sample LakEriMetagenome_9_FD_203523 | JGI IMG/M metagenome (GOLD analysis project Ga0315902, IMG submission 203523) | Freshwater fungal communities from buoy surface, Lake Erie, Ohio, United States - Buoy 12 MA117 | ecosystem: Environmental > Aquatic > Freshwater > Lake > Lake biofilm | place: USA...
TAGCCGCAGCGGCAATTGGAGAACATGTTTTCGAATTCGGCCAAGTACAACTTAACTACAACGGAGCTGCATTCACCATGTTGGGTGGCGGTTTCATCGCGATGTTTGTAGGAATCCTTTCTTATCACCAGATGAAAGATCGTCCCGGAGTTTCTTTCTGGAGTGACATTGTTAATGCCTTTAAAGGCGAGCTTGGTTCTATCACTGCTCCCAAGACCGAAGGACTTTTCATCGCATTTGAAGGTGGTGAAGGTTCAGGTAAATCAACTCAGTCGAAGTTATTGAAAGAGTGGTTCGAGAATGAGGGTCGGTCGGTGACTCTTAGTCGCGAGCCTGGTGGAACTACCCTAGGCAAGAACCTGCGAAAGATTCTCCTTGATAATGACACTGGAAATATCTCGCCACGATCAGAAGCGCTGTTGTATGCCGCAGATCGCGCTCACCATGTCTATTCGTTAATTCGTCCGGCGCTGGAGCGCGGAGATGTTGTCATTACCGACCGATACTTTGACTCCTCCATCGCATATCAAGGAGCGGGAAGAGTGCTGGCATCTTCTGAAGTGGCGCGTATCAATCGCTGGGCCACTGAATCACTATTTCCTACCATCACGATAATTCTTGACCAGCCAGCCGAAATTGGTCTTTCCAGAATCAAGAACGCTGATCGCCTAGAGAGTGAATCCATTGAATTCCATAACCGAGTTCGCCAGGAATATCTCCAGCTCGCGAGTATGGATCCAGAGAGATATCTCGTTATCGATGCACAAAAACCGATTGTCGAGATTCACCAAGAGATCACTTCTCGAATTTCCGCGTCAATCTCCAAAAAATCATGAGCGTTTTCTCTTCATTGATCGGACAAGGCCACGTCGTTGAACAACTAAACCATGCTGTTCACGTAGCGAAAAGCGGCGAGCGTTCTCAAGCAATGACCCATTCTTGGTTATTTGTCGGGCCTCCAGGCTCGGGAAGATCAAATGCTGCAATCGCTTTTGCGGCTTCATTGGTCTGCAAGGAGAGTGGTTGCGGCCGATGCGTAGATTGCACGACGGTGCTCTCATCCACCCATGTTGATGTTGAAAGATTCAACCCCACTGGTCTATCCATTAAAGCTGATGTGGTTCGAGAGTTAATTTCGCGTTCATCATGGTCACCATCTGTAGGTGGTTGGCGCATAGTGATAATCGAAGATGCTGACCGCCTTACTGAAACTGCAGCAAATGCTCTTTTGAAGACTATCGAGGAACCAGAATCTCACACTGTTTGGTTGTTATGTGCCCCAACTTTAAGTGATGTACCCGTAACAATTCGTTCGAGATGTCGCCATGTTCAACTAAGAACGCCATCTACAAAGAGCGTTGAAGATTTTCTTCTCAACTCGACCAAAGTGGATGCCCATACCGCAGCTTTTTCTGCGAGAGTCTCGCAAGGCCACATTGGACGAGCTCGATTCATCGCCACTAATCACGATGCCCAGACTCGCCGTAAGGAAGTCTTGGCACTACCACTTACATTGAAGGATATTGATTCGTGTTTTAAGGCGGCACAGAAACTGCTTGATATTGCAGAAGAGCAAGCTGAAAATGAAAATGCAGAACGGGATGCCCTTGAGTTGAAAGAACTTCAAGATGCATATCAGGGAACTGGCAGAGGTCTTATTTCTGGTGGTGCAAAAGCGATCAAAGATCTTGAGAAAGAGCAAAAATCCAGCACCACTCGTTCAATTCGTGACAACATTGATGCATCTTTGTTGGATATTGCAACGTTTTATAGAGACGTTTTAGTCTTACAGAGCCAGAGCGCCGAGATTCTGAACATCGACCTACTTGAGGGAATCGCGAACTACGCACAAACAACGTCTGGCCGACGCAATCTCGAACAGATCGAACTAGTTCTGAGCGCCCGCACAAATCTCTCACGCAATGCCGCACCTTTGGCAACCCTCGAGGCTCTGTTTTGCGCTTTGAAGTAGCTTTCGGCATTATCCGCCCATGCGCTTGGACCACATCTCGTACGCAGCAACCCACGACCAACTCGTTGATGTAGTTCAAAGAATCGGTTCACGAATCGGTTCTGCTTTCACCGATGGTGGAATCCATCCTCGTTTTGGAACACGAAATTTCACGCTTGCTCTCAAGAATGGCCATTACCTCGAAGTTGTTTGTCCACTCGAGCATCCAGCTGCTGATTCATCACCATTCGGTCGCGTTGTTTCACAACGCGCAAACGAAGGTGGCGGTTGGTTAACTTGGGTCGTGTCAACAGAGGATTTATCTCCGATTGAAAGTCGACTTGGTCGCGAAGCGGTCGATGGCTCACGTAAACGTCCAGATGGTTCTGAACTTAAGTGGAAACAACTTGGAGTTTTAGGAACTCTAGACGATTCACAACTCCCGTTCTTTATTCAATGGATGTCACAAGATCATCCATCAACTGATGGAAAGGCCGTTGCTGAAATCGTCAAAATCGAAATTGCTGGCGATGAAAAAACAATAGAAGAATGGCTGGGCTCAGATCTCTCCAAGGCTTTCGATGGTGTAGCTATTGAGTGGATTAATCCACAATCCAATGACGGCCAGACAGGTTTAGTAGCAGTTCATCTTTCGACGCCAAACGGCGTTGTACGCTTGGATTAATTACCGAGCACAACGCCGCCCTAGCTCAGTCGGTAGAGCGACGCTCTCGTAAAGCGTAGGTCGCGGGTTCGATTCCCGCGGGCGGCTCCGTAAATTGAACTGAAAAGGTTGGACTCCACAATTTTTCTAATCTTTGGTGGAGTTTAGATGCAACTGAAAAGAATTTTCCAGGAATGGAACTTTATCTTGATGGAAAAAAATCCTGTGATCCGTAATTTGCACTTTGTTAGTAGATGTTTTCATAAACGACACTGCCAAATGGATTTCTAAGATTCCACTACAATATTATAGGTTATAGTAGAGGACAATCACTTTCTTTTCACTAGTTTAAAATCGAAGTTGTCGTTCGTTTTCCACAACAATTTTGGTGTTCATTTACCATCGTTTTTCACGTCACCGAGTTGGAGTCTTTCGCAAATATCTATTGAGCACAGTTCTTCTGGGGACTTATCGAGATGCAAGTAGTTCTTCCACCAAATAAAAGTCTTATGGATAGAGTTTTCTTGATTCCAACCCGTTGACCAATCGAGTGACCTTACTGAGTTTTCACTATTCAAATCCAATCTTGTTGATTCAATTTCTCGTTTTTGATCGGCTGGAATTAATATTTTAATGGAAGGAAAATGCATTTGTGAAATTTTTACAACCTCACTAACAGATACACTCTCGGCATTTGGACCAAAGTTCGCACTAGTTATGTTATGACCTGCTAATAGTTTTTCAGCTAATTTGAGGTATCCGACCAGCGGGTCCAATACATGTTGCCATGGGCGTGTACTTGTAGGGTTCCTGACTTCGACAGTTCTTTTCGAGATTGCACCCCTCACGAGATCAGGGATAATTCGGTTTTCTGCAAAGTCACCTCCTCCAATCACATTCCCTGCACGCACAGAGGCTACTTTCGGGCCACAAGAAATTCTTTCTATTTGTTGCCAAGCAGAAACCACTGCCTCAGTACCAACTTTACTTGCACTGTATGGATCTTTGCCTTCGAGAGGATCTGATTCTACAAAGGCTCGACCCGAATTATCGTTTCTATAGACTTTATCTGTCGTTACCACAATTAATGTTTTCACGAAATCTTTCTTAAATGCGATATCTAAGACATTTACAGCACCCATAACATTTACATCAAATGTTTCTCTTGGGTTTTGATATGACTTCAAGACCAGGGGCTGGGCTGCCATGTGAATAATTGTTGATGGTTTATGAAGATTTATGAATTTTTCTAGGGCCTCGTAATCACGTATGTCTGCAAGAATTTCAGGGATGTTACCTAGCCGATCCGCGCGGTCAAACAATGAGTCTTTCTCGGGCGGCAATGAGTACCCAACCACCGGTATATTTAAATGCTCTAATAAGAAAGTCATCCAAGTACCCTTAAAGCCTGTATGACCAGTTAATAGCACGGGTCCCGGCAACTCTCGCAGGCGGTGTCCGAATGAACTTACCATGCCTTAACTGTAGTCTTTACTCACCAACTCAATAAGCAATGCACTACATTTGTGGCGCGGTCAGGGATGGAATTGAGCGAGAGTTTAAATTCGAAGATTGACCATTTAGTCAATGAAGCGTTTATTAAGCTTCATCCATCAAAGCCATTTGTCCCGGGTGAGACAAACATTCCCGTTACAGGGAAGGTTTTTGGGCAAGAGGAATTGAAGACTGCGACCCAGGCTATTTTAGATTTCTGGCTGACATCAGGTCCCTATACGGAGGAGTTTGAATCTCGCTTCGCAAAGATTGTGGGAATGCGTCACGCATTTATGGTGAACTCTGGTTCATCGGCAAACTTGTTGGCTTTGAGTTCACTTACAAGCCAAGTTCACGGTGAGCGCGCCTTGAAACCTGGCGACGAGGTTATTACGGTGGCGGCTGGATTCCCAACCACCGTAACGCCAATTCTTCAAAATAGACTTATCCCAGTTTATGTTGATGTTGATCCTGAAACTTATGTAGCAATTGATGAGCAAATTGAAGCTGCAGTCTCCTCAAAGACCAAAGCGATCATGATGGCTCATACCCTTGGAAACCCATTCAATCTCGACTTAGCTCAAGATTTAGCAAAGAAGCACAATCTATGGCTAATAGAAGATAGTTGCGATGGATTGGGCGGGACATACAAAGGTCGCACTCTGGGAAGTTTCGGAGATCTCTCAACATTTAGCTTCTATCCAGCTCATCACGTCACCACGGGCGAGGGCGGAGCTGTCTTAGTTAAGAGAGTTGCCCACAAGCGAATAGTCGAGTCTTTTCGCGACTGGGGAAGAGACTGCTGGTGTGCACCCGGATGTGATAACACCTGTTTAAAGCGTTTTGAATGGACACTAGGCGAATTACCCGAAGGTTATGATCATAAATACACTTACTCGCATTTAGGATATAACTTGAAATCTGGAGACATTCAAGCGGCAATCGGTCTTGCACAATTGGATCGATTGGATTCATTTATCGAGCTCCGCCGTCGAAACTGGACTCATCTACTTAACAGGTTGAAAGATCTCGATGAGTACTTTGTTCTTCCAAAAGCAACTGAGCATAGCAATCCATCATGGTTTGGATTCGCACTAACAGTAAAGCCTGGAGGACCAAAAACGAGAAATGAAATCGTTCAAGCTTTAAATGACAAAAAGATAGGCACAAGGCTTCTATTTGGTGGAAATCTCTTGCGCCAACCAGCCTTCATGGGAACGCCAAGAAGAGTCATTGGCAACCTGGAAAATACGGACCGAATCATGAATGACACTTTTTGGATAGGTGTTTGGCCAGGACTCACAATAGAAATGTTGGACTACATGATTGGCGCAATTCATGAGATTCTGATCGGCCAAGCATGAAGGCGATAATTCTCGCAGGTGGATTTGGAACTAGAATTTCGGAAGAAACTGACAATAAACCGAAACCCATGGTGCTGTTGGACGACAAACCCATTATTTGGCATTTGATGAATTCATTTTCAAAACAAGGAGTGAATGAATTCATCATTGCTTCAGGTTATTTGGGAAATGTTATTTTCGAATACGTATCCAATTTGAAAAGTGAATGGGATATCAAAGTTCTAGATACGGGCTTGAACACTCTGACTGGTGGAAGAATAAAGCAATGCATTGTAAGCGATGACGACCCTAGATTTTATGTGACCTACGGTGATGGGCTCGGAAATGTAAACCTAGGGCTACTAAGGAAACATCATGAAACAATGCGAAGACTCGCTACAGTAACTTGTGTAAGACCACCTGCACGTTTTGGTGTGCTTGAACAGAGTAAAGGATTAGTTACGAATTTTGGGGAAAAACGTCAGTCTGATGTCGGTTGGATTAACGGTGGATATTTTGTATTGGAACGCGAGATTACAGACCTAATCCCTGGAGACGAATCGTCATTTGAAGCAGATGTGATGCCGAAACTCGCTAAAAATGGAGAATTAGCTGCGTTTGAGCATGTAGGTTTTTGGCAACCAATGGATACGCTTCGGGAGAAAAATCTATTAGAAGAACTGGCAATATTGTCGCCTCCTCCTTGGTTGCTTCCTAAAATATGAAACTATTACTTCTTGGCTCTAATGACTTTGTCGGAAAGGTGCTTGGGGTTAAATTAGAAAACATTCACGAATTGGTTAGGGTAAATCGTGAAACAAACCTTGTGAATCTATTAGAATCTGATCAAGTTTTGATGTCGTAATTAATTGTGTAAGCTCACATCCAAGGGCCAATTCTAGTGAGTCGCAGAGGAGTAATTTTCTTTACCCAAGACAATTCTTTGGCAATCTGGATTTTGCACATTGGATAGAGATTGAGTAGTCTTTTCAACCTCAAATACTTTTTGGAAGAAATTATCTGTATTCAATTGAGAAATAAAAATCTAGTAGATTTCTAGATGAAAATTCCACCCTTCCTGAATCACCATCGGTATCTCATCTATATATGCCTCACATATTTGGAGAGGGTGAGCGGCATGAGAGACTTATTTCATCAGCTATCTCAAACTTTAAAGGTGGTCATGACTTTCCCGCTTCCAGTGGAACTCAATTCCTACCGCCACTTCACATTTCGGATGCTGTGGAAGGAATCGCAAGATTTATCGAGTGCCCAACAAAAAATGCAGCTTGTGTTCCATTTTGGTTCGGAAGAGTTCGGGATTTGCTAGATTTGGTCGCATCGCAATTCGAAAAGCCAAGAGTACTCTATGGGCTAAAACCAGATCCTGTTGACGCAGAATATCCAAGAGTTGAATTTCTTCAATGTGTTGAAGGTTGGGAGCCTAAAATGCAGGTAATTGATTTCTTGAAGTGGGTAAGGATGCGAAATGACTAGGCAACAACTTGTCTCAATTGGAGTACCTGTATTGAACGAAGAACTCAATTTTCCAATCTTGATTTCCCGAGTGATTCCTGACATTATGCTCGCGGTAATGATGGGACAGGAAAGGATAGTTAGAAATCTGGACGCCAAAAGACCTCGGCAACATGTCATTGATCTTTGTACGGGATATCTCCAGTATCTCGACAAGGCTCTGCAGAATTTAGTCGAACCGCCGGCACTTAATTTTGGTCCAAACGAGGTGGGCTACTCTGTCAAAGAAGTCATCAAGAGGGCAAAAAGTCACTTTAATGAACAACTATCAATAAACTATATAGAGAGTTCTAGATATGAACTAGAGTCTGAGCAATTGCACCTTGACTCTAGTAGGGCATTTCGGGAAATTCACTGGAATCCGAAATGGAGCCAAGACGAGGCATTGGATCGAACTTTTGCATGGTGGAAACGGGTACTTTCAAAACCGACTGAGATCAAGGAAGCCTGTCTTGAAGATTTAAATCGTCATAGTTCCACAAATCTAAAGAAGGGTTTCAGTCATGAGCGATAAAGTCAAAAATATACATCTCAAATTTAGATCAATGTCTCAAGACACTTGGAAATTTCAAAAAAGCGAATCTAAATTAAAATTCCAAATAAAGAAGCCTCACAAAATAATTTTGGACTCGGCAAGTACAAATTTTCATAACGAGATAAGCAATGACAATAGTTCTGAGATGTTGTGGTTGCTTTCGTTGTATTCAGCGGAGCTATTCCTTCCGCAAACCTTTAGTACTCGAGTCAAGATAATTCCAAAACTTGCAGACATTCAAGACTATTTCCAGAGAGTGTACTGGGAGATTAGAAAAATCTGGCACGATGAGCAACCTGCGAACATACTGTTTACGGGTGCAGATGTGATTTTCATTAAACCGATTGACTTCTCAAAATTTTCAGGTTTTCAAATGTTTAACTACGCATCTCCATCTCACTCGCACAAAAGTAGGGTAGGGGATAGAGGAAGCATTAAGGGTGGTTCTGACTTCTTTCACAACTACTTTAATGCGGACGTTCGTTATTACTCTCACGATATGGAAGAAAGTCTTTGGAGTATTGGCGATTCATGGGCAAAAAATTGGGTGAAGGGAATTTGGGAATATGAACAAGATCTTTGGAACGCCATGCTAAGGTCACAAGAATCAGAGAAAACTCAAATTACTCCAGAATTTGCTTACCAGGCTCCAGTAAATGTTTTTGAAAATCAAAAGTATCTGTTTGACTGGAATCGCCTCTCTATAGAGGATGCAAAATTAGTTCATTTTCATTCATCACGATCTCCCAGGAAGGCACTTGAGCTAGCGAGTAATCTAATCTTCAATAAAACGAGAATAATCTGAATTAACCCATTCAAGCAATGGGCCTGCATCAGGCTCTGTTGTGGTATTTTGGGTTAAATTGAATCAAGGATGCAATAGAAAGAGGCTCCATTGAGAGACCTATTGAATTTGAAGGGGATCGCCGGATGAAGGTTGGGTTTATTGGTCTTGGAAAACTTGGGCTTCCATGTGCGGCAGCGATTTCGGTTAAAAATAACATTGAGGTAGCAGGCTTCGATATTGACCATAAAATTAGGGGTTATATCAAAGACGAAAGAGTGCCATATGTAGAGAAAGAATTAGATCATTACTTATCATTGGCGAAAATTAATTTTGAGGATTCTGTGTCAGCGGTTGTTGAGAAATCCGATTTAGTTTTTTTGGCAATTCAAACCCCACATGATGCGAAGTATGAAGGAACTTGTCCAACTCCGGATACAAGAAGGGACTTTGAATACTCTTTTTTAATTGATGTAGTGACTGAGATTGCCAAGGCGTTAGAGAATATTGAGAAGAACATTACAATAGTCGTTATTTCTACGGTTCTTCCTGGAACAATGCGTACACAGGTGCTACCTCGTTTAACTTCGGTTAGAGATAAGGTTAATTTCTGTTACAACCCGTTCTTTATTGCTATGGGACAAACCATTCAGGACTATTTAAATCCAGAATTTATTCTAATTGGGAGTGATAGCAGAGAGGAATCCAAAGATTTAATTGATTTCTATAAAAAATTTCAAACTGCCCCAATACAACAGATGCAGATTGAATCTGCAGAGCTTACAAAGGTTGCCTATAACACTTTTATTGGGTTTAAGATTGTTTTTGCTAATGCACTAGGCGAAATTTGCGAAACCCTTGGTTTAGGTAACGTAGATGAAGTAACGGGGGCACTCGCAATTGCTACCGATAGATTAATTTCAGGAAAATACCTTAAGGCAGGAATGGGCGATGGAGGAGGTTGCCATCCAAGAGATCAAATTGCTATGTCTTTTCTTGCCCAAAAACTTGAATTGTCAACAGACCCGTTTACTTGGTTAGCTATCTCTCGCGATAAGCAAACTTACCGACAAGCTGAGTTAATCCAAGAAGTTTCGCTGGACAGTGGAATCTCTAGAGTGGTCATTATGGGTGAGTCATATAAAGCCAATATCAATCTGACCTTTGGGAGCCCTTCACTTCTGCTGCAGTACTACCTGAAAGAACTCAATGTAGAGTTCAGCGTTTATGATCCATACACACGGCCCAATTCTAAACCTGGCAACATCCAGGCGGTATTCTTTGTGGCCACCAACCACCAGTCGTTTAATCAAATAAGCTATCCAGAGGGGTCAATTGTGATAGATCCGTGGGGAAATATGTGCAATGAGACCATACAAGATGTCAGCGTTAGGATAATTAGGCCCGGAAGAAACAAATAAACTAGTAATTGGTTTTGAAGCGTTTTGGGGAGATTCTGCAAACTAAATATTGAGTGGCTTTTTGCTTCGAATAATTGGATTAAAGGGAAAACTCTGTACTGTTTTGTGCACTCGCCAAAACCTGTTCAGCAATAAGTACTGCTTCCAACCCTTGATGTAAAGATACATTTGTTTTCATATCCACCTTGCCCAGAACAAGATCTCTAAAATTTTGGTGCTCAACTAGTAAAGGTTCGATTTGCTCGCCTGAAAACCTAATTACTTTTGCTGCTTGATTATTCATTATTTCAGTGACATGTTGCATGCCGTCAAGATCACTATTTGCCTCATAAAAAATCAATTCGCCACGTAGCAAATCAATTTCAAAGCTGCCATTCTTTCCCGTAATCGTAACGTTACGTATCTTTCTGGGGCTAATCCAGTCCACAAGGTGGTTGACAAGAATCCCATTACTCAATTGACCGACAACTACAACCATATCCTCGTACGAGGAATTGGATTGATGCAGAACTTGTCCAGCAATTTGCCTGTAATCGTTTCCGAGTAGCCAGCTAGTTAATTGAAAGTCATGTGTAGCGAGATCCAGCGCTACTCCCACATCTTTGATTCTGAGCGGACGAGGCCCTCTTCTCTGGGTAGAAATCTGAAAAATCGTCCCTAATAATCCAAGTGAAGACTTTGCTGTCTGCAATCCCGCATTAAAAACTTCAAGATGCCCGACTGCTCCAATTAAAGATCTGTCTGTGAAGATCTCTAGGATTTTCCTGGCGGAATCCGAGTTATTTGCAAGGGGTTTTTCTATTAATGCGTGTACTCCAAAATCCGCACATACCGTAGCTACCTCAAGATGATTAGATGGGGGTACTGCAATTACAATATAGTCGAGATTTGTCCCAAGAAGGTCTTTTAAGGAATTAAATACAGGCCTATTTTGTCCGAAAGCATTCCTATTCGAATCTATGTCATATGACCCGACAAAATCTATACCCTCTAGAGACGCAAGGATTCTTGCGTGCTGTTTACCAATTTCTCCAAGTCCAACAAGCCCCACTCTTAGATTCATGATTATCTACCTGCCAAGGCCAATTTATTTACAGTCTGTACTACAATCTCTCTCTCTTTCTTAGATACAAGAGGATGAACGGGTATAGAAAGTACTTCAGCACAGGCTCTTTTCGTATTCGGAAGGTGAAGTTTTTCTTTGTATGCAGGCAGGTCATGGCAAGCTGTTGGATAATATACCCTCGATTCAACGCCTTTCTTTCGTAATTCATGCGAAAATTTGTTACGGTCCTGATCTACAAGTCTAACAGTGTATTGATGGTAAACGTGCACGAACCCATTTGGCTTTTTAGGTTTGATGACCCCTTCAATGTTTGCATCATAAAAATTAGCGTTTTCCTGACGTTTTGAAGTCCATTTTTCTAAATTACGCAGCTGGGTCAATCCAATTGCGGCATGAATGTCGGTCATTCGAGCATTAAGTCCAACTAATTCGTTTTGATATTGCTCTTCCATTCCTTGATTACGCAGAAGTCGACAAATTCGGGAAAGTTCTTGAGAATTACAAACAACCATACCGCCCTCACCCGAAGTCATATTTTTTGTAGGGTAGAAACTAAAGGTAGCCATATGCCCAAATTGCCCTACTGACACTCCGTTTATTGATGCCAAGTGCGCCTGTGCTGCATCTTCAAGTATGAATAAATCGAATTTTCGTGCAATTCGAGAGATTTCAGCCATATTTGCGGGAAGTCCGTATAAATGCACAGGCTGTATTGCCCTGGTCCTTGGCGTTATTGCCGCCTCGATTGCCTTAGGACAAACGTTGAAGGTTTCCAAGTCGATATCGACAAAAATGGGAGTGGCCCCTGTGAGGGCAACCGTGTTTGCAGTAGCTGCGAAGGTAAAGGACGGGACTATCACCTCGTCGCCAACACCAATTCCGGCTGCAAGTAATGCAATTTGAAGTCCCGCAGTGCCATTACTGACTGCCACAGAATCTCTGCCGCCCACAAAACGAGAGAACTCTTGCTCAAAACGTTTAACCTCCGTGCCCATGGTCAGTTTTCCAGACCTGAGGACACGACTCACAGCTCTAATTTCTCTTCTTGAGATCGAAGGTTTAGCAATGGGAATCACAAAAGTACCAACGCTTTTTCATCAACAAGCTCGTAAACATCAGAAGATACTGGACAATGAAGGAGATTTTCAGAAATTTTCTTTAGAGGCAAACCTGCGCGGCCAACCCAATAGCGAAATCGGGCAGGATTTCCTGCAACCATAGCAAAACTTGGGACATCTTTTGTGACAACTGAACCAGCTGCGATCAAAGCCCACCGCCCAACCTTTAAAGGAGCAACTAAAACTGAACCGGCTCCAACAGATGCACCCAGTTCAATCGTGACTCCCACAGATTCCCAATCCAAGTTAGACTTCACGGTCAAATCCAATTGAGTCGCGCGGGGATACTTGTCATTAGTTAAGATAGAACCTGGCCCTAAAAAAACTCCATCTTCAATCAGAGCTGGATTGTAAATAGAGACTTGATTTTGAATTTTACAATTTTGCCCAATTCTCACCCCTGAATCTACATAGACCCCCATTCCGATAATTGTATTTTGACCTACGATGGCAAATTCCCGAATCTGAGAGTAGTGCCATATGGAAGCTCCATCATGAATTACAGCACGTTCATCGACAACTGCAGCAGGGCTCACTCGTATCATTAGCAATAACCACCCTTCAGAGCCGTGCCATTAATTGCAATTCAAATAATGGATTTCTATTGTATTTCAAATTCACCATTCCGAAAACTTGCAAAACACACTTTTCCCTGACCGATTTGATCAAGAAAAATGCGTAGTTGATTGATTCTAGTTTCAAAAGTATGCGACTTCGAAAGCAAAAGGGAGAGATTCCTCTGCATTCGGATGATATTTGTACGGTCAAATACCGCATAATCCCCCTCAAGAAATGAATTAAACTCGATAAAGTGCTCATTTTGTACAAAACCATAGTGGGTGAGGAGATCGGTTTTCGGACATATGGGCACTGAGCCTAAAGCTGAAACTTCCAAGTATTTTCTTACAAAATAGTCAGTAACTCCTCCGTCTACATACGAAAAGAGAGAATTCTTAATACACCAATTCATATTCGCTCGACGGATTTTTACCTTTAGCACACCTTGGAACATGTGAGCATTCACTCCAACCCTAGAGAGATAATGGAAAAATCTTCGAATAAAACCGTCATTTCGTAAGTAAGGTGCAACAGAAAATCGTGAAGTGATTAAAGATAGAGATACTCTCCTAGATGGATACATTTCACCAGGAACACATACCTGATAGCGAGTATCCCATTTCTTGCCATTTTTTCTTGGCGACTCGGGAAAAACTGCCCATGGGAAATCGAGTCTTGAGGGAAAGCATGACCGCAGAAAATTCTCACAATGTTGTAATTGAGTAAGGTACTTTTCACCCATTAAGTTTTCGGGAACGATTTCTTGAAATGAATTGTGTTCATACGCCCACACCAGAGCATCAAAGTTTTGACATACAAAATCTTCGGCGTCGAACGTTTGATAAGAAGCATTGAAGTATTTTCCAAATAACATACCTTGAAGTCCGATGTGTAAGTCAATTGGCGAAGTAATCCAGATTCTCCTAAAGTCTTTTTTGTTTTGCCAAAAAGCGATCAAATTGCGGTCCAACTTTTTCCTGATATTTGAATTACGATCGTGAAGATGAAAATTGCCAAGCAACGACATAGTTTCAAAATCCCTTTGAAGTACTTGTGGTTGTTGATTCTTGCACCAATCGTAAAGAACAAAATTGGGATTTCTATCAATTGCAGTCAACAAGTCACTCACTCCAGGTAACCTCTTCTGATGATAGTTAAAAACTATCAAGTGAGTCATTTTTTGCCTCCACTGTTTGTTCGAGCCACTAGAATAAAACTACTCAGAATTTTGAAATACTCTATTTGATTAAGTGTGGATAAGAGGTTAGTCCATGAATAGCATTTTCCTTACATTTTCGATGCTGAAATTAGCTAAACTTGTTGCACTTGGCACATCTTGAGACTCCGGAGAATTTTCAAGTGCAGTAATTTGGTTGCATAAATTCCTGCAATCGCGGTAATAGACTACGAAATCGTCAAACTCTTGTCCGAAATTCACAAAATTGGGATAGAAAATCTTTTTCTCAAGCGCAATAGCGTCGGCAAGAGAACCCGTGCTCATTCCTGAGTCATAACCCCAATCATAATTTAGAGGCGAAACTAGGAAGTTACATGACGAAGAGAAGTCAAAAAAGTCATGTTCAGACCAAACTTTATTGCTTGGGAACGTGAACGTTATCTCTGGAAAATTGCGAATTAGTAGATCTTTGGCCGTTTCTTTATGCACTCCACCTAGCCAAATAACTCGTATATTTCTAGTCTTACTCAAACTTGAAATTACGTCACTTACCAGATTGATGTCTCTTCGGTCTTCATTACAGGTCCCCAAAAAGCCAAGTACAAGGTCATTATTATCTGATCTTTCACACAGATGGCCAATTTTCCGGACCGGCTTGAAGTTTGATAATCGACCAGGAAATGTCTCCATTTTGATACTTCTAACAAAAGCGAGGTGTTTCATAAAGTCAAGTTGCATTCTGGACTCAACGACAATTCGCTTAGCACGCATTATCATGAAACGGCTCAACAAAAAAGAATTCACTGCAAAGAAATGTTCCTTGAGCATCAATTTGCGAGAAAGTAATCTATGGATATCCAAGTACGATGATACGTGCCACTTCACGCTATTTCTTATACATAAGATTTGTAAATTCGACCTAAGTATATTAAAGCCCAATACCCACTTACGTTTTGTCAAAGTTGATTCGTGCCAAGTTGTAACAATTATCCTGCAATACTTTCGAATCTCCTTCAATTTTAACATTTCGGCGCCAATTGTCCAATCTCTCACCGAAGGATTCAGGTCATATTCTTTCAGAGTTTGAACTAGTGAATCAATATTGTTTTCAACAGTAAAAACAGTGCAATCTTCTCCAGAGAGTTTTACCATGTTAGCAACAACATGGTTGTGTGCGCTCAATTCAAAGATAAGATAAGTAGGCAGGGATTCAAGAACGTTGCCGTGCACTGGATTAAAATTTAACTCGGGCTGAGTTTCCATTGAATTTTCCTAATTTCTCTTAAACTTTCTTTTTCTCAGCAAATAGAGACTACTTTATTTTTGGCTTCCACGCAGAAATGACCGTTGCCGAGTTGTGACCCGCAGAACCATTTCCGTAAATGTTCGATTGAGGATAACGCATACTAGATTGCATTTCGACACCAATGTTGAGTTTTTCTAAATTCGGTTCCTCAAGATCAAGTACATTGGCAGCCCTTTGTCTACCTTTTTGCCGTGCTCCGAGATTTATCGCAGGAAGGCCAATGAATGCGGCCTCTCGTATTCCAAAACTCGAATTTCCAATTATGACAGCGGCCTTAATTGCTAGCGTAATAAAACGTTCGGGCGGAACGTTGATGAGAAACTTGACATTCTTTAATCTGCCATGCTCACGTGCGACTCGAATCAATTTTGACGTTAAGTTGGTGCCATGATCTGGGTTTGGCCAGAACCATACCCAAGACATACTAGAAGATTCAACAGCCTCAATAATTGTTTGAATCCAAGAATAAGTCATTTCAAGATTATGAGTATCTGGATGAAACATAATAATCCCGAATCTCGATTCGAAATCGATGTCTTCTCCTACACCCCCGAGTTTGTCAACCGGCATCATTTCGCCAGACATAACTTGATTCACTAAATCTATTGACGGGCATCCGACAATGTGAATTAGTTGCGGGTCTTCTCCGATATCTTCTAGGTATTTTCTTGTTTCGTAATTTGTCGTTAAGTGAAGATCTGCAAGTTTAGAATTCGCATCTCTTACCTTGTCATCAATAGATCCAGAAACCTCTCCTCCTTGTAAGTGAATTAAAGGAATTTGCATCAGTGCCGCCGCAGAAGAGACCCCGAGAGTCTCAGACCTGTCAGCAACAACCAAAACACAATCAGGTCGAGATGAAGACCATTGATGTACTAACGATTGCGAGCCATCAAAGCAACTGAGTGCTATGGATGCCAATTCGTCCGACTCGCGTAGCGTCAGATGAGAACTTACAGATATATACTTCGGTACTAGAGCAGAGATATCACCATATCTTGCACTGACTGCCGGACCCACAAGACTAAGGCGAATTCGCTCTACTCCAGCTATTTCAGCGTATGAAGTACAAAGAGTTTTGACTCGAGCCCAACTTGGTCTTGCAGTGACGACAACATCGAGAAATGGCGGCTGGTTCATAAACAGTCTTATCGTTTTCCGTAATGGTTAGGAAACATCTAGTTAATCTTTAAGTTGTGATAACGAAAGAGATGAATGTGAGCTAACCGCCACGTTTGTTACTTTTCCGACGATACTCAAATAATCCATCGCCGATACTTCGGCCATAGGTTTGAGAAAGGCAAGGTCATCTAAATTAATTTTGTGCCCTGCTGGTAAGTCTTTTTTCCAATAGATACCTTTTCCAAAAATCCGTTTTGTTTCTGCTGCTCTATCAAACATTTCGTCTCTGCTTACCATGTGCTTGTCTAGAATTTCCCACTTCTGGGAAAACGATAAAAGCAATTCCAGGTCTGAACTCAATAAACTTGAAGAATTGTCTGGTCCAAAGAACTGCTTGTGAGGTGAAAGATGAACTTCGATTGTATTGACTCCCATTGAGATTGCGCGCAGCGGAACGGCAACATCACCCGAGTGATCAGATAAACCAACATTAACACCCAATGTTCTCAACTCCTCAATTTGATTCAGTGCGGCTAATTCTAGAGGAGTTGGATAAAGACTGACACAATGCATCAAGGTAACTCGCTTCCAGGCGTCGCGAATCGAGAGAAACTCCTTTATCTTTAAAATTTCATCCCATGAGACGAGTCCGGTTGAGATGATGATTGGTAACTTAGAATCAGCCAAGAAAGAAAGAAGTGGGAAGTTTGTTGCTTCTCCTGAACCAACTTTCCATCTTTTTATTCCGGCGTTTTCCAAGAGCCAGGTTGCAGCCTCTATACTAAACGGTGTGCACAAGAACTCCATTCCTGAATTCTGTGTATAGCTAATCAGACTTTTCCATTCCTCAAAAGTAAAGCCCACTCGTTTCCAATAATCGATACGCGTTTTGTCTTGGGAAGAAAATTGTTTTCTAAAAGGCTCATGGGGTGAACTTTCAAATTCAGGAAGATGAAGTTGAAATTTCACGCACTTTGCACCAGATTCCTTGGCAATATCGACGAAACTTTCAGCTATACCAAGGCTTCCTTCATGAGCATTACCCACCTCAACAATAAGATCTAAGGGCATAATTGGATGTTACACTAGGTGGTGAACTGCTTGAATCACTAGGAGATGGTGTCATTGCATTGCGTGATCCCCGCAAAAGGTGTTTCTGTAGGGATTCCAGGGAAGAATTTGCAGCACATATCAGGGCAGTCATTGCTCTCTATTACACTTCAGTATTCTTCAAAGCTACCTCAGATTTCTAATATAGTGATTTCGACTGACTCTGTGGCAGTATTGGAAGAGACCTGTCAAGTACTTGGAGTCGACGCTCCGAATTTCGAATCAATTAATGAAGGTTCATTGTATAAACTTCAAAATCGATATTGGGTTCATCGCCGAGAACCAGGTCATGCTTCGCCGGAAGCTAAAACAATCGAGTTTCTACCCCAGATTCTACAGCAATTGAAAGTTAGCTTAAATGATTATCTACTGTTGCTTCAGCCAACCTCCCCTTTTAGAGAGTTGATGGAATTTGAAAAACTTGTTTCGTTGGCTGATAGCGCAGAAAGTGTTATATCTGCGAAAGTCTTCGAGAGTCCCCATCCCGACAAGAGAATTAGAGTAGACAAAAATGAATTTTTAATTCTCACCGAGACCGAACGTGCTGACTTAAGTTTGCCTCGACAAAAACTTAGCAAATATTATGTCATTGACGGGGCGTTTTATTTAACAAAGTGCCGAACAGTCATGAACGAACATTCTCTCATCAGTGAAAAAACAAGAATCATGGTTAGAGAGGGTATCAAAACTATAAATATTGATAATGAAGAAGATCTTGAAATTGCTCGCGCAGTAGTCGAAACCAAGAGATTTAGTTTAAATTTGTAAAAGTCTTTTCAAATTTATAATGAATTAACTTAGGGAGATAACTTGTATTGAGGTTGCCAACTCATAATTCCAATCAAGACTTAAGTGAAACCGAGTATACTTAAGGGCATGGCGGAGTCATCTAAACTCTTGATTTTTAACATCGAAACAGATTCAGAAAGCAAAGTCTTATCAGCGAATATTGACATGATAGCAGAACTCTCTAAATACTTTACTTCAGTAGAGGTCTACTCAACATATGTGGGAAATTTCTCATTGCCAAAAAACGTAAATGTTATCGCTACCGGTGGTGGAAGTCTTAACGGGAAAATTGTAGCTGGAACTCGACTTTTGTTTCTTGGACTAAAAATTTTCACTCTTCGACGTCCACCTTCAGTTTTGTTTCATATGAACATTAAGGCTGCAGCAGTTCTCGCACCCATACTCAAAGTTCGTAGAATCCAAACAACTCTTTGGTATTCGCACGCATCATCGACGTTGCTGCTGCGTTGGTGTAACTTTTGGATTAATAATATTGTCACGACGTCCAAGACAGCCTATCCGCTGAAACACCCACGAATCATGTCTATTGGTCAAGCGGTAGATTCAGCAAAGTTTCCATATTCTTTTGCCAGTAAAGTGGAGTTATCTAAGGCGACTTCATTTCTACATATTGGCCGTATAACAAGTGTCAAATATATTGAAGATCTAGTACGTGCATTAGAGAAATTGAGGTTACCAAACACAAAGCTTGTCTTGATTGGAGACGCCTCCAATGGGAAGGATAAGGCGTACCTTGAAAACCTCGCTACTTTATGTGTTCAGGCAAACATCAAACTTGAATGCCGAGGAACCGTGAAGCGAGAGGAGCTTCACAAATATCTCGCTCAAGCAGACTTTTGCTTTTCTGGTACAAAGAAAGCAATTGATAAATCAGCTATTGAGGCTGCATTTTGCGGCACTTTGGTAGTGAGCACTAATGGTGACTTACTCAACTTGTTAGGCTTGAACGCGATTTATGAATCTGCAATCAGTCAACAGACTCCTTCCTTGGAGATTCAGATAAGTTTTTTGTCTACACAAAACAATAAGAGTTTGGGAGAGATTCGTTCAAAAGTACGTCAAAGTGCAATTGAAAATTGTGACATCAAAACACAGATTGCTGCTATTGTTACCACCTTAAAGTCAATCCAGTAGAAATTTAAGAGACGATATCAAGATTGGTATTAAGCATACGCTCCAAACTAGAAATTAGTTCCTCTGCAAAATTTTTTCTAGTGCATATCCACTCAACATCTCCGACCGATATCCTTTCAGTTAGTGAAGTTTGAATTGCTTCTCTAAGGTTAAATTCTGAATCAGCTATGCACAAACCAGGAATCAAGGAGACGCCTACAAAGTGCGAGAGGCTATCAACTGCTCTACGATAACTGAAGTCGCTTTCAACATTTGAAAAAGTAGGAACGCAGACAGGAATCCCTAACTCTAAGGCTTCAATGCAAAGAGTAGACATTTGTGAAATCAGCAAGGACGAGGATTGCATTTTATTTATGAAAATATTATTTTCATGCACTGCTGTTTCTTCAGAAACTTTCACTCCTTCGCATTCAAATTGAGCCAAACCTTTTGCATCGATTTTATGGCGAGCAAAAGGATGTGGACGATAAAGAAGATTGAATTCTAAACCGATTTGTTTTTTGCAATCAAGAATTGCTTGCAAAATAAAGGCATCACTAGTTCCGACTCCATGACCAGCAAATATCACGAGTGAATCGCTAGGCGAATATCTTGATAGTGTTTGATTGAAGCAAGAACGATTTTGTTGATTTATCTCCGTAAGCCTCCGTGGGTTTCCTAAAACAATTGCATTAATTAAGGGTTTTCTCTGAAAAATTGTAAGGTGAGAGGACGATTGTTTACCCCAGACACCAAAATAGGTTGGACTTGAATAGAAGAAGTTTTTCGAAGACAAATTATCCCAATTCGATTGGATTGCAAATGAGTTGATCTTGCACAGATTAACTAGGGCAACCAATAGATCAAAGAACCCATCCATACGTCCTTCGTATGGAATTACGACAACTTTATAACCGCGGAGATATCGGGAATTTCGATATTTTTCTAGAATTGTGCATAAATTAAAGGTCAAACGCAAAAACTTAAATGGAATTGATAGGGCGAAGAATCGAACTAAAAAAGTTACTTTTAAACTTTGATTAGCATTCCCGTTATGCTCTGCATTCTTAAAGTTTTCTCGCTCCCAAGGAAAAGAGAAGAAAGCATGTGCTCGAATCAAAAAGGAAATACCACGTTCTCTGTATTTCCAAAGTCGCACGAATGCAAAAAGATCAGCTATTTTTAGACTAAATTTAAGAAAATTTATCTCAGTTTTTAACGATGTATTTTGATTACTGCTTGTAGAGTCCATAAAGCAATTCAATTGCACATGTGTGCAAAAGAAATCACTTTCGGAAATCTTTGAAAGCAATAAATTTCGTGAGTCTTTTGCTCCACGAAGTATCCATAGAATTGGTTTCAACAGGATTCCTTTCCTAGACTAATTTCTCGCAAAATTGAAGAAGGGATAGGTTTTATAGCGTCCATATTTAAGAAATTATTTTATCCCTCATATATACGTCTCTAATGTTTTTGGCCATTTGCGCAGGATCAAACCTTTCCAAATTTCTCTCGTAAAAGCGATTGAGTTCGCTCCGTTGAGAATGGCTCATGTTAAGCATGTTAATGACTAGTTCAGCGCAACTTTCTGGAGCTCCGGTAGCAAAGAGCCCAAAGTAACTGTCGCCGAGAACTTCTGAAATTGCGGAATTACGAGAGGCAACTATGGGAACCTTTGCCTGCATTGCTTCCAGTAGAACCAGACCAAATCCTTCATATTTGCTCGTTAGTACAAATACATCTAGAGAAGACAATAACTCAATTCTACGATTAGTATTTGGAATCCAGGAAATATACTTCGAAACTCCCAGCGAATCAGCCAAATTTTGTAGGGTCAATTTCTGTACACCATCTCCGATAATTGTTAGTCGCGCATTCGGAAATCTAGAATTGACAATACAGAAAGCCCTGAGGAGCGTAGCAATGTCTTTTTGGGGGACAAGTCTGGCTATTGTTCCAATTGAAAGTGTTTCGCTGGCGTTTCTTGTCGAACTTGTATTTGGTGACACCAGTAAAGTGCTTAGATTCTTGTCATAACCATAATAGACTCTAGCAAGAGTGGGCTTCTCTGAAATTTCTTTTTGAGTTTTTATAAAATCTAGAACAGCATCAGATATCCCAATAACAGTTGTCGCGCGTCTCGTGACAAATCGCGAGAGAAGCGATGATGAAAAAAACCAATTCCTCGGAAAGAAACGTTCAACGTTGTGCCTTGTTATTACTAGTCTATTATTCATGAGCATAAGAGAAAATCGCGCAATTAGTTCGGCTCGAGGCAAATGCGCATGCACGACATCAGGAGAGTAATTTTTTATTTCACGTCTTAGTTGAGATATTTGCCGTGCTATATTTCCATTTTTACCAAGCATCTTTACTTCGGCTCCAAGATCTCTAAACTCTCGAATAAGCGAGTTGTTTCCTTTAAGAACAAAAATCTTCACAGTTTCGCTTAAAAAAAGTTGTTCTCGAACTAAAGTCAAAAGTTGTTGCTCTGCCCCTCCTCTATCGATAGTGGTGATTACGTGAGCAATTCTCATACAAACATAATAAACTAAATGTGGCAAGAATGTATTTAGGCAGGACATGTGCTAGCGTACTAAAATGGATTTTGTAAAGAGTTCCAATCAGATTGTAAAGTTATTCAAAATTCTATCCTTTGCAATCGGTGTGAAAAGAACCTTTGTAATTATCACAGTATATGCCTTTTTGAGCACTCTTGATCTTATTGGCGTTTTGGCCTTTGGCTTGATTGCATCCGAAGTTATCTCCGGGATAAGTCCTTCTTTTAACTCGAATGCCACCAATAGTGTCCTCAAGTATTTGTCTCTTGAAAATACCTCACTCCAATTAAGAGTGGCGATGCTCACTTCAGGGGCTATTCTACTTATGATAATTAAGACCATTCTTCTTTTTTTTGTTCAAAAGCGAATCTACAATTTCTTAGCTTATAAATCTGCTGCCTTAACAGCATATATTTTGCAAGAACTCTTGAATCGAGATAAGAATCGTACAAGTTCTATTTCCAATGACATGTACACAGCGACAACTGGAGTTCAAAATATATTCTCACATATTGTAAGTAACATTTTGACTGTGGTTGCAGACATTATTGTTTCTGCATCATTGATGTTGACTTTATTTGTTATTGACCCATTAGTGGCAATGTTTACAGTTCTTGCTTTCGGGTTCTTAGGCATTTTGTTGACGTACTTTTCAGGTGAACGAGTGCGTGAAAATGGCAGAACTATTGGCCGATTAGTTAGGAAAAGCAATCAAGAGGTAATGGAGACAATATTGGCATTTCGAGAGATCAAACTTCGAAACGCAGGCCAAAGCTATGTCTCAAAGATATCTAACACTAGAACATTGATTGGTATGAGAATGGTGCAACAGCAGATTTACCCAAATATTAGTAAGTATATATTTGAATCGTTCATCCTTGTTTTACTTGCTGTCGTTGCAGCACTGAGCCTAACTCGTTTCGACTCAAAAGTAACCTTCGAAAATTTGGCGATGTTTCTTATCGCAAGTTCGAGAATCGGACCTGCTGTGATGCGTATTCAATTAAGCTGGATGCAGGCAAAAAATGGTCTGGCACAATCAGAAGAAACCATAATCGCACTTAGGAATTTTGATGACAAAAAAGACCAAATTAGTGTCAATGAAATTACTTCATTTGATCATCTAGGCTTCGAGCCTTCACTCAAGATTACGAATCTCAACTTTCGTTTTTCTGAAGATAACTCAGAATTGACTAACTGGGAACTTAAGCTTTCGAGCCTTGAATTAAAAAGCGGATCTCGCTTACACATTCTTGGCGAATCTGGCAGCGGCAAATCTACATTTGCAGATATTCTACTTGGGTTTAGAGAACCAGATTCTGGAGAAGTTTTGATCTCGAATCTTCCTGTCTTAGCGGCTAGGGAGCAGTGGCCTGGTGCGATTGCGTACGTGCCGCAAGAGATCCCACTGATAAATGCGAGCGTTAGAGACAATATTCTGCTAGGAGTGGATTCAAATTTAGTTCCTCACGAATGGCTTGAAGATCTATTATCAATTACTCAATTAAGTGAATGGACAGAAGGTCTGCCGGAGAAGTTGGAGACAAAACTTGGAGAAAATGGAGTAACGCCTAGTGGAGGTCAGCGACAAAGAATTGGTTTAGCAAGAGCTCTACTAACTAAACCTCGCCTGATTCTCTTGGATGAATCGACAAGCGGCTTAGATCTAGCAACCGAAGAGTTGATAATTAAGAGATTGGACGCTCTACCTTGGAGCTGCACTCAGATTATAATCACTCATCGACTCAACTTAGTGAATAAAGCAGACTCCGTGATAACTATTGCGCGCGACGGGAGTATTCAAAAATCGAAAGCTACTACTGGAACTTTAGAGCCATGACGACAATTCCATATCCTTTCCCAATCGCCAATTTCTGTTTCTGAATTGCAAGACTTTTGCAAAATCGCGTCCATACTCACAATTCTCTAGGAGACTCTTATTCACCATCAAAACTTCAACAGTGAAAGGCCAGAAAAGACCCGACTCCAATGTTATGGCTCCACCATAATTGTTTGGCGAGATATAAATAACCGCAAATTGCTTTAAAAGCTTTTCGAATAAGTGCAATGAATTAGTTGCAAATTTTGGATCTGTGAAACGATTTAAATGATGTATTTCAATCGCAATTTGATCAATTTTGGCTAAAGTCTTCTGAGGGATGTTACAAAGACTCTTGTATTCGTCCCCTTCGACATCAATTTTCAAAAGGATAAGTCTATCGGAGTTCTTCAGAGGTATTTTTTCAATCAACCCTTCCAAGGTATCTAATGGAGGCTTTCGCTTTGGACCAATGCCAATCGGAAAATACTGAATGTTCTTGTGCTTTCTGAGCAATTTTGAGGAAGGACCAACGGTGTGGTCGAACATAAAGACTTTTGCGCCCAATCTTGACAATTGAATATCCAATAGCTGATTATTCCCAACTCCAATAGATAGAACATACCTATCCTTAAGATCGAGATTGGCAAAAGTTGGGTAACAACCATCTTGATTTATCCGTCCATGAAATTGGAGAGGTAGAGCAACAGAATTAGACTTGAACAAGGATACAAAAGCGGAAATGTCATGAAGGGTCTTAGTGTTATATTTTTCAAGAAAGAGGGCCTCCTCTATCCTATTTCGAATATCAATTGACACTCCTGCTCTGCTCTTCATTGAATTTGAGATTCGAGCAAGGATATGATTCAGGACCAACACAGGTGAAGAGTACACTGCAAGCCAATTGAGTTAATTGCGACCTATATATTTGCGCGCATTGAGTGTCTTGTGCAAGGAATTAGGCCTTACTCCTTGAGAATTTGGTGACATTAAAATAGTCTAGAAGCGCATTCGTGGGCCGAAATTTCGGGAAAGGTTGACATCATGGGTTCAGTAGTCAAGAAGCGCCGCAAGCGCATGGCTAAGAAGAAGCATAAGAAGCTTCTTAAGAAGACTCGTATTCAGCGTCGAAACAAGAAGTAATTAGAGTTTTACTAAGACTAATCTCTTGTTGATTGAGGTCACCGCATAGCGGACCTTGTTGATAGTCACTATGGCGCCATCTTTGACACCATCAAGGATGGCGCCATTCATCAATTTCGGGGTGGTTGAAACGTTGCCAGCCGCACAGAGTCGCTTTTCGCAACCAAAGAGAATGCTCTTCTCGTCGATTACGAGAGGGGAACCTGGAGTTCCGAAGTTGTCGACTTCGCGACTTCCTGGTGATTCATCTTGGTCAATGATGAGGAATCTAATCTGATCTGGATTGGGTAGCCGATTTCCGTTTGCACTCAACCACGCAGCCGCAACCTTCTTTCCGGATTGGGCGAGAGCGACTCGATATCCCGCGACGGCAACACCGTAGTCAGGTCCATCGAGTGTGCTGTACTGCCAATCTTCAGGGAATATCGTGTCTCGACGAGCAAGTCGTATCTCACCTTGGGTTGCAATGTCATTTGATGAGAGAGTAAGTACGGAGTCGTAGAGAACATAGACAGTTTTTCCTTGAGCGATAGCTTTGAGTGAGAAACCAACGTCACCGGTAGAACGCCCATCGGTTTGGCGATCACCATCGACTATGTCGTAGACCCAGCCCTCTTTAGTGAGTACTGCGCCAAGAAGAATTCCTTGGGATTCATCGCGGTAGAAGACTTGAAGTCCTGAAGGCGTGACGGCGCAGGCATTGGAGATGCTGACGTCACTAGCAGTCTTTCGGCGAGGGAACTCTTTGTAGTTTTGAACCGAGTCGCCATCACCATCTACAGTTTCGTATTTCCACTTCTTTCCATCGTAGGTGGCATGACGAAGATCTTTACTCTCCATATCGGTGTAGAAAAGATGGAGCGCTTCTTTTGTTTTCGTTCCAGTAACGCAAAGTGAGACAGGACCTGCAAGATTGCGGTCTGACTTTCCACCTGATGTGGAGTTACCGTCAATGATTGAGGTGTTCCATTTTTTCTTGGCGTAAGTGGCGAGTTTGAGATTTCCGGAAATTGAATCTGAATATGCGATGACAGGATTTCTTTTGAATGTGCCGGCGGCTAGGAATTTTGCATTGGCGCTCTTGTCGATGGTGGTAGCGGAGACGCCTGCTTGGGGCTTGATGGAGTTGGTGGTGACAGCTTCAGATTTGCCGTTGATGTTCTCGGCGGTGATAGTGAATGAGTAAGACTGGCCGTTTTTCAGCCCCGTTATGCGGGCGGGGCTCGAGGTGAAGGTTTGAAGTTTGCCGGTCTGGTCGATGGTGACGTTATAGCCTGTAATGCGATCGATGCGGCGACAGGTCGGGGAATCGAAGGTGACGAGGGCGTACTTATCGCCGACAAGAGCCTTCACATTGATCGGTTTTGTAGGAAGGGTCTGGGCTTTATTGGCTGGAGGTTTTTGCAACATATCTTGCATCATCGCGAGCGCGATGGGTCCGGGAGCGCGGAAGACTTCGCCTGGATCGAGAACGGGTGTCATGACCGCGTTTGGTGAACCAGAAAAGAAAGTGTCCTCATCAAGGTGTGTGACAGATGATCCTTCTTCATAGGGACGTGGCGAATAAAGCTTCGGTGCTATTCCACTATTTGCAGCGATTGCGCTTGCTCCACTCCATGTAAGTGGTGAAGTCATAGCGCGACCGAGGTCTACGGAGCGTGCACAGAAATCAGTGAAGCGTCGACCGTCAGCTAATTGCACATAGGCGTCATATGGTGTGGGTTGGATGATGTAACCGGTACTAAAGAAGCGGTCATATTCGGCGTTGGAGAGAAAACCAAGACCATGGCCGATTTCATGGAGCGCGGTGCTGGTGAGGTCGTAATTAAGTCTGGGGACTTTGCCGTCAAGGTTTGTGTACCAGAGCGCGTTGGAGTTAAATCTAAGAATGATATCAACCTTGCTGGGGGCGAGATCTTTCCGGGCTAACTTATTTGCAATGGCTGATGGATACCAAAGATCTTGATCGGGGGCGCCATCGAAAGCGCTGTAATAATCTCCGGGGCGAGCTGAACCTAGAACACCATTAATTGTGGAAGGTTCCCAGTGGATTTCAATATCGACAGGAACGTTTGATTCAAAGTTTGCGGCCCAGATATCTACGGCGTATTGAAAAGCTGCTTTTGCATCGGATGGGACATCTACGAATTCGATATTCCATTTCGAAAGTGGTTTACCAACTTCGACTCTCTGGGCGGAGGGTTGGGAGTTGATGTTCTGGGATTTTCCGGATCCGTAGATGTATCCCCATTGTGTGGCGGGCGCGGTGTTAAAGGAGAGCGCGGGGGCAGTTGCGGGAGTAAGGAGTGTGAAAAGAAGCGTGAAGGAGGCAAGGAGCGCGCCTAACTTCGGTCTTTTCTTCCACATAAGCACAAATGCTAGTGGTCTGAGAGGATACGTAATTATGGACTCAGGAAACTTTAGGGAAGCCTACTTACGCGCAGAACGAGAGAAACCTGCGCTGG
>Ga0315902_10002729_pt1 | contig 27095 bp, 36 predicted proteins | sample LakEriMetagenome_9_FD_203523 | JGI IMG/M metagenome (GOLD analysis project Ga0315902, IMG submission 203523) | Freshwater fungal communities from buoy surface, Lake Erie, Ohio, United States - Buoy 12 MA117 | ecosystem: Environmental > Aquatic > Freshwater > Lake > Lake biofilm | place: USA...
TGCTGGCGATGCGGCAGTGGGCGGGCAGCTCGGCGGCGCGGCGGTAGGGGCTGCTGGCCTTGACGGCCACGCTCATCCGGCAGCCGCCGAAGCCCAGGTCGAGCAGCTGGGCCACGGGCAGCTGGTGCTCGCGCAGCACGTCGTAGCCCACCACCCCCAGCTGGGCCTGGCCGTAGGCCACGTACACCGGCACGTCGGCATTGCGCACCAGCAGGGCGCGGGCGCTGCCGCAGGCGCTGGGCACCATTAGCTGGCGGTTGTGGGGATCGAGCACGGCGGCGAAATCCAGCCCCGCCGCCGCGAAGCGCCGCACGCTGTCCTTGAGCAGGGCCCCCTTGGCCAGGGCCACGGTGATGGGCGCTCCAGACGGGATCATGGGGCTGTGCCGCAGAGCGGACTTTAACGATGGCCCACCCCCCAGCTGAGCCAGCCCATCCCCATCCCCCGGTGCATGACCCCGAGCCCACCTCCCAGCACAGCCCCCAGCCGCTGGCGCTGTGGCTGATCCCGGTGCTGCGCGACAACTACGTGATGGTGCTGCAGCGGGGCCGGCGGGCGGCCGTGGTGGATCCGGCCGTGGCCGAACCGGTGGCGGCGGCCCTGGAGGAGCGGGGTGTGGAGCTGGAGGCGATCCTGCACACCCACCACCACAGCGACCACATCGGCGGAACCCCTGGCCTGCTGCGCCGCTGGCCCCAGGCGGCGGTGGTGGCCGCAGCCGAGGACCGGCAGCGCATTCCCTGCCAGACCCTGGGGGTGGGCGACGGCGACCGCATCGTGGTGCTCGATGAGCTGGTGGAGGTGCTGGCGGTGCCGGGCCACACCAGTGCCCATCTGGCTTACTGGCTGCCCGCCAGCGGCCACCTGTTCTGCGGCGACACCCTGTTCGTGGGCGGCTGCGGCCGGCTGTTCGAGGGCACCCCGGAACAGATGCATGCCTCGCTGCAGCGCCTGGCGGCCCTGCCGGAGGCCACCCGGGTGTGGTGCGCCCATGAGTACACCGAGGCCAACTTCCGCTGGGCGCTGGCCGAGGCCCCCGGGGACAGGGCGATCGCTGCCCGGCTGCAGGAGGTGTGCGGCCTGCGGGCCGCGGGCCAGGCCACGGTGCCGAGCAGCATCGGCCAGGAGCGGCGCACCAACCTGTTCCTGCGGGCCGGCAGTGCCGCCGAACTGGCTCGCTTGCGCCGCAGCAAGGACCAGTGGTGAGGGGCTGTTGCGCCTTGGGCCAGCGCAGCGGAGGGCCATAGGCTCGGCTGCGAACGAATTCTGTTGCTTCCCCAGCGCCTCCGGCATGAGCACATCCCGCGAACCCGGTTCCGTTTCCGAAGCGGTGGTCACCGCCGCCGCGCCCGCCCCAGTGGGCCCCTACAACCAGGCGGTGAAGGCCGCCGGGCTGCTGTTCTGCTCCGGCCAGATCGCCCTCGACCCCGCCACCGGCGCGATGGTCGGCGATGGCGACGTGGAGGCGGAGACCCGCCAGGTGCTGGTCAACCTGGAGGCGGTGCTGCATCAGGCCGGCGTGGGCCCGGCCCAGGTGGTGCGCACCACCGTGTTCCTGGCCGACCTGGCCGATTTCGCCAAAGTGAACGCGATCTACGCGCAAACCTTTGCCACTGCCGTGGCACCGGCCCGGGCCTGTGTGGAGGTGGCCGCCCTGCCCAAGGGTGCCCGGGTGGAAATCGACTGCATCGCCGTGCTGGCCGACTGAGCGGACTGGCTCAGAGCTGGTCCATCCGGCAGCTCATCATCCCCGCCGCCTGGGCATCCGAGCTGCTCAGCCGGGTCAGGATCTGCTGCAGGTCGAGGGCGGAGAGCTCCCCGTTGGCGCCCCACTTCATCACCGAGCGGCCGAGGGGGCCGTCATCACCGGCGGGGCCGCCCGGGCAGGCGGAGGAGTGGACGTCAGCGGCCATGGCCCTGATGCCTGACATGTGTTGGTTTCCACACTAGCCACTGCTGTGGGTCCCGTCCATGGCGGCAGTGGTGTATCCGGGGCTACTTCGGGTCCGCTTGCCCACGCCGGCCGCCATTTCTAGGTTTGTGGCGTCACCCGGCCTTTGTCATGGCGTACCAGACCATTGACGGTGAGCAGTACGAGAAAGAGCTGCTCGATCTCGCTCGCCAGCACACCACGGGCACCAACGAGCAGAACCTGTCCGTGGATGAGGTTGCCGAGCTGTTCGCCTCGGCGGCCGACGGCCAGGGCGTCACGGACACCGAAAAGAAGACCCTGGCCTACATCCGCCGCACGTTCAGCTTCACCGCCGCCGCTGCCAGCGCCTTCGACCAGCGCTTTGCCCAGCTCTGATGGGCCCCATCCCCCGGCGGCTAAGCTCATTGGGCTGAAAACAGCATCCGGGGCGTGGCGCAGCTTGGTAGCGCGGGTGCTTTGGGAGCACTAGGTCGCAGGTTCGAATCCTGTCGCCCCGATTCAGTGATACCAAGGGGTCTCGGCGATGCCGGGGCCCTTTTTCTTTTCCGGTGTGGGCAAATTGTGGGCAAAGTCACCAGGTGCCGCCTTCCCCAAGAATCAAGCTCCGGCTGCGGGAGACAGCAAAATCAGCAGGGCGCCTCCGGCGGCTGATCCCCCTGCAAGAAGCGCGTCGAGCCCCCACGGGGCGTCCCTGGCCGATTCCAAGCCATCCCAGCAGGCATCAGGCCTGGCCCACTCCAACAAAAGGCCCTGGTCCAGTAGCGGACTGAACCAGGGCCTTTGTTGCCGTGAATGAAGGGCTCAGTTTTTCTCGAGGAGATGGGGCGTGCGGGCCGTCGCTTCATTCATCGCTTCGTTGCAACGCTCCAGGTGATACAGCACTGGTGAATTGATGCTTGGGAATTTGCGGCGCCAATGCACCCCAGCCCGGAACAGGCCGGCCTTGCGCCAGCGGCCCAGAGTTTTCTCACTCACACCGAGGAGCTGGCCAGCTGATCGAGCATCTGCCCATTCCTGAGCTGAGGACAGTGTGATTGGGTTTGCAGTGGACTGACTGTGGTTGGCACGAACCCTTGGCATCACCATCAGCGGCCACTCCTGCTGCTGGCCAATTTTGTTTTCGGCTTCTGGGCAGCGATTGGGCATTGGCCTGTAACCGCAGTCGCACAAACGCCTAACGGGCATTGATCGACACGGAGCAGGAACAGCAGAGCAACGCTGTCTGACATCACGCATCCTCCTGCAGCAACGCCACCACAGCTGGATCCCAGAGGATCTGCTGGCGCCGCTGGCCGCGGCAGCAGAGCGGCAGGGCCACGGCCCAGTCGCGGCCAGCATCGGTGAGCTGCCAGTCGTCGTCTTCATTGCGCAGTTGCAGGCCACTGGCCGCCAGCTGCTGGTTGGTGCCCCGGAGGGTGCGATCGAGGCGATCCGCCAGCTGTTCGGCCGTCAGCCAGGCCGCACCTGGACGTTCTCCAGGCAGGCGCCGCCCCTGGGGCATCGGCATCTGATCAGGCTGCGCACCCTGGCCGGTGAGGCCGTGGCGGGGTGAAGCGCTGGCTCCTTGCACTGCTTGGTCGTGAACCTGGACGCTGTCTCTCTGGATCTGCTCCAGTGCACCCAGCAGGGCATCGGCATGCGAGACACCGGTGAGCTGGATGATCTCGTCGGCCTTGCGCAGCACATCGGTGGCGGTCTGCCGGCGGATTGCCGCGATCGTGCGGCCTGCCTGTGCCGCTACTCCTTGCTGGCCGCGCGCGATGGCGGGCAGCAGCGCGTGGGTGAGCCAGCGCCGCATCCGCCCTGCGCTGGGGTTGGTGCTCTCCAGCAGCCTGCGCAGCAGCCCGCCCTCACTGATCAACGCCAGCGTCAGCCCCCCATGGCCGGGACCCTCCTCCGACAGCAGGCAGTGCTCCTCTTCGCGCTGGATCGCCAGCGCCCAGCCCAACGGGCTCTCCGCCAGTGCGGCGCAGGCATCGGCGACGACGAACCAGGCCTCGCCGTGGTCATCGGTGCTCACCCGGATGCGGTGCCCCTCGAACGCGTAGGGGATCAGGGCAGACGTGCGGCTCATGAGCGCGACAGCGACGGGACAGGGGCCGCGGCATGAGGTGCTCCCCCCCGCGGTTTCATCGGCGCCGGTACCGGACCGGCCAGGACCAGCAGGAGCGTGCTCAGCTGCAGCGCCAGCACGACCCACAGCAGCCAGTTCAGCTGCTGCAGGCTGCTGGTGCGAACGGTGGTGGTGCTGGGCCGGCGGCTGCGGCAGAAGGCCGGCAGCTGCGGAGATGGGCGACGACTGACGCCGCCAGGGGGGAGGTGGACCATCAGAACGGCACCTCCTCGTCGCTGGCGAACTCGTCGTAGCCGCCATCGGCCAGGGCCTCTGCCTGGCTGTAGCCCTCCTGCTCTGCAAAGCCCTCGGTCGGGTCGCTCTCCTGATACGGCACGTAGTGCACCACCTGGGCAGCGCGGGGGATCAGGGTGATGCCCACCCCCTCGGGCCGATCCCAGGCGTGGATCACGTAGGCGATCACCAGCCGGCTGCCGTTGCCGATCGCCGCGCCGTTCCAGGGCTGCTTGCGGGCATCGATCAGGCGCGGCCCGGGGGCCTGGCTGCCGTCGCGGCGCGTCAGCTGCTGCGCCTTGAACTTCACCACCACCAGCTGAGCGGGTTGCTCCTTGTCGGGCTTCCACGGTTCGCCCTTGTCGCTGCGGCGCTTCTTGCTGCCGTGGGCCTCGATGAACTGGCGCTCCAGCGCCTGGAGAAACCCCTGACTGGTCGGCTCTGCCAACGGCAGCAGCAGGTCAACGGACCAGGCCAGCGGCTTCTCCGGGTCCATCTGCGGCCGCGGCTCCACCAGGTGGGCCCAGCGCACTTCCGCCAGGGGGGAATAGAGGATTTCAGTGGCCATCGTGCTGATCGAGGGGAGGAAGGGGATCGAGGCCCGCGCCCAGCCGCATCAGGTGATGGGCTGCACCGCTGGCGGAGAGGTTGTGGCGCTCCATCAGCTCCCGCAGCCGCTGATGGCAGTCGCCGTAGACCATCACCTGCAGGTAGTGACGGTTCTGGCTGATCGCAGGGCGCTCGCCATAGCTGCGCGGGCGGCGATTGCGCTGGGGGGTGCCATCACGCATCGGCTCCCTCCCCGGTCTTCTCTGACGTCTCGGCTGGGGCGGTAGGTGCTGGCAGATCGGCGAGTTCACGCTCAAAGCGGTCGATGAAGTCCTTGTGCCGTTGCTGGGTGATGAACCCGGCGATGGTGCGCTCCTGCTTGGGCACGTTGAAGTGATGGCGAAAGGCGATCTGGAACTGACGCCTCGCCTCCACCGGCCGCAGCGAGCGAATCATCTCCAGCAGCGTGTCGCGCTCTTCTTCCCCGAGGGGGCGCAGCGATTCCTCGGTGCAGGGCGCATCCGGAGAGCCGGGGCCGATGGTGTCGGCAGGAGCAGCAGCTGGGGCGGGAGCTGGAGCTGCGGCGTCGGCGATCGCTGGAGCTGGACCTTGAGCTGGAGTTGTGGCTGGTGTGGGATCAGCGGGCGGGGCTGCTTCCGGGCAACTGCCTGCATCCGGTGCGTCGGGTGGGGTAACGGCTGGGACGGATGCGTCTGCCGGGTCACCAGGGACAGCCAGAGACGACTCCCCTTGTTCTCCGGCCTTAGCCTTGGAGTGCTGAGCTTGCTGGGCCACAGAACAGACCGGAATACCCAGCAGCTGTGCCAGCAGCCGTGCCGCTTCGCGGAACTCCTGCTCGGCATCACCGGGCAGAAGTCGCACCTGGCTGCTGAGCTGGTCGCCGCCGCGGTGCAGCACCGTCACCTCCAGCAGCGGCTGGCCGTCGTCATCGAGGCCGCGGCAGGAGGTGTAGGCAAAGCCCAGGCGGAAGGCGCCGCGGGCGGCCTCCACCACGGCGGCCAGGCTCATCTCGGCCGCCGGCCTCACCTCCGACTGGAAGCGGGCGAGGGCCTCGGCCAGCTCGCATTCGGCGGATCGCTGGCCCTGCAGCAGGGCGGCCGGATCCGCTCCATCCCCTTGGGGGACAGGTTCAGGAGCTACAGCGGACCGCAGAGCGGCGGACTGCGCAGCGGCGGGCCCCATGGCGGCGGGTGGTCCCGCGGCGGTGGTGGGTGACATGGCGGTGACGGCGGGACCGGCGCCCGCTCTCATGGCACCTTAGAGGCTCAGGACTCTGAGCCGCAACACATCGCTCAGGATTTTGTTACTGCTCCGGCGTCTCAGTCTCCTCAGCCGCGTCAGCCGCCTTGCCGCCGGCTGCGGCCTCCAGGCCCTCGCTCCAGAGCCGGATCCAGCGCTCCGGCAGCCATTCCCCCTCCCACAGGTCCGCCAGCTCAGCGCTCTCGTAGTCGCGGAAGGCAGCGAGCACTGATCGCAGCGCCTTGCGCTGGGCGGCCGGCGCTTGCCGCGCCACACCCTGCAGCGTCTCGATCGGATCGAGGCCGCGCTGGCTGGCCTCCTGGGTGAACTGCTGCCGCCATTGGCCCGACAGCTGGGCCGCCAGGGCCTCACCGATCTCCGGTATCGGCGCGCTGTCCGGTCGCCGGAACTCCTGCGGCACCGGCAGCAGGCCCACATAGCAGCTCCAGAACTCCGTCGGGCCCCACAGCTGGCCGTCGTCGCCGCGGATCGCCGTGGCCTCTTGCAGCGCCTGGCGCAGCTCCGGGCTCCTGATCCGGCCCCACTGCTGCTCGGCGATGCGGCGGTTCACATCGGCGAGCTGGAAATGGGCCTGGGCGCGCAGATCGCCCGCCTTGCCCTGCTCCACCATCGAGATGTTGCCGCTGGAGACCGTGCGAAAGCCTGCTTCCCGGCCCCAGCGCTCCACGGTGTACTGGGTCCAGCCGTTGCGCTCCCGCCACAGACGCAGCATGCGCCCGAACTGCTCGCGGGCAGCGGCCTGGCGGTCCACATAGGTCTGGTACGCACTGGTCATTACCCCCCTTGGCTTGATTGCTCAAACTCTAAGACCGGCTCAGCCACTCAAGCCATGGGGAAAATCAGGGGATTGGGGCGCGGCGTCGCTTGGCATGCCCCCGTTGCCGCCGCCTGGGCCCTGTTCGCTGCTCCAGCCCAACCACCGCAGCCGTCAGGGGCTGGGCCTGGGCACTGATCGGCTCGGGCCAGCAGCGGGCAGCGCGCAACAGCTGCTCCAGCTCCAGCCGTTCGGTGCCGCTCAGGAACTGCAGCGGCTCCACCAGGCGGCTGTCTGGGCCCAGCGTCCAGTCATCCCGCTGGCAGCCGTACTCCCAGCAGCGGCCATCGGGGGCACCGGCCCAGGTGGCCAGGGAGAGCGACACGTCTGCCCAGCTGCCCGATGGGACCGTGTCCTTGCCCCAGGTGGCGGTGCCAGCGGGCTCCAGCAGCAGCTCAACCCGCCAGAGGCTCAGCAGCTCGATCCGCATCCGCCCCCAGCCCACCTCCTCCCAGCTGCGATCTGCCAGGAACGGCAGGCCCCTCACCACCAGGCGCAGCTGCTCGGCCACCTCCTCGGCGCGGCAGCGGATGGGCAGACACTCGTCCATCCCACCTCTTGCCTTGGGAAGCTAAGCCTGCGGAACCCTTCCGGGGGGGGGGGGCACATCCATCTCGCCACCTGGACTGGCTGGAGCGCCGCGGCTGCAGGTGCTGGCCATTATTGGCTCAGCCTCCTAAGGACAGGCTTACGCTCACACTCTGCTTCGCTGCCCGCCCTCTGCCCGTGTTGCCTCCCACCATTCCCGTCTCCGTCGTGATCACCCAGCGCCAGCTCGAGTGGCTCGATCACCTCCGCCATCAAGGCGCCATCTCCCGCTCCGCTGTGCTGCGCGTCGTGCTCGATCGCGTCATCCAGCAGGAGCAGTTCCAATCCGCCATCGCCCGCCCCGCCGATGGCCGGTGATGACCTGCCCGCCGATCAGTCGATCCCGCCGCTGTGGTGAGCGTGCCGCCGATCGATGCGGCCCAGGCGAATCGGTTCCTCGCCCTGCTGGGCAAGGAGCCGGCCACCGCCCGGCTGCGCGCCTTCCCCCATCGAGCCAACCCCAACAAGTGGCACCCGGACCACTGCCCCAACGGCATCAAGGCCCGCAAGGGCCCGTTTGACCTGGCCGCCGCCAGCCGCTGGCAGCAGGAGGGCCGCGGCGTCTACCTCGTCGTCAATGACGGCGGCGACAGCGACGCCCAGATCACTGCCTGCCGTGCCTTCTTCCTGGAATGGGACAACCGCCCGGTTGCCTGGCAACTCTCGGCCTGGCAGCGCTACGGGCTGGGTGAACCCACCATCGCGATCACCACCGGCGGCAAGTCGGCCCACCTCTACTGGGTGCTCAGCGAGCCGATCACCCCGCAGCAGTGGATCCCGCTACAGGCTGCGCTGATCGAGCTCACCGGCGCCGATTCCACCAACCGCAACCCCTCGCGGGTGATGCGCCTGCCCGGCGGCAGCTACATCGGCGCCGATGGCACCCCCCAGGGGATGACCACCATCGCCAGCGCCTCCGGCATCCGCTACGCCCAGGAGCAGGTGGCGGACTGGCTGCAGCCCGATCCGCTCATCGACGTACCGACTGAGAGCACCCCATCAACGGAGCTGCAGCGCCTGGCCCAGGAGAACGGGCTGCCAGCTGATCTGCCCCCGCGGCCGCCCGAAACGCTGCGGCAGGCGCTGCTCAAGATTCCGCCCTTTCGCCATGGCGCCGGCCAGTACCAGCAGCTGATGAAGCTGGCGATGCGCCTGCACGTCGACCTCGGAGCCGCCGAGGCCCAGCAGGTGCTGCAGGAAACCTGCTGCCGCCAGATCCGTGACCTGCCCGCCTACTTCCAGAGCACCCCCAACCAGATCAGCCCCGGCTCCACCTGGGCCTTCCTGCGCGAGACCTGGGGCGTTGACATCAGCCGTCCCGACCTCAAAGCCAGGCGCCCGCCACCGCATCGCCCTCCAGCGGCAGAGACGCCCGCCGTCAAGCCAGGACCCCAGCCGGCCTGGGCTCCGCTCTCCCTCGATGCGGTGCGCGAGCGGCTGCAGCGGGCCGTCAGCGATGGCGCCTCACGCCAGGAGCTGGAGGCCCTGGTCCTGGCGCTCGCTGATCGCTCCGACCGCAGTGCCCACGACCTGCGCAACCTGCTGCGCACCATCCAGGCAGAAGAGGACGCGGCCCAGGCGATCGCCGCTGAGGTGGCGAGCATCAAGGCGGCCCAGGATCGCCATGACCTGTCGCAGGCCCTCACCCTCGACTGGATCTGCCCGCCATCCCTGGCCGCTGCCCTGCGCATCCGCTGCCGCTCCCTGCCGGCCGATGACGTCACCGCTTTGCTCTGCTTCCTCGTCGCGGTCTCCGGCGTCGTCAAGCTCGGCAGCCAGGTCGTCGCCTCAGAAGCCGCCAGCTACCGCGTGCCGCTCAATCTCTACGGCGCCCTCGTCGCCCGCTCCGGCGCCAAGAAAACGCCCGTCTCGCGCCTGCTGGTGCTGGACCCCATCCAGGAGCTGCGCCTGGCTCTGGCCCGCCAGAACAAGCACGCCTACCGGGACTGGGAGGAGCAGAACCGCGGCGTCAAGGCCAACGAGCGCACACCCCAGCCCAGGGCGGTCCATCTGGTGGTGTCGGACTTCACCGCCGAGGCCCTGGCAGAGCAGCTGCAGATCCAGGAGGAACGCGGCCTGGGCCTGCTGATCCACCGTGACGAGCTGGCCGGTCTGTTTGGCAACCTCAACGCCTACCGCTCCGGCCGCGGTTCGGATGAGGAGCAGCTGCTGGAGGCCTACGACGGCTCCGGTTTCTCCTCGCTGCGCATCACCAAGGCCGCTGGCGGCCGTTTCTATGAACGCTGCCAGCTCTCGATCTGCGGCACGATCCAGCCGGCGATCCTTGAAGCGCTGGTGGCCAATGGCGACGCCTCGGGCCTCTGGGCACGTTTCCTGTTCATCCCCCTCCCCGAGCGGGTGGTGCCCCTGCCTGCGTTCGAGACGGAGCAGGAGCAGCAGGAGGCCACCTGGGCCAGCGAGCTGCTGGAGTCGCTCTGCCGTTTCGTCTACACCCAGCCGCGGCTCACCCTGGCGCTCGCCCCGGACGCGCGCCGGTTCTTCGTGCAGTACGAGGCGCGCTGTCAGGCGGATGTGCACCGCACCACCATCCCCGCCCAGGGGGCCTTGATCGGCAAGGCGGCCGGCAAGGCGCTGCGCATCGCCGCCCTGCTTCACCTGCTCCATCAGGGCAGCGCCGATGGCTGGCACAGCCCCCAGGTTTCCGTCGCGGTGATGGAGAGAGCCTGCGTCCTGGTCGATCACATCAACACCTGGACGATGGGCCTGCACCAGAAGGTGGCCGAGGGCGCCAACGACCTGATGCGCTTGATTCACAGCATCGCTGTCGCCAGAGGTGCTGCCTCCTGGCATGACATCTCCAAGCGCCTGACCAAAGCGCAGCGCCGTGACATCGACTCGGCGGTCGCGGCGGCTGCGATGGATGCCCTGGCCGAGCTCGGCGTCGGCGAAGTGGAGCACAGCAAGCGGGGAACACCCAGCTACAAGGCGACCGGAGAGCTGCCGTGACTGCCGATTTGCCGATCCGTTGCCGACCGTCTGCCGATCGCCAATCGGCAACCAGATCCGCTGCAGGAGAATGGAAGTAAGGGAAATGATGATCTTTGCCGATCCTTTCTCCTCCCCCCCGCTGATCCGCGGGCTTTCAGGCGCACCTCCTGGCAGACACACACCCGGGGTGTCGGCAAATCGGCAAATCGGCAACCAACGAGATCGCCCTTGCTGCAGTCGATCGCACTGCCGATCACCCGCTCGGCAAACGCCGAACGATCGGCAAACAGCGCAGGATCTGCCCCTTCTCTCCTGCTGCCCAGCCCTTCCCTCCCCAGCAGCCCACGCCCGATGACCACCTGGCTCACCCCTATCCCCGGCCTGCGGCGCCGCGACCCGGAGCACCGCTACTGGCTAGGTGACCATCTCTTCCCGGTCTCGATCACCGGCGTGCTCGCCCACGGCAAGGGGGCGTACGCCATGGGGCGGATCGCGGCGACACGGCCGGTGTGGGAACCGCGCGGCAATGCCTGCCACCGGGCGATGGAGCTGTTCCTCACGGTGCAACGGCCTGCCGAACTGGAAGCGGAATCGCCACCAGACGCTGATCCCCTGGCGGAGCTGGGCGAACTCGCGGATGGCGACTACGCCGACTGGATCCAGCCCCTGCTCACCCACCCGCGCTGGCAGCAGGTGGCGGTGATCGCCGCCGAACGCGCCACCTGCTGCCTGGTGCGCAACGTCGCCGGCACCTACGACACCGCCTTCCTCGATCCCCAGCTGCCCATCCCCCAGCCGCGTCCCCAAGGCGTAAGCGGCCCGGCGCGGGTGCTGGCCGACCTCAAGAGCCTCGGCGCCAATGGCAGCACCTACTGCACCCGCGCCCAGCTGGGGGGCTACATGGCGCTGGAGTGGAGCCATGGGCACTGGATCGATTACGGCCAGACGATCTGGTGCCGGCCCGGTGGCAGCACCTTCTCGCCGCTCTACAGCCGGCAGGAATGCCTGCTGGCCTGGGCAGCGGCATACACCACCTACGCGGAAGCCCACTGGCCGTTCTGAGCAAAGCGCCAAACAGAGGGCTTACTTGCTAAGCCGCTAAGCTCTGCTCAGAGTCCTGAGGTTGTGTGGTTGCTTCTGTTCCTGGGCCGCCCCCATCGCCGGCTGGTGCTGGATCTGGTGAGAGCGTCGCCGCCGCACTGGAAGCCTCTGCTTCTCCTTCCGTTGATCCAGGGGTCCCCTCCTCGCCGGAAGGCGGCGATGCGATCGACCGTCTGCTGGCGGCCGTCGTCGCGATCAAGCGCCAGCAGCGCTCCCTCGACGATCAGCTCTATGCCCTGCTCGATCAGCTGCAGCAGCTGCATGAGCACGGCGAGGTGGACGCCTCCTTCCACTTCAACGACACCGCCTTCTCCTGGAATCCAGGCCGGGTGCAGTTCACCTACCCCGAGCCGGTGCTGGCTCTGGAGCAGCAGCTCAAGCTCGCCCGCAGGACCGCCGAGGGCAACGGCAGCGCCGTGCGCCGCCATGGCCGGCCGTTCTGGACCGTCAAGCTGCCCTCTCCCTGATGGTCCTCGCCGCTGCATTCACCCCAGCCTCGGCCCCGCCTGCCGTGCTCAGCGCAGCAGCGGGCCGCCCTGCCCTGTTGGCGCTGGATCTGGGCACATGCACCGGCTGGGCCCTGCAGGAGCGCAGCGGCCGCATCTGCAGCGGCAACCAGCCCTTTCGCCCCCAGCGCTACGAGGGCGGCGGCATGCGCTTCCTGCGCTTCCAACGCTGGCTCACAGAGCTGAGCCAGCCGTCCTCCTCAGCTGGGCAGCCGCTGATCGATCAGGTGGTCTTTGAGGAGGTGCGGCGCCATGCCGGCGTCGATGCCGCCCATGTCTATGGCGGCTTCCTCGGCCAGCTCAGCTGCTTCTGCGAGCACCACCGCATCCCCTACCAGGGCGTGCCGGTGGGAACGATCAAGCGCCACATCACCGGCAGGGGCAATGCCAGCAAGGCGGAGGTGATCGCCGCTGTCCGCCGCCTTGGCCACTGCCCGGTGGACGACAACGAGGCCGACGCCCTCGCCCTGCTCCACTGGGCGATCGCCGCCGCCGCTCCTGGGGCCGGTGGAGCCAATGGCTGAACGTCGCCACGGCCGTGGCCGCCGCACGCTGCTGCCAGCGCCTGCTGCGCCCGCACCCGAGGCAGCGGCCGATGCGATCCATCTGCTGCGCAGTGCCGCCAGCGCAGAGGACGACAACGGCCAGCCGATCTACGAGCCCACCGATCCCGCCCGGCCGATCGGCCATGCCAACCCACCGCGCCGCACCAAGGGACAGGCGGCCCAACCGCCGCCCAGACCCTCGCGCCTGGAGGTGGAGCGCCGCGTAGCCGAGGGGCAGCTGTGGATCGCCCAGCGCATTCCGCTGGCGCTGATCTACGAAAACGCTCGTGAAAGCTGGGGGGTGACCAACAGCCAGACGATCAACCGCTACCTCAACCTGGCCCGCGAGCGGATGGTGGAGGAGCTGATCACTGACCGGCGCCGCCACCAGGCCGAGCAGATTTTTGCTCTCAATGACTGCGCCCGCCGGGCGATGGATGCCGAGCAGTTCAGTGCTGCGGTGGGTGCCTTCCGGGTGATCGCTGAGATCGGCGGCCTTCTGCGGGCTCCGATCAAGCCGCCGGAGCCACGGGCATGACGGCGAGCACCGCCACGGCGATGCCAGCTCCGGTGCTCACGTCACCGGCCCCCACCGAGGGCGGCCTGCTGCTGAGCGAGCTCGACCCCTGGGGCGACCCCGGCCTGCTGTACCTGCCCGCGGCCACCGCAGCCGAGCCAGCGGAACCCCAGACCCTGCGCAGCTTCATCACCGAGGCCTACCCCCGCTACGGCTTCCACCGCTGGGCCGAGGTGCTGATCGAGCTGCTTCAGCAGGTGGCCGATGGCCAGATCAGCCGGCTGATCGTCACCTGTCAGCCGCGCCTGGGGAAGAGCCTCCTGGTCTCGAAACTCTTCCCGGCCTACTTCCTGCAGCGCTACCCGCAACTCTTTGCGGCGATTGCGTCGTATTCGGCCGAGCTGGCCTACGCCCACTCTCGTGAGGCGCGTCACTTCTACCGGGTGACCGGCCACCTGCTGGCCCGAGATTCGGCGGCGGTGGGCAACTGGCTCACCCGCCAGCGCGGCGGCTGCATTGCCGCCGGCGTGGATGGCCCCTTCACCGGCAAGGGCTACAGCCTGGGGATCATCGACGACCCCTACAAGGGCCCCGGCGATGCCGCGAGTCCTGCGCTGCGGCAGAAGCTGATCGACTGGTTGCGCTCGGTGTGGGTCACACGGGCCGAACCGTCCTCGGTGCTGGGACCTGACGGCAGCACCCTGCCGAACCTCTCAGCCCAGGTGGTGGTGCTCACCCGCTGGGACCACCAGGACGTGATCGGCTGGCTGTACGAGCAGGAGCTGGGCGAGGCGCCGCAGCACTGGACCGTGCTGGATCTGCCGGCCATCGCTGAGGAGCCGACCGATCGCCCCCAGCTGCCGCCCACCTGCACCCTGATCCCCGACTGGCGCCAGGCGGGTGAGGCCTTGTGCCCGGAGCGGTTCCCCCTGCCGGAACTGCTCAAGATCAGGGCCCGCCTGGGGGCCTACTGGTGGGCGGCGCTGTATCAGCAGCGGCCCAGCCCGGCCTCGGGCTCAATCTTCCTGAGGCAGTGGATCCGGCCGCCCTTCCCCCGCGAGGAAGCAGGAGAGGGCCGGCAGCGCCAGTACGCGCTGCTGGCGCTTTCGTGTGACCTGAGCTTCAAGGGGGAGGCGGAGAGCGATTACTGCGGCTTTTGCCTGGCCGGCCTAGTGGCGCCACCGGCCCGGCATGGCATCCCCCGAACGGGTGAATCTCAGGGGCCGATGGTCCCGCAGGAGCTGGAGATCGAGGTGCTGTGGGCCGCCCGGCACCGCTTTGGCCTGCCGGAGGTAATCCGCTTCCTGCTGGGCTGCCTGGAGGCGTTGGAGCAGCAGGGCCTGCGCCCCAATGCCGTGCTGATCGAGGACGCCGCCAATGGTCCGGCGGTGCTGCAGACGCTTCGCCGCAGGGTGCCGGGGATGCTGCCGATCACCGCCCGAGGCAGCAAGGAAACCCGCGCCCATGCCGTCGCCCCCCTGGTGGAGGCCGGGCAGATCCGTTTCCACCACCGCTCCCAGCCCTTGGTGGAAGAAGCGATCCGCTTCCCCAAGGGCAGCAAGGACCTGGTGGATGCCTTCTGCCATGGCGCCCTCTGGTTGGAGGGCCGCTACTGGAAGGCCCAGGGCATCCAGCCGGTGGTGACGCCGCTGCTGGTGAGCCGGTGAGCGTGCCGATGGTGTCCGCGGTGCAGGACCATCTGGAGCCATCCCTGCTCAAGCGCCCAGCAGCTGAAGTGCTGGCGCCGTTGGTGGTGCAGCTGGTGCTGCCGATCACACTGGTGCTGGTGGGCGATGCCGCCGTGGCGGAGCGGATGCTGCGGCAACGGCGCTACCGCCGGCCCGCATGCCATGCCCGAGCGCAGCAGCTGGAGATTAATCTCAATGCGTCGGCGCGTCACCCGCCCAGAGCCCAGGGTCAGCGGCCTCCGCGGTGCAGGCCCCGGCGAGAACGGCCGGTGCGGCTCCATGCCGCTGCTGATGCCCTGGCGCTGGAGCACATGGACCTGGCGGAGAAGATCGCCGGCAACTTTGCTCGGCGAACCGTTCATCCCAAGGAAGACCTACTGCAACTGGCGATGATCGGGCTGATCAAAGCAGCGCGGCGTTACGACCCTTCGCGGGGTCCGTTCCGGCCCTATGGGCGTACCTATGCCAATGGAGAGATCACGCACTTTTTGCGGGACAATGGCTTCCTGCTCAAGGTGCCGCCGACGTGGCGGGAGATCCATGCGCGGGGGCAGCGGTTGCTGACCTCAGGAGTCGGCGTGGGCCAGATGCTGGAGCGAATTGGGATTCGCCGCGAGCAGTGGATTCAGATCGTCGATGCATGCTCGGTACGGGTGGTTGCCTTCCCTGTTGATTGAACGCTGTCCCTGAGTGGCAGGCAATGAGCATGGGGTTGCGAAGCAGAGAGCTTGTGGTGGCCTGTCCACTCAAGGAGCTTGTTGTGCTAATCAGCTACGCGCCAGATTCATGGGCAGCTTAGCCAGAGCCATTCATGACGGTTTAAAGTTAATGGGCTGATTGCTGGGCGGCCTGGGCTGTAGCAGCAATTGCGATTGCTACTCGATCGCGCGATTCCACAGTCAAGGATGCACACCCTCATGGGTATGTGATTTCTTTCATCCCCCTAGAGAGACAGTCACCATGGATCAAGGTGCACTATAGATTAAATTTTGTAAGCCCCCCTTGCCATCTCTTCAGTGAGTACCTAGCTTGCAATAAACCTACCGTTTAGATAGGCTATGAACAAATATGTGCTCCTGTCTGCTTCTGTCAGTGCCCTCATGACAGTTGGATGTGGGACTTTGCCCGAAGTTGTTGCAACACAGAAATACGCAAAAATGCAAGAACAAGCTGCAGATGTCTTCCCAAAGATTGCCAACGACTTTTATGGCTCTTGTATGAGATCTGCTAGTTATACTCTTCTTAACGACCCACCTAAAGTTTTAGATCTAGAACGTGCACGTACTGAAGAGGTGTGCGAACTTGTTGCACTGAAGACAAAGAAAGCAGTTAACGACACTAACTCGCTAATCCTTGGCTACCTGTCTAGTCTTGGAAATCTTGCTACAGGAGAAGCGGTTGACTACAAGCCACAAGTTGAAGAAATAGGCAAATCCCTCCAATCACTTCCTGGCCTAGGTACTGATGAATCAATAAAAACCATTGATGCCGGAACGAGCCTGGCTACTTTTCTCTTTAAACTATTCGCATCTGGTTATCAAGAACAACAGCTAGGTCAATCTATTAGAAGCTATGACAATCAACTACAGGTGCTAGTCGGGGCCTTGTCCAGCGTGGTTGAGAAGGACTACATTGGAAGGATATTACAAGTTGAAAGGATCGCCCTAGACAGCTATTACAGGCTGCCAATTGGAATAGCGAAAGCACAGCCTCGGAAGTCGTCGATTGATGAATATGTTGAGTACAGCCTCAATTCGGCCTGGCTTGAAAAGCAAGAAATTATAAGGGGCAAGCAAGCTGCCGCCAAAAACTATATAAGCCTATTGAAGCAGGTCTCTTGCGATCATTCTAAGCTTAAGGACCTCTATATGAACGATTCATCAAAGACATCTGAAAATAGCAATCCCTACTGTCCTAAGGCAGATCCCTCTATTGGCCATGCAGGGATCAAGAATACCAGCATAAGCGATATCCTACGGCAGCAGAAACTCATTCAGTCACTTGACAGCTATTCAGTGAAACTGACCAAGCTGACAAGACTTGCAGAACGTGTTTATCCTGATTAATAGTTAACCTCAGTAGCTCTCTTTAACTCCCTTAACCTTTAGCACCATGGCTCAAGACAGCAAACTCACTGCAGATGATCTCAGGCTACAATCTGATGAACATATCAAGACAGCCACGCATCTTTCGGCAATGCTTCCTATTGAAATCAATAGGTATCAGCAGTTGATAAACAAGAATGCATCACTTGAAGAAATTTTGGCTGCAAAGAAGGATATAGACGATCTAGCTACCACAATCTCTGACAACAATCGTACAGCTCTTGACCTTGCGCTAAAGGCGGCAACTGCGCAGCTGACGAAGACAGATCTTAAGAATGCAGCAAAGTCACTAGAATGTTCAATCGGAAAACTGAAACTTGCATTAGACAATCTTGAGGAAACAAGGAATGTGTTGACAGTTATTGCCGGTTTCATAAAGCTTGGCGGTGTTCTAGTTGCTGCTGTTCCAACGGCAGGCACGCCTATAGCTCTAGCATCCATTAAAACCGTGATCGATGAATTTGACAAATTGGTAAGCAAAGAGCTCAAGAAGTCATTGTCACCAGATGAACTTGAAAGGCTAATTCTAAAACTCTCGGCAAACTGCTCCAATGCATAGTTTGATATTGGTCCAATGCTATATTGGCGGACTCTCGCTAAGAGATGCCCCGGCTCTTCGTGGTCTGAATATGATCCCGAAGTCGCTACCAATTAAACCCTAGACCCGCTGCCTGCCAGCCATTCTCGGGCAGATGACTCATCAAGCCTGGTTCATATACGGACCCGCATATGAACTAATCCCCCTCGGCCTGGCTCTCCCGCTTGTCCAGGTGATCTGACTGGAACCATGCAGATCCTGCATCGCCTTCCCCACGGCCAACCGCTACCTCTGGCAATTGCTCTGACCCCATCAGCAGCCAGTGCCCACCACCCGCCGCAAGTCAGTCACCACCAGCAGCCCCTTTTCCCCACCAGCGCCGCAGCCTCAAGCCCCAGCTGAGCCCCCCTGGCTAGAACACCCCACCCTCTCCGGTCTGAGGGAGCGCCTGCAGCTGGTCTACGACTGCTGGACCCTGCTGGAGCTCCCCGATGGCACTAGCCGCCGGCCGTTGTATCTGACCCGCGGCATTGAGGAGCCCGAGAGCTGTTACCTCAAGCGGCTGGAAGCGGCCCGGCCGACGGGCTTCTACCGCGATGCCCTGCGCACCTACGCCGGGATGCTGTCGCGGCTGGCCTGGCAGGAACTGCCCGACTCCCTGACCCGGGTCGCCACTGATGTGGATGGTCAGGGCACCGACCTGGGGGTGTTCCTGTTCCTGGCCGACCTGCTCACCCTGCGCGATGGCGGCTGCCTGATCCTGCAACTGCCGCCCCAGCACCGCTGGCCCTCAGAAGGCGACCGGCTGGAAGCCCTCGCCAAGGGTGACCGGCTCTCCTTGCCCCGTCTGCAACTGGTGCCCCGGGGCGACCTACTCAACTGGCGCCTCCCTACCGATTCCGCCAGTGCCGCTCCGGCGTCGGGACCGGTGGAGATCGTCTGGCGCGAACCGCGCCGCCAGGCCCTGCCGCCCCGGTTCGCCAGTGGCAATGCGGCGGTGCCCACGGTGGTACTCGATGCCCACGGCGGCCTGGTGCCGGACCCGCAGGCCTGGCTGTACCGCAGCCTTTCGGTGACGGATGACGGCCTGGTGCTGTGCAGCTGGCAGGCCAACCCCAACCCCGGCGCGGTCGATGGCTATGACGTGGTGCCGGTGGGGGAGCCGGAACGGATGCCCCAGCGCTTTGACCTGCCGGCCCTCTGGTACTCGGTGGATGGCACCGCCTTTGGTGAGGGTGATCTGCCCCACCTGGGCCTGGCGCACCAGTACCTCAACCACTACCGCTGCCGCAGCGAATACGAAGACCTCCTTTCCCGCACCGCCCTGCCAGTGGGCGTACGCACCGGCTTGGTGGATGCCTACGGCTTCCGCCGCAGCGACGGCGCCCTGGGCTCGGGTTCGGCCACCGGTGGCGCAGAGGGCCAACGCCCTCAACGCCTGGTGCTCTCCACCTCCTCCTTCATGGACCTCCCCGAGGGCGCCAAGTTCGAGTGGGTGGAGATCGAGGCCCGCTCGCTGGCGGAGCATCGGGCCTACCTGCAGCAGCTGGAGGAGGCCATGCGTCGTGACGCCCTGATCCCGGCCGGTGGTCATGGTCCAGCCCGCACCGAGCTGGAGATTTCCCTGACTGCCGGCCAGAGCTTTGCGGTGCTGCAGTCGCTGGCGGGCCAGAAGAGCTCGATGCTCAGCACCCTGCTGCGCCAGTGGACCCGCCTCACCGGCGAGAAGCTGGCGGACACGCCGGCCTGCAGCGTGGAGATCTGTCCTCTGGTGCCACCCCGGCCCCCACGCAAGCCCCAGCCCTCAGTGCAGGAGTGGCTGGTGCTGCATGAGCGGGGGGTGATCGACGGAGTGGAGCTGCGCCAGCAGCTGGGGCTGGGCGAGCCCAACGGGGCCAGTGGCGGCTGAGTGAGCTGGCAAGGGAGGGCATGACCCAGTCCTCCCCACCCATCTGCACCTGGCGTCCCGGTGATGCCGAGGCCCTGCGCATTGCCCTCTCCATCCCGGTGACCAGTGCAGCCCTGGCGGCCCTGAACCGTGAGATGGCGCAGCTGCAGACCCACTACCCCACGGGGGTTTGCACCGCCCAGAGCCACCTTGAGGCCATCGCTGCTCTGAATGAGCAGCTGGCGGCGCTGACGCCAGCGGATCTAAACGCCCCTGTGCGCAGCCGGCGCAAAGGCGTCGCCGGAGGCGTCGTGCCCAACCCGCTGCCGCTGAGCAAGTTGGCGGTGGTGGAGTACGCCACCGAGCTGCTGCTCGAGGAAACCGAGAGCGAGTGGAACCCTGCGGGGCCGCCACCGGCGGTGGTGCTGAACCGGCAGCGCAGCCAGCACATCGGCCAGCTGGCGCTGTTGCTGCCAAGGCTGCAGAACTGGCGTCAGTGCAACCCCGACCCCTTCCGGGGATCGCTGGTGCGGGGCTGAGCGATGGAGCACCCCCTTTCGCCGCTAAACCAGGGCCTCAACCCACTGCGTGGTGCGCCGCTGTGGGGCCAGCTGGTGTCACTGCCTGCAGCCGCCCCGGCGATCGACAGCCAGGTCGCTCAGCCCGCGGTGGCTGCTCCTCTATGGCTGGCGCTGCAGCCCTACGCCAATGCCCGCCTCTGCCTGTTCGAGGTGGACCGGCCCGAGAGCCGCAATCCGGTTCCCATCCGCCGCCATGTGATCGACTGCTTCCTGGAGCAGAGCGGCATCGTCAGCGGCTACAACGACACCGCCCTCACCGACCCGGGCGATGTGCTCTTGCGCGGCTACCTCTGTCGTGCGGCGATCCTGCCGGTGAGCACCAGCAACACCTTCGACTGGCTGGCGGCCGAGCTCGATTGGGGCACACCGGGCTTCCGCGAGGAGGCGCCACTGCCCTGGGACCCAGCACTGCTGGGAACGGTGCAGGCCCCCTGCCAGGGGGTGATGTGGCTGGGGGATCTGGCCCTGCTCCAGCCCGAGGGCGGTCTGCCCAGTGGGGGGCGGGCCCAGTTCGCCGGGTGCCAGGTAATGCACTTCGGGGCGGATTACGGCCCCGGAGGTATCGGGCTGCTGCTGCAGCCGCTGCTGGGGGAATCGATCCAGCTGGTGCTCAGGCCCCACAGCGTGCTGGTGCTCAGGGATGGCGACACCTTGAACCTGATCGCCGAGCGCTACGGCACCACCGTGGCCACCCTGCGGCGGATCAACCCCCAGTTGGAGAGCACCCAGACGATCACCGCCGTCGAGGGGGATTCCCTGGCGGTGCTGGCGGGTCGGCACGGCACCACGGAAAGCAAGCTGCGCAGCCTCAACCCGGTGCTGCTGCAGAGCCAGCCGTACGTCACGGGCGAGGGCGAGACCTTGAGCAGCGTGGCGGCCGAGCAGAACCTCAGCCTCTCCCTGCTGCGTCAGTTCAACCCAGAGCTGAGAAGCTGGCCCAGCACTGAGCCGCTGGCGGCCGGCACCACCCTGCTGCTGCCCGTCTACCGCTCCACCACCCCCATCCCAGTGGGGACGCAGCTGCTGGTGCCTGGTTACCTGCCCTCCACACCGCTGCCGGCGGGGGAGTGGATCTACCTGCCAGCCCGGCGCGCTGCACCATCAGTGGATGAATCGGTTGATCCACCTAGCTGATCGAGGCGACGGTTTTCAGGCGCTTAGCGGCAAGTGCTCAACCCGCCCCTGGGCTGGGGAGAACAGAAAGGTCTCGGCATCGATGCGATGCACCTGGCCATCAATCGCCTCCATGCCGCCACAGGCGAAATCAATCAGTCGCTGTGCTTCTCCATCGTCTGCACTGCTGGCATCGAGCACAACGGCCTGGTTGCCTTTCACCGCCCGGATCAGGACCTGGGCGTCAACCAGCTGCTGTGGACGGAACACCAGTAACTGCTGGCCGCGCGCGGGGATGGTGCTGTTGTCCATGGCTATCGCGCTGCCAGGGAAGGGTCAATAAGGGTAGGCGCATTTTTTGGTTGCCCCCAGCACCGCTGGCATCTCCGGCATGCCCAGCAGCCATGGCAACAGAGAGAGCGAGCGCAGCCCGGACGGGGCGCCCGCAGCACCACAGCCGTGATGGGTGATGCCCTCTTCCTTCTTCTCCTCTGATTCCAGCGGCGCCAACAGCGGCGCTGACCCAGCTCCCCTGGCCCCTGCTGCTCCCTGGCAGGTCTACCGCCAGCACCAGCAGCAGCCCAACCAGGGGCCCGCTGGCACCACTGCTCCACCAGCCGCTGATCTCGACCCCCTCGACGAAGACGACGATGAGGCCAGCAGCCTCGACGGCGGCTCTGCCGGCGAGGACACCCTCGATCTCTCCTTGCCCCAGGACTCCGGTACCGGCAGCGGCGACCACGACGATCCCCCTGCTGCCACCACCAGCACTGCTGACCCCCTGCGCGCCGAACGCCGCCGCAGCAACCAGCTGGAGAAGGAGCTGCGCAAGGCCCGTGCCCAGCTGTCGCGCTTCTCGGAGATCAACCCGGACGAGTACGCCCGCTTGCAGGACGCCGAGCGCAAGCGCGAGGAGTTCGAACGCCAGGTGGGCGAGCGCGAACGCCAGCTCAACGAGGCCAACCTGCGCCGGGTGCGCAGCGTTGAAAAGGAACGGGACGAGGCCCGCGGCCAGGTGCAGAACCTGCGCAAGGAGCGCTTGATGGAGCGCCTGTTCTCCGAGGCCGAGGGCCGCGTGGGCGGCGATGAGCGGGGCACCTTCTTTGACACCTTCGTGACGCTGTGCGGCGGCCACTTCCAGCTGGGCGAGGTGGATGGCCGCGAGCGGCTGCTGCCAGTGGACGGCAAGGGCCAACCCCTCACCGCCGATGGCGTTGCCCTCAGCGATGGCGACTACATGGAGGAGTTGCGCCGCCACCCGGTGTACAGCTTCCTGTTCCAGCAGCGCAGCGGCCTCTATTCGGCAGCTGTGCCGGAGAGCGGTCACGAGCACGGGGGTGCTGTGAACCTGCAGACCCTGAGCACCGCCGAGCTGTACCTGGAGGCCGTCAAGGGCACCACGCCCCGGGCTGCTGCACCGCGGCGCTGATCACCTCGCCGAGGGGACGAGATGGCCTGGTACTGGTATCTGGTGTTCTGGCGCAACCGATCCACCGCCACGGTGGTGCCGGCCGCCAGCGCCAGCCAGGCCCGCTCCCGTGCCAGGAACCTTCAGAAGAAGGGCTATGGGGCGATCGTGGCCGCTCGCCGTGCCAACCCCCAGGACTCCCGCCTGATCAGGAAGGGAACCTGGGTGCGGCGGCGCCGCGATGGTTCCAGCCCCCAGTTCGGCAGTGCTCGCTCCAAAGCCCGGGCCCGCCGGCAGCGCAGCAGCTACCGGCACTGGCTGTGATCGAGACTCAGCTGCTGCGCTTGATGGCACGGACAGCCTGCAGCGCCTTCATCTCTTCTGCGGCCATGGTGGCGGCCCGCTTGAGCCGGCTGGGATCACGGCGAATCTCCTCGGCCTGCCGCAGGGTGCGCAGATCACTTTCGGCCCGCCAGCGGGCCTCCTCCTGGGCCAGCTTGCGCCGCTCGGCCACACTGATGCCCGGCAGCTGGGGAGCGGCAGCAGTTGCGCTGCTGCCTCGTGAGCTGCGCCGCGGCTTGCTGCTGGTCTTGCCGGTGCCGGTCTTGCGGGTGCGGGTGGCCATGGCCTCGATGGGCTGATACCGCCATTTGCCAGGACCGCTGCTCAAAGCCCGGCCACCAACCGGCAGCCGGGCCAGGGCCCCCAGGCTCAGCAGACCGAGACGGTGCAGCCGGGTGTGCCCTGCAGCTTGCGGGCAAAGGCGAATGCCTTCTCGGCAGGGATCAGCCGCATCTTCTTGACGGGCTTGCCGCGGCGGCCCAAGAACTCGACCTCACAGGGAGTGGTGCCGAGCTTCTGTACGCCGGGCGGATAGCGGTGAACCACAAGCAGGCGGACTTCACAGACGGGGCCTTGGGGAATGGCCATGGCTGGGATGGAGCGGAGAACACCGACCACACGCCCCGCAGGTGAGCACTGGCAAGGGGCGAGCATCGTGAGCCTTGCGTCAGCCCTGGCCAGCGCGACCCGCAGGGGCATGCTGCGGAGGGGTTTCGCGCCGCCCTGCCAGCCAGCCCTCAGTGGCAACGGTGCAAGTGCCGTGCTGATTCCTCACCGCGCCAGGCGACCAGAGGTGCTGGCTCTCCTGGGATCGAGGTCCGTCCCAGCTGCTCCCGTCACGACTGATGCGGCCTGCCGCGCAGCGGCGCCCTGCCTGCCCGCTCTGCAGTACCCCGGCCACCGTTTGTCTGTGGCCTGGGCACAGGTCCCGGCCTGGCTGGTGGCAGGGCTGCCCCTGGTGGCGGTCCCTTCTTGCGGCTGTTCATCCCTTGGCCGGAGCCGCGGAGCCCGAGCAGGCGCGAGAGGCGGAACGGCGCAGGCCAAAAGGGGCCCAAAGGCCCCCGCAGGATCAGACAGCCGGCATGGCCCCGCTGCTCTGCAGCCCGCCGCGGCGCACCAGCGCCTCAGCCTCCACCACTTGGCGATAGCTCAGCCGGGCTTCTGATTCCAGGGCGCTATCGATCTCATCGACCCGCGCCAGGCACTGCTGGATCGCCGGCAGCACCTCTTCCTCCAGCCGGGAGATCTCCTCTTCTCCATAGGGCCGATCAATCCAGGTGCGGCGCAGCGGCCGGCCGGCATGGCCCCTGAGGATTGATTCGATGGCTTTGCCGCAGGACTCCAGCAGCAGGAATGGATCTTCCTCTGGCTGACAGAACGGTGAGGCGGCAGATGAGAGCGTGGCCATGGGAATCGGCGCCATGAGCGGCGCAGCGACGGGACCGATCCCAGCGGAGGCCCGGCCGCAGGCCGGGCCTCAGACTGGAGAGGCCCGGAGCAAGCCCCCCCTCGCGCTCCGAGGCGTTACCGATCCATCCGCGACAACGCTGCTCCGCCCAGCAGCGCCAGCAGCAGCTTGAGGGTGGAATCAAAGCCGCCCTGCAGCTGCTCCAACGTGCCGGGGCACACCTGCCCGACAGGGCGGCCATCCAGCGCCCGCTGACCGCAGACGCCGGCGGCGAGGGAATAGATCAACAACTGGGTGCCAATCACCACCGCCAGGATCTTGAAGACGAAGCGCTCACGGTCGAACGGCGGCTTGGGCGGCCGGGGCAGAGGGCGTGCATCCATCGGTGCTCCTCCCAGGCGTTCAGGCCCCAGCCGGCGGCAGCACCAGCGCCCCGCTCTGCAGCAGCTCCCAGATGCGCCGGGCTTCTGCCTGGCGCCGCTTGGTGTGGGGCGTGCCGGGCCTGAAGTAGCCCTCAGCTGCTGCAGCCGAACCGGTCCAGTAGGCCGCCGACTCTGCCGGATCCATGCCGGTGGGGCGGTCCTCGAACACCCGGGTCCAGCCGATCAACGAGCCCGCCGATGGATCGTGCAGGCCCGCGTACTCCTCGGCGAAGTACTGCTCTTGCCAGCCGTTGCTGTTGGGATCGATCCCCTCGCTGATGGCCTGCAGCCGTGCCGCGTCGTAGGCGGTGCGTCGCACGCCCGTGTACTGCATCGCCCCGCGGCCGGCACCACTGCCGGCCTCGACCACGTCGAGGTTCTCCAGCTCCGGCTCACCGGTCTCGATGACCATGCAGCCCAGGAAGCCACAGGCCTCTTCTGGGCTGAGGGGCTGGATGACGCCGAGGCTGGCCTCGGTGACGGCGCTGCTGCAGAAGAAGTCCAGCCAGTGCTGCAGGTTGGCGTGGGCCAGGGATGGTTCCCCAGAGGTGCATCCTCCTGGGACATGGCCCGGCGTCACTTTTTTTCCTGGAACACCCCCACATACACCGTGCCCTGGCGGTAGAGGGGCAACACCTTGTCGCGCAGATCGGCGTTGTGGATGCGGATGCAACCCAACGTGGGGTGCAAGGGCTGCTGCGGTGCCCAGGCCATGGGCCAGCCGCAGGCCGAGCCGCCGCCGTGGAGCATGATCCCGCCACGGCCGACGGCCACCTCCTGGCCCTCCAGTTCCTCCATGTCGAAGGAGTACCAGCCGTAGCCCATGGCCGTATCGCTGCAGGGGGGATTGGGGTTCTGCTCGTAGTCCGCGTACAGCTTCCCCAGCTTGTAGAGCCCCGGCGGGGTGTCGGTGTTGGTGTGGCTCCAATCGGTATCGGCGCCCTGCCCCCGCGCCAGACAAGGAACCTTCCAGAGGAGCTGGCCGGTGTGGTCGTAGGCCTCCATGTCCTCGTCCCAGTCGTTCACCAGCAGGTAGGAGTCGCCCGGTTGGACCGGTGCCGGCTTCTGCGGGCCGACCATGCCGACCTCCTCGGAGCCGCGGGGATCGAGTCCACCGGTGGGAGCTGGCGGCTCGGGAGGTTGCTCGCTGTAGGTGAGTGCCCAGGGCGCCCGCTCATCGAGGATCGCTGTGCCCTGGTCGCTGCTGCCGATGGCGGCATACAGCTGCTGCACGCCGCGTTGCTGCTGGGGCTGGTCGCGGTAGAAGCGGAAGCGATCGGCAAAACGCTCGGCGCTCATCGGGGTGGTCATGGGATGGTGTGCTGACCATCTCCATTGCCAGCCCCGCTACAGCACAGGCTGACCGTTGCTGATCACCTGCTCCAGGATCTCTGCGACACGGGACACGCCCTCAGATGTGGACCGCTCGCCATCACCTGGCCGCACAGGCACTGTGGAATTGACAAGACTCCTCCGCAGGCGGCTCAGGTGAATGGGGTTGGTGGAACGCGCCTCTGCTAATTGAAAACCCTCGCTGCGGTCAGGCGAGCAAGGTGTAGACCAAGCCGTGATAATCAATACTGCAAGAGGCTGCCTAGTTGGACCCATCAGAGACTCGCCCAGTAGAGCTCACACAATACGGCTCGTGACGCTAGGTTCAGCACCTCATCTCTATAGTTGAAATTGAGGTAGGTCAACACTTCAGCAAGACCCCACTGCGAGTGGCTACGCTCAGCCGACTCCAGTACACGCGCCACTCGGGACACTACCAACCGATGGACTTGCTTTTTGTCATATCTGTCTTCGAGGCGCAGCATTTTCATGTAATTCCGAATTGGGTCGAAACACGGATCATCGCGTGCTGAGACTTTGATCCCAGTAGATCCAAGCTTGAAATCCATTCCCCTTGCCAACCCAGGAAACCCAGGAAACGCCAGAGGAAGAAAGAGCCGCTCTCCCTTGCCGACCTGAGGCGAGTTGCAGGCATTGCATGCGACGAAAAGATTGTATGGGTTAACGGCAAGAAGCGGGATTCTGGACTTTGGCACAAAGTGCTCAAAGTAGTATTGCGTCGAAGCTGTATCGCAGTCGCAATAAGGACAAACAATACACTCGTTGTTTTCCAAGAATAAATCGCAGAGCCGAGCCTTCGTGGCAGGCTCACCAATGAGATAAGCCCAAAGATCTGGCGTGCTAAATCCGACGCCGTAAAATCCCTTTAAAAATAGCATCTTTACCTGATCTGCAGAACTCCACTCACTCACACTGACCAAACTGGAATCAAAGAATGTAGTTGTATCACCAATACGGGCGAGTAGACGCTTGTGATCTGCTGCTACTACACAGCCGTGCTTTCGCCAGAATTCCGGAACAATTTGGACGGCCTTGGAAAGCGGTCCCTCTACGAATGTGCGAACAGCTTCCGGCACACTCTTATCGGAGTCAGGAAGCACTAATGTTCCGGTCTCAATT
>Ga0315902_10002730_pt1 | contig 27091 bp, 19 predicted proteins | sample LakEriMetagenome_9_FD_203523 | JGI IMG/M metagenome (GOLD analysis project Ga0315902, IMG submission 203523) | Freshwater fungal communities from buoy surface, Lake Erie, Ohio, United States - Buoy 12 MA117 | ecosystem: Environmental > Aquatic > Freshwater > Lake > Lake biofilm | place: USA...
AGGAGTACCGTCTTCAACCCATTGGCACTGAGGGACAGGGATTACCGCAATACCCCGACAGAGAGCCCTACAAACTGGTTTCACGTGCCTGGATCATTGGTGGCGGATTTAAATTTCGCATCAACAAATATTTCAGTACCTTCATAGAGATAGCCAACCGAAAAACCAGAACCGACTATCTGGACGATGTGAGTACAACTTATGCCGATCGGCAGATTATGTTTTCGGAAGGTGGTCCCTTAAAAGTATTGCTCAGCGACCGCTCACTCGAAGTGGGTGACGTACCTATCGGTACGACAAGCCGCATGCGCGGCGATGAACGGAAGCGAGATGATTATTTTATGGCATTACTGGGATTGTCGTTTACCATTAACACTTACAAATGTCCTTTCTGACCATACGATTTCAAGTGTAAGTCCTCAAACGAATAATAACAACAAGCTAAATAAAAATGCCCCGTAAATACAGGGCATTTTTTCTTTATGCACGTTTGCGATTTATCGCCACTTGGTCAGAAAATCAATGTATTCCGAACGCAGATTGTTGAAGCATTTTTCAAATGAAGTCATATCCTCCGTGCCATCCACATCATCATCCAATAGGGGAGAGCTGGATAAATGATTCTGATAGATGTGCTGATGTTGCAGTGATTTTAATTTGTGCTTGAGATCGGAGATTACTTTTTCCTGTATGTCGAACTGGTTGTCGAAATGATCAACCATAACAAGCACTTCGTGCTTATTATTATGCTTAACGGCTTCTGAAAGTCGCTTGCGCATAATCATAATTTCGTCCAGATAGAATTTCAGCTTATTGATTTGCTGTTTACTCTTCAGCGTTTGCTTAGGTGGTGTTTGTAGTTCCATAATTTTTTGGATTTAGTACTACGTAAGGTAATCTTTAAGGGCGAATAAAAGAATGACAGGGTATGACGAGCACTAAAATCTTATTCACCCTTTATTAACATTTTTAACATACCTGCCAATTAACCTATTTTTGCCCGTTGGATAACAAATGCTATCCGATACAACATGGAAAAAAATTATAATCACGCAGGTGTTGAACAACGGTGGTACAGTCATTGGCTTGAACATAAATATTTTGAATCTAAACCGGATAGCAGACCGGCATATACCATAGTTATACCCCCACCTAATGTTACAGGGGTTTTGCACATGGGCCATTGCCTGAATAATACCATACAGGATATCCTGATTCGCCGTGCCCGGCAGAAAGGCTACAATGCCTGTTGGGTACCCGGCACGGACCATGCGTCTATTGCCACTGAGGCCAAGGTTGTAGCCATGCTCAGGGAGCGCGGCATTGATAAGAATTCTTTGTCACGTGATGAATTTTTGAGATATGCCTGGGAATGGAAAGAAAAATATGGTGGTATCATTCTTCAACAACTTAAAAAATTGGGTTGTGCCCTCGACTGGTTAAGAACAGATTTTACCATGGATCCTGACTATTATCAGGCGGTAATCGATGTATTTATCGATTTATATAGCAAGGGTTATATACACCGGGGCGTGAAGATGATTAACTGGGACCCCAAAGCCAAAACGGCATTGAGCGATGAGGAAGTAATTTACAGAGAAGTAAAATCCAATCTGTATTATATCAGGTATAAACTGGATAGCGGTGATGCCGATTATATTACTATTGCAACAACACGTCCCGAGACCATACTAGGTGATACTGCAATCTGTGTGCATCCCGCCGACGAGCGATACAAACATCTGGCAGGAGCTCACGCTTTTGTCCCATTGATCCAACGCAAGATTCCTATCATTTTTGATGAATACATTGATATGACCTTCGGCACCGGCGCATTAAAGGTTACGCCTGCCCATGACATAAACGATTACCATCTTGGGCTCAAACATAAACTGCCTGTGGTTGATGTTCTTAACGATGACGGAACGATGAGTAAGGCCGCACAACTATACATTGGCGAAGACCGCTTTGTTGTCCGTAAAAAAATTGCCAAACAACTTGATGCCGAAGGTTATCTGATTAAAACGGAAGAGCATTCCAACAATAATGGTTTTAGTGAACGAACCGATGTGGTGATTGAACCAAGGCTAAGCATGCAGTGGTGGTGTCGCATGCCTTCATTGGCAAAGCCGGCACTGGATGCGGTGATGCAGGATGATATCCGCTTTTACCCGGCAAAATTTAAAAATACATACCGGCACTGGATGGAGAATATCAAAGACTGGTGTATCAGCAGACAACTTTGGTGGGGGCACAGAATACCGGCCTGGTACAACGAGCAAGGAGAATTTGTTGTTGCACGCAACGAGGCAGAGGCCAAACGTCTGTTCGAAGAAAAATATCCGGGAAATCAGTTTGTCCTCAACCAGGATGAGGATGTGCTCGATACCTGGTTCAGCTCTTGGCTTTGGCCCATTGAAGTTTTTAAAGGATTTACCCAACCCGGTAATCAGGATATTGCCTACTATTACCCTACATCTACTTTGGTTACCGCACCAGAAATTATTTTCTTCTGGGTGGCACGTATGATTATGGCCGGTTACGAATACAGGGGGCAGAAACCATTTGACGCAGTTTATTTTACCGGAATTGTTCGCGATAAGCAAGGTCGCAAAATGTCAAAGTCGCTCGGTAACTCGCCCGATCTGCTGGAGCTGATCGATAAATATGGGGCTGATGCTGTTCGCTTTGGCATTCTGATAACATCTCCCGCCGGAAATGATTTGTTGTATGATGATAAACTGTGTGATCAGGGTAGAAATTTTAATAACAAGATTTGGAATGCTCTTCGACTCATCAAAGGATTTATGATTTCGACAGATGGTTTCGAAAATGAATTTGCCATAAACTGGTTTGCCGCAAAACTCACCGAACAACGAAGCAAGATCGAAGACCTGATGAGTCAATATGCTATTTCAGAAGCACTTAAAACGGCTTACAAATTAATATGGGATGATTTCTGTTCCTGGTATCTGGAAATGATTAAGCCCGATTATGAGCAACCAATCGGGCCACGTACTCATAAAGCCTCACTAGACTTTTTCAGGGAGCTGATGATTACGCTGCATCCATTTATGCCTTTTATTACTGAAGAGTTATACCAGGAGGTATGTGATGCCAATGCCCCTTTTCAATCGATATGCAATGTGCAGTTGACTGATTCCGAATCGTTGAATTCAGCTATACTGGACCAGGGTGAATTACTCATTGAGTTGACTACAGCCATACGTGAGATACGGGCCAAGAATCAGATTAAACCAAAAGATGATATTCGCCTGTTTCATAATAATTCGGATCAAAACCATCTGTCGGCTATTGAGCAAACCCTCATTCGTCTGAATTACATCAGTGCTTTGGCTTATGCCGATAAGGCGGAGAATACGACACCACTTACAATTAAAGGCGTTACGTATTATATGGAAGCCAAACGCGAAGTGGATCCCATTGCTGAAGCAGTAAGACTGGAACAGGAACTGGCATACACAATTGGCTTTTTGGATAGTGTGATGAAAAAGTTATCCAACGAACGTTTTGTAGCTAATGCCAAGGCAGATGTTATAGACAGAGAGCGACAGAAAGCATCTGATGCCGAAAAGAAAATAATGGCACTCCGTGAGGAATTAGAACGCTTAGGTGCAAAAAAATAACGTAACAATTAAAAAAAAGACTTATTTTCCCGATACCAAAAAAATCAATTACTATGGATCTCTACCACAAACTCAAAAATCTCGTAGCTGAAATGGAGCATGATTTTCAGAAATTCTATGAGAAGGGCAACAATGCCGCAGGTACCCGCATCCGCAAGAGCATGCAGGACCTAAAAAAATTAGCTCAGGAAATACGTTCTGAAGTGCAGGACAAGAAAAAAGCAGAGTAAGGTTACGCTCTTCTAAATAAAAAGCCACAGTTTTTACTGTGGCTTTTTATTTAATGGCTATATCAGCTTTTCTACATTAACGATCTAAAAAAAATTGTATGCACTTATACCAGTCACGAGTTGGACATTGGTAAAGTAGTAATTGTCAAAAAATTTACGCCAGCTCTCTGCGTATGATATTCAGAGCGGCACCGGCTTTAAACCATTCGATCTGATTTTCATTGTAGGTATGATTTACTTTTATTTCCTCACTACTGCCATCGCGGTGATTTAGTACGATGGTGAGTGGAGTACCGGGAGCAAATGCAGTTATTCCGATGATATCCAGAATGTCATCTTCCTGAATTTTTTCATAATCGTTTTTATCGGCAAAGGTCAACGCCAGCATACCTTGTTTCTTTAAATTGGTTTCGTGTATACGGGCAAAAGACTTAACCAGTATGGCACGAACACCCAGATGACGTGGTTCCATTGCGGCGTGTTCGCGGCTCGAACCTTCGCCATAGTTTTCATCACCCACTACGATACTGCCAATACCTGCGGCTTTGTAAGCTCGCTGTACCTTGGGCACTTCGTCATAGCTGCCGTTCAACTGATTTTTAACGGCATTAATTTTTCCATTGAAATAGTTTGTAGCGCCAATCAACAGATTGTTAGAAATATTATCGAGGTGTCCTCGGAATTTTAACCACGGTCCGGCCATTGAAATATGGTCAGTAGTGCATTTCCCTTTTGCTTTAATGAGCAGTCGTAAACCTTTCAGGTCAGTGCCTTCCCAGGCTTTGAATGGTTCTAATAGTTGTAAGCGATTAGAATCGGGTGATACCTGAACTTGTACAAGACTGCCATCGGCGGCAGGGGCCTGATAGCCTGCGTCTTCAACAGCAAAACCCTTTTGTGGAAGTTCGTCGCCGCTCGGCGGGTCTAGTTTTACTTTCTCGCCCCGCTCATTCGTCAGATAATCGGTCAATGGATTAAAGGTAAGATCACCGGCTATGGCCAATGCAGTAACTATCTCCGGAGAGGCCACAAACGCATAGGTGTTCGGATTGCCGTCGTTGCGCGACTGGAAGTTACGATTGAACGAGTGTATGATGGTGTTTTTTTCTTTTTTATCAGCTCCCATGCGGTTCCACATACCAATACATGGTCCGCAGGCATTGGCAAAAACCTTAGCCCCGATCTGGTCAAAGGCTTTAATGAAGCCATCCCGGTCTATGGTATATCGTATCTGTTCGGAACCCGGAGTTATGGTAAATTCCGCTTTTGTCTTTAATCCCTTTTCAGCAACCTGTCTGGCCAGCGATACAGCACGGGAGATATCTTCATAAGAAGAATTGGTGCAGGATCCAATCAAGCCCACTTCAATTTTTGAAGGCCAACCGTTTTTTGCGGCGGTCTCTTTCATTTGAGAAATCGGGGTGGCTAGATCCGGAGTGAACGGACCGTTAATCTGAGGCTCCAGTTCAGATAAATCGATTTCATAAACTTCATCAAAATATTTTTCTGGTTGAGCATATACTTCCGCGTCGCCGGTTAAGTGTTCCTTAACCTGATCAGCTAGGGCCGCTACATCCGCTCTGCCTGTGGCTCTGAGGTATCGCGCCATCGACTCATCGTAACCGAAGGTAGAAGTAGTGGCACCAATTTCGGCACCCATATTACAAATAGTACCCTTACCTGTACAGCTTAATGCCAGCGCACCCTCGCCGAAATATTCCACAATGGCTCCGGTGCCCCCTTTAACCGTTAGCATTCCGGCCACTTTATTGATTACGTCTTTGGCCGATGTCCAACCGGATAAGGTGCCGGTTAGTTTGATGCCAATCAGTTTTGGCCACTTTAATTCCCAAGGTAAACCGGCCATAACATCGCAGGCGTCGGCACCGCCAACACCAATGGCAATCATACCCAGGCCACCGGCATTTACCGTATGTGAGTCGGTACCGATCATCATACCGCCGGGGAAAGCATAGTTTTCCAATACAATCTGATGGATGATACCTGCTCCGGGTTTCCAAAATCCAATGCCATATTTGTTGGATACGGAGGCTAAAAAGTTGAAAACCTCACTGCTATCGCTGAGTGCATGATTCAAATCGGCTTTGGAGCCATCTTTAGCTACGATCAGGTGGTCGCAATGAACCGTGGACGGAACAGCCACCTTAGGTCGTCCGGCCTGCATAAATTGTAGGAGCGCCATTTGTGCCGTTGCATCCTGCATAGCCACACGGTCGGGGGCAAAGTCTACATAATCTTTACCACGGCTGAATGCATTCACCGCCTGTTGTGTATGTAAATGAGCGTACAGAATCTTTTCTGCCAGTGTGAGTGGTTTGTTAGCCGTTTTACGGGCTGTCTCTATTTTGAAAGGTAATTCAGCGTATACCTTCTTGATCATTTCAATATCGTATGCCATAGCTTGATTTGTTTTTTCTTGATGTGCCGCGAAATTAATAAACATTCAATCGCGATTATACTGGAGTAGGAACATTAAAACGTGTTCATTGTTCATCAGATTTGGTTACAAAAAAATGATGGTATTACATAAAGGAGGATTGCATTAATAAGGAACGACTTCTTGTGTTTTTGTTAGACAGAAAATGACCCGATTGCTGAAAAAAACAAAATGTCGCCTAAGCGACTAACGACTATTATTGTGTGGTTAACTAATAAACAAGTTAAATCATCGAAACATTAAATGTACTCATCCGTTAGAGCCTACTTTTGTAACACTTAATCCAAACCCTTTTATATGAAACTAAAATCGTACACAACAAAAGTCCTTACAGCCGCACTGGTTGTTTTGGCACTGGTTCAGACAGCCTGTAAAAAAGAAAGCCTGATGAACCAGGAAGATATGTTATCTCCGGATCCTGAGCGTAAATTCGCTAAGGCATGGACCAACGAAGTTCCGGTAGCCTGGTATAGTTTTCAGTTAAAACTTATTCCAGCTACATCCGGCTTTACACCGCCTGTGGCAGCACGTGCATTCAGCTACACCGGCGTGGCATTATACGAGTCCATCAAACAATCTACACCAAATTATGCCAGCATGGTAGGTCAGCTATCTGAACTGAATGCATTGCCTCAAGCCGATCCTACATTGACCTATAACTGGCCTATCGTAGCCAATACGGCAATGGCGCAGATGACCCGCTCGCTTTTTGCTAATACAACTTCTGCATATTTGGCCAAAATAGACTCGATTGAATTATCTTGGAACAACTACTACACAACTACATTTGGTTTGAAACCCGCAGTTGTTAACCGTTCTAAAAATCATGGCTTAGCCGTTGCCAATGCAGTATTCCAATGGTCAACCACCGATGGCGGTCATCAGGCTTACGCGAACAACTTCCCTTCTTCTTATATTAATCCTATCGGAGATGGCGCCTGGGTACCTACCCCTCCGGCATTTCAACCAATACCCTTACTACCTTATTGGGGCGCTAACCGTGTAATGGTGCCGGCTAATACTAACCCGGCCATATTGCCTCCCGCACCCCCGGCTTATTCAACTGATCCATCCAGCGAATTTTATCAGGATGCTTTACTTGTTAAAAATACAGTTACCAATATTACACCGGACCAAAGCACCATTGCTTTTTTCTGGGCTGATGGAGGCGGAACCTTTACTCCTCCCGGACATATGATCGCTATAGCATTAAAAGAAATCCAGAACAAAAATTACAGACTGGATCGTGCTACTAAATTATTGTGTCAGGTAGGTCTTGGTTTATACGATGCATCGATTCTATGTTGGAAATGTAAGTACGAGTACAACCTATTGCGTCCTGTTACTTATATCAAAGCCAATATCGACCCAAGTTGGAACACTTTGTTTGCAACACCTCCGTTCCCTGCATACACTTCAGGTCACTCTACGTTCTCCTCTTCAGCGGCTGTAGTATTAACATCAACTTTTGGTGCTAACTACTCGTTCGTTGACGATTCAAAAGTGCCTAACGGTTTTGCTCCTCGTGCATTCCCTAACTTCACTGCGGCGGCAAACGAAGCAAAAATGTCGCGCCTGTATGGTGGTATTCACTACACATTCGATAATGAAGAAGGATTTAACTGCGGAACAAGCGTTGGAAACAATGTGATTAACCTGAATTGGTAATCAGCGTATAAAAAAATTAAGCGAAAGGCGGAGTTATTCCGCCTTTTTGCTTTTATAGAACTGTATATTTTTCTTCATTCCTTGCAGGGTAGCCCGTTTGAGCGGCGACTCTTTATAAAGTGTGTTAAATACATCTTCAGTCATATCCTCCCAATCCGTTACTGTAAGATGCATCAGCTGTTCGTTAATTAAAAAATGAGGCTCCTGATGTGGCTCGGAGAAACGATTCCAGGGGCAAACATCCTGACAAATATCACAACCAAAAATCCAACCCTCACTCATACCATTAAAGGTGTCCGGTATGTGTTTGCGTAGTTCAATAGTCAGATAGGAAATGCATCGGGAGGCATCGAGTACCTTGCCGGGTAAAATGGCCTCGGTTGGGCACGCATCGATGCAACGGGTGCAAGTGCCGCAATAATCCTTAATCGGTATATCATAGTCGAGGTCCAGGTCGATAATCAACTCGGCCAGAAAAAAAAAGGAGCCCTGTTGCCGGGTAATCAGATTAGTATTTTTTCCTATCCAACCTAATCCACTTCTTGCGGCCCAGCTTTTTTCGAGTACCGGTGCAGAGTCAACAAATACCCGTCCGCTTACTTGTCCGATTTCTTCCTCGATGCGATGTAAAAACGCATATAGTTTTTCCTTAATCACAATGTGATAATCCTTGCCGTAGGCATATTTGGAGATATGCGGCATCTCACCATTCTGAATCCGATCGGGGTAATAATTGTATAACAAACTGATTACAGATCGTGCTCCGGGTACCAGTAATCTGGGATCTACACGTAAATCAAAATGGTTTTCCAGGTAACGCATCTCGCCATGATAATCTGATTGCAGAAAGGACTCCAGTCGTCGGGCATCGTCATCTAATTTTTGTGCTTTGGCAATTCCGCAAGCCGTGAAGCCAAGATCAGCCGCAATCGTTTTAATGATGCCTGTATGTGTTCTTATTTTAGTCAATGGCGCTACGAAAATGGTCAATTAGTCCTGAAAAATAGAATTAATGCGACAGAATTGCCGAATAATAAGACCATTGATTGCTTGGCAATGGCTTTGATGTAATCTGATACAAACCGAAGAAATGAATCTGAATAAATTCACCATAAAAGCACAGGAAGCTGTACAGCAGGCGCAACAACTCGCCTTTGATGAAAAGAATCCTGCCATTGAACCCGTGCACATCCTTAAGGCCTTACTGAGCACCGACGAGGATGTGATCCCCTATTTATTAAAAAAATCTCAGGCTAACTTATCATTGATACAAAGCCGGATGAACGATCTGATTAAGCGATTGGCGCGAACTGAGGGCGGCGATATTTATTTATCTAACAGCGCCTCGCAGGCTTTGATGCGGGCACAGAGCAGTATTCGTGATTTTAAAGATGAATTTGTATCCGTAGAACACATCTTGTTGGGCTTATTAAATGGCAAGGATGATACAGCTCGATTGCTTAAAGATGCCGGACTCAGCGAGGGTACGTTAAAACAGGCCATACTGGAACTGCGCAAAGGAAGTACTATAGATAGTCAGAGCGCAGATACGACCTTTAATGCCTTAAATAAATATGCCATCAATCTGAATGAGCGGGCCGAAAGCGGCAAGCTCGATCCGGTTATTGGTCGTGACGAAGAGATCCGGAGAGTCTTACACATACTCACCCGCCGCACGAAGAACAATCCAATTTTAGTTGGGGAGCCGGGTGTGGGAAAAACAGCCATTGCTGAAGGAATTGCACACCGCATAGTCAGTGGTGACGTTCCGGAAAATCTGAAAACAAAAATTATTTACACCCTCGACATGGGCGCTCTGATGGCAGGAGCAAAGTACCGGGGTGAATTTGAGGAGCGATTGAAGGCTACGATCAAAGAGGTGACACAATCGGATGGTAAAATCATTTTATTTATTGATGAAATACACACACTGATTGGTGCCGGCGCTTCGGAGGGAGCTATGGATGCGGCCAATATATTAAAGCCTGCGCTGGCACGTGGTGAACTGCGCACGATTGGCGCCACAACGCTTAATGAGTATCAGAAATATTTTGAAAAAGATAAAGCACTCGAACGTCGTTTCCAAAAAGTAACGATTGATGAACCGGATACCGACTCTGCCATATCTATACTTCGTGGTTTGAAAGAGCGTTATGAAAGTCATCATAAGGTGCGTATCAAGGATGAAGCGATTCTGGCGGCTGTGGAGTTATCGCAACGCTATATCAGTGATCGATTTTTACCGGATAAAGCGATAGATCTGGTTGATGAGGCCGCGGCCAAATTGCGACTCGAAATGGATTCATTGCCTGAAGAACTGGATGAATTGGAGCGTAAAATCCGTCAGTTGGAAATCGAGCGAGAGGCAATTAAACGCGAGAACGACGATAAGAAAGTAGCCGAACTATCGAAAGAGATTGCGGAGCGCATTACCGAGCGCGATGCATTCAAGGCTAAATGGAAATCGGAGAAGGAGCAGGTTGACCGCGTTCAGGAAATAAAACAACAAATTGAACAACTGAAATTACAGGCGGAACAGGCTGAGCGAAGCGGCGACTACGGTAAAGTAGCGGAGATTCGTTACGGAAAAATAAAAGATGCCGAAGATCAGTTAGCTACGATTGAAGCCGCACTTAAGAGCAAAGACGACAGTAAGCGTATCATGAAAGAAGAAGTGGAAGCCGAGGATATTGCCGAGATTGTGGCCAAGTGGACCGGTATACCGGTAAGTAGGATGTTGCAGAGTGAACGTGAAAAACTGTTGCATCTTGAGGAGGAATTGCATAAGCGTGTTGTTGGTCAGGATGAAGCAGTTGTTGCTGTAGCCGATGCCATCAGGCGGAGCAGAGCCGGCCTGCAGGATGCCCGCAAGCCTATTGGCTCGTTCATCTTTTTGGGCACAACCGGTGTAGGTAAAACGGAGCTGGCCAAAGCATTGGCCCAGGTGTTATTCAATGATGATAGTGCGATGACACGTATCGATATGAGTGAATATCAGGAGCGCCACGCTGTGTCTCGATTGGTAGGTGCGCCTCCCGGCTATGTGGGTTATGATGAGGGCGGACAACTGACTGAGGCCGTTCGCAGAAAACCATACAGTGTTATTTTACTGGATGAAATTGAAAAAGCGCACCCCGATGTTTTCAACATACTACTACAGGTGCTCGATGATGGACGCCTGACGGATAATAAAGGTCGTGTTGTCAATTTCAAAAATACGATCATCATTATGACATCCAATATGGGCTCAGCCATCATTCAGGAGAATTTCGAAAAAATCAATTCCAAAAATAAATGGTCGGTGATGGAGACCACAAGACTTGAGGTTATTGAGTTATTGAAAAAAAGTATGCGTCCGGAATTTCTGAACCGAATTGACGAAATGATTATGTTCACTCCGTTAATGAAAGAGGAGATCGCCGGCATTGTTTCGATACAGCTGGAGCAGTTGAAGCAATTGTTAGCCGATAATTCGATTCAGCTTGAGTATACTGAGGCCCTGGTTTCGCATCTGGCAGAGGAAGGTTTTGATCCGCAATACGGAGCGAGGCCATTGAAGCGTTATATTCAAAAAGAAATAGTCAATGTATTATCAAAGAAAATTCTTTCGGGCGAAATACAAACGGATAAAGTATTATTGCTAGATGTCGATACATCAGGAATGATTGTATTTAATAACACAAAACGTGAACCGGTACACTAAAAATATATTATGGAAGATTTAAAGGATCTCATATTCTCAGGCGGATTGGATGAAGATCAGGAGTTTGGTCCCTTGATGACGATTGAGGAAGAAAATGCAAATAAAAAATTAGAATACCCCGAGGAGATACCCGTATTGCCCCTACGCAATACCGTGCTCTTTCCGGGTGTTGTTATTCCCATAACGGTAGGACGCGATAAATCGATTAAGGCCGTTAAGGATGCCCATGCAAAAGACAAACTCATAGGCGTAACGGCGCAGTTGGATGTACATATCGAAGAGCCTAAATTCGACGAATTGCATCGCATTGGTACTATAGCCAAAATACTGCGACTCATTAAAATGCCCGATGGCAGTACCACGGTGATCATACAAGGTAAAACGCGATTCAAGATTACCGACAAGGTTGCTGAAGAGCCATATTTCCGTGCCCGCATTGTATCCCTGGTGGATATTATGCCCGATGATACGGATAAGGAGTACAACGCGCTCATCTCTACTATTAGAGATATGGCCACCAATGCCATTAATCTGTCTCCCAATATTCCATCAGAGGCAACGATCGTATTAAAAAATATTGAGTCGAATACCTTTCTGCTGAATTTCATTTCCAATAATCTGCAGATTGATTTAAAACTGAAGCAGAGTATCCTGGAAGAGCCTAATTTAAAAGCACGTGCGGAGATGGTACTCAAGCATCTGCAGAACGAGATTCATATGCTCGAGCTTAAAAATCAAATTCAGAATAAGGTACGAACCGATATTGACAAACAGCAACGCGATTACTTTCTTCATCAGCAGATGAAGACTATACAGGAGGAATTGGGTGGTGAACCCAATGCCCTACTGATTAAAAATCTTCGTGAGCAGGCAGAGAAGAAGAAGTGGAGCAAGGATACTTCCGAGCACTTTGAACGGGAGTTGGCCAAGCTGGAACGTATGAATCCGGCGGCGGCGGAATATGGTGTGCTTTTAAATTATCTCGAACTGCTGTTGAATCTGCCCTGGAATGAAATTACTCAGGACCGATTCGATATTAAACGCGCCAAGAAAATACTCGACGAAGAACATTACGGTATGGATAAAATAAAGGATCGCATCCTGGAATATCTTGCCGTGTTGAAATTAAAAGGTGATTTGAAGTCACCTATACTTTGTTTTGTTGGCCCTCCGGGCGTTGGTAAAACTTCACTTGGCAAGTCGATAGCCAAAGCACTCAATCGTAATTATGTGCGTATGGCATTGGGCGGATTGCACGATGAAGCTGAAATTCGCGGGCACCGGAGAACATACATTGGTGCAATGCCCGGCCGTATTATTCAGTCGCTGAAGAAAGCCAAATCTTCGAATCCGGTTTTTGTGCTGGACGAGATCGATAAAGTTGGAAACGACTTCAGGGGAGATCCTTCTTCAGCCTTACTCGAAGTACTCGACCCGGAGCAAAACAGTAATTTTAATGATAACTATGTAGAGCTTGAATATGATTTATCCAAAGTGATGTTTATTGCCACGGCCAACTCGCTGTCCACCATACAGCCGGCATTGCGTGACCGTATGGAAATCATTGAGTTGAGCGGTTACTCGGTAGAAGAAAAAATACAGATTGCAAAACGTCATCTTGTTCCAAAAGAGATGGAGGCTCACGGTATTAAGCCCAAGATGATGAGCATTACCGAGAGCGGATTGATGAAGATGATTGAGGATTATACCCGAGAGAGTGGGGTCCGCGACTTATCACGAAAAATTGCATCGGTGATGCGTTATGTGGCAAAGGCATACACCCTGGGTGAGTCCAAATCGTTTAAAGTGGATGATCAGCTTGTGTTAAAAATTTTGGGTGCCCGCCGATTTGATAAGGATATTTATACCGAAGCAAACCCGCCGGGTGTTGCTGTTGGATTAGCGTGGACGAGTGTAGGAGGAGAAATTCTATTTATCGAGTCATCGGTTCATCAGGGTAAGGGAGGTTTAAAGCTTACCGGCAACCTGGGTGATGTAATGAAAGAGTCGGCATCTACGGCATTAACCTACCTGAAAACCAATGCTACGGATTATCATATCAAACCAGATGACTTCGAAAAAAACGACGTACACATCCACGTGCCTGAAGGGGCTATACCTAAAGATGGTCCATCAGCAGGTGTTACCATGCTAACATCACTGGCATCAGTATTTACCGGCAAGAAGGTAAAGCCTTATCTGGCTATGACCGGAGAAATTACCCTTCGTGGGAAGGTGCTTCCGGTAGGAGGTATTAAGGAGAAAATCCTTGCGGCTAAACGTGCCGGCATGAAAGAAATTCTGTTGTGTTATCTGAATCAGAAAGATGTTCAGGAAATACAGCCGGAGTTTATTCGTGGTCTGAAATTTCATTATGTGCATACCATGAATGAAGTGCTGGAGTTTGCACTGCAATCCGGTAAAAAAGGCAAATCGAAGAAGTAATCAGTAAATGCGTTTCTTGCGCACCATCATGTAGTACGAGGGCTCAATAGCTTCTGTTTTTCCCTGCAGGTTCAAGATAATACTCACCGTGCCACTCCGCTGATTTGCACTCAGTGGGAGCAGGGTTATCTTGGCATTGTATTCCTTGATCAGTTCGCCGGGGTCGCTCTGAATAAAGGGCGATGCATCACTTTCATAATAACACTCTGCCTTTAAACCACCTGTTGAAGAATCGCAGATGGCGGCAAACATGTAATCGTATAACGAGTCAATAACGAAATATAATCGGAGCGGCTGATTCAGATAACTATATATCATTTTTGTTTCTACCTGTTCGTAGCCCGAACGTTGCAGGTTAAAATCGTAATTCAGATAAGCCGTTTCGGTATTCGGAGATGGAATTTCAGTTGGCTGTTGTGCAGAGGTATGTATGATAAGAAAGCAGAGTATGAGCGTAATACAGGTTTTCATGGAGTCGGTATTTGATGGCTAAAATTAATGTTTTCCTCAACGACTGCAAGTACTTTTTTGCCTACAATTAACGATTTGTATCGGGTAAATCAATAAGATTGATGAATAAGCCACGTACATAAACTTAACTTTGCGGCTATGAAAATTCGTGTCGGAATATTTTTTGGCGGCTCCTCACGCGAGCGGGAAATTTCATTTGCCGGCGGCAGAACGGTGTATGACAATCTGGATAAAGCACTATTCGATGCGGTGCCGATTTTTATTGATTCAGACAATGAGTTGATTGAACTGGATTGGAAATATATTTACAAAGGAACCATTCGTGATTTTTACCCGCCTGTTGCATTTCATCCCACCTCAGAATTTCCATATCAGATTTATCTGGAATCCTTAGGCAAAACAGATCGACAACAAAAAGATCAGATCATCGAAGCCGTAGGCAAACGTATTCAGCACCAAGATCTGAAATCGCTAATCGACATTGCCTTTCTTGCTCTGCATGGCTCATCGGGAGAGGATGGCAGTATACAGGGCTTACTGGATTATCTTAACATACCATATACCGGATCGGGCATTTTGCCATCAGCCATCGGAATGAATAAAGCCATACAGAAAAAGTTTATGAATCTGGCAGGATTTGGAGCAACAGCCTATTTCACCATTACCCGAAGTGAGTGGGAGCAAGGTATATCCGTATACGATAAAGTGAAACAGGAAATAGGTTTTCCCTGTGTTATCAGACCCGCCAATCAGGGCAGTTCAATCGGGGTTAGCATCCTTCAGGCTGACGATGAGCATGCGCTTAATGAAGCTGTCAAGAAAGCTTTTTTCTGTAAAGAGATTGATCTTAAAGCCTGGCGACACTTGCAGATCGGGGAGAAGCACCAGTTCATCCAAAGGTTAACGGATATTCGCGATCAGCTGGGCTTGCCCGTTGTGGCCGGTGAACGCATCGTTTATCACCCACAAGAATTACTCACCCTCCTTGATGCAACAACAGACGATTCAATCCAGCTAAGGGCTTACGACGGAGAATGCGAATTATTGATTGAGGAGTTTATTGACGGTAAAGAATTCTCATGTATCGTTATTCAGAATGAAGCAGGTGAACCTATAGCATTACCACCAACAGAAATAGTAAAAGGGAAAGAATTGTTTGATTACCGATCTAAATATCTTGCCGGACTTTCTCGCAAAATAACTCCCATACAATTGCCGGATGAAGAGATTCACCGGATACGGATGGAGTGTGAGCGTCTGTTTCGTTTATTTGAATTTAACGTATATGCCCGTATTGATGGCTTTTATAAAAATGATGGCACCATCATTTTAAATGATCCGAATACGACGTCAGGAATGTTACCCTCTTCATTCTTTTTTCATCAGGCCGCAGAAATCGGATTAAATCCATCACAGTTTCTAACCTATATTTTGTATACCTCGTTAAGTGAACGTATCCGTAGAGGATTTAAAGTCTATCACACCGAACGCATCCGTGAACAATTATTGAAAGATATGGATACATCATCCCAATCCGACAAACAAAAGATTCGTGTTGCGGTACTGTTGGGTGGCTATTCCAGTGAGCGTCATATATCGGTTGAGAGTGGCAGAAATATTTATGAAAAATTATCTTCATCTGATAAATATGAACCGATACCGGTTTTTGTTATGGGTGATGATAAACAATACAGCCTTTGGCAGATTCCAATTAATATCCTGCTGAAAGATAATGCCGATGATATACGGGATAAAATTTTACAGTTTAAAAAGCATTCGGTTATTGAATCCGTAAAAAAAGAGTGCATTGAAATAACGGGCACTTTCGCCACACTGGGCTATCGCTTTGAGCCAAGGCAACTTTCCTTTACCGATCTGGCTCAGGAAGTTCAGGCAGTGTTTATTGCCCTTCACGGCAGACCGGGTGAGGATGGAACGATACAACGTGAGCTGGATAAAGTAGGCTTACCCTATAACGGCAGTACGCCGGATTCATCCGAAAAAACAATAAATAAGTACGTTACCAATCAGCTATTGAAACGCAATGGCATGTTGATCACAGAACAAACTGTAGTGTCGAAGTCGGACTGGATAAAGAATCAAACTTTGTTTTTTGAGGAGATTTCCAAAAGGCACCATTTTCCATTAATTGTTAAACCTGTTGATGATGGATGCAGTTCTGCCGTAAAGAAAATTAATAATACCGGAGAACTGCAGGCATTTACTGCACTGATATTCAGGGATCACGACGAATTGGATGCTACTCATTCGCATACACTGAAACTAAAACCTAAAGAGGAGTTTCCCCGAAAGCAGGAATATCTCATTGAAGATCTGATACAGGCAAATGGAGCCATACATTTTCTGGAAATAACCGGAGGTCTGCTTACCCATATGGATGAACGTGGACAGATTACCTACGAACTGTTTGAACCATCCGAAACGCTTACCACCAACGATGTGCTTTCGCTCGAAGAAAAATTTCTTGCCGGTGAAGGACTAAATATTACCCCGGCTCGTTTCTCAAAAGATGCCAAACAATATGAACATATTATGGAACAGGTAAAGCGTGATCTGGAGAAAGCCGCCCGAACATTGCAGGTTACCGGTTACTGTCGTATTGATGCGTTCGTGCGAATTTTTCCTGACGGGAGAGTCGAAACCATAGTAATAGAAATAAACTCTTTACCCGGTATGACGCCGGCTACCTGTATTTTTCACCAGGCCGCACTACACAAATACAAGCCTTATGATTTCATAGATAAAATATTAACGTTTAGCTTTAACAAAAAAGTAAGTAAGGCGAATTCAGCAAATGTTTAAATTCCTTTTCAATAAAACATTCTTGTTTCATCTGGCGGCCGCCCTCACCAGCATCGTTGTATTATTTCTATTGGTCATATTTTTTATTCAGAATTACACGGTACACGGACAAACAATCACGGTTCCTGACCTAACCGGTAAAAGTATTAATGAGGTTAAGAAAATATTAGACAATAAAAACCTTGAATATAAAATTGTTGACTCCTCATTTAACGACAAATTTCTTCCGTTGTCTGTTTTAGATCAAAATCCAAAAGCCGATCATAAGGTAAAAGATGGTCGTACCATTTACCTTACCATTAACTCAAGACAGGCACCTAAAATAAAGATGCCCGACTTAAAAGACGTATCGCTTAAGCAGGCCGGGGTATTGCTCAACAGCTATGGTTTAAAAGTTGGCCGACTGATTTATAAACCGGATTTAGCTCAAAATGCCGTACTCGATCAAATGATAAATGGTAAGAGCATCAAGCCCGGCGATTTTGTCTCAAAGGGATCGACAGTCGATTTGGTGTTGGGTGATGGTGTTGGGTTAGCCGACATAAAAGTTCCTGTACTTGTGGGCTTAACTCTTGCAGAGGCCAAATTTGTTCTGGATGCTGTTGGCTTAAATCTAGGCGCTGTAGTTGCCGATAATACAGTAAGTTCCGACTCGCTCTCTGCATATATATTCCGGCAAATACCCGATCCGTCTACACTTAATAATATGATCAAGCCCGGAGAGCCTGTTGATGTATTTATATCCAATGATCAGTCTAAAGTACCTCGTCAATAATCTTTAATCCAACGCCTGATGCAATCAATTTTTCATATATGTAAGCAGCTACGATTTACGAAACTGATGCTGTTTTTTTTACTCGTTATGGTCATCGTCCTCGACAGGGTGCAGGCTCAGGAGTTGCTTTCGGGTACCGATTACAATCCTTTACTGCGTAACGAGAAGCCTATAACTATTGATAGCAGAGGCAGTACACTCACCTTGCCATTCAATGATGACTTTTCTTACTGTCAGCGTTCAAAATACCCTGATCCGCTTTTGTGGCAAAGCAATCAGACCTATGTAAACTGCACCTATCCCTTACGTCCTCCAACGATTGGTGTCGCAACTTTCGATGGGCTTGATGCCTCCGGTGTTCCCTACGATACCACTCAAATCAGTTTTAATCCTAAGACGGCAGACACCTTACGATCCTTATCTATCGATTTGTCATCTTACACTGATGCAGATTCACTCTATCTCAGCTTTTACTTTCAGGCACAGGGGCTCGGCGATACCCCAAATAATAATGATTCTCTGATACTTGAATTTTTACGCTTCAATGGTAGTTGGAGTAAGCGTTGGGGTGTGAATGGTCAGGCATTTAATGAATTTAAAATTGTCATGATTCCTATTAAGGCTACTGAATTCTTTCACGACCTATTTCAATTCCGCTTCATCAGCTTTGCTTCGGTAAATGGCAACAATGATCACTGGCATCTGGATTATGTAAAGCTCGATGCCAACAGGAATATTAATGATACGCTGATGAACGATATTGCCATAGAGCGTTTCAGCTCCAGCGTGCTCAGGAATTATACGGCCATGCCTTGGAATCAGTTTAAGGCAGATGCATTAAACGAGATTGCCCCGGCGGGTACTATGTATTTCAAGAACAACTATGGCATTGCCAAAAACACAACGTATAGTTTTAACATTGAGGAAGTCAACTCATCGAGTGTATTGGCTACTCAGCCATTGCAATCATTTAATTTTAATGCACTGAATCGCGACAGTGCGCAAGTAACGGCTATTGACCCTACTGCTATTCTTTCGCAAACAAATGCACGGCTTAAGTCAACCTATTTCTGCTATGCTACCGGAACGGGTGATTTGCAAAGTGCCAATGATACTGTTATACAGTTTTTGGAATTTGATAATTACTTAGCCTACGATGATGGCTCTGCAGAGAAAGTTTATGGCATACTGGGAACAGGAGCCAAAGCGGCATTACGTTATCATGTGAACACCCCTGATACGGTTCAGGCTATCCGTATCCATTTTGCCCGGCTGCAAGGTGTGCAGAGTGGTCTGTTATTCTCCGTATTAGTATGGAGTAAATTAAATCCTGAGATAATTCGTTATCAGCAGGATTTTAACAAACCGGACTATATTGATTCATTGAACGGATTTGCTACCTACATCCTGGACAGCGGTATTGTAGTAAGCGATACATTCTATGTAGGGTGGTTACAATCGCAGCAGGATCTGATTTATATGGGATTTGATCGCAATACGAATTCAAAACAGCATCTCTTCTACAATATTGGATCAGCCTGGCAGAATACCATTTTTGACGGCTCGCTGATGTTGCGTCCTGTTTTAGGTAAACGTGCCGACCTCAATGTCGGAGTACCTTCACCGTCTCGTACATCAACTATAACTTTATATCCGGTTCCCGCAACGGATATACTTACTCTTGACGGGCTACACACAATGCAGGCAAGCCGTTATGAGATCTATTCAATAACCGGACAATGTATTCAGCAAGATGTATTATATGCTAAGTCGATTTCAATTACAGACTTAATACCCGGATTTTATGTTTTTAAACTCATACTACCCGATGGTACCGCTCAATCGTTTAAGTTTGTGAAAAATCAATAATACATTATAAAATTAATACCATGGAAGATATTACCGTAGATGAACTGCGCCGCCGAATGATGCAGGGAGAACAATTACATATTGTTGATGTACGTGAGGAGTGGGAGTATGATGAATTTAATATTGGCGCTAAACTGATTCCACTTGCTGAACTCCCTCAGCATATGGAATATTTGAATCAATTCAGAAATCAGGAATTGATACTTCACTGCCGCAGTGGTGGTCGTAGCGGACAAGCAAAACAGTTTCTTGCAAGTCAGGGATTTACCGGCGTGAGGAATCTACTTGGCGGCATGCTCGAATGGCAGCGAACGGAGCAGGTTTAAAGCACCTCAGCAACAACAAACGTACTGCCTCCAATATAGATGATGTCATCAGCATTTGCCTGAGTCTTGGCTTTTTGCAGTGCTTCAGACACCCGGTTACAGGCTATGCCGTTAAGATGATGTGCAGAAGCAATTTGCAATAGCTCGTTGACATCAAGTCCTCTTGGCAGGTCGGGTTTACAGAAATAATAGGTTGCATCTTTCGGAAATAAGGTTATGATTTTATTGACGTCCTTATCCTTTACAAAGCCAATAACGAAATGGAGTTTTTTGCCGGTTGATTTTAGTTGCTGAATCGTTTCAATTAATCCGCCTTCATTATGTCCGACATCAGCCAGGATTGTGGGCTTCTCTTGCAACAAATCCCAGCGACCGCGCAAACCGGTTTTTATTTTTACCGTGCTCAATGCCCGATGAATCATATCCTCATGAATCATATAACCATATTCGTTAAGTACATCGCAGGCGGTGAGCACGCCGGCTATATTTTTCATCTGATATAGACCGGTTAAATCGCATGCCACGCTTACCGGCTCCGGTTGATGATGAAAGTGATACTTTGCAAAATGATTAAATCGCTCATAGCCTGCGGCCTGATAAAAATCGCTTGCGAAATAAACCGGAGCATCTTCACTTTTCGCTTTAAGATAAAAAACTGCTTCTGTTTCAGTTTGTCGTTCGGATAAAACCACCGGAGTATTGGCTTTGATAATACCGGCTTTTTCGAAGGCAATTTTTGGGAGCGAATCACCCAGTAGGTCGGTGTGATCCAAGCTGATATTTGTAATGATGCTGAGATCGGGCGCTATGATATTTGTTGAGTCCAGTCGGCCTCCTAATCCGGTCTCTATCACCGCTACATCGATCTGATGATCCGCAAATAGTTTAAACGCCATTGCCGTAGTAACTTCAAAGAAAGAAGCACTGAGGCTCTCAAAAAATAATCGATGGTCTTGTACAAAATCGATGATCGCCTGCTGACTAACAGGGATGCCATTAATACGGATGCGCTCACTGAAATCTTTAAGGTGCGGTGAGGTGTAAAGTCCGGTCTTATATCCGGCTTCCTGCAGGATGGCGGCTAACATATGAGAGGTAGATCCTTTTCCATTTGTGCCGGCAATATGAATCGTTCTGTATTGTTTTTGTGGGTGATGAAGGTGTTCACATAATGCAGTAATATTTCCTAAGCCACTTTTATATGCGGCAGGTCCAATTCGTGTAAACATCGGCAGGCGACTGTACAGATAGGCTATCGTTTCGGTATAGTTGTTCATTAGCAAATTCCGGAGACCATACGGCCATCAATTTCTATTAGGGCATTTAACGGTATGGCTATGCCATTATCCAAAATAATTTTTGATTCCTCATCATCAAAATAGGCTCTTGATATTGCGCCATATATGGTATGCAAGCTCTGATTATCGTTATAAATAATCTTAATGTGTTTATGATCAGCTATCAATGATTCTAGAAAAGGATATAACGAATGCATCATCATAAGATGAGATAAACGTAGTCTGTTTATTTTACCTTAAAGTTAAAGGTAATGGTACCGAACTGTTCTAAATCTTCACTCGGTGTAAGTTTCGATTCGTAGGCCGATTTTTCAGCCAGTTTAAACAGATATGCGTCTTCGGTAGTTGAACCTTGTCTGGTTGCCTGAGCGTGTATAACATTTCCAAACTTATCTACTTTGATATTTACCACCACCTTGCCTGTTTTTTGCGAATTATCTTTTACTACAGGTCGTTTGGAAAAACTTCTGCCGGCAAGATTTAATCCTATTCCGTCACCTCCTGCTCCAAGCGGATTATCTCCACCTCCGACATTCGAATTGCCGTTCGTAAATGGATTGCCATTTACCTTGCCCTGATCACCACTGCCACCCGTATTTCCCTGACTACTCACGTTATTATTCTTTGATCCGGTGAACAAGGCTTTAGGTTTTTGTACGGGTTTCTCTTGTGTCTGTGATGTAGTGGTGGTATTATTTTTCACAACCGGTTTATCAACCGGCGGCTTTTTAACTTTATTTTTTTCTTTGTTTAAAGAAATGCTCTGTTCGATATCCTGCGTTACCACATCATTATTTTTCACCGGTGCAATGGTACTGGCCTCAGCTGGAGTAGGGACGTTATAATCCGTACTCTGCGGAATCTCAGTGCCGGAGCCTGTTTCTGAATCCCCGAAGTTAATCAGTATGCCTCCGCCGTCTTCTTCTTGTGGAATAGGCATGGGTAAAAGCTTAATCAATAATAGAATCAGGATAAGCATACCGTGGAAAACAATCGTGCCGATGATACCTCTGATTCGCTCTTTCTTTTCCTGTTTATTTTCGTATGTTGTTATCATGAATTATTTCTCCGGTTGTGTTGCTAAAACGAGTTTAACCTTCATTTTATTGGCTATGTCCATAACAGTTACTACATAGGAAATAGGTACGTTAAAGTCGGTATGTAAAATAATGGTAGGATTAGGTTCGCTACCAATTTTTTGTTCAAGTATTGCACGAAGATTCGTAACATCCACCGGTTGTTCTGCAACAAAGTATTGCATATTCTCATTTATGGCCACCGATATCGTAAGGTCTTTTTGCTTCTGAGAGGTAGTACTGTTGGGTAGAACCAGTTTTAAGGCATTTACATTAGGAACAATCATCGTAGTTACAAGCATAAAGAAGATCAGCAATAGGAATACCAAATCCGTCATACTCGACATTTCAAGTGCCGGCCTAACATTATCACGCGTTTTAATTTTCATGTTGTTTACTTAACCGGTTCTTCTAATAAATCTAAAAATTCAATCGAACTGCTTTCCATTTTGAATATCACTTTTTTGATCATCGCCGATAATATGTTGTAACATACCAGCGCGATGATACCTACCACCAGACCAGCCACGGTAGTTACCATAGCCTCGTACATGCCACTGGATAAAACGCCAATATTTATGGACTCGTGTGTTCGTTGATATTCCATATTCATATCATAGAAGGCTCGCACCATACCGGTTACGGTTCCAAGAAATCCAAGCATAGGAGCTGCTGAGGCACAGGTTGCCAGGGCACTTAATCCCCGTTCCATCTTTACGACCTCAATATTGCCTACATTTTCGATAGCTTTTTCGATATCAGGCAGTGGTTTCCCAAGGCGCGATATCCCTTTTTCGATCATACGAGCCACCGGGTTATTGGTATTTTTACATAAGGCTTTTGCGGCATCTATATTTCCCGACGTGATGTAATCACGAATATTATTCATAAAATTCGAGGGATCCTTTGAAAGTTTATTGATGGCAATCAGCCGTTCAATAATGATATAGACCGCAACCACCGAGCAGATTAATATGGGAATCATAACGGGACCACCGGCCATAAGCAAATCGAACAATGTCATTTCTGACGTTGCGGGAACGGCGGTTTGTTGCAGAGCCGTTTGTGGTCCTAATGGTTGTGTGCTGTCGATGATTTGAAGAAAGGTATGCATCATGGTCGTTTGAACGATGTTTATTTATTGTTATTGTATATCTCAAAAGTAGGTGCAGTGGCGCCTCTTGTTTTTTATATCAACCCACAAAAATTATATTGTTGTAGGCAATTATATACAAGTTATTTACAAGTACAGATAATAGGGCTCTAGTAATTCTAGGGTCCTCCGAGTATATGTACCTGGAACTTCATAGATAGTCAGATGATCGGTTATGATATCTTGTTTGCCCCGGCGTAGTTCCAGAATAATTCGAAATGGATTGGTATGTAAAAAATTTGTAATCAGACATTGCCGGGAGATAAAGAGTTGATTCGCCTCAAAAATGTTTTTGAAACGAACAGATGCATATGCGGGAATCAGGAAATAGGCTTGTCCCTGATCTGTAAGTAAACTGCTACTTACTTTGGCAAGTTCTTCAAAGGAGAGCGTATTGGTGTGGTGTGCGGTATTTCGCCTACTATTCTTACCGGTTAACTGATGTTCGTGAAATGGGGGATTACAAATCAGTGTATCTGTTTTACCTATATAATTTAAGATATGATTTTGTCTTATATCGCCTTGTATTAACCGTATTCGATCCATCCACGGCGACTTATGAATATTATACTCTGCCTCCAGCGAGGCTTCTTTATCAAGTTCAATAGCTGTGATGCGGGCTTCAAATCGTTGAGCAAGCATTAAACTCAAAAGACCAGTGCCACAGCCTATGTCCACTATATGTTCAGAAAAGCCGGGATTAACATAGGCACCGAACAGGCAAGAATCCGTGCAAACCTTCATAGCACTTTGCTCTTGTTTTATGGAAAACTGCTTGAAATGAAATGTCGAATTACCCAAAAAATCTAAAATATCTGAAAAGCAAATTAACAACGGCTTGTTTTAATATGGAATTCTGTTATTTTTGCCTTCCGCTTTTAAAAGCAATGGCCCCGTAGCTCAACTGAATAGAGCATTTGACTACGGATCAAAAGGTTTCAGGTTTGAATCCTGACGGGGTCACATAGTTACGACACAGAACGGTTTGTTTTATCTGTGCAATTTGGCGAAAATGTTTAATCAAGCCAATCAGTTTGCTAAACGTTCAAAATAAGATATTCAACGAACAAAATCAGCTTCTTATCAAATAAGCTATTCGTATAACAATCACGTAGCCTAATTTAGATTTATAAATTAAGCCCATATGATAACTAAATTACAAGCAAAATTCATCGGTTCACTGCTCTCTTTTTTAACGCTATTCTTATTTACGATTTGTAATGCACAAGTTTCAAACTATCAGTTTTTTCAGCTATCCGGCACGTATACACCTATAACCGGTGGCACGTTAATTAACGATGGAATTTTGTCGCAATCGCGACAATTTGATGATGATGAAATTGAAAATATTCCTTTAGGTTTCACCTTTAATTATAATGGGTCTTCATTTACTACGGTTAATTTAAGTTCAAATGGTTTTTTAACCTTCAATCCGATTGTCACCACGTACTCTCCGATTAGTTCATCTGCACCAAATCGGGTAATATCTGCTATGGGGGCCGACCTGGCTTCGGGTGTTAATATAATGGGTAACACCATTCAGGCGAGCAACCTGATTACCAATGTGGCCAGTATAAATGGATTGAGTGTAGGGCAGGCAATTTCTCAAACAGGCAACAACGTTTTTCTACCGGGTACTACTATCACGGCCATTTCAGGATCCGGACCCTTTACATTAACGATGAGTGCTGAGGCTAATGCTAATGCAAGCGATGAGATTATTGAGTTTAATTTCGATAGTCAGGTGCCCGGGGAGAATCCTTCGGAGTTACGTTATCAAACCATAGGTACAGCTCCAAACCGCACGTTTGTAGCCCAGTATACCCGCTTAACCCGTTACGGCTTTTTTTATGATAATCTGAATTTTCAGATTCGTTTAAATGAAAATGGATCGATTGAATTTGTATATGGTGATTTTAGCTGGAATAGTTCATTGCAAAATACGGCTCAGGTTGGTATAAAGGGTAATACCAATAATGATTTTAATAATCGCAGGGGAACAAACTGGAATGCGACCACGCCGGGAACAACAAGAACAAGTTTTGTTGTTGCAGGATCGAATAACATACCACCTCTTTCTGGGACTACATTCCGCTGGGCCTTATGCACTTCAGCAGAGATAGTAGTAACTCCTGCAACAGATACGCTTTGTGCCGGTCAGTCATCGTTATTAACCGCTTCAGGAGCCGTTTCCTATACGTGGGCACCTGAAGCCGGACTCAATACCTCAACCGGAGCAAATGTAATTGCGTCGCCAACCACTAGTACGACTTACACCGTTCTCGGTTCGGATGCCAATGGATGTGTAAATACGGCAACAGTTTCTGTTTTGATATCCGGAGGTCCCAGCATATCTGTTAATGATGCTACCATCTGTTCTGGTAATAATGCAGTGCTTACGGTGACACCATCCAATCTGAACTATAACTGGTCTAATGGCGAAAGCACATCTTCGATCAATGTGAGTCCTTCTTCAACTTCCATATTCACTGTTACCGTAACAGATTTGAATGGTTGCTCTGTCAGCGCTGTTGGAACCGTAACCGTCGATACGACTACTTTGAGTAATACAGAGGTTGCGGTATGTAACAATCAGTTGCCATACAACTGGAACGGTAACGATTACAATGCGGCAGGAAGCTATGAAGTTACTTTGAGCGGAGCCAACGGCTGTGATAGTATCGCTACCTTAATACTTACGGTAAACAACACCGGCAGTTCAACAACCGACGTGGCGGTATGTAACAATCAGTTACCATACAACTGGAACGGTAACGATTACAATGCGGCAGGAAGCTATGAAGTTACTTTGAGCGGAGCCAACGGCTGTGATAGTATCGCTACCTTAATACTTACAGTAAATAATACCGGCAGTTCAACAACCGACGTGGCGGTATGTAACAATCAGTTGCCATACAACTGGAACGGTAACGATTACAATGCGGCAGGAAGCTATGAAGTTACTTTGAGCGGAGCCAACGGCTGTGATAGTATCGCCACCTTAATACTTACAGTAAATAATACCGGCAGTTCAACAACCGACGTGGCGGTATGTAACAATCAGTTACCATACAACTGGAACGGTAACGATTACAATGCGGCAGGAAGCTATGAAGTTACTTTGAGCGGAGCCAACGGCTGTGATAGTA
>Ga0315902_10002731_pt1 | contig 27089 bp, 36 predicted proteins | sample LakEriMetagenome_9_FD_203523 | JGI IMG/M metagenome (GOLD analysis project Ga0315902, IMG submission 203523) | Freshwater fungal communities from buoy surface, Lake Erie, Ohio, United States - Buoy 12 MA117 | ecosystem: Environmental > Aquatic > Freshwater > Lake > Lake biofilm | place: USA...
TTCCACAACGTGGACTCCGACGCTCTGAGCTTCGAGATCTGCGCCAAGTCGGCCTTCCGTTCCGCCCTGCCCAAGTGCAAGCCGGTGCTGTTGGAGCCGATCATGAAGATCGAAGTGATCACGCCCGAAGAGAACATGGGCGATATCGTGGGTGACCTGAACCGTCGCCGCGGTACCATCCAAGGCATGGAGGACCGTTCCGGAGCCAAGGCGATCAAGGGCACTGTGCCTTTGAGCGAGATGTTCGGCTACGTGACCTCCTTGCGTACCATGAGCTCTGGCCGTGCCTCCAGCACGATGGAGTTCAGCCACTACGATCCTGCACCCAATAACGTGACCGAAGCCGTCCTGGCCAAGGTGCGCGGTAAAGTTTCAGCCTAACGCCAACAGCGATGACCCAGAAGATCCGCATCAAATTGCGGTCCTACGATCACAACCTCGTCGACAAGAGCGCCGAGAAGATCGTAAAGACGGTGAAGAGCACGGGCGCCGTGGTGAGCGGACCCATACCCCTGCCCACTCACAAGCGCATTTTCACCGTGCTCCGCTCTCCGCACGTGAACAAGAAGGCCCGCGAGCAATTCCAGCTCTGCAGCTACAAGCGCATGATGGACATCTACAGTTCGTCCTCCAAGACGATCGATGCCCTGATGAAGCTGGAACTCCCCAGCGGCGTGGACGTGGAGATCAAAGTCTGACCGATAACACGACACAGCCATGAGCGGATTGATCGGAAAGAAGATCGGAATGACCAGCCTGTTCGATACGGACGGGAGCCTGGTGGCCTGCACGGTGATCGAGGCGAGCCCCAACGTGGTCACCCATGTGAAGACACTCGAGAAGGACGGATACACTGCAGTGCAGTTGGCCGCCGGCGAGCGTCGCGAGAAGAACACCCCGGCCCCGGCAATGGGCCACTACAAGAAGGCCGGCACCACTCCCAAAGTGAAGGCCCACGAGTTCAAGGAGTTCGAGAACGAGCTGAAGCTCGGTGAGACCATCGGCGTCGACCTCTTCGAGGAAGGCAGCTACGTGACGGTGACCGGTAACAGCAAGGGAAAGGGCTTCCAGGGCGTTGTGAAGCGCCACGGATTCAGCGGTGTGGGCGAGGCCACGCACGGTCAGCATGACCGTAGCCGTGCCCCCGGTTCCCTGGGCGGTTCATCCTACCCCAGCCGTGTGTTCAAGGGCCTTCGCATGGCCGGTCGCACGGGTGGCAACAAGGTGACCACCGAGAACCTGAAAGTGGTGAAAGTGGACGCAGGCAAGAACCTGTTGTTGCTCAAGGGTACCGTTCCCGGTCCCAAGGGCAGCTACGTGATCATCTGGAAGTAAGATGGAACTCGAGATCTACGGCAAGGACGGCAAGTCCACCGGCAAAAAAGCCAAGCTGAACGACGCGGTGTTCGCGATCGAGAAGCCCAACGACCACGCCATCTGGCTGGACGTGAAGCAGCACCTGGCGAACAAGCGCCAAGGCACCGCCAAGACGCTCGAGAAGAGCGAGGTGAGCGGCAGCACCAAGAAGTTGCACCGCCAAAAGGGTACGGGCGGATCCCGCAAGGGTTCCATCAAGAGCCCCTTGTTCAAGGGTGGAGCACGCGTGTTCGGCCCGCAGCCCCGCGACTACGACTTCAAGCTGAACAAGAAGGTGAAGGACCTGGCCCGTCGCAGCGCCCTGACCTACAAGGTGAAGGACGGTGCGGTCAAGGTACTGGACACCACGGGCCTCACGGCTCCCAAGACCAGTGCGTTCGCCGACCTGCTGAAAGCCTTCCAGCTGAACTCGCGTAAGAGCGTGTTAGTGGTACCCGCCAAGGATGAGAACGTGCTGTTGAGCGCGCGCAACATCCAAGGGACCCGCGTGGTGGTGGCCAGCGAGCTGAACACCTACGATATCATGAACGCCAACGGCCTGATCATCCTGAAGGATGCCATCGCACCGCTGGAAACCATCCTTACCAAGTAAGCCATGAGCCAGATCATCATCCGACCGATCGTCACCGAGAAGATGACCGCCCAGGGCGAAACGGAGAACCGTTACGGGTTCGTGGTGGCCAAGACCAGCAACAAGGTGCAGATCAAGCAGGCAGTGGAAAAGGAGTACAACGTCACTGTGACGGGCGTACGCACCATGATCTGCCGCGGCAAGAACCGCACGCGTTACACCAAGAGCCTCATCCTGAAGGGCCGCACGGCGAGCTATAAGAAAGCCATCGTGACGGTGAAGGGCGGCGAGGCCATCGATCTCTACAGCAGCATCTGATCCCGGTAGCATAAGAAGCCATGGGCATTCGTAAACTCAATCCGGTAACCCCCGGCACCCGTCACCGGGTGATCACCGACTTCGACGGCATCACCACGCGTGTTCCGGAGAAGGCGTTGACCAGCGGCACCAACAAGAGCGGTGGCCGTAACAACCAAGGCAAGATGACCATGCGCTACATCGGCGGTGGTCACAAGCAGCGCTACCGCGAGGTGGACATGAAGCGCGAGAAGTACGGCATTCCGGCGGTCGTGAAGACCATCGAGTACGACCCGAACCGTAGCGCGCGCATCGCACTGCTGTTCTATGCGGATGGTGAGAAGCGCTACATCCTGGCCCCCAACGGTCTCCAGGTCGGACAGACCTTGGTGAGCGGCAAGAGCGGAGTGGCCCCGGAAGTGGGCAACACCCTTCCGCTGAGCGAGATCCCGGTGGGTACGGTGGTGCACAACATCGAACTGCAGCCCGGCAAGGGTGGCGCCATTGCACGCAGTGCAGGCACCTTCGCCCAGCTGAGCGCCCGTGAAGGTCGCTATGCCACGCTGAAGATGCCCAGTGGCGAGCTTCGCATGGTGCTGGTTACCTGCATGGCCACCGTGGGCACCGTTGGCAACAGCGAGCACATGCTGCAGAAGAGCGGCAAGGCCGGTCGCAGCCGCTGGCAGGGTCGTCGTCCCCGCACCCGTGCGGTGGCCATGAACCCGGTCGATCACCCAATGGGTGGTGGCGAGGGCCGTGCTTCGGGTGGTCACCCGCGCAGCCGTAAGGGCCTGCTGGCGAAGGGTAAGAAGACCCGTCGTCCGAAGAACCCGACCAACAAGTTCATCCTGGAACGTATCAACGCCAAGAAGGGCGCCTGAACCACGCATAGCTCATGAGCCGTTCACTCAAGAAACCGCCGTTCATCCACTACAAGCTCTCGAAGCGTGTGATGGAGGCACAATCATCGGGCAAGAAGAACGTGATCAAGACCTGGTCCCGCGCTTCCACGATCAGCCCCGAATTCGTCGGTCTGACCATCGCCGTGCACAACGGCAACAAGTTCATCCCGGTCTATGTGACCGAGAACATGGTGGGTCACAAACTGGGCGAATTCTCCCCCACACGTACCTACCGCGGTCACTCCGGTAACAAGAAGAACTGATCACCACCATGGGACAGCGTAAGAAACTAGCAGCTGACGCGCGTAAGGAGGCCATGAAGACCGTGGCCATCGCGCACCTGCGCAACGTGCCGACCTCGCCGCGCCGCATGCGCCAGGTGGCCGACCTGATCCGTGGCAAGGAAGTGGACCAGGCGTTGGGCATCCTTCGCTTCAGCACCCGCCACAGCAGCCGCGATCTGGAGAAGCTCCTGATCAGCGCCATCGCCAACTGGCAGGCCAAGAACGAAGGCCGCAAGGCCGATGAGGCCGGCCTCGTGGTGAAGAGCGTGCAGGTGAACGAGGCCCGTGGCCTTAAGCGCATGCTTCCCGCCCCCCAGGGTCGCGCTTACCGCATGAAGAAGCGGAGCAACCACGTGAGCCTGATCGTTGATTCCACCAACTAAGCGCCGAGAGAGCAATTACCATGGGACAGAAAGCACATCCGATCGGCACGCGCCTCGGCTTCATCAAGGGCTGGGACAGCAACTGGTACGGTGGTAACAATTACACGGACAAGCTGGTCGAGGACGAGCAGATCCGTCAGTACCTGATGGCCCGCCTGAAGAAGGCCAGCGTCAGCAAGATCGTCATCGAGCGCACCTTGAAGCTCGTTACCGTTACGATCAACACGGCCCGTCCGGGTGTGATCATCGGTAAGGGTGGTGCCGAGGTGGACAAGTTGCGTGAGGAGCTGAAGAAGCTCACGGGCAAGGACGTTCAGATCAACATCTTCGAGATCAAGCGTCCGGAACTGGATGCCCGCCTGGTGGCCGACAGCATCGCCCGCCAGCTCGAAGGCCGCATCAGCTTCCGTCGCGCCATGAAGATGGCCGTGGCCAGCAGCATGCGCATGGGTGCCGAAGGCATCAAGCTGACCGTGAGCGGTCGATTGAACGGTGCCGAGATCGCCCGTACCGAGAGCTACCGCGAGGGCCGCGTGCCCCTGCACACCCTGCGTGCCGACATCGACTTCGCCATCACCGAGGCGCATACCAAGATGGGGCGCATCGGTGTGAAGTGCTGGATCATGCGTGGTGAGGTTTACGGCAAGAAGGACCTCAGCCCCAACCAGGGTCAGGCCAAGGTGCAGGGTGGTGGCCGCATGGGCGGTGACCGTCCGGAGCGCCGCGGTGGTGACCGTCGTGGTCCCGGTGGCGACCGTGGCGAGCGCCGTGGTCCTGGAGGAGGAGATCGTCGTGGAGGTAATCGCGGTGGAAACCGTAGCAACAACTAAGAGCCATGCTGCAACCGAAGCGTAGCAAGCGCCGCAATATGCACAAGGGCCGCATGAAAGGGCAGGCCCAGCGCGGACATCGTGTGACCCTCGGGTCCTTTGGCCTGAAGGCCATGGAGAGCGTTTGGCTCACCAGCCGCCAGATCGAGGCATCCCGTGTGGCCCTCACCCGTTACATGAAGCGGGAAGGTCAGGTCTGGATCAAGGTGTTCCCCGATAAGCCCGTGACCAGCAAGCCCGCCGAAGTACGTATGGGTAAGGGTAAGGGTTCATTGGACCACTGGGTGGCGGTTTGCCACGCCGGCCGGATCATCTTCGAGATCGATGGTGTTCCCATGGCAACGGCCAAGGAGGCCCTGCGGTTGGCGGCGCAAAAGCTGCCCATCCCCACCAAGTTCGTGGTGCGGGAGGATTACGATGGTCAATAAGCCAGGCGAGCCATGAAGAAGAAAGGAACCGAATTGAAGGACCTCACGGTGCAGGAACTGCAGGACAAGCTGCAGGAGGAGCGTAACTCGCTCACGAAGCTGCGCTTCAACCATACCGTGAGCCCCGTTGAAAGCCCCGTGATGCTGCGTGTAAAGCGCAAGGACGTGGCACGCATCCTCACTGAGCTCCGCAAGCGCGAGCTCGCCAATACGAAGACGAAATGAGCACCAACACGACCACAGTGGAGCGCAACCTGCGCAAGGAGCGGATCGGCGTTGTCACCAGCGACAAGATGGACAAGAGCGTGGTGGTGATGGTCGAGCGCCGGGTGATGCACCCGAAGTACGGCAAGTTCGTGAAGCGTTCGAGCAAGTTCATGGCCCACGACGAGAAAGGCGAGGCCCACATTGGTGACACGGTCCGCATCAGCGAGACCCGCCCGATGAGCAAGCAGAAGCGCTGGCGTGTGGTGGAGATCATGGAACGTGCCAAGTAATACCGACTGAGCGATGATCCAACAGGAATCCCGGCTGAACGTGGCCGACAACAGTGGCGCCAAGGAGGTGCTCTGCATCCGAGTGCTCGGAGGCACAGCGCGCCGTTATGCCCGCATCGGTGACACCATCGTGGTGACCGTGAAGGACGCCATGCCCAATGGCAGTGCCAAAAAAGGCACTGTACACAAAGCGGTGGTGGTGCGCACCAAGAAGGAGTTGCGCCGCAAGGACGGTAGCTACATCCGCTTCGATGATAACGCCGTGGTCATCCTGGATGCAGCCGGCGAAATGAAGGGCACCCGCATCTTCGGCCCAGTTGCCAAGGAGTTGCGTGACAAGAAGTTCATGAAGATCATCTCCCTCGCCCCCGAGGTGCTCTAAGACCAAGGAGCCATGCAGAAGAAGACACACATCAAGAAGGGCGACATGGTGAAGGTGCTCGCGGGTGAGAACCGCGGCGACTCCGGCCGTGTGCTCGAGGTGGACCGTGACCGCAGTGTCGCGTTCGTCGAGGGCCTCAACCTCAACAAAAAGCACAGCAAGCCCACCACGGCCAACCCCCAGGGCGGCATCGTGGAGAAGGAGGGCCCCATCCATATCAGCAACCTCATGCTGGTCGATGCGAAGACCGGCACCCCCGGCCGCGTTGGTCGCAAGGCCGACAAGGAAGGCAAGCTGGAGCGTTACGTGAAGACCAAGAAAACCGCGGCCAAGTGATGAGCTACGTACCCAGGCTTCGTGCCAAATACCACAGCGACGTGGTGCCCGCGCTCCAGAAGGAGTTCGGCTACAGCAGTCCCATGGAGGTTCCCCGTTTGTTGAAGATCAGCCTGAACCAGGGTCTGGGAAGCGCCGTGGGCGATAAGAAGATCGTGGAGAATGCGGTGGCGGAGATGTCCATCATCGCTGGCCAGAAGGCCGTCCCCACCGTCTCCAAGAAGGACATCAGCAACTTCAAGCTGCGTAAGGGCATGCCTATCGGGGCGCGCGTTACGCTTCGCAGCGACCGGATGTTCGAATTCCTCGACCGCCTGATCGCAGTATCGCTTCCCCGGACCCGCGACTTCCGCGGGGTCAAGGCCAGCGGTTTCGATGGTCGCGGCAACTTCACCTTCGGCGTGAAGGAGCAGATCATCTTCCCGGAGATCGACATCGACAAGGTGAGCAAGATCCAGGGCATGGACATCACGTTCGTGACGACCGCCAAGACCGATGCGGAGGCCAAAGCGCTGCTGCGCGAGATGGGCTTCCCCTTCGCTGACAAGGACAAGAAATAACGCACAGACCAGACAACCATGGCCAAGGAATCCATGAAAGCCCGCGAGCGCAAGCGCGCGAAGATGGTGGAGAAGTACGCCGCCAAGCGTGCCACGCTCAAAGCCGCCGGCGATTGGGAAGCGCTGCAAAAGCTGCCCGCCAACGGCAGTGCAGTGCGCAAGCACAACCGCTGCCAGCTCACCGGCCGCCCCCGCGGGTACATGCGCCTGTTCGGCATTTCACGCAACACGTTCCGCCTCATGGCGCTCGAGGGCAAGATCCCGGGCGTGACCAAGAGCAGCTGGTAAGCAACGACGATACGACCATGACGACCGATCCCATCGCCGATTACCTGACCCGCTTGCGCAACGCCATCCAGGCGCGCAAGAAGATCGTGGAGGTGCCCGCGAGCAACCTGAAGAAGGACATCACGCGCATCCTGTACGACAAGGGCTACATCCTCTCTTGGAAGACCGAGGAGGACGGCAAGCAGGGCCTGATCAAGATCGCCCTGAAATACGACCCGCGTTCGCGCCGTAGCGCCATCACGGAACTGACCCGTGTGAGCAGCCCGGGCCTGCGCAAATACGCCCACGTGGAGGACCTCCCCCGCGTGCTCAACGGCCTCGGCGTGGCCATCATCAGCACCAGCAAGGGTGTGGTCACCGATAAGGAGGCCCGTACCCTGAACGTGGGCGGTGAGGTACTGTGCTACGTGAGCTAAGCCAGCAGAACCATGTCACGCATTGGAAAAGCGCCGATCAATGTGCCCAGCGGGGTGCAGGTCAGCATCAGTGATAAGAACCTGGTGACCGTGAAAGGTCCGAAGGGCAGCTTGGAACAGGCCGTGGACCCCGATCTCAGCCTGAAGCAGGACGGGGCGGTGATCACCTTGGGGCGACCCAGCGATGCCAAGCCGCACCGCGCCAAGCACGGTCTGTACCGTTCCCTCATCGCCAACATGGTGAAGGGGGTGAGCGAAGGCTTCGTGATCGAACAGGAATTGGTGGGTGTGGGTTACCGCGCCACCGCCAAGGGCCAGCAACTTCAGTTGGCGCTCGGATTCTCGCACACCGTTACGCTGGAGCTTCCCGCCCAGATCAAGGTGAGCGCGACCCAGGAAAAGGGAAAGAACCCCATCATCCGCCTGGAAAGTGCGGACAAGCAACTCATCGGTCAAGTGGCCGCCAAACTGCGCTCCCTGCGCAAGCCCGAGCCTTACAAGGGCAAGGGTGTCCGTTTCGTGGGTGAAGCGGTGCGTCGTAAGGCAGGTAAATCAGCCGGTAAATAAGCAACACCATGGCATTCGATAGGATCGCACGCCGACTGAAGATCAAGCAACGGGTACGCAAGAACGTGCACGGCACGCCTGAGCGCCCCCGCCTTTCGGTCTACCGCAGCAACACGGGCATGTACGCCCAGATCATTGACGACCAGACCGGCCGTACGCTTGTGAGCGCCTCTTCGCTGAAGGATAAGAAGGCGAGCGGCATGCCGAAGATCGAGCAGGCCAAGGTCGTTGGCGCCGCCATTGCAGAGAAGGCAAAGGCCGCTGGCATCGAACTGGTGGTCTTTGACCGCAACGGTTACCTGTATCATGGCCGGGTGAAAGCCCTGGCCGAAGCCGCCCGTGAAGCCGGTCTCAATTTCTGATCATCACTCCCATGTCTGATACGAATAACAAGAAGGTCAAGAGCAGCGATCTGGAGCTGAAGGACAAGCTCGTTGCCTTGAACCGTGTGACCAAGGTGACCAAGGGCGGTCGCACCTTCACCTTCGCCGCCATCGTGGTGGTGGGGAACGAGAACGGTGTGGTCGGCCACGGACTTGGCAAGGCCAAGGAAGTGCAGGAGGCGATCGCCAAGGGCATCGATGACGCCAAGAAGAACCTGGTGAAGGTACCCGTGCTGAAGGGGACCATCCCACACGCACAGGAGGGCAAGTTCGCCGGCGCCCAGGTGTTCCTGAAGCCTGCCGCCCATGGTACCGGTGTTATTGCCGGTGGTGCCATGCGCGCCGTGCTCGAGAGCGTTGGTGTGACCGACGTGCTCGCCAAGAGCAAGGGTAGTAGCAACCCGCACAACGTGGTAAAGGCCACCATCGAGGCCCTGACCAGCATGCGCGACGCCAACCAAGTGGCCCGCCAGCGTGGTGTGAAACTCGAACAAGTGTTCAACGGATAAAACGCGCCTCCACCGAGGCTTCGGTGAAAGACCCATGAGCAAGATCATCATCACCCAGACGCGCAGCCAGATCAAATGCCCGAAGCGTCAGAAGGACACCCTGAAGGCCCTGGGCCTCGGTCGCATCGGCAAGCGTGCCGTTGTGGAGGAGAACGCACAGATCGCGGGCATGGTGGAGAAAGTACACCACCTGGTGAGCGTGGAGAAGGCCTGAAACCGATAGCAGCGAAAGAACCATGGACCTGAGCAGACTCAAACCGGCCGAAGGGGCCACCAAGAAGGAGAAGCGCATCGGTCGCGGCCAAGGCAGCGGTCGCGGAGGCACTTCCACAAAGGGCCACAAGGGCCAGAAGGCCATCTCCGGCTACAACCGCAAGCGCGGTTTCGAGGGTGGTCAGATGCCCCTGGTGCGTCGTGTGCCGAAATTCGGATTCACCAACCCCACACGTGTGGAGTACAAAGGGATCAATCTGGACACCCTCCAGACCCTGGCCGAATCCAAGAAGTTGAGCGCGATCGACCCCACAGTGCTGTATGATAACGGCCTGATCGCCAAGAACGACAAATTGAAAGTGTTGGGCCGCGGTGAGCTGAAGAGCGCACTGACCGTGACCGCCCACGCCTTCAGCGCCACCGCCAAGGCCGCCATTGAGGCCAAGGGCGGAAAGGCAGAGACCATCGCCACCATCGCCCCCAAGGCCTAAGGAATGAAGAACCTGATCGACACGATCAAGAACATCTGGCGCATCGAGGAACTGCGTAACCGCATCCTCATCACGCTGGGATTGTTGCTTGTATACCGCATCGGGAGCTTCATCGTGCTTCCGGGTGTGGACAGCGCGCGGATGGCCGATGCTTCGAGCGGAGGAGGAGGCATCGTGGAGATCCTCTCGATCTTCACCGGTGGTGCGTTCACCCGTGCCTCGATATTCGCCTTGGGCATCATGCCATACATCTCGGCGTCCATCATCATGCAGTTGATGGGCATTGCCGTGCCCAGTGTGCAGAAGATGCAGCGCGAGGAGAGCGGACGACGCAAGATCAATCAGTGGACACGTTACCTCACCATCGTGATCTGCATGTTCCAGGCCCCTGGCTACATCTTCAGCACGATCGACCCCGGAGCGGCCCCATTGGACAGCCAGTTCTGGCTCATCACGAGCATGATCATCCTCACAGCGTCCACGCTGTTCGTGATGTGGTTGGGTGAGCGCATTACGGAGCGAGGCCTTGGTAATGGCATCTCGTTGATCATCATGATCGGTATCCTGGCCCAGTTCCCGCAGAGCTTTGCTCAGGAGGTGGTGGGCCGCATGGGTCCAGGCGGCGGCGGTCTTGTACTGCTGCTCGTCGAAGTGGTGCTCTGGGTGCTCATCATCGCTGGCTGCATCCTGTTGGTCCAGGGCACACGCCGCATTCCCGTGCAGTTCGCCAAGCGCGTGCAGGGCAACAAGCAGTATGGTGGTGTCCGGAACTACATTCCCTTGAAGGTGAACGCCGCTGGTGTGATGCCCATCATCTTCGCCCAGGCCATCGTGCTCATCCCGATGTACGTGGCGCAAGCCTTCGACAACCCGCCCCAATGGCTGATCGGCGTGGCCAACAGCCAGGGTTTCTTCTACAACTTCACGTTGTTCATGATGGTTGTGTTGTTCACCTACTTCTACACGGCGATCACCGTGAACCCGAACCAATTGGCCGATGACATGAAGCGGAACGGCGGGTTCATCCCCGGTGTGAAGCCCGGCAAGGCCACGGCTGGACACATTGATGAACTGCTTTCGCGCATCACCTTGCCCGGTGCCATTTTCCTCGGTATCGTGGCCATCCTGCCGGCCTTTGCAGGCATGATGGGCATCAAGCAGGGTTTCGCACAATTCTTTGGTGGAACGTCGTTGTTGATCATGGTGGGCGTACTGTTGGATACCCTCCAGCAGATCGAGAGCCACCTGTTGATGAGGCATTATGATGGTCTGATGAAATCAGGCCGGATCAAGGGAAGGAGCGGAGGAGCGGCGTACGGAATGGCTGGATAGGGACATGGCCCGGACCGTGGACCTGCTCAGCGATGACGACATCGCATTGTTGAAGGAAAGTTCTTTGCTTGTTGGAAGGACCTTGGCCGAAGTGGCCAGGCGCATTGCTCCCGGAGTGACCACGGGCGAGCTCGACCGCATGGCGGAAAAGTTCATTCGTGACAATGGGGCGGTGCCTGGTTTCAAAGGCCTTTACGGATGCCCAAGCACCCTGCTGATCAGTGTGAACGATCAGGTGGTGCATGGCCTGCCCGGCGACCGGATTCTGCGCGACGGTGACGTTGCGAGCGTGGATTGCGGAGTGTTGATGAACGGGTTCTATGGTGACAGCGCTTACACCTTCATGGTGGGTGAAGTGGCCGAACCCGTGAAACAGTTGCTCCGCGTCACCCAGGAATGCCTGCAGCTCGGTATCGAACAGGCGGTTGAGAACAACCGCACGGGCGATATCGGTTACGCGATCCAGCACCATGCTGAGAAGAACGGTTATGGTGTGGTGCGTGAGCTCGTGGGCCATGGCGTGGGGCGCAAGCTGCACGAACCGCCTGAAGTGCCCAATTATGGGCGCCGTGGGCAGGGTGCCAAACTGCACAGCGGGATGGTGCTCGCCATTGAACCCATGATCAATATGGGAACGAAGGAGGTGAAGCAGCTGGGTGATGGTTGGACGATCGTGACGCGTGATGGCAAGCCCAGCGCCCACTTCGAGCACAACATCGCCGTGCGCGCCGGCAGATCGGAGGTCCTCTCAACGTTCAGCTACATCGAGGATGTGCTGAAGGCAAAAGGAGAATTGGTGGATTGAACCGGACCGTGGGAACGGCCCGGCCAGGATAGAAGAGAAAAGAGAACAGGAAGGAATGAGCAAGACGGGAACAATAGAGCAGGACGGCGTCATCAAAGAGGCGCTGAGCAATGCCATGTTCCGTGTGGAGCTGGAGAACGGTCACGTGATCATCGCCCACATCTCGGGCAAGATGCGGATGCACTACATCCGTATTCTGCCCGGTGACAAGGTGAAGGTGGAGATGAGCCCTTACGACCTGAGCAAAGGACGCATCACCTTTCGATACAAGAGCTAAGAACCCAGGAAACCATGAAGGTCAGGGCCTCCCTCAAACCACGCTCCGCGGACTGCAAGATCGTCCGTCGCAAAGGGCGTTTGTACATCATCAACAAGAAGAACCCCAAGTTCAAACAGCGTCAAGGCTGATAATCGAACGAGCATGGCACGTATCGCAGGCATAGACCTACCCAAGAGCAAGCGGGGCTGCATCGGCCTCACCTACATCTATGGCATCGGACGCAGCACGGCCCTGGAGATCCTCCAGAAGGCCGAAGTGGATCCCGACACCGTGGTGGAAGAGTGGACCGATGATGAGCAGGCGCGCATCCGCCAATACATCAACGAGCACGTCAAGGTGGAGGGTGCCCTGCGCAGTGAAGTGCAGTTGAGCATCAAGCGCCTGATGGACATCGGCAGCTACCGTGGTCTCCGCCACCGTGCCGGTCTGCCATTGCGTGGCCAACGCACGCGCACCAATGCTCGTACCCGCAAAGGCAAGCGTAAGACCGTTGCGAACAAGAAGAAAGCGACCAAGTAAGCCCTGAGCAACATGGCAAAGCAAGATCAGAAAGCGGCCGGCAAGAAGAAGAAGAAGAACGTGGTGGTGGAAGCCTACGGGCAGGCCCACATCCAGGCCACGTTCAACAACCTCATCATCTCCCTGACCAACAACAAGGGCGAGGTGATCAGTTGGTCGTCCTCCGGCAAGCAAGGCTTCCGCGGCAGCAAGAAGAACACGCCCTACGCAGGGCAAGTGAGCGCTGAAGAGGCTGCTCGCGAGGCACACGACCTGGGCCTGCGCAAGGTGAAGGTGTTCGTGAAAGGCCCCGGTGGAGGGCGCGAGAGCGCCATCCGCGCCCTGCACAACTGTGGGGTGGAGGTCACTGAGATCGTAGACATCACACCGATGCCTCACAACGGCTGCCGTCCTCCCAAAAAGCGCCGCGTTTAATTCAAATCAACCTGTAGGGGCGTGATGGACGCATGCCCCGTAGTTGGTGCGGGTGATCAAGGCCGCACCCAAAAAGAAGACCATGGCACGTTACACAGGACCCAAGACCCGCATCGCCCGCAAATTCAAGGAGGCGATCCTCGGACCGGACAAATGGATGGAGCGCAAGCCCCATTCTCCCGGTCAGCACGGCCCCACGAAGCGCCGCAAGAAAGAGAGCGAATACGCTGTCCAGTTGCAGGAGAAGCAGAAGGCCAAATACACGTATGGCATCCTCGAGCGCCAGTTCGAGAAGATGTTCCACACGGCCGCCAGCAAGAAGGGCATCACCGGTGAGGTGCTGCTGCAGCTCTGCGAGGCCCGCTTGGACAACACGGTGTTCCGTCTCGGTGTGGCCCCCACACGTCGTGCTGCCCGCCAGTTGGTAAGTCACGGTCACATCACCGTGGATGGACAGGTGGTGAACGTGGCCAGCTACACCCTGCGTCCGGGCCAGATGGTTGCCGTTCGTGAGAAGAGCCGTTCGGTGGAGGCCATCACCAATAGCCTTGCGGTGAACAGCAAGCGTTTCGATTGGCTCGACTGGAACCAGACAAGCATGTCCGGCAAGTTCATCAACGTCCCCGAGCGTGCCCAGATCCCGGAGAACATCCGCGAGCAGCTCATCGTGGAATTATACTCCAAGTAAGAACCCGATCCAAGCAGACCACCCATGCCCATCCTTGAATTCCAGCGGCCCGACAAGGTCACGATGATCGAATCCGATGACAAGCGCGGCTCTTTTGAGTTCCGTCCGCTTGAGCCCGGCTACGGCATCACCATCGGCAATGCCCTGCGCCGCATCCTGCTCTCCAGCCTGGAGGGCCATGCCATCACCCAGGTGCGTATCGATGGTGTCGACCACGAGTTCAGCACCATCAAGGGTGTGATCGAGGACATGACCGAGATCGTGCTCAACCTCAAGCAGGTGCGCTTCCGCCGCCAGTTGGAGGACGTGAGCACGGAGAAGGTCTCCTTCACCATCACCGGTAAGGACAGCTTCACCGCGGGTGATATCGGTCGCCACACCACTGGCTTCCAGGTCCTGAACCCCGAGCTCGTCATCGCCCACATGGAGCCCAGCGTGAAACTGCACGTCGAGCTGATCATCAGCAAAGGGCGTGGTTACGTTCCGGCTGATGAGAACAAGGTGGATGGCGCACCCATCGGCACCATCTTCATCGATGCCATCTTCACGCCGATCAAGAACGTGAAGTACACCGTGGAGAACACCCGTGTGGAGGAGAAGACCGACTACGAGAAGCTCACCATCGAAGTGACCACGGACGGCAGCATCACGCCGAAGAACTCGCTTCAGGAGGCCGCAAAGATCCTCATCCACCACTTCATGCTGTTCAGCGATGAGCGTATCAGCCTCGAGGTGGAGGAGCGCGGAACCGCGACCAGCAGCGAAAGCGAGGAGTTCGACGAGACCAGCCTGCACATGCGTCAACTGCTGAAGACCAAGTTGGTGGACATGGACCTCAGCGTTCGTGCGCTCAACTGCTTGAAGGCTGCTGACATCGAGACCCTCGGTGATCTGGTGAGCTACAACAAGAACGACCTGTTGAAGTTCCGCAACTTCGGCAAGAAGAGCCTGACCGAGCTGGAGGACCTGGTGGAGAACAAGGGCCTGAGCTTCGGCATGAACGTGAGCAAGTACAAACTGGACAAGGAGTAAGCCAGTTGGCCGTTGGTGCTCGGCGTAGCGGAAGTCCGCGAAGCCGCTCCCTGACAACCGACAACTGACAACCGAATAGTCATGAGACACGGAAACAAGAACAACGCCCTTGGCCGCAAGAAGGCCCACCGCGGCGCCCTGATGAGCAACCTGGCCATCTCGTTGATCGAGCACAAGCGGATCGAAACGACGCTGGCCAAGGCCCGTGCCCTGCGCCGGTACGTTGAGCCCTTGATCACCAAGAGCAAGGAGGATACCACCCACAGCCGTCGTGTGGTGTTCAGCGAACTGCAGAACAAGGAGGCCACGGCCGCTTTGTTCCGTGATGTGGCGCCGAAGGTGGCCAGCCGTCCCGGTGGTTATGTGCGCATCATCAAACTGGGCAACCGCTTGGGCGATGCCGCGGAAATGGCCATGATCGAGCTGGTGGACTTCAACACCACCTACAGCAAGGAGAAGGCCGGCACCGCCGCCAAGAAGACCCGTCGCACCCGCAAGTCCGGCGGTGCGAAGAAGACCGATGAAGCTGCGAGCGCGAGCGCTGAGCCAGCTGCAGAGTAAGCTTCTGTCCGACCATTTGCAAAGGGCGCCTGTAAAGGCGCCCTTTGTCGTTCATTCTGCAGCTTTATGAACAGGTGTGGAAGATCCGTTCGGTTGCGGACGGCCACGCAGGGTATCTTCGCGGCCGGAACCGACGCACAGCCCCGATATGCTTGTAAGCCAGCGCCCTGAAGCCGTCCTGTTGTTGAACGATGGAACGCTGTTCAGGGGGCGTGCAATTGGCAACCCAGGCATCGCTACCGGCGAGATCTGCTTCAACACCGGCATGACCGGTTACCAGGAGATCTTCACGGACCCCAGCTACACCGGGCAGATCATGACGATGGCCTCTCCTCACATCGGGAATTACGGCGTGAAGGAGGGAGAGGAGGAAAGCGGGAGGGTCTCCATTGCGGGTCTGGTGGTGAAGAAGTTCAGTCATGTCTGGAGCCGCCCGGGTGGGTCCTCCTCACTGGATGACATGCTCCGGAAGGCCGGTGTGGTAGGCATCAGCGATGTGGATACCCGCAGGCTTGTGCGCCATATCAGGGACCACGGTGCTCAGAACGCCATCATCAGCAGTACCGAGATGGACCTTGAGGTGCTGAGAGCACGGTTGGCCGCTGTGCCCAGCATGGAAGGACTTGAGATCTCCAGCACGGTGACCACGGCTGATGCCTATGAGGTCGGTGAGAAGCAGGCCTCGTTCCGTGTGGCCCTTCTGGACTTCGGGGTAAAGCGGAACATTGAACGCTGCCTGATGGAGCGCGATTGCTTGGTGCGTGTGTTCCCGATGGGTGCCAGCGTGGCCGAGATGCTGGCCTGGGCACCGGATGGCATCATGCTGAGCAACGGCCCTGGCGACCCTGGAGCCATGCCGACCTCCGTGGAGCAAGTGAAGGCCTTGGTGGCGACAGGGCTCCCGGTATTTGGTATCTGCCTTGGCCACCAGCTCCTCGCAGAGGGCATGGGCATGCGTACCGAAAAGATGCACCATGGCCATCGTGGCATCAACCACCCCATCAAGGACCTGACCACCGGGCGCGACGAGATCACTTCACAGAACCACGGATTCGTGGTCAAGCGTAGTGATGCGGAGGCCCATGCCGATGTGGAGATCACGCATGTACACCTCAATGATGGGAGCGTGGCAGGGATCCGGTTGAAAGGACGTCCGGTCTTCAGTGTGCAGTATCACCCCGAGGCCGGACCTGGTCCGTTTGATAGTCGCTACCTGTTCGATCGCTTTGTCGATCACATGCAGGCCAGCATCGAACAGCGTTTGAAAAGTACACGGAACGCCTAACAACGAACGATGAGCTTGATCGCCAAGATCCAGGCCCGCGAGGTGCTCGACTCGCGCGGCAACCCCACCATTGAAGTGGATGTGTGGACTGATTCCGGACACATGGGCCGCGCAGCAGTGCCGAGCGGGGCCAGTACCGGCGCCCACGAGGCCGTTGAGCTGCGTGATGGGGAGAAGAAGCGATACCTGGGCAAGGGTGTTCGCAAGGCGGTGGAGAACGTGAACAACACCTTGAACAATGAACTGCACGGTGCTCTCGTGACCGAGCAGTCCATGATCGACAAGGCCATGATCGCGCTGGATGGTACCCCGAACAAGGGCAATCTTGGTGCGAATGCGATACTGGGCGTAAGCCTGGCCGTGGCCAAGGCTGCAGCGAGCGAGGCCGGTCTGCCCTTGTACCGCTACGTGGGTGGCGTGAATGCATCCACATTGCCCGTGCCATTGATGAACATCCTCAACGGTGGCGCGCATGCCGATAACAAGGTGGATGTTCAGGAGTTCATGATCATGCCTGTCGGTGCACGGCATTTCGCAGAAGGTTTGCGCATGGGTGCAGAGGTGTTCCATGCGCTGAAGGCCGTGTTGAAGAAGAAGGGCCTGAGCACCAATGTTGGTGACGAAGGTGGTTTTGCTCCCGACCTGGCCAGCAACGAGGATGCATTGAAGTTGGTGATGCAGGCCATTGAGGCCGCTGGCTACAAGCCCGGACAGGACATCGTGCTTGCGCTGGACTGCGCGAGCACGGAGTTCTACGATGTCAAAAAGAAGCGCTACAAATTGGAGAGCACCGGTGACGTGCTCACCAGCGATGAAATGGTGGCCATGTGGGCCGATTGGGCGAAGCGGTATCCGATCGTGAGCATAGAGGACGGAATGGCAGAGGATGATTGGGCCGGCTGGAAGAAGCTCACGGTGACCTTGGGCGCCAAGGTGCAGTTGGTCGGGGACGACCTGTTCGTCACCAATACCGAACGTCTCGCACAGGGCATTGACAAGGGTATCGCGAACAGCATCCTGGTGAAAGTGAACCAGATCGGAACACTGACCGAAACGATCGAGGCCGTTGAAATGGCGCATCGTGCCGGATATACCAGCATCATGAGCCATCGTAGCGGGGAAACGGAGGATAGCACCATCGCAGACCTTGCCGTGGCCCTGAACTGTGGCATGATCAAGACCGGAAGTGCGAGCCGGAGCGATAGGATCGCGAAGTACAACCAGTTGCTCCGTATCGAGGAACAGCTTGGACACGCCGCACGGTATCCGGGTAGGAGCCTGCGGTATGTTTGACCTCCGCCTTTCGGGTCGAAGGAAAAATGAAAAGGGGCCGAGAAGGCCCCTTTTCATTTGGATGGACACCCGTTATCAGCGCACCACCAATTTGCCGATGTTGGTGTGGGTACCAGCGCCATCCACATGGCGGAGGACGTAGTGGCCCGAGGAGATGCCGTCCAGGTCGAAATGCAGCGAGCTGCCCTGCACGGGTTGCCAGCTCACCACTCGACCTCGGCCATCAACCAGTTGCACTGTGCCGTTGCGGACCGGGCCATCGAACTGAAGCAAAGTGGACCCGTGGGCAGGGTTGGGCGAAATGGTCCAACTGCCGGCTGCGATATCGCGCTCCCGGGTGCCTACGGCGCTCTTCCTCCAAGCGAGCACATATTCCCCGGCCTTGGCACCGGTGATGTCGATGCGGCCGATCTTGTCCGAGGGGTTGCCAAGAACGCTCAAGGTCTGCTGCGGAAAGCGGCTCCAGGCCCACATGGGGTCGGGGCGGTAAAGGAGCACAAGGCTGTCCTCGTTGAAGACCACCCCTTCTGCATTTTCCATGAGCCCGGCATCGAGCGCGGCAGTGATATTGGGTCGCCCATCATAGCTGAACCGCGCGTTGATCTGTGCCGTCTGGGGGATGGCACCACTGATCCGCCAATACCGGTCCGGTGATACCACATAGGCGAACGGAGCGTCCGTGTCATCATCAGCCGCCACCCATGCCTCCTCCAAATGGACAATGCATGGCTGCGGGGTCTGCACCACCGTTAGACGCAGGTCCGTTTGATAATAGATCGTCGTTCCAGGGCTGATAAGTGTATCGCGGTCATAGGTCACCGCTTGGCTGATGCGTTCATCGGTGTTCAATACGACCCACTTTGTGATGAAAGGCGGGGCTACGTTGACAACACACTGCATTCCTCCCACCAGTACTGGCGAAGGGCTGGTCCATTCATTCCCCAATGCATCCAGGCAGGTGATGGTCATCGGCACGTTGTTGTACGGTGCTGATGGACCGCGTTGTTTTTGCCGGATGTTCACCTGTGCGGGATAGCCACCCTCTGGCGTAGGGGAACCGGAAACGCTGAACGAATCGACCTCGAACGCGGCCCAGCCGGGCTGGAAGATCCAGTCATTGAAGAAGTCGTCCATCGGCATCAGGGTGGTCGCGGTCAGGTGGTCGCGCAACATCGTGCTGTTGACCGCCCGGAACGCGTTGTATTGCAGAAAGCTGGTCATGCCAGCAACGAACAGGCTGTCACCCAGATAGCTGCGCAGGGTGTGCAATACGTCGGCCCCTTTGTTGTAGCTATGCTCGCCATAGGTCCATTGCTGCGGTACGTTGGCCAGCGACCACCAGCCCTGATCCAGCAAATGGGCCTGTTGCACCATTTGACGGTGATTGGTGCGCACCTCGTTCAGGTACCGCTCATGCCCATAGACCTCTTCCAGAAAGAGGTAGCTCAGGTATTCGGCGAAGCCTTCATTGATGTACATTTCCTCGGCGCGCTCACAGGTGATCAGGTCGCCGAACCATTGGTGGGCCAGCTCATGCGCCATGATGTTCTCGTAGGCCAGGGTGCCATTGGCTATGCTCCGTGGGTAATGGATGCTGGTACTGTGTTCCATGGCCCCCTGTGTGGTCAGCACATAGCCCACCTTGTTCCATCGGTAGGGTCCGAACCATCGCTCGAAGCGTTCAAAAGCGTTCGGCAGGTGAAGGAAGGAGTTCTTCATGGCCGTGGTATCCCCGGCAGCACCGACCAGCAAATAGGGAATGTTGGTGCCGCTGATGCTTGGGAACACGCCATTCACTTCGCGGTAATCTGCCGCGGCAACGGAGGCCAGGTAGGAAGGTATCGGCTCAGAAATGGACCAGTGGGTCACAATGGTATCTCCACCGAGCTGGGTGATGGCCGTCCGGGTACCATTGCACCAACTTCCACGCCCGCCGTTGGTCTTGATCTCGAAGTCATAGGAGGACCGTTCCGTAAAATTGTCCACGCAGGGGAACCATGCCCTGCCAAAGGAATGGGGTGTGTTCTGGAACGCGACCCCAAGGTTGTAGGTCAATGCAGGCGAAGTGTAGAACCCGCCGAAACCGCTCGGGTCCGTGACCGGGTCGCCGTTGTAATGGACATTGATGGTCAGGGTGTCTTCCGGAGAGAATGGCTGTGGCAACACGACATTGACCAGATCACCCATATGGGTGTACGTCAGCGGTCCAAAGTGAGTGGTTACCGAATCGATCGCAAGCGCTGTCAGGTGAAAGGATAACTGCGTGAGGCCGACCTGCCGTGGGGTCGCCTTTATGGTGCAGAAGCCTGCGATGTTGTTGCCAAGCGTGAGGTCAAGTACAATGCGCTGATGAAGGATGTCCCAAGGCCACTGGGCCAAAGGTCCGTCCTTGGTGAGGCCGGCATGCATCGGGTGCTTCGTGGACTGACAATCCACTTGGGCAGAGCCCGGAATGTACTGGAGCAGAAGGAACACCAACAGGGTGCCGATGAGGAACGGTCGGAGCATGCATGCAAAGGTCAGCACAATGGATACTATGAACCTTGAGTAAGGTTACCGTGTTCTTCCTGGTATGGATCCCTAACTTTGAATTGGGGTCTTGGGATCCCAACGCCATCCATGAAGCCCAGTAACGAACTCCACGACCTGATCAAGTCACTGACGAAGTCGGAGAAGCGCTTCTTCAAGCTGCATTCGGCATTGCAGTCGGGAGACAAGAACTACCTCCGACTGTTCGATTCGATCGACAAGCAGAAGGCCTACGACGAGGAGGCGATCAAGAAGCAGTTCGCCAAGGAGACCTTCATCCGCCATCTTCCTTCAGAGAAGAACCACCTCTACAAGCTGATCCTGAAGGCGTTGCGTGCCTATCATGCGGAGAGTTCAGTGAGCGGGATACTGAAACAGGAGATCAAGAACATCGAGATCCTTTACCAGAAGGCGTTGTACGTCGAATGCAACAAGCTACTTCACAGGGCCAAGCGTATTGCACGCGAGAACGAGCGGTTCTACTACTGGTTCGAGCTCTTGAACTGGGAGAAAATGTTGTTGGAGGAGGCGTATGAGTCCGGGGAGTTCACCAAGGACCTTGATGCGCTGATCGAAGAGGAACGCGAAGTGATCGAGAAGCTGCGCAATCTGGCGGCCTATCATATCCTGTACTCGAAGATCAACTACGTGTTCCGGAGCGGAGGCTATGTGCGCACGGATGAGGAGCACGCCATGGTGGAGGAGATCAGCGAGCATCCATTGATCAAAGGCAAGAACACCGCACTTTCGCGCAGGGCTGCCACCATCTGCTATTACACACAAGGGTTCTGTGGTTGGGCGAAACGGGATTGGAAGACAAGTTTGGAGAAATTCCTCCGAGTGAAGCAGATCCTTGACGAGAACGAACCCATCAAGTCCGATCTTCCAAAGCGCTACATCCGAACGCTGCACTATATCATCAACGCACAGATCGAACTGTTCGACCTGAAGAGCGCAGCCGAGAACATCCGGCTAATGCGCTCTCTGCCGGGAAAGGATGGTTTCATTGGGGTCAACATCGAGTCACAGGTCTTCGTGGCCAGTTTCCTGAGCGAACTGCGACTGCTGGACCGGGCCGGTGAACATGCCAAGGCCTTGGAACTGGTCCCTGCGGTGCTGGAGGGCATGGAGGAGATGGGAGAAAGGCTGCACAAGGAGAACGAGATCGAGTTCCACTATGCACTGGCCTTGGTCCATTTCGGGGCGGGCCAGGTGAACAAGGCCCTGTTCTGGCTCAACAAGGTGCTCAACGAGAACGAGCCTACACTACGACAGGACATCTTCACCTATGCACGGTTGTTCAACCTGGTGGTGCACTATGAGCTTGGCAACTTCGACCTGTTGGAGTACATCGTGCGTTCCACGCAGCGTTTCCTCAGCAAGCGTCAACGTGCCTATAAGGTCGAGGTCACGTTGATCGAGCACATCAAGAAGCTCGCACGTGCACAGGACCCCGCCACCAAACGCGATCTGTTCCGCTCATTGCGCCTTGAACTGGCCGATCTGCTCAAGGACCCCAACGAGGGCCTGGTGCTCAAGTATTACAATGTGATGGCCTGGGTGGAGAGCAATGAGCGCGGCGTGCCGTTCAGTGAGGTGGTGCGCGGCATGGGTAAGGCCAAATGATGTCCGATGTCAAGGAAGTTGCCGTGCGACCGAGGTCACTCTGAACTCGGTGCGTCGGTTTGCCTGGTATTCCTCCTCCGTGCATTCCACTCCATCGGCACACTGGTTCACGGGCCTGCTCTCCCCATAGCCCTTGGCCTTGATACGGGAGGGGTCGACCCCCTTGCGGATCAAGTAATCCACGGCGCTGTTCGCGCGGGCATCGCTCAGCACTAGGTTGTAGGTGTCCGTGGCACGGCTGTCGGTATGCGAGCTGAGCTCGAAGGTGAGGTCGGGATTGTCCATGAACAAACGGGCCACCTTGTCCAGCTCAATGGCTGCGTCGGCCCGTATATCCCAACGGTCAAAATCATAGTAAATGTTCTCGATCACGATCGGTTTGTTCAGGACCACTTCGTTCAATTTGAAATCCTCTGTCCAGGTGCGACTGGTCCGCAGTCCAACGGTGCTGACGTCCCGACTTTCGGTGAACATTCCGTCCTTGCTGCCTTGTACGCGGTATTCATGGCCTTTGGTGAGCGGGAATGCATAGGAACCATCGGGTCCCGTGGTCATGCTGATCCGTTCACCTGTGGCCAGGTCGATAAGGGAGACCTCGACGCCATCCATGGGCTGCGCCGATGCGAAGGAGGTGAAGGTTCCTTTCACCAGGAAAGTGGGGTCATGTGCAAGAAAGGAGTGGATCCGATCGACCCCGGTCCTGTTGCTGCTCAAATAGCCGGAAGTGCCGCCGTTCATGGGGACGAATGCGAAGTCGTCCTGCTGTGAGTTGATGGGGTAGTTCAGGTTCTCGGGTGTCGACCATTCATCGGTCATGAGCACCGAGCGGAAGATGTCGAGACCTCCCAGGTTGCGGTGGCCATTGGAGGAGAAATAGAGCGTGTCGCTATCAAGCGTTGGGAACATTTCATTGGCCGCGGAGTTGATGGTGGGCCCCAGGTTGCGGGGATAGCCCCATGTGCCATCGGGCTGCAGGTCACAGCGGTATATGTCCGTCCCGCCGTAACCTCCTGGCATGTCACTGATGTAATAAAGGCTGCGACCGTCCAGGGAAAGCGCAGGGTGGCCTGCTGAGAAATCCGCACCATTGTAGGTGAACGATCTGATGTTGTGCCAGCTGCCGTCGGCGTTACGTTCCGCCTTGAAGATCATCAGGTGGCTGATGGCCTCTTCGTCCTTGTTGAGCCGATGTTTGTAGTAGTCGCTCCGGGTGAAATAGAGCTCGTTGCCATTGCCTGAGCATACCGCCGGTCCGTCGTGGTACCGTCCGTTCACCTCGCCGTCCAATGGTCGCAGTTCGCCCCAGTTCCCATTGGCGTCCTGCCGCGTGGTGTATAGGTCGAGGAAGGACGCTCCGTTCCAGGGATTGGTGTTCCTGCCTGTGCCGCTATTCTCGCCGCTAAGGAGCAGGCCTCCCTGAAAGGGTATGGCACTGAACATGCTGGTAGCGCCAGGAATGTTCAATGGTCGCACGGTGTACAACGTGGTATCCGCATAGAATTCTTCATGCGCTGAAATGCCCAAGGCCAGTTCACGTACCACAGGGTCTTCGGGACGTTCGGCTAACACCTTTTCGACCTGAAGTGCGGCTTCCTTGGTCCGTCCTAGCCGCTGCAACACACGGCCGTAGGCCAGCGCCTGGTCTCCCGCCAATGGCGTTGTACGATCGGCATAAGCGAACCAGTTTGCCGCCTTGGCTGCATCACCCAGTTGCACATAGGCATCGGCCAGACGCAGCGCGGCATCCCTGTCGTCCAAATGATGGAAGGCCTTTTCGTAACTGCGGACCGCATCGGCATAGGCCATGCGGTCATAAGCCTTGTCCGCCTTTGTTAGATGCTGCTGGGCGCATCCGGAGAGGAGGATGACCATGATGATCGTGTACGTGGTGTACTTCATGGGTCGGAGGGTCAGAAATAGCGAGGGGTCTTGATCTTGATCAGGTCGCGCCCAAAGTCGATACCTAGCATGACCTCATGGCTTCCGCTGGTGTAGGTGCGGAGCTGCGAGGTGCTCATATCATAGGCATAGCCTGCGCGTATCTGGGGGCTTATTTGGAACTCGACCATGCCTACGAAAGCATCGCCAGTTCGGTATCCGACCCCGAACCAGACCAGTTCGCGATAGAGCAGGTTGCAATTGATGTCGGCTTGTGCCGGAGCATTTGGCAGGTACTTGATCAGCGTGCTCGGCTTGATGTCGAACGATTCGCTGAGCGGGAACACCTTGCCCGCATGCAGGTAATAGTGCTGGGTGTAGTAGTGGTCGAGCGCATCGCCCACGGCCGGTGTGATCTTGCCATCGGCGGCCACGATCGTGGGTATGGAGAGGCCTACAAAGGATGTTGCATTGTACCAGTAGGCGCCGAAGCCAAAGCGGCCAACGGGTGCATTGTTGATGTTGCTCTGGTACACCTGGTCGTTGTTGTCCCAATACACGAGGTCAGTGAACTGTGCCGAGTAGAGCGATAGGCCGGCTCGAAGGCCGAGCGAGAGCTTGCTGCGCTCACCCAGTTTCATGTGGTACGCATAGTGTGCGGACATGTCGAGCTCGCGACTGATGCCGATACGGTCGTGTACGATGGATAGACCGAGGCCCATGCGCTCGTTCATGACCGGGCCGTCCACTGCAAGTACACTGGTTCGTGGTGCGCCATCCACCTGCACCCATTGTGAGCGGTGCAGGAGGCTGCTGCTGATGTAGCCATGTGTGCCGGCATAGGCCGGATTGAGCAGCAGGCCATTGAACATGTACTGGCTGATCATGACCTCTTGTTGTGCGCTCAGCCTGGCGCATGTTGCCAAGGTCAGTAGGAGCAAGGCGATATGGCGTGTATGTAGCATGGTCTTGTTGCCTTGGGAGCGATCAGCGACGTAGATCGACGTAGCCTTGCAGTGTGCGTTGGCCATTGTTCACGCTAAGAATGGCGAAGTAGGTTCCGTTGGGCAGCTCTCCTCCGGTAAGGCTTTCGCCGGTCCAGTCATTGCGGTAGTTGATGCGTTCGAACACCTTGTTGCCCCAGCGGTTCATGATGATGAGCTGGTTGTTTACATAGGCATCGAGCCCTCTGATGAAGAAGGAATCATTGGCGCCATCGCCGTTCGGGGTGAAGCCGGTGGGCATGACCAGGTCGCTTGGTTGCGTCAATTCCACTTCTATGGTGTTGGAGCATCCATTCGCATCGGTGACGACCAACGTATAGATGCCAGCCCCGAGTCCATTGAGATCGGCCGTGGTGGCTCCGGTGCTCCAGATGTAGTTGTATGGAGCTTGTCCCCCATGGACATCCACCTCGATGCTGCCATCACTGCCAAGCCAGCTGCTCACGTTGTAGCCGCCTTGGTAGGTGGACAAGGTGGTGTCAATTACCAGTAAGGGAGGCGCATTCACGAGGAAATTGCCTTGTGCCGTGCATCCGTTGATGTCTGTAACTGATACGGTGTAGTTGCCGGCGCTCAGTCCTGTCAGGTCCTCTGCAGTGGCTCCCGTGCTCCAGCTGATCAGGAAGGGCGCAGTGCCGCTCTGGATGTCAAGATCGATGGCGCCCGCGTTGGCTCCTGCACATTGCTCGTCGGTGACCGTCGCGGTGATCGACGTGGCAGGTGTTCCTATGATCGACGCGCTGAGCGAAGTACTGCATCCATTGGCATCGGTGACCGTTACGGTGTAATTCCCCTCTGCTACAGCGGGAAGGTCTTCGCTGTTCTGACCACTGCTCCAGGTGGAGGTGAACGGTCCGGCACCACCGTTGATGGTGAGGTCAATGGAGCCATTGGCTGCACCGCAGTTCGCATTCGTGATGGAGGCCTCTGCGGTCAACGCAGTCGGCTCATTGATGGTGATGCACGTCTGCGTAGTGCAGCCCTGGTTATCGGTCACCAGGACACAATAATTACCCGGCCCCAGGTCAGTAAGTACTTGCTGGTCACCCAATGCTCCGCTCGGGCCGCTCCACGAGTAGGTGTACATGAGCGATCCTCCGGTGGCAAGTGCCGTGATGCTTCCATCGTTGGCCCCTTGACAGCTGATGGCGGTTCCCCCAGGGTGCAGGTTGACCAATGCTGTCGCCTCAAGGGGCGGCGGAGATGTCAAGTTGAACGATTGTTGGAGCGTGCAGCCGTTCAGGTCCGTGATGGTCGCGGTGTATTCGCCTGCTGCAAGGTCAGTGATGTCAGCCTCCGGGGAAGTGAAGCCATTGGGCCCGATCCATGCGATGGTATAGGGCGTGCTTCCTCCGGTCATGTTCAGCGCGATGGAACCATCAGAGGCTCCGGCGCAGGAGGTGTTGTGATCACCGAATGTGCTGATCTGTCCGGTTGCAGAGAGCGTTTCGGCGGGTTGGGTCAGTGTGATGGTGCTGGCGATGACACAGGCATTGGCATCCGTTATGGTCAGCGTGTAGGTGCCGGCCAAGGCTCCGCTGACCGATGGTGTGCCCGGAAGTGTCCCGTTGGGGCCCTGCCATTGGTAGGTGAAGGGCGCCGAACCGCCGGAGACCGTCGCGTTGATCTGGCCATTACTTCCTCCGAAGCAACTGATATTGGAGCCGCTCGGTTGTAATTCAGCGGTCAGTTGCGCATTCGGCAGGCTTTGGGGAGCGGTCAGCGTAACCACGGTGTCCGCATTGCACCCGTTGGCATCGGTCACACTGATGGTGTATGTGCCGCTGACCAACTGGTCCAGGTACGTACCGGTTCCCAAGGTACCTCCCGGGCCTGTGATGTCGATCGCATAAGGGGGGGTGCCACCGATCGGGGCCAACTGCATCGTTCCACTGCTATCGCCAAGGCATTGGGTATTGTATTGGCCATAGAAGGACAACGCCACATTGCTTTGGATGGGTTGCGGGTCCTGGAGCAATGCGGTCGCTATTGCAGTGCAACCCAGTGCGTCGGTGAGGTTGAGCGTGTAGCTTCCACTGGTGAGCTGTTGCAGGTCCAGGTCGCTGGATGTGAATCCCAATGGGCCTGACCATGTGGCCGCTAGTGGGGCAACACCACCTGTCACGTTC
>Ga0315902_10002734_pt1 | contig 27070 bp, 23 predicted proteins | sample LakEriMetagenome_9_FD_203523 | JGI IMG/M metagenome (GOLD analysis project Ga0315902, IMG submission 203523) | Freshwater fungal communities from buoy surface, Lake Erie, Ohio, United States - Buoy 12 MA117 | ecosystem: Environmental > Aquatic > Freshwater > Lake > Lake biofilm | place: USA...
TCGCCTCGCCATCGCCCGGCAACTTCGCCAAGAAATGTCGCTCAATCTTGTTAAACAACGTCAATTCCACCTTCTTCGGATCCACCAACACAAACTTCACATAGGCCGGATGCTTCTTGTATAGGAGCGACACCAAAATGCTGTTCAAACCCACCGACTTACCCTGTCCCGTAGCACCCGCCATCAGCAAGTGGGGCATTTTCGCCAAATCAGCCACGAAAATTTCGTTCGAAATGGTCTTACCCAAAATCACCGGCAGCTGAAAATCGCAATCCTGGAACTTCTTGCTCGCCAACACACTGCGCATCGGCACCATCTCCGGATTCTTGTTCGGCACCTCTATACCAATGGTTCCTTTTCCAGGAATCGGCGCGATGATCCGTATCCCCAAGGCCGCCAAACTCAACGCGATATCGTCCTCCAGGTTCTTAATCTTCGAAATTTTCACCCCCGGCGCGGGTACGATTTCATACAAAGTCACGGTTGGACCCACACTGGCCTTGATACTCGAAATGCCAATTTTATAATTTTCCAGCGTTTGGATAATCATATCCTTGCTCCGCTGAATCTCTTCCATATCGATTTCCTGCTTCCGCGTGTCGTGCTCGTCCAGCAAATCCAAGGTCGGAAACACGTATTTGCTCAGCTCCAGCGTGGGGTCGTACACAGTGTCGATCCCCATCCGATCCATAGAATTGTCGCCCGTATTCTCATCCACTTCCTCATCCGTTTCATCCACCATCACCTCCACTTGGAAGTCCTCATCGCCCAACAGCGTATTGATACCCGCGCCCGGACCTGCATCGTGTTCATCAATCACCGGCTCTGTTTCTGTCTGAGCGATTTTCACCTCCACACCAAACGGCTTGGGCTCTTGATTCACAGGGGCCATGGCGATATCCACCACTTCTTCTTCGCCGCGACTCACCACAAAATCATCAAACTTCTCAATGATCGGCGGCGCGGGGTTCACCACTTTGGCTGGCGCAACCGTATCAGCCGTCTTGAGCGATATCTGCGTCAGCGCTTCCCTTTCCGCTTTCGACAAAGGCGGGGTATCGTCTTCCAATTCCACCTCAATCACATCCTCATCCAGCGCATCCACCACAAAATCCTCATGGATGCTCGGCTCAAAGCCAGAGGGCTGTTCGATGTCTGCCGTCTCTGTTTTTTCTTCACGAAGCGATGCGTTTCCGTCGGATGCCCAAGATCCACCGAGGTCGGATTCCGGATCCACCAACTCGCCGTCCGGACCATATTTCATTTTGATGCGGGCGAAGGGATTCGCGTTGAGGAAGAACATCGAATAGGCCACGGCGTAGGCCGCAAGGAAGAAAAATGACCCAACACCCCCAATGGCGGCTTCAATTTGTTGATTGCCAAAAAACCCAAACGAGCCACTCAACAAAGGCCACCATCGCAAAGCGAAGCCCAGAAAAAGGGAAAACCAAACCGTAAAAAGGATGGAATGCACCGCGATGCGCAGCAAAGAAAACGGACGGTAATCGAACAACAGGTACAACCCCGTGAGGGCGATGTAAGGCAAAATGGCGTAGGCCGCCAAACCAAATCCGTTGTGCACAAACTGAAACGCGAGCTTGGCGCCGTAATATCCCATGGCGTTTTTGGCACTGCCGTTGAAATACGACAAACCATCATCGCTGCGGGTCATCAAGCTCTGATCGAGCTTCCAAGAAAAGAAAAAGGAGGTAAAAGCAATGGCGAGCACGGCCGAGAAAACGACCAGAAGAAATCCCACGACTTTGCGGGTGGGCTCATGCTTTAGGGTAATGGCCGACCAAATATCATTGGCGGAAATCTTTTCGATGCGATCTCCATTGTCGCGCAGAAAATCTGGGCGGGTGTCTTTGCTATTTTTTCGTTTGGCCATGATGAATCCCAACGAAAATAACACCGCGAGTCCCAAGGGTCGCGCCCGCACGCGGGAGAGTTTTGCACGAAGTTAAGGAGTGTGTACTGAATCGTTCAGTGAGGCGTAGGTAAGAGAAATCCTAACCGCCCACGGTGAAGGTTTGTCCTTCTACCGCTTCAAATGTATCGGCGAAAATGGTACGCGCCTCAGCCAATAAAGGCTCGGCATCGTTGTATCTGGCACTGAAATGTCCGATCAACAATTGCTTTACTTGGGCCGACTTGGCAATCTCCGCGGCTTGCAGTGACGTAGAATGATGAGTTTCCTGAGCCCTGGCTGCGCGATCATGTAAAAAAGTTGCTTCGTGATATAACAAATCCGCCCCTTGCACAATGGGAACTATATAATCAGGATCAAAAATGGTATCGGTGACATACGCATAGCTACGATTGCGATGACCTTCGGTGGTTAATTGATTGTTGGGAATAACTTTTCCACTACTTGACGTATAATCCTCACCCCATTTCAAAGATTCGTAAAATTCCATTGGGATTTGATGTTTCACGCAGGCATCCACATCCAATCGCCGTTCTGGACCTTTCTCTTTCACCAAAAAACCGGTGCACGGAACCCGATGTTTTAAGGGAACTGATATGACTTCAAAATTATCTCCAATCGCGACGGTTTCTAGGGTATCAAATTGCGTTTTTACAAACTCTAAATCATAGGGCAAAGTGGAGTCACTTTCTGTAATAAGCACTTTGATGATGCTCTCCAAGGCGGGAGGACCTACCACAATGAGTGGCTCAGTTCTGCCAAACAACGCCATCGAAGTAATCAACCCTGGCAATCCAAAATAGTGATCACCATGCAAATGGGTAATGAATACGTGGGAAATCCTTTGGGTTCGGAGGCCGTATCTCGATAGCTGCCTCTGCGCCCCTTCCCCACAATCCAACAACAAATAACTGCCCTCCAAACGCACATAATGCGCACTCGGATGTCGGTATTTCGTTGGCGTAGCCGACGAGGTTCCAAGGACCGTTACTTCAAAGGCTTTTTTCAATATTTAAAATTTAAAAATCGAAGATAATCTATACACAATGGCAAAAAAAAGCCACTGCAATTCAATTGAGTAAAATACCCGTTTAATTTGGGGAATCAGACAACGACTCCCTGTAATGGTCAACAGCCGCAGAAAGCGCTACTTTCAAATTCACTTCACTACTCCCCAACAACTTCTTTAACCGATAACTGTTTAACGGAAAACCAGGTAACACATCGCCCACTTTCGCCGCCAAACGCACCATCCACAGCGGAATACTCCGCACCTTCTTGCCGTATTTCGCCGCAATCTCATCCTCAAACACCCCATACGACTTTTCCCCCGATATTACATTAAACGTGCCCGCCTCGGCACCCTTTCCGTCCAATAACGCCAACACCCGTGTCGCCAATTCCTCTATACGCACATAATATCGCATCCGCTCGTAACTGTTCCCAATCCGAAAATAATAGCCCTTCCGAATCGCCTTCTCCATAGCCCCTAAATTCCCTGGTGCATTTTCCCCCACAATTAAGGGCAAGCGCCAAATAGTGGCCTCAACCCCTTCTTCCCGACACCAATCCTGAACCAATTGCTCCGCCTTCCACTTGCTCAAACCATAGGGCGTAAGATCCAATTGCTCCAAATCGTCCTCCTCCGGGTACGGTGGCACACAAACATCCGCATCCATCGGCTCGCCATAAACCGCTATCGTTGAAATAAACACAAACCGCTTCGGCACATTCCCAGAATCTTTCAGCGCACGCAATAAACGCCCCGTTCCCTCCAAATTAATATCAAAAAAGGCCTGCTTTTCGGCTTCCGTTTTCGGCACACGGTGCGCCAATCCCGCCGAATGGATGACTAAATCTAAAAGCCCTTTTTCTTCGCCCACATCTCCTCGGGGGAAGTCGTTCACGCCGGAACCCAAATCCAAATGCCAATCTGAATCCACCCCCCGACCTAACCCCAACACCTCTATACCCTGACCCAACAGCACATCCTTCAAATACGAACCTAAAAACCCGGTATGACCTGTTAATGCAATTTTCATGAAACAAAACTAATACAAAAGGTAAAGATGCAATGCATTTCGTCATTTCCAATAACCCCAAAATGCCAAAGCCACCATTTGCAGCAACATTCTAATTTCCGGGAGAAGCGGCCTCACGTTTTCGTGACAAATTGAGTTACGCAGTTAATAAAAAAATTACAGATTTTGCAAATGTTTTTTAAAAATCACGCGACTTTACATGATATTTGAAAAGTTAAGTAAACGTAAACCCATTTCTCAACTGCTTCGAATTACCTATTGCAACTATAATTAGCTTTTTCTATAAAAAATCAATCATTTAACTATAATGAATTTATCCAATGTTACGATTATCGTACCTTGCTATAATGAGGAAGACAATCTACCAAGAGTTTTACCGATAATTGTTGATTTTATAAATAACTTTAATTGTAATGTTCTTTTAGTTAATGACGGCTCTAAAGATGGGACCCCATTAATTTTACAAGAAGCAATAAATAATACGAACATAAAAGTAATCAGCCATTCTAAAAATCGTGGTTACGGAGCCGCGATAAAATCAGGAATTTTGGCATGTTCAACTCCTTATTGCATTACGATTGATGGGGATGGTCAGCATGATTTAAATGATATTCCTAGATTGGTAGCCGTTTTGGAGACTGAACAAGCTGATTTAGTCATCGGAAATCGCATGGGAAAAGGTTCAAGTAACTTTAGGAATTTAGGCAAGTGGATCATCAAAAAACTAACTAAAACATTTATTGAAATTGAAATTTCAGACTTGAATAGTGGCATGAAATTATACAGGACCAAGGTTGCAACGTCATTGATAAAGTGGGCACCCAATGATATGTCTTATTCGGAGACCATTTCCTTGCTTCATAGTCATTTTAGATATAAAGTTCTAGAACAAGATATTCATATTTTCAACAGGGAAGCAGGTCAAAGTACAATTAACTACAAAACAGCGATCAGAACAGTAAAAGAAATTTTGTTTCTGATAATTAACTTCTTCCCGTTTCGTTTTTTTGGCTTGGTAGGAATTCTTTTTATGACTTTCGGCGCTTTATGGTCCATTCCTTTTTTACTTAATGGGGAAGGCCTCACTATTGGTGCTGGATTTATTTTATCTTTTGGATTCCTAGTTTTCATTCAAGGTATTATTCTTCAAACGTTAACACGTTTAAAATTTGAAGGTTACACTCATATAAATAATTAAAAGTAAAAAATATGCCCATTAAATGTCCAATTTGTGTTCAGTCGAGAACCAATTTTTTATTCAAAAAATGCAACTTTGATATTTATAAATGTACAAATTGTGGTTTAGGTATTACAGATATTCCATCTGATTTCGATTTGTTAAGTATATATAATGAAGATTATTTCCAAGGTAAACAAGCCGATGGTTACGCTGATTATGTAGGATCTGAGATTGTTTTGCGTAAAGAATTTCATAGAGATGTAAAAATATTATTATCCCAATTTGAAAACAACAATAAGAAACCTAAATTATTAGATATTGGGAGTGCCTATGGTTTCTTTTTGGAAGAAGCTAAAGAGTATTTTGAAGTGCAGGGGTTAGAAGTTGCGACAGAAGCGGTTTTGTTTAGTAAAAAAAGAGGACTGCAAGTCACAGAGGGTGTTTTGGATGCAAAAAATTCCGAGCAGCTTGGAAAATTTGACATCGTAACATTTTTGGATGTAATTGAACATGTTCCTAATCCAAATGAATTCTTCGAAAATCTTAATAAAATCACAAACAAAGGATCAAAAATATTATTAACGACAGGGAATTTCGGTTCATTGATCTCGCGTATAACTGGCAAACATTGGAGACTTATGACACCACCACAACATGCATACTTTTACACAAGCAATTCTTTGATTGAATTATTAAAACAGCACGGTTTCAAGGTTGACTTGGTTTTATCACCATCAAAAATTGTACCCATAGATTTAATTTTTTTCCAAATAAGTAGAATTTTGGGATTTAGAATCAAAACTCCTCTTTTTATGAAAAGCCGCGAAATGAAAGTGAATCTTTTCGATACTCTTAAAATAATTGCTTCAAAAGTTTAAATTATGTGCGGAATATTTGGTTTATCATGTACCGATGAAAACATCAAATTCAAAAGTGATGTTTTTCACAAATTGGGAATTAACTCTGAAAGCAGAGGAAAAGATGCCTCTGGAATTGCTTTTAGTGGTTCCTTCCATGTATTTAAAAGCAGACGTAACTTTTCAAGTAAATTCAAAAATAAACTAATTTTTGACGAACTAACATATAGTTACCGTTTGAAAAAACTGAGGAACGAGTATATTTCAGTTATTGGACATACACGATTAGCCACTAATGGATCCGCCGAATTAGATTCTAACAATCAACCTGTTGTTTTAGATGAACTTATTGGTATTCATAATGGCATAATTTGTAATCTTGATGCTCTGAATAGACATTTTGAAAAAGTTATAACTGATAGTGACCTAGACTCAGAATTATTGTTCAGATGTTTAGCTGAACAATATAAAGCAACAAATAAAATCAACGATGAATCTGACAGATGGTTAGAATCAATTAAAACCCTATTTCCGCTTTTGGAAGGTGCCGCATCAATAGCATTTATTACCAAAAAAAATTCATTGTATTTAGCCACGAATACAGGATCTCTTTATATTAAATTTGATAAAACCAATTTTATTTTTTCCTCGGAGAAAATTTTCTTAGAAGAGACTTTAAAAAATAGTAATTTATTGAGTAAAGGAGAGATAATTAAAATAGAGCCTAATACCGCTATTTCTTTAATCATCAATGAGACAGGTTCGTTTGATTTGAAAACCAAGAAATTCGACAAACCATTACCCTTTTCTGAAAGCAAAAGTGAATTAATCATTAATATACCATCTTCATATATTAATTTTATAAAATCAGATTCCCATAAACGCAGAATAAATGAAATACAACAAAGAAATAGTTTAATACAACGTTGTTCGATGTGTATTTTACCTGCGAGTCATCCTTTTATTAGTTTTGATGAGAAGGGAGTTTGTAATTATTGCAGAAACTACAAAAAAATCGATCACCTACCAGAAACGCTTCTGCTTAATAGTATTGAAAAAATAAAATCAAATAGTTCCGGTAATAATTGTATCGTACCATTGTCGGGTGGAAGAGATAGCGTTTACGTGTTGCATGTGGTGAAGGAAATATTGGGATTAAAACCTGTTGCGTATACATATGATTGGGGTCTAGTAACTGATTTGGCTCGACGAAATCAATCCAGAGTGACCCAAGCATTAGGAATAGAACACATAGTTGTTTCTGCAGATATTAAACAGAAACGACAAAATGTCCGTAAAAACGTAAGTGCATGGCTTAAAACGCCAGATTTAGGAATAATACCTTTATTTATGGCTGGTGATAAAATGTTTTTTACACATGCAAATGAATTAAGAAAAAAATTAAACATTGACACCGTATTTTTCGGAATGAACGAATTTGAAAACAATGATTTTAAAGAAGGATTTTGCAATGTTAATAAATTGAAGTTTATTGATGGGGAGCGATTTTATCACATGAGTACCTCTCAACAAATTTCCATGATTTTACACTACGGCAAGCAATTTATTAAGAATCCAAGATATTTGAATGAGTCATTGATAGATACAGTAAAAGCCTATTCCGCATATTACATAGCAGACCACGATTATACCCTTTTATACAAATACTTCCCTTGGCATGAAAAAACTATTGAGGAAACGATAATTAAAAATTACAATTTTGAACTATCCCCAGATACGGATTCAAGCTGGAGAATCGGCGATGGCACCGCTTCATTTTACAATTATATTTATTATAGTTTAGCCGGATTTTCAGAATCAGAACCTATGAGAAGTAATCAAATTCGTGAGGGCCAGATAAGCAGAGAAGAAGGGCTAGTATTGGCCGAAAGAGACAACAAGCCACGGTATGAATCGTTTTCATGGTATTGTGAAGCAATCGGTTTGGACCCAGTAAATGTAATGAGGCGGATCGATGAACTTCCATTTGTTGAGAATAAATGGAAGTAAGTAATAATAATATCAAAGTCTATGCATTAGTAAGTTTTGTCGTATTGGCCGTTACCGGCTATGGCATGCAAATAATCGTTAACCACGGTTTTGGCGTTGAAGGATTAGGTGAGTTTAATAGTTCGCTCGCCTATTTTTTAATCGCCTCTTTAGTCACCACCATGGGTTCTAATTTTGGAGTATTATCGTTTGCATCTAATCCAAAAAATAAAAACCTATACTCCCGCATTTGGATTTTAAAAAAAGCATTAAAATTATCCTTAATCGGCTTTGTCATTGTTTTCATAATTACATTTTTTAGTGTTACTCTTTATAAGTTTGATTTTTTGATAAATAATGTATCATTTATCCTACTTTCGGTCGGAACATTATTTTTTGCTGTTAATAAAATTTTACTTGCATTTATTAACGCTTTAAATCAAATGCCGAAATATTATTTGCTACAATCGACCAGATATTTATTGATGTTCATATGTACGTTGTTTTGTGTTTATGTCTACCAAGATATTCGTGGATTATCATTAATTTTTCTATTTTCCGAAATAGCATTAATGATAATTTTAGTATCAATACACCCAAAGAAAATTTATTGGCAAAATTTAATACAATCCAAACAAGAAGTTTGTGATGGTGGCTCCCGTTTCATAACTCACTGTTTTAAATCTTTACCGGCTGGTGTTATTCAAGAATTGGCAGTGAGGGTTGACATCATTATGTTAACATTAATGAGTACAACTAAAAGCGTCGGCTATTATTCCATTGCTGCTATGATTGCCGAAGGCTTAAACCAAATATTGGTAATTTGGCGAGATTCTTTTTCCCCTTTATTTGTTAAAATAATCAATGAAAATACCACGAAACTGAAAGCATTCATTTTACGAATGCTGTTACAATCTGGGATTGCGCTTGCACTTTTGTTAACAGTTACCTACTTATTATACAAATCTGTTATAGGCTTTGTCTTTGGTCCTGAAATAGTAAATTTCTCAATAAATACTTTTGGGATTTTAGCTGCCGGCCTTATATTGGGAAGCCCATTCACAATGCTACAATTACTACCTAATCAGATGGGTAAACCTGAAGTAATGTCAATTATTACTGTTTTCACTGTTTTAATCAACGTGGTATGCAATTATTTTTTTATACCTATTTGGGCAGGATTGGGCGCAGCAATAGCAACGTCACTCTCATGGCTAGTCGGAAGCATCGGTATCATTTGGTGGACCAATTCCTTTATAATAAAAACTAGCAGCATTCGTGCATGAAGTTTTCATCTGGTGTAAGTAAACCTAAATCAACGAATATTTGTATTTTATAAATAAATTTAATACATTCAAACTTCAAAATTAACATGTATGAAAAAACTTGAAGAATTGAAACTAATTCCTATTGGCCGATGGGAAATACAAGTAGATAAGCTTATGTATGTTGTTGAAAATGAGATACATTTAAACAATCCGAATTCCTTGTACACATTTGTGGTGAACGAACCACAAAATGAATATATCGCCTACATAGGCAAAACAACACAAACTTTAGGCAGTAGATTTTATGGATATTGTCGGGGAAATGGAAAGAGTACTAATAATAAAGTACATCATAAAATCAAAGAACAATTAAACCTGAATAACACCGTAAATATCTGGGCCCTGCTGGACGATTCTCCTCTTTCATGGGGGATCTATAATATCAACTTAGCGGCAGGATTAGAAGACGCACTGATTTCTAAAATCAAGCCCATTTGGAATGGCTCAAAAACATCAAGTGAAACATTAGAAGAGGACACATTATTGAAAGATAATGAAGAAATTTATCCTTTGGAGGAAAAAATCTTATTAGAACAAACTTATTACAATAAGGGTTCTGTAAATATTTCGACCAAGAATAGTCCATTCCTCGGCAAACAAGGTGAAGAAATATTAATCTACCTAGGAGATGCAGAAAAGCCTATTATTTCAAAAATTGACCGAAATGCCAAAGAGAACGGAACGATTAGAATCAGTACAAATTTAAGACCCATAAGAGACTATTACCAGCTAAAATACTATATTGGAGATTTTGCCCTCATTAGAATTATTGGTAGAAATCAAATCCAGATAATCTAAAAAAATTGGATTGGTTTACTTTTTAACCTACAGCTATTCTGAAAAACAAAAAAGTCGGCCTTGGCCGACTTTACTTATTATTCATTAAATTATTCTAAGCTACAAATCCGCTCACCTTACTTATCAAATCCCTAAAATCTACCCCATACTTTAAAAACACCTCTCCACGTTCTATTTCAAATGCCGGTTCTTGCAAATTTCGGAATTCCTTAAACGCTTTCAAATCTCCACCCGCTAACAACGACAAACCTGCATGACCATGATCTGTTCCACCACTTTGATTTTCACCAACGGTGCGACCGAAATCAGAATATACAAACAACAATGTATCCTTCCATTGACCCGATTGATTTAAACTCTTGGCAAAGCCAGAAATAGCCTCTCCCAAATCTTCGTATAAATCCGTCAAGCGTTCCAATTCTCCACCATGTGTATCAAAACCACCTAGCTCCGTATGAATCGCCACAAAAGGCATATCCGATGCGATAATATCAGCAGCTCGCTTTAATTGTTGGGTTAAACTGCCATTGGTATAACCCTTAAACGAATCAAAATCTTGAAACCATTTCAAAACCTCTAATTGGGTATTGATTTCCTTATTGATTTTATTTGCTTTGGCCTCATAAAGGGCACTCCCTCCAAGTTCCGAATCCCCATACCAACGCAGCGCATTGATATCCGTAACGTTCAATGCCTTAATTAACTTTCCTTTATCATAAATGGTCGGCGATCCATGTAAATTGATAAAAGGATTGTCTATAGCACGTGCCAAATCTTTGCCTGTAACTTGAGCCTCCCACTGCCTACCCAACCAACCGGTACCTCGCACATGTGCCATATCACGATCTATTATAGCACCTGTGTCCCAAAACTCCTGCGCCTTGAAATGCGAACGATTTGGCTGATCATAACCCACGTTTGGAATAGCTATCAAATCTCCACTTTCCCAAAGCGGAAGAAGCTTCTGCAACATCTCATTCCAATGCCAACCATTTTCTAATTCTATTGAATTTTTCTGCGCTACCTCCTGTAATTTAGGACGTTCTTTACTAATTACGTCACTACCTACAAACGGCATGGCAAATAATCCATCATGACCGCCTCTTAGCTGAACCAAGACTATACGTTTGCCTTTCCAAGGAGTATAGGAAGGTGATACACCACACGAGGTTAGGCCTTTCCCAAGACCGACTCCTAAAGCACCTAACGCACTAAGCTGTAAAAAGTCTTTTCTCCGCAACAGGATTAAAATATTGATAATTGGGATGCATCAAGCACGCCTCTAAACTCAAATCATTTGCTTTTTTATCACCCAATAAATACTGATTCGGTGACAATCCCAAATCCGATAATTTCTGATAAAACGCCCCTTCATCCCACTCGACATCCAAAAAATACCGTAAATCTCTCAAATGACTATCCAAAATCCGGCTTTTAACCTTATATGCCATACTATCGCGGGCATCTTTGCGATTTGCCAATTGCAATAAAACTCCCGGTATATGCGTGCGATGCACCAAATACTCACCTTGCAACCATGCCTCCCCTTGCGGCCAACCTTTTACCGACCACGGCTGTAATGGGTACTGACCCCACTTGCCTAATATCCACCCGTTCGTCTTATGTCCAATCGTTTTCAAGCCCAAATCCCGCTGCAAAAAAACCAAATGCTCAATTGGTGACTTCACCCGTTTTAAATTAGGATTCTCCGCCTCTTTATGATTCCACATAAAATCCAATAAACGGCTGAAATCATAATTCGACTCGTAATACACCTTACCACATTCTCTTGGGAAGCCTTCCGAAACGCCTTCCCCCAAAAAGAAAAACACCGCTTTCCGAGCAATGATATCGCCACATTCGCGCTTTTCTAAAATGATATCAAAAACATCTTCCGGATAAAAGTTACCTTGTTTTCCTAAAATATCTTTAACCCCTGAGTCAAACTGCGCTTCAACCCGAAATGATTTTTGCAAATACGCATCTTTGTTCTCATAATGAAGACCCGTGAAACAACGCGCAATTTCTTTTACGTCTTTTTCGGTATAATTACCAGGTCCGAGTGTATACAACTCCAACAACTCTCGAGCAAAATTCTCATTCGGATTTCCCTTATAGCTCCGATGGATATCCAAAAAATACATAGACGAAGGATTCTGATAATAATCCGACAACAACTGCCGAAGCGAACCAAGCGCATTCCGCCGATACATTTCCCAAGTAAAATAATTTTGTTCTAGGTTTACTAAATCACGTTGGCCTCTGGATCCACAAGGTATGAGTTGATGCCAAAACAAAGTTGCCCATTCTCGAATTGGGTTCTCAATATCCCTAAATTCTGCTAACCAATTATTGAAATATCCAGCTACTTTTTGTTGTTCAAATTGACGAATATCCTCTTCACGTTCAATAGGATTTAATCCATCGATTTTATGCGTTCGGTTTACCTCGTAATAACTGGGAGTAACTTTCATTTACCCAACATCTCCGACGATTTCCTCCAAGACATATAAAATGTCAAAAGCAAGATTGGACTCAATAAAGCACTCCCAATTAAATAGGGAATTTTCTTAAGTACCCCACTACCTTTAAGCCGATAAGGGATCAACGACTTGGGCAATTGAGAAAGACCATAAATCAAAGCTGTCTCATTATCAAAATGCTTTCTTGCCAAATATAGAGAACTCGGTATCGGGCGCGGTTTAAATAAACCAATACTATGAATTGCATCCCAAGCTCCCATTTGGCGTAATCCGCCTGACTCACCTTTAAGATGTACTCTACCAGCATGAGGATTAGAAATTATCGGAAATCCATTAAGCAAACAACGCAATCCGTATTCTCCATCACCCATCCTTAACTTTTCAAATTTTTCATCGAAAAAACCAGCAATCTCAAATACGCCTCTATTAATCATTACATTGCCCGTATCTAAAGAATCACTTAAATGATAGATTCCGCTTTTTATACCTTTTCCCCCGCCAACAATCGTATCCGTAACACCGGCAGAAACCCTTCTCGGCGAAACAACCTTTAAATGTTCCTCAATCCAATTAGGTTCCACCCTAGAATCATCATCAAAAAACAACAAATAATCGCCATTACTCCTACGTATGCACTCATTTCGCGCCCTCCACAAAGCTTTATTCTCTTGTCGAAAAACATTTAACTTTAAATCCCAACCGTTATAAAATTCTGATTGATAATCATCCGTTTGATCGCAAATCCAGACATCGAAGTTTTTATACGTTTGCTTTTCCAAATCAGCCAAGACATCTTTTAGATATTCATACCGATTCAATGTGGGTATTATTACCGATATCCTAGGTTCTATATTTGTTTCACACAAAAATTGGTTTTGATCGGGTTCTATATAATTCAATAGAATCTTCGATTCATAGTTCTTCAAAAATGAATAAATTTCTCTTATGGGGTTCTTTAGACTAGTAATCCTCCAAAATAAAACATACAATACCTTGGCCCTCCCAAAATGTCTGAAAATAAAACGGTAATTGTCCGCTACACCATTCACCACAACATTTTGAAAACTCGGCTTATCCGATTGGTTCGGTATATAACCCATCTGCAAGGCCTGATAAGCCAAGTCTAAATATACTGATTCGCCTTCGATATAATTCCCTCGAAAAATGCTGCCCGCTTCAACTAATTTGTCTAATTCTTCTTTATCCAACAATACCGCATGCGGCATTCTAGACGCCAACCGATAATACCATAAGGGTTGTATGTATTTTATAAAATTAAACACCAATCACTATTTTAAGGATTCGTAACTTTCATCAAAAACTTGAATCAAACGCTCAAAACTATACTCTGTTTCTATGCGCTCCCGTGCTTTTTTTATGCACTTAACTTTCAAAATTGGATCATCTATATAACGTTTAATCGCATCCTTAATTTGATCTGGAGCATACGGCTCTACCAATAATCCCGTAATGCCTTCTTCGATAACCTCAGGCATTCCGCCTACATTGGTGGAAACCACGGGTAATCCAATAGCCATAGCCTCCAAAACGGCATTAGAAATGCCTTCCGATAATGAACTTGATAAATATATATCTGCAGCTGCCAGTTCCAAACCGACTTTATCAGGACTCAAAGGACCCATTAGTTTAACAGAATTCTCCAATCTCAAACGTTGAATCAAAAAACGCAAATACTCCTCCTCTTTCCCGCCACCCACAATACGGTATTCCACATCAATTCCCTCTTTTACCAATTGCTGAATTCCCAAAAACGCAAATACAAAACCTTTAACATACTCCAATCTTCCCGTAGATATAACTATAGTTTTTTTCGTGGGAATTTTCTCTTTTCTAAACCCGAACTTCTCTACATCAATGGCGGGCCTATTCACGAATCCTTGTTCTTCCTCTAGCCCAAAATCCCTTACCATCCTGCTCATCATTTCCTGTGAGACACAATGAACCAAGTCGATTTGCTCGAACAAACGGACCAACTTTTCTTTTCTGCCAGTCATAATATAGGGCTTAATATTATCACTAGTACCCCGACAACTAACAACGAACATGATACCTTTTTTTTGTAGTGCGGAGATTTCGTCGTTGTAAGTCACCCCAATTGCAGAATAACTAAAATGTATAATTGCAGGGCTACCCATGCCAATTAAATGGGCTTTCAAGCTGGATTTTAAACCTATAAATCCTTTTTTGAATAATACACCCTTGATTAGAACTTCAATATTGCCTTTTGAAACATACTTAATACCCGAAATAAATCGTTGCTTCTCTGATTTACCGAGGAAATACCTACCCGTAATTATCGCTTGAATGGAATACCCTTTTCCCACAAGTAACCGCATCCATGAAACTAAAAAAGTTTCGGAAAGTTGAGGAACATCGTTAAGGACTATATTAATTCTCAATGCCTACAACCTTTATTAATTCATTCGAAAAGTGAATTCCACCTGTTCTATTTAAATGTCCAGGATCTGCCCAATTTTCTTGGCTTTCCAATACCTCATTAAAATTCAAATCCAAACTCACCATTTTTAAATTAATCAAATGGTCATTCTCTTTTATAGATTGCTGCAACTTCTCAAATTTATCAGCCGTTAAATAGGAGGGCAGCATTAGAATTTGCGGTTTGTATTTTAACTTGATTTTATCAAAAAAGGACCATTGGGAGTTGATATTATGTCTTATTTTATCCAATCCGTTTGCCGTTGCTCGATAATTAAATCTGTTTTTTTGCAACTGAATTTCATCAAAAGGTTTGGTTCGGCTTACCATTCGGTCTAAATAACCAACTCCATAATTTCTCTTAAATTCAATAACGTTATTATCTTGAGGGGCAACCATACTTTCTAAAACTTTCTGACTTCTAATAATCATAAACTTCCAAAAATGTAAAGAATACCATTTCTGACCATGCGTTAACAACCAATTCGGACTCACTAAATAAGGCATCAAAGGATGTATGCCGTAAGAGACTAATTTATCCCCGCCGACTCCTAGAAATACATGATCTGCATTACCCCCAGAATCAAAAAAAGTTTCCAGAACATATAAATCCATATCTTTAGAGGGTGTATTGAAACCTAAATTGAGGTACTTTGAACCCAATATTGAATCATTAATGCCATAATAAACCTGGGATGACCCAATAAAAATCCCCTTATATTCCTGCTCATTAAAATCACCTCGTTCGCATTTCTGAAGAAACCAACAAATCTTACTGTACTGAGTATTTTGGAATTTTTGATAGATATATTTATTTGATATACTACCAAAGGATAAAGCGATGAGACCTAGACCACCTAGCCCCACAATAATCATCAACCTCTTTAGAAAACTCCTCAAAACTGAAAATAGATAAATGTGCTTTTCTCTTGTATGCCGAATTTAATAAACACCACTGTTATTATTACCGTATAAGTGAGATATCTCAATGGTAAATTCTTAATAAACAACAAATTTCTCGCGTCTGTACGATGCACCCAATCTATGAATAACATTAATACTAAAGCCAACAAGATCAAAGGCTCAATTGAAACATTCAAACTGCCAAAATTAAAAATACCCCTTATAAAGCCCAACGCCGATTCCAAGGTTTCAGCCCTAAAAAACACCCAAGCCAAAGTCACAAACGCAAACGTCACCAACATTTGAAACAATTCACTAACACTCGGTAATAGCTTTCCTTCCGCCACCACATCTGTCGTATACCTTCGGTTTAGTTTCAGTAGTAACAAGGGCAAAAATCCACACGCATGAATGAAGCCCCAAGCTATAAAATTCCAACTTGCGCCATGCCAAAATCCGCTGACCAAAAATATGATAAACGTATTTCTTATGGCTTTCGCTTTTCCTTCTTTTGATCCTCCTAAGGGTATATATAAATAATCCTTGAACCAGCTCGACAATGATGTGTGCCACCTTCGCCAGAATTCCGCAATATTTCTACTAAAATAGGGAAACTTAAAATTTGAAAGCAATTCGAATCCAAATAATTTGGCCGTACCCAAGGCTATATCCGAATACCCCGAAAAATCTCCATATATCTGAAAACTAAAGGCAATGGCACCAACAATGAGAGTAACACCACTCTCATTTTGGTAATTATTAAAAATCGCATCTACAATTGGGGCAAGGCTATCGGCAATAACGACCTTTTTAAACATTCCCCACAGAATCAATCGACAACCTTCAACTGCTTGGGTATAGTTGAATCTCCTCGTTTTTTGAACTTGAGGTAAGAGATGACTTGCTCTTTCTATTGGACCAGCTACCAAAAGTGGAAAGAAACTCACAAACACTGCATAATCAATAAAATTTCTCACAGGTTTCTGCTGTCCCCGATAAATATCAAAAACATAAGACATTCCATGAAAAGTATAAAAAGAAATACCCACGGGCAAAGCAATATTCAGAAGCACAGGATTGGTATGCAAACCCAGCAACTCAAGTCCATCTCGAAACTGTAGTGCAAAAAAATTGTAATATTTAAATATACCCAGTATTCCTAGGTTATTAATGATACCCAGCCACAAGAAGAATTTCGCCTTTTTTCTGTTGGGGGAAGCCACACTAAAGCCGTAGGTATAATCTAAAACGGTACTCAGCATCAAAAGTCCCATGAACTTCCAACTCCACCAACCGTAAAAGAAATAACTGGCCACCAATACCAACGCATTCTGCCAAGCGAATCTTTTATTGAAGACGAACCAGTATAGCGAGAATACAATTGGCAAAAAAAGGAGAAATTCTAAGCTGTTAAAGAGCATTTTGTTCGTTAAAAGTTTTAGCCAATTCCATCGTTAAACTATCAGTTCCTATGGAGTTAGTATGATTATAGTCTTTAAAGCTTTTTTTGGACTTTAATAGATTCGAAAAATTGTAATAGGGAACCCCATAAATTTTTAAAAAATCAAACCTATCCTTAATGTTTTCGTAGAAGTATGGTGCAGTATACAAAATTACCTTCACCCCCCGCTTTTTACAAGATTCTATCGATTTACTTATCCAAACATTCTTGTTTTGATTAGGTATAATAGGAGCATTTGGGGATTCCTCGTATGCTTTTGGTTCGATTTTTACATAACCAAAATTCTTTGTTTCCATTTCTTCGTATAGGTTATTTCTAAAAGTCGTTTTTAACACTTCTCTCCAACCAAAATCCCTATTTTTCATAGACGCTAATAAAGGGAAATCCATAATGAAACGCGCATTATCAGAATAATAATCGTCAATAATTGATTTAGAATAAAACTTTAAAAGCTCGAATTGTGCTGATTTATCTTCTTCTATTAAATCATGCTCTTCATCCACTTGAATGAATATATATTTGGGCTTGTAGTTTTTGAATAAAAACACTTCAATGGCTGCATATACCTCCCTCGGATTAACTGCAGGCCAACCCATATTTAAGGAAGAAATATTGGTGCAATTATTAAACAGCTTATTATTTAATCCGTGTATTACTCGTGACGATCCAAAAAATACAATATCAAAATTTACATTGCTTATATCCGTTTTGCACCTTCTATGTATTTTTGAGAAAAAGGTTTTAACACCATAATCTAAAAAAAGGGTCAAAAAACAAGTTAAAACTAAAAGTAGCATTAGTTTTCGAAGTAACACTACCATTTAAAATTGAAAATAAATAAAATCTGTTGCCTTAAAATACATTCCAAAAAAAAGAATTGATACTATTAAAAATGCGTTCCTTATAACAAAGTATTTGGCCTGGTAAACCCTCCAAAAAATCCAAAATAAAATTAAAATAAATAAAAACTCTACATGACTTCCATCGGTTGTAGAACTTCTCCAACTAAATAGTTCTAAATTGTAATTCGAAGGGGTGAATAGTCTGATGATATATTTATTGGCATCATAAATTGAAGCTGATCGAAAATAAATCCATGCTAGTGTTGTGGTAATAAATGTTTGTACTATACCCAAAATTCTAAACATTTTAACATCGTGTTGTAATATTGTTATATTTTTCCATTTTTTTATAAAACTTGGAATATAAAATAATGCATGTATCAAGCCCCAAAAGACATAAGTCAAATTAGCTCCATGCCAAAATCCAGAAATAATAAAAACTAAGAACACATTCCTCAAAGATTTAATAAAACCAACTTTAGAGCCACCTAAAGGAAAATATAAATAATCTCTAAACCATCTAGTCAACGACATGTGCCATTTTTTCCAAAACTCAGGAATACTCGAACTCATATATGGATTATCAAAATTTTTGAGTAGTTCAAATCCAAATAACTTCGCTGTTCCCCGGGCTATATCTGAATATCCACTAAAATCGCAATAAATTTGAAAAGCAAAGTAAACTCCGCCTAATAACAAACTGATTGAATCTAATTCATAGTAATTTGCAAAAACATCATTTACACCCGGCGCTAAATTATCCGCGACTACTACTTTTTTGAAAAATCCCCATATCATCAAGGATATACCGCTTGTTGCTATTTCAGAATTAAAGACTCTCGGTTTTTGAACCTGAGGGAGCAAATGACTCGCCCTTTCTATCGGACCCGCCACCAACAAGGGAAAGAAACTCACAAACACGGCATAATCAATAAAATTCTTCACAGGTTTCTGCTGTCGCCGATAAATATCGAAAACATAAGACATACCATGGAAGGTATAAAACGATATACCCACAGGCAAAGCGATATTCAATAACACCGGATTGGTATGCAAACCAAGCAACTCAAGTCCCTCTTGGAACTGGACAGCAAAAAAATTATAATACTTAAATATCCCTAATATCCCTAAATTATTGATGATACTCAGCCACAAAAAGAACTTCGCTTTCTTTCTATTAGGCGATGCCACGCTAAATCCATAAGTATAATCTAACAATGTACTCAGCATTAAAAGTCCCATAAACTTCCAACTCCACCAACCGTAAAAGAAATAACTCGCCACCAATACCAATGCATTCTGCCACGAAAGACGTTTATTAAAAATGAACCAGTATAGCGTGAATACTAAGGGAAGGAAAAAGAGAAATTCGAGGCTGTTAAAGAGCATGTATGATTAAAAAATACTAATAAGTGAATCTGCAATCAACTTTCCGAATTCTGGTTTAAAATGTTTCCCATCAGGATAATTGTTTCCGACCGTTGTAATAGAATTATTACCGGAAAAATCTATTATGCGACATTTAGGAAAAAATGATTTTATAGAATTCAAATCTTCATTACACAAACTGTGTCCATCTTTTATTGGCATTAAAACAAATATTACATTTGTCTCATGCGAAAGAGCAATTTTCTGAATTAATTGCAAATATCTCTTTACCATATCTGAAATCTGTATCACACCATTGCCTTGATTTCCTGGAAAATAAGTAAATTTATGGTTAAAAGTTCTTCTGTAGATCGAATCAAAGAGTTTTATTGTTAAATCATTATGTAAAGAGTCTGATATAATATGCGTAGACTTTACATTCTCCAAATTCCAAAGCATCAATAATTTTGCTTTGTTCAGTTTAGGTGGTACAAATTCTAAGAAATGATCCTTAAAATACGTATATTTATTTTTCCGATTTATTTTGAAATGATCATTATTCAATGGATTACCATTTTTTGAAAATGTAAAGTCCGCGTCTATACATATTATAATATTCTCAATTTTTACACCTTCATTGTTTAGTAATTCAACTTTCCTAGCAATCCCCCCAATACTCTCATTCCAACCCCCGAAATGGTAAAAAAATTTATCAAGCTCCATTGAGAGATATTTAGCAGAAATACTCGTTGATCTACTACTGCCAAAGATAAAAGACGAAGGCACCAACTTGTTTTTCTGAATTCTATCTAATATCTTTTTGGTTGATATATCGCTCAACGACAAATTATCATAGCGCCAGGACATATTTTTATAATTTTTAATAAAATGAAAATCATAATACGGATCACTGTAAAAATAAACCGTAAAATATAAAATATAAAATATAAATATATTTAACACATACCTTGTTGTTTTTAATAAAAACAATTTCATCATTTAAAATTGGAAATAAATAAAATCCTGAATATCGCCTTGATTCAGAAACAAAAAGGACACCCAGATTCCGATTAGTAAATAGAAAAAAAAGTTGTACTTCCCAAAAAACTTCAATTCTCTATCATTATCTCTGAACTTCCAGTCTAATAAAACTAATGGTATGATGTAAGTAAAAATCCTTAGACCTTTCAAGCCGTTTCCCGGTGTAAATAAAAACACCCTTTTCAATATCCCGAATGCCTCGTAACACGTCTCCGCCCTAAAAAACACCCATGCCAATGACACAAACGCAAACGTTCCAAGCATTTGAAATAACTCCCTAATACTTGGCAATAACTTTCCCTCAGCAACCACATCCGACGTATACCTTCGATTTCGCTTCAATAGTAACAAAGGCAAAAAACCACAGGCATGGATAAAACCCCAAGCGATGAAATTCCAACTTGCGCCATGCCAAAATCCACTGACTAAAAATATGATAAACGTATTTCGAATGGCTTTCCCCTTGCCTTCTTTTGATCCTCCTAAGGGTATATACAAATAATCCTTAAACCAACTCGATAGAGAAATATGCCATCTGCGCCAAAATTCTGCGATATCTCTACTAAAATAAGGGAACTTAAAATTAGAAAGCAGTTCGAACCCGAATAACTTAGCCGTTCCGAGCGCAATGTCTGAGTATCCCGAGAAGTCTCCATATATCTGAAAACTAAAGGCAATTGCCCCAATAATTAGGGTAATTCCACTTTCATTTTGATAGTTATTGAAAATTGCATCCACTATGGGGGCAAGGCTATCGGCAATAACCACCTTCTTGAACATTCCCCAAAGAATCAATCGACAGCCTTCTACGGCTTGGGTATATTTGAATATCCTCTTTTTTTGCACTTGAGGAAGCAGATGACTTGCTCGTTCTATTGGACCCGCCACCAATAAGGGAAAGAAACTCACAAACACAGCATAATCAATAAAATTCTTAACGGGATTCTGTTGTCCCCGATAAATATCGAACACATAAGACATACCATGGAACGTGTAAAACGAAATTCCCACAGGCAAGGCAATATTCAATAACACCGAATTGGTATGCAGGCCCAACAAAGAAAGGCCCTCTTGGAACTGTAGTGCAAAAAAATTGTAATACTTAAATATCCCTAGTATTCCTAAATTATTAATGATACTTAGCCACAAAAAAAACTTCGCCTTCTTTCTATTGGGGGAAGCCACACTGAAGCCGTAAGTATAATCTAAAACTGTACTCAGCATCAAAAGTCCCATGAACTTCCAACTCCACCAACCGTAAAAGAAATAGCTGGCCACTAAAACCAATCCATTCTGCCAAGAGAGACGTTTATTAAAAACGAACCAATACAGCGTGAATATTATGGGTAGAAAAAGGAGAAATTCGAAACTGTTAAAGAGCATCTGAAAGCCTTACTTCATTATAATTATACTTATCAATAACTATTTTTTTCATATTACCACTACTAATAAGTTGAGCCCAAATACTAAATGTGCTAGAAGGCCCAATTAATATTTTACACTTGCTCATTCTATAATAATCTTGATAAATGGAACCATCTGAAAAATGAATGGTATGTCCGAACGATAAATACATATCTCTGTTTAGTTTTGGATCATTACCGAAAACAATGATCTCGAAAGGTTCATTTATATCAGATACAACATTTCTCAAAGCGGTAATATACTGCGAGTCATTTAAAAAATATCGGCCATCCTGAAAAAACTCATAATCACCTCTTCTTATGTGTAAAGCCACTTTTACCAGGGCATGATTCTCATAATAGTCCTCCTTAACAAGGTTTTTGTTGAATTCGAAATTGTAATAAAATTTATCTATATCAAATGATTCCCGATTTCTGAAGTACCAACCTTTTACGTAGGTAAGTTTTGAAATGCAAAATTCACTTTTAAATTCTGGAGCATAAAATTTATGATAACTAGCTATCCCTAACTTAATGAGTGTTTTTCTAACAAAGCTATTGTTTAAAATCAGAGTCAATATTCTTGTAAAATCATTCAATTTTACCGATTTAGATAATGATAAAAATTTCGAATTCAAAAATATCGCATCATGGTTATAACAATAGGAATCAAAATGCACATGTTGAATTAACTGATTGCTTTCTTGTCCGTGAGGTATTTCAAGTATAACTATTCTTTTAATTTTCTTGATAAACATAAAATGCATCCACTCCGCCTGCAAAATTTAAATCTTGTTTATAACCATTTCTTATAAATAGGCTATCCAATTTATTTTTATTTTCTTCGTTATTGTTGTGTTCTACACAGATAACTTTAAAAATATATTTATCAAAATTGAACTTTTCTAAAATATCAAATTCACTTCCTTCAGTATCAATACTTAGAAAATCAATGTGTTTTGGAGCATTAGCATTATTCAATACTGATTCCAAATCAGTTGTTAGAAATTTCATTTTTTTTGTTGAAACTGATTTTCTTTCATCTTTCATAAAATCAGATTCTCCAAAATCAGAAATTGTGCTTAGCTGTCCGGCTATGGTAAACTGTAACTCTACATCTTTTTCGCGCCAAATTAATGCATTACTTACATAATCATTTTGTCGATTTCTTTTTAATTCCTTGAATCTTTCAGGATTGGGTTCAGCTAGTAATCCAGACCATCCAAATATTTTATTTAAAAAATAACTATTACTATTCTGAACACCATCATCTGCACCGAATTCTACATAGTATCCGTTTTTTTTGTTCGATAACAATTGTAAAATTTTTAAATCTTGTAAATTTTGTGATTTTACATCACCGGACAAAATATAATTTAAAAAGTCTGGGTTTAAATTACCTTGAAAAGTTGCAAATTCTCTTATTAAATTTAATATTCTATCTTTTTCTTTTAAATTATTTTTTGACTTTAATAATTTAATTACTGTTTTGGTTTTTACAATTCTAAACATTTTTATGGAGTTTATTTTAAAATTTTAATTTACATCCCAAACTATTACTTTATTACCCTCATCATCATAATAAAAAGCACCTGGGTATGGATGTGTGGTTGCCCTCACTAATCTGTCCACTTCTTCGGGCGACATACTTGTTTTAATTTCACCATCAGCTGGGGTTCGAGCTTCCCAATAAGTAGCCTTTGACTCATCCTGTTTTTGTAAGGAATAATTTCCTAAGATAAGTTTAGGCACCGTATCCAAAAAGAGACTTACATGCGCCTCATCGACCTTTTTATAGAGTGTTGTAGCCGTTTCTCTATCCTCAGTCGGTATAATTTGCTGACCAAGAATTTCTCCCGTATCAACTCCTTGATCCATTTTGAAAAATGTTACCCCCGTCTGTTTTAATCCTTTAATTATGGCCCAAGGTATAGCAGCTCTTCCCCTTCCCTCAGGCAACAATGTCGGATGCGCTCCAATAACCCCAAATTTTGGAGTGTTGATCACTTCAAAATTGGCAATTTGAGACCACCCAATTATAAACAACCAATCGATTTCTTTTTCTTTAATTTTCTCAATTACTTCTGCATCATTAATGTGATTGATTTTTAACAGCTCTGTATCATTTTTTTTGGCAATTTGATCTAAGTAAATTCTACCTGATTTCGATTTAGACTTGTGGTCGTGTAATGTAATGAATAAATCAAACTTGAAACCCTCAAGTAAAGAGGCTTCTATACAAGACAAACCTAGTTGGACACATGTGCAAAAAGCAAACTTCATTAATATACCGGTGGTTTTTTTGTAAAATATTTAATCGTCCCTAAAATTATTCTCAAATCCATCCATAAACCGAACTTTTGATAATACTCTCCATCCAAGCTAGCTTTTTCCTCTTCGGGCATGTAATCATAAGCATTAACTTGTGCCCAGCCTGTCAATCCAGGACGCAACTTTATTGAGCCATTCTGCTTTCGCAATTCAAGTAACGATGTTTGACTTGGCAAAGAAGGTCTGGGTCCAATTATTGACATGTCTCCTTTCAATACATTTATGAACTGAGGAATTTCATCTAAATTGGTTCTTCTAATTATTTTCCCAACAGGGGTGACTTTCAAAACTGCCGTTTGTGTTGACACTACATTAGGCGTATTTACGGGCATACTTCTGAATTTCATAAAGTGGAATTCGTTTCCACCTTTACCAATGCGTTTTTGTCTGAAAATCACAGGACCTCCATCGTACAGTTTGATAACTATTCCAATTATCAACCAAAAGGGGGAAAAAATCAGAATAACCAACGCTGATACCATCACATCAACAAAGCGTTTCATATCAATTAGTAAAGTGAATTAACCTATTGATTTTCGATGCAAAAAATCGTTTATATGTTTTATTTTTTCGCAAGGATTTTAATTTTAACTCTACAAATTCAAGCAGTTTTAACTTCCAATCGCCATTTAAAGTATAGGCTTCCGTAAACTGTTTTTCAATGGGACCGTATTTACGTTTGTAGCCCATCCCCCGACCAAACTCCAAATAATTTGTACCTCTGCTTTTTAACTCAATAATAGATTCACCCATCAATAATTCATTAGGTGAATCTTTAAAATAAGCGGAGAAACTTGCACCCGTATAATAATAGGCAAATTTCTTACCCACCAAATATGAATTTGATGCAATAACTTTATCTTCAGCGTTAATTGTTATGGAAAGCAAATATTGTTGAGGGGCGAGAGATTTAAATAAGGTTTCTAGCCTTTTCTTCGTATGCGGCACAGGAAGTCCCTTTCTATTAAATACATCAAGTAGATGAGAATAATGAATATCTAAAAAATACGATATATCGGATACAAACTGTACCCTTAATCCTCGCTTACGCGCCTTGTTAATTTCATAGGTCGCAGACTTATAATGAAATCCTTTTTTAATTTCCTCCTCTGATTGAGTTAAATCCAAAATATACCTATTACTTGCCAAAACATTCCAAATACTATTATTAAATGACTCCTTTGAAATTTGATTGTCAAGTAATCGAAACGGGGTTAGTTTTTTCTTAATGAGAAATTCTCCAAATTGTTGAACAAGTATATCTATTGTATTCCAAACCGCTTCATCATAAATCGTTATTCCTTGGAAATCTGTACCAATTCCCCTAACGGGTGATCCATAAAAACGCAATAACCCAACTTTCCTTTCAGTGGTTATGACGTAAGCTACAAATTCATTCGATTCGTTGTAAATATTAATGGATGTAAGTTGTACCCCAAGTTTGTTTAAGTAATTCCAAAAAGCTTCACTATTAAAAACTTCGGAATTATTAAAATTTATGGGAGAAGCCTCCAACTTAAAGATGTACTTCATTCTAGCCCTTGAAATACCAATTGAAATGCTTCAGCATAATTGTAACCCGATTCTCCACCGCGCTTCGCTGCAAGTCCCGTAATGGCCTCAATCGATCTTGGATGCGGAAAATCGCGCATCACACCTCTGTAAAACGCCAATGATTCCAATTTCCGATTCAATCCTTCTGCCCCCAACTCTATGTATGTATTAGGCGCAAATCCACCGTATCCGATGGGAAAAGACCAATCCGTTGATGAAGAAATTTCCATGAAGAAAAAAGCCTTAATCCGCTTTGTAGGCTTCCTCTGAAAAAGTCGAACCGCCGCCTGACATGCATTCGATACGTGTTTGTGGTCGTCGTTTAAATCCATGGGATGATGGGTAAATACCCAATCCGGCTGAAATTCTTCTATTACTTTTTCAATAGATTGAACCAAATCTATGTGAGGCACAACATTAAACCGAATGTTGGGAAAATTGGCCAATTCAAACGTAGAACCCACAATTTCATTTGCTTTTTTAATATCGTTTGCCAATTCATCTGCACCTGGCCTATGTCTTCGCGCTTCAACATCCCCCGACAAAATAAAATGATGAACCTTATGACCTTGTTGACTTAAAATCCAACTGCTGCCGCCAAATCCAAGTATTTCATCGTCGGGATGGGCCGTTATGGTAAGAATATTCATAAACCCTTGATTCTATGTTTCAAAGTATTTAAAAACTGACTAGCTTTCTGGCGAATATAAAGCCTCTTTTGAGTATGGGAATTATAAGCTAAAATCTGATTTAGGTGTCTCATGGTAATATTTCGTTCAATACTAAATCGGCCCAAAAGTTCCATCTCATTTTCTATGAAAACGTTATACGTAGGCACGCTATAGTAAATTTTCTGATAACCCAAATTTTTCAAAATTTGCAATTGCTCATTGGAATAAAATCCCCCTGGAATGGAACAACTTACAACATCTTTTCCGGTGATTTCTTCCAATATTTGCTTACTTTGTTCCCATTCAATTTTAATTTCACGCCCTGACATCAAGGAAATATTTTTTGGATGACTGTGAGAGTGGCTTCCGATTGTATGTCCCAAATCAGAAAATTCTTTAATTTGTGATGCTGTCATGTACGTGCTCGTATA
>Ga0315902_10002736_pt1 | contig 27061 bp, 27 predicted proteins | sample LakEriMetagenome_9_FD_203523 | JGI IMG/M metagenome (GOLD analysis project Ga0315902, IMG submission 203523) | Freshwater fungal communities from buoy surface, Lake Erie, Ohio, United States - Buoy 12 MA117 | ecosystem: Environmental > Aquatic > Freshwater > Lake > Lake biofilm | place: USA...
TTGGCTAATCCTAATAATCCGAGCTTTGGTTTTATTATTTTTTGATTTAAATTCATAACTTTTAACCTCCAGTTATTGTCTTCTCAATTATACAACTGTAAGATTAAATTTCAACTACTTCAGTTAATATGCTCAAAACAGGGATTCAAGCTAACCCTAACCTGCTCGATGAAAAAAGAATCAATGAGATTTTTGGTCAACAATTAATCCGTAATGCAATAACCATCGGATAACTATCAGTTATGATATATACCCACCCCATCAGTAAAGGATTAAGATTTATTTAATCCTTTACTGGGGCATCTTGCCAATCTTCTTTTACTTTAACATATAAATAAAGGTTAACTTTTTGGCCAATAAACTTGGCAATCCTACTTCTTGCTTTACTACCAACCAGCTTTATCATCCCCCCGCCTTTGCCTAAGATAATCTTCTTTTGCGAAGGCTTAGTTATGTATATAACCTGCTTTATATTAAGAGTATTATTAGGATTAACTAACCATTCTTCTGTTTCCACAGTCAAAGAATAAGGAATTTCACTATGCAAGTGCAAGAAAAGTTCTGACCGAGTAATGTCTTCACAAATATTGCGCGTGGGCATGTCTGTTAATTCATCCTCATCATATTGCCAACCACCCGTTGGCGCCAATTCTCTTAATTCTACCAATAATTTTTCAACCCCCGCCCCCGTTCTAGCAGAAATCATAGGTATAGATTTAAAAATTCCCAATTCAAAAAGTTGCTGCGCTTGTGATATTAGCTTCTCTTTTGCTAGTAAATCTATTTTGTTCAAAATGGCTATAACTGGCCGCTGCTCTTTTTTAGCTGCCAACATTTCAATAATCATGTGCGTTTCTTTTGACAAAGGCTTTCTAGCATCTATAAGCAAACATAATATATCTGCTTCAGCTAACGCATTTGTTGCGTTACGCACAATGCTACGTTCTAAATTGTTAGTAATTCTGGGCTTGAATATCCCTGGCGTATCAATAAAAACTAATTGAGTTTGCCCATGATTTAAAATGCCACGTATGGCATTGCGGGTTGTTTGCACCTTATGCGTTACAATGGAGATTCTTTCTCCTATTAAATAATTAAATAACGTTGATTTACCAGCATTGGGCTCGCCAACGATTAAGACTTTTGCAAATTTAGTTTGCACTGTTGTTATTATCCTCCTGTAACTGATTAAGCATTTTTTTAGCAGCATCGTATTCCGCAGCTTTGCGTGTTTTTCCTACTCCTTGCTGATGAAAAAAAATAGGCTCTTTGCTAATTTCCACTTCAACAACAAAAGTTGGATCATGGTCAGCACCAGTTTTACTAAGCAGTTTGTATTGCGGAATAACACTATATTTTTTCTGTACTAATTCTTGTAAAGCAGATTTGTCATCTTTCTTGGTTAGTTGAGAGATGTTTTGTAAATAAGGATGAAATAAGCTAGTTATGATTTGCTTAATAGTCTCATAATCACTATCAAGATAAATAGCGGCAATCATTGCCTCTAACGCATTTTCAAGGTTTTTAGGATTATGCGCCCCTCCTGATTTTTCCTCACCATTATCCATAACTAAATGACTTCCTAAATGCTGATGTTGGGCAATTTCTGCAAGTGCGCTCGTTTGCACCAAATTGGCAAAAATAACTGATAATTCACCTTCTTTCTTCTCGGGAAATTGTTGATGAATTAGCTCCGCTATAACCATCCCCAACACTTTATCACCTAAGAATTCTAAGCGCTGATAATTTTGTTTCTCGCGTGAGCTGGGGTGGGTCAACGCTGCAGAATACAATTGCAAATTTTTAAAACGATAATTCAACAACATTATTTATAATACCGAAAATAATCTTTGCACAGAAAGTTTTTTCAAGGATTCCCACGCATCAAGAGTGTTCCAATAAATGATTACCGCTTTACCAAGTAAATTTTCCACAGGAATAAAACCCATCTCATTAAACCTGCTATCAGCGGAACCATTACGATTATCCCCCAAACAGAAGTAGTGACCAGACGGTACATTAAACACTTTAGTAGTATTAGCAATATCGTTAGGTTTACTTGATGGATCTTTATAAATATAGTAGCTCTTGCTATCAGATAGCTTCTCTGTATAGCGCTTTAACACCCGCTCCTGAACTTTATGGAAGGCATCACCATCTTTATTCTCAATATTAATTACCCTACGGCCATTAATATAAAGGTTACCATTGATAATTTGCACCTTATCACCAGGCAGCCCTATTACCCTTTTTATATAGGCAGTACTTTTTGTATCTGGTTTAGTACCCCGAAATACAACAATGTCGCCACGCTCAGGATTTCTGAAAAAAGCATGCCCCAAGCCATCAGGGATTGCCCTATCCACATAAGGCAACAATGAAGGCAATGAATATTTACTATAACCGTAAGTGAATTTATTTACAAATATATGATCTCCAACCAATAAAGTAGGCATCATCGATCCTGACGGGATGCGAAAAGGCTCAATCACCAAGGTTTCAAAAATAATTAGGACTGCTATTATTTGCAGCAAATAAATTAAAGAATTGTAGGTAAAAAATTCCGCTACTTCATTTTTGATTTTAATCTGCCATTTTTGCCAAAACATACTCAAAGTAGCCATTAATTTTCACGAAAAACGATATAATTCACGATGCTTGCACATGCAGCATTTATACTCAGTTAATTTAGTATACACATCTTTTTTACTAGAACAAACAAAAGCCCATTTTTGCAAGCAACATGGGCAACGATGCCGATATAATAAATATGTATAAGCCAAGCAAAATGATAACGTAAAGCTCATGAAAATAATATACAAAACTTGCGGAAAAACCGATGTTAGCCTGAAAAATAATAAGAATAAAAAAGGCAAGCTTATATTTAAAATAACAGCGAAGTAAAAAGATCGCCAGAATGCTACTTTTTTTACTTCCACTGTTACATTAGCAGTTAATTCTGCAAGTGATGAATTCATCTATATGGTTTTATAAGTTTCATTTATAAATCAAACAGCAATTTTTCAGGATTTTCAACCAATTCCTTGATCTTGATTAAGAAAGTGACCGCCTCTTTACCATCTACTATGCGATGATCATAAGATAAAGCGATATACATCATCGGCTTAGCAACTATCTGGCCATTTACCACAACCGGCCGCTCAACCACATTATGCATGCCCAAAATCCCTGACTGAGGGGGGTTTATAATCGGCGTTGATAATAAAGACCCATAAATACCGCCATTGGTTATACTAAATGTTCCACCGATCATATCCTGCATAGTTAATTTGCCATCCCGCGCTTTCTTACCAAGCAAAGCGATGGATTGCTCAATCCCAGCGAATGAAAGCTTATCTGCATCTCGTAAAACAGGCACAACTAACCCCTGCTCAGTACCAACTGCAACGCCGATGTCATAGTGATTCTTATAAACAATATATTCTCCATCTATTTCCGCATTTATGGTTGGAATTTCTTGCAAGGCCATAACCGCTGCTTTAACAAAGAAAGACATAAAGCCAAGCTTTATTCCATGCTTGTCTTTAAATCGCTCTTGATATTGCTTGCGAATACGGAATACTTCACTCATATCAACTTCGTTGAAAGTTGTAAGGATAGCCGCAGTATTTTGAGATTCTTTCAAACGGGCTGCTATCGTCTGACGTAAGCGCGTCATTTTAACCCTTTCCTCGCGCAAATCAGTTGCACGTGCAACTGGTGCGGCTGGCATCGATGCCGAACTTGTCATAGGCTGAGGCTTGCTTACATTTTGTAATACATCCCCTTTAGTAATACGGCCATCTTTACCGCTGCCACTAATACTTGCCAGATCAGCACCTGATTCAGCAGCTATTTTCTGTGCAGATATAGAAGCAGGCTTACTTTCAATGCTTACAGCAATTTTCTCTTGCTCTTTTTTAATTTCTAAAGGAGTTATGCTAGCATTAGCTTGTGATGAATCTACAGCCCCTAACGCATCACCTACACTAACATTACTGCCCTCTGCAAAAGATATCTCACTGATAACTCCAGCGGAAGGCGCATTTACTTCCAGGGTTACCTTATCAGTTTCTAGCTCAACAAGAAGCTCATCCATACTGACAAAGTCCCCCTTTTTCTTATGCCATTTAGAAATTGTTGCTTCAGTTACAGATTCGCCTAATGGCGGCACAATAATTTGTATTAACATAACTCTCCATTAATTTTTAGTTGCCAAATATTTCTTTAATTAATCTTTCATGCTCTGCCAGGTGTAACTTCATATACCCAACTGCTGGCGAAGCAGAGCGTGCTCTACCTGCATATTCAAGAAGTTGCTGACGCCCTAGATTTTTTAATACGTCTTTAATACGAGACTCAACAAAATAAAAAGCGCCCATATTTTCATGTTCTTCTTGACACCAAATTATTTTTGCTTGCGAATATTTAGCCAGCAAAAGCTCTAACTCAGCGCTTGGAAATGGATATAGTTGCTCTAATCTAATAAATATTAGGTTATCTGCACCTACTTCTTGCCTTTTTTCAACAAGGTCATAGTACACCTTTCCAGTACATAATACGACTTTTTTAATTTTTTCCTCATCAATCCTAGGCGCATATATATCAGGCAGTATAGGTTGGAAGGTTTTACCAGCACTCATCTCGTCCAAAGTTGATATAGCAGCTTTATGACGCAGTAAAGATTTTGGCGACATAACAACTAGTGGCTTACGGAAGCTGCGATGTTGTTGACGGCGCAAGATATGGAAGAAAGAAGCGGGAGTTGTACAATTTGCAACTTGTATATTATCACGAGCACATAACTGTAAAAAACGTTCCAATCGAGCTGAACTATGCTCAGGACCTTGCCCTTCATAACCATGCGGCAATAGCATCACCAAACCATTCATACGCAGCCATTTCGCCTCACCAGAAGTAATATATTGGTCAATAATAACTTGCGCACCATTGGCAAAGTCCCCAAATTGCGCCTCCCATACAACTAACGTATTAGGATCAGTAAAGCTATAACCATACTCAAAGCCCAAAACAGCAAACTCAGAAAGGTTGCTATTATATATTTGCAATTTAGCTTCCTGATTATTTTTCAAGTTATTCAAAGGAATATACTCTTTTTCACTTTCTTGATCAAATAATACAGCATGCCGATGGGAAAAAGTGCCACGCTTTACATCCTGCCCAGTAATACGGATATTAAACCCATCCGCCAACAACGAAGCATAAGCCAAAGCTTCCCCTGTTGCCCAATCGATTCCTTGGCCAGAAGATATCATTTCTTTTCTTGCTTCTAGCTGACGAGCGATTTTTTTGTTGATGGCAAAATCACTTGGCACATCACAAAGCTTTTTACCAAGTTGTTTGAGCTTTGTAATTTCAATACCGGTATTCTCTAAGCCGCGGCGAATATCTGCTTTTTGGAAGCCTTGCCATCTTCCTTCTAACCAATCAGCTTGTTCAGGCTTATAACTTAGAGATTTAGCAAACTGCTCATCTAATAGATTTTTGAAATTTTCTTTTCTTTGGTTAAAATCTTGCTCAGCTAGTAAACCATCTTCTATCAATTTCCTAGAATACACTGTAGAAGGGGTTTGATGCTTAGCTATTTCCCTATACATAAGCGGCTGCGTAAATAAAGGCTCATCACCCTCATTATGCCCATATTTACGATAACAAACTATATCGATAAACACATCTTTTTTAAATTTAGCACGGAACTCTGCAGCTATTTTACTAACATAAACAACTGCCTCAACATCATCACCATTTACATGAAAAACTGGAGCATTAATTACTTTGGCAATATCAGTACAATAACGAGAAGAACGCGCATCGGCTGGGTTAGTTGTAAAACCTATTTGGTTATTTATTACTACATGCAGTGTTCCGCCTGTATGAAATCCTGTTAGCTGGCTTAGATTTAATGCTTCTGGCACAGATCCCTGGCCAGCAAGAGCTGCATCCCCATGAATCAGTAACCCTAAAACTTTCTGGCGCTCAACGTCGCCTAAATAGTCTTGCTTTGCTCGAACTTTGCCAAGAACTACCGAATTTACTGCTTCTAAATGCGAAGGATTTGGAGTTAATGATAAATGCACTCTTTGCCCTTCGATAATGATATCAGAAGAAGTCCCCAAATGGTATTTAACGTCACCTGGAATATCTAAGTGATCAGGATAAGCTAACTCACCTCTGAATTCTGAAAACATCGCATAATAAGGTTTTTTCATGACTTTTGTTAAAGTGTTTAAGCGGCCGCGATGCGCCATTCCTAAAACCACCTCTTGGACCCCAAAGCGCACCGATTGCGCTATTAAAACTTCCAAAGCAACAATTGAAGCTTCGCCCCCTTCAACAGAAAACCTTTTAGTGCCTGGAAATTTCACATGAAGATAGTTCTCAAACATTTCAGCTTCTAGCAAATCCTGCAGAGCTTTACTTTTTTCTTCCAAGTTTATCGTTACATCTGCCGCACTTGCCTCTAACTTATGCTGAATCCACATTCTTTCTTCATAATTTTCTAGATGGATATATTCAGCACCGACTCGCGAACCATACGTAGCTTGCAAAATTCCTATAATGTCACGTAATGTGGCAGATTCTCTATTCAAATCGCCACCCAAAAATATTTCTACATCAAGATCCGTTTCAGTAAAGCCATATGTTCGATAATCTAATTCATTACGAAATTCATTTTGCTGTAACTTCAATGGGTCATATTGAATAAGCATGTGCCCATGCGTGCGGTAAGCATCAATAAGGTGCGAAGCTGCCAAACAATTGTTTAAATGATACAAGCGATTGGTATTAACTTCTGCTTTATTTTCTTCTTTTTTATCCGCTTCTTCGTTAGTATCTTTTACCCCAAGAACCTTAACATCTCGTTCACGCCAAGAAGGTTGTAAAACAGCTTCGTTTGCCGCCCCATCTCCTAAAGCAGCAAAATATTCTCGCCATTCAGGTAATACATCAGAAGGATTTTTTAAATAACGCTTATAAAGCTCTTCAACAAATATAGCATTAGTGCCGAATAAATGGTCTGTAAATTTCAAGTTACTCATATTTGCAAATAATATAGTTAGCCGCCCCCACTATATGTAAATTAGCAATAAAATCAACTTTTGAAAAGAGAATATTATTTATTTTAGTTAATAATATCTTAATAAATATTAGTATTATTATTTAAAATTTATTAAGCTTCCTCTTTACGCTTTGTTGTTTGCCATATTTTTTCTAAAGCGTAATGCGCTCGTATCTCAGGTTTAAATAGATGCACAACTATCGAAACTAGATCAATTAGTATCCAATTTCCCGTGTCTTGACCTTCGATATTTATGTACTCAACGCCATTGTGTTTCAGAGAAAAAATCAATTTATCAGCCAAGGCTTGTGTATGCCTGCCAGATAAACCAGATGCTATTATTACAAAATCAGCAAAATCAGCTTTCCCCGCTAGATCGATCACAGCTATGTCTTCAGCTTTGTCGCTATCAAGGGATTTGATAATTAATTCCTTTAGTTCGTTTACTGGTAACATGGTCATTTTATTTATACTCAATATTTAGTATGTGGTAATATTTTGTTCCCCCTGGTGTATTCACTTCAATTTCATCCCCTTTGCTACGGCCAAGCATAGCTTTAGCAACAGGGGAATTAACTGATATACTACCGTTGCTCAAACTTGCCTCATAGTCGCTAACGATTTTATACACTGATTTCTTCCCCACTTCTTCATCTTGCAGGGTGACCGTGCATCCAAATATTACTTGCGAACCAGATAACTTAGAAATATCAATTAGCTCAGCTCTTGCAAAGCGGCTTTCCAGATCAGCAATTTTCGCTTCAATAAAGCCTTGCTTCTCCTTAGCGGCATGATACTCAGCATTTTCAGACAAATCACCATGCGCTCTAGCTTCTTCAATAGCCTTTATTACCGAAGGGCGCTCTTTAGTTTTTAAAAAGCTCAGTTCATTTTCTAATTTTGCATAACCTTCTGGGGTTATAAAGAATTTCTCCTGCATTTCCAGCATTACTCCTTGATTAATGACCAAATATCTTTTGTAAAGTCGATGGCTTAGCTTTAGGCATTTCCTTTACCTCACCTTCATTTATAGGCAGCCCTTGCTGCTTATTTTTCTCCAACCTTTCTTTTTCCGAAAAAGGATCAATAAAATGCTTCATCTCTTCCTCACCATCACTTGTTTCAGCATGATTTTTCCGCTCCATTTTTTGCAAAAACGCCTTTTCCTCTTCGCTAACCTTAGCGCCAGTTCTTGTAGCACGCTCTGGTAACATAGCTTTTTTAGCATGCGGGTTAGGCAAAGAAAAGTTGGGAGGGGTAGCCAGCGGTGGGTGAGAGACTACTAAAAATTCATCTGGCGAGTTAGCCTTACCAATTCCCATTTTTTCAGCAGCATCGCGGCAGCTACATAAGGTTGCTAATAAAATGATGGCCACACTCTTTACTATTAGCTTTTTATCAAATTTGTTCTGCATTTTAAATAACCTTAATTTATTGTTTTAATTATTAGGCAGCTAGCCATGCTTCACAGCATCGGCGGGCAATATTTCGCACCTTACTTATAAAAGAAGCGCGCTCCGCTACGCTTAAAACTCCACGTGCATCCAATAAGTTGAAAGCATGACCAGCTTTTAAGCATTGATCATATGCAGGTAGGCACAACTTTTTCTCTAGCAAGTTAATTGCCTCTTGCTCTGCATCGTTAAAGTGCTTTAAAAGCATATCACAATCAGCAAATTCAAAGTTATACGCACTGTACTCTTGCTCCGCCCTCAAGAAAACATCTCGATAAGTCAAGCCTTCTTTATTCCACACTATATCCCAGACACTGTCTTTATTTTGCAAGTACATTGCCAACCTTTCCAAGCCATAGGTTATCTCGCCCGGAATTAGTTCGCATTCAATGCTGCCAACTTGCTGCATGTACGTAAATTGCGTCACTTCCATGCCGTCGCACCACAACTCCCAACCCAATCCCCAAGCTCCCAAGGTTGGATTTTCCCAATTATCTTCAACAAAACGCAAGTCATGCTCTTTTGGCGATATACCAAGCTTTTTTAAACTGTTAATGCAGAGCTCTTGAATATTGGCTGGCGCAGGCTTCATTATCACTTGGAATTGATAATAATACTGCATACGATTAGGATTTTCGCCATATCTTCCATCACTGGGCCGACGACAAGGTTGCACGTAAGCTGCCGCCCATGGCGAAGACCCTAAGCAACGCAATATTGTAGCTGGATGCGAAGTTCCTGCACCAACTTCCATGTCATATGGCTGCAAAATGGCACAGCCGTTGCTTGACCAAAATTCGTGCAAAATAGCTATTATCTCTTGAAAATACATCATACAAAAAACAAGTTTATTCTCCCGCACATCAATGAATTGAAATAAGTTATTTAAATCCATAACTGATGCGCAACGAACGTAATTCTATAATAATTGCCTTAGCTACGCAATGAATAATTAAATTCCAAAGAAATTTAATTATTCTTAAAAACATTAGCGCGGCATTACGCTTACAAAGGATATGCCTTGAGCCCAAGACAAGTATCTGCGGCTCCTCTCGTACTTAGGCATTTTTTTTGTTTTTTTCACCACCCTCATGCTTTTCTGTGGATTCGTTAACTTTCGCAGGGATAGCAGACGCCGAATTAGGAACGACATCTTTCATATCTAACTTAGTTAACGTTCCTACAAGGCGATGCAGCTGAAAAAGAGACAATCTATATCGACTTTCAGCATTACGATGGCTGACTTTAGCATTGAACAGCTCCTGCTCAGCATTGAGTATCGAGAGAAAATCCCTTGTTCCTAATTTAAATTCCTCCGTCACCCCATCCAAGGCAATAGCCGCCGCCTCCACCGTTGCCTTGGTAGACTTTAGAACTTCTTTATAAGCATCAAGGCTGACCCATGCTGTAATTATTTCAGAAACAACATTGTTCTTCTTTCCTTCGAAATCCAATTTCTTTGTTCTTGCTTGCTGCTTGTATTGGCCGACGTTAGCATAAACTGGGGCATTAAAAATCGGCACTTCAACAGAGAGGCCATAAACCTTTGCTCGCACAGACTTTTCCGCCCTAATTTTCTGAACATCTTTTTGGAAAGCTACTGAAGCATTAACCTTAGGCAATGCTCTTGAAATAGCAATGTTAACATCTTCTTGCGATGCTTGGCTATCAAACTTTGCTATTTGCAAATCTGGCAGCTGCATTTCAGCTTTTTTAATTGCTTCTTCGATATTAGCAGCAGGAGCACTTATCTTTGCAACATCAATTGGCATCATCTCTTGCGGAGGAATTTCGCCAACAATACTTGCAAATTTAGCCTGACTCGCTAATAATTCCCCCATACTTCTTTCGCGCTCAGCAACTGCCGCAGCGTAACGAGAGTCTGCTTGCGCAATATCAGTTCTAGTTGATTCCCCTAATTCAAACCTCATTACGGCTAGTCGACGCTGCTCAGCAATTGTTTGCATATTGCTTTCGCTTAATTTAAAAATATCTCTTTTTGTCAATACTTCTTCATAGACTTCGATAGCGCCTAAAATAATAGAAGCGACAATCTTCTCTTGATTTGATTGCGCGCTTAAAAGACCAGCCTTTGCTTTGCGCACTTCGGCAACAGTTGCATAACCATTAAACAAAGATTGCGATATTGATAAATTACTCCCTCTAGCTCTATCTTCCGCAGATACACTTCTATCCAAAGTTTTTTGAGTAGTTTTAGAAAAATCTGTTTTATGCCCCACAACTGGCAAAAACCCTGCATAAGCCCCAAGCTTGCCATATTGCGCAGCTTTAACACCTGCTTCCGCTTGTCCCATCGCTGGGTTGGTTTTCAATGCATGACTGATTGCGTCTTCAATTGTATATGCATTAGCCAATTCTGCGAAAAAAAACAATGTTAATGAACAAAAAGCAATATAAAATAATTTCTTTGACATGAATTCCAACCTTTAGCACAAAAATATATTTTACCGATAACAGAAATAAATGCCTTACGCAACATTATTCTACTTGCTGGATGCAATTTATTTTGTTATTTGATTTCATAATAATATCCAAAATCCCGAGGTTAACAATGCGCGATATAACCGTTTCTAAAAACGCTCTCTTTGCTGCAATACCTATAGCAATTGCAGCTGGTGCCTTTGCAGTATGGCAAAATTATAATTACAAAATAAATAAGGTACACGGTATTTTGCTCCCCCTAACTTCTAATTTATCATTGATCAAAACAATGGCTGACGAATTCAATTACGATGCTGTTAAGATTAAAGAAATTTCCGATAAACTATTACCACTTACCGAGCTCAAATCAAAAGATGCTACATTTAGCTTAATAATAGAAAAACATCTGTATGAGGATGGTAAGATAGATGTACTGAAAGATGCTTTGAAAAAGGCAAAATCAACCGCTATAGATAACGTAAAATTGATAAATTACGTCATTGACAAGGATTTTGACGCAGCCCAAATAGATCTCGCCATTAATAATGTTAACTCCCTGATCTCGATTGAGCCTTTTGATCAAACATGTTATTCAGATTGCCTTACTAAACAAAGCGATATATTAGAGTTAACCACTGGCAAAATAGAGGTTGTTGAATAAATTTTATGTTTTCGCCCTGCCCTTCATAGCTGCGGTTTGTAATTGACAAAGCTCTATTTTTTGGATATTATGCATGTAATTGAAGGTGGGTTTTTTACCCACCTTTTTAATTTTTTGCCATACCTTTAATTAATTATGAATATTTACCAAAATGCTGCAGAAGCAAAAATAGCGGAAGTAATTGCAGAATCTCTTTTAGCAATGGGGTATGAATTAGTTCGGCTAAAGATTTTTAGAGGCAAAGGGGCTTCTACCATCCAGGTTATGCTTGATCGCACTGATGACAAAGCTATAACGATAGCTGATTGTGAAACGGCCAGCCGCCATGCTGCAGTTTTGCTAGATAAAGAAGAGGTTTTTTCAGGGCAATATAATCTTGAAGTTAGCTCTCCGGGGATTGACCGCCCATTGACGCGCGTCAAAGATTTTATTGCAAACGTTGGCATGGAAGTTAAATTATCAACAATTATTTCATATAACGGGCAAAAGAACTTTTCTGGCCTTCTGCTATATGCTGATGAGATGGAAATAAAACTGCAAACTAAAGATAGCTCTGGTGAGTTTAGCATGAATTATGATAATATTGCAGAAGCTAAATTAATTACAAACACAGAGGGCCTGCTGCCAAAGCGCCGGCTCCAAAAGAAAACCTAAAGATAGGAGAAATAGTAAATGTTAAATAGCAGTATGTTCGGTAACGCGGAGATCATACAAGTTGCGGATGCGGTAGCCCGTGAAAAGTCTATTCCCCGGGATGCCATCCTTAGTGTTATGGAAGAGGCAATAAGGGTAGCTGCGCGCCGCAAATATGGAAATGAGCATGCAGTTCGCGCGGAAATAGACCGTAAGACTGGGGAAATACGCATTTTCCGTGAGATGATTGTTGTTGAAGATATGGATGAACAACTACCAGACCATGTTTTAGAGCAATATAAAGCAATAGGCAAAATATCTTTAGATGAAGCACGGCTTAAGAAGAGCGATGTTGAAATTAACGATATAATATCTGAGCTATTACCGCCAATCGACTTAGGATTAGTTGAGGCGCAATCAGCTAAACAGGTTATCATTCGCAAAGTTGCAGAAATAGAAAGGCAAAAACAGTTTGCTGAATATCAGAGCCGCGTTGGCGAGATTGTACACGGAGTTGTTGAGCGCGTCGAAAAGGGTGATGTAATAGTTAAAATTGGCAACACAGAGGCTTTATTAACTAAAGAAAATTTATTAAAAGCTGATAGATTACGTCAAGGTGATAGGGTGCGCGCACTACTGGTCGAGCTGAATTCTGAGAATTATGGCCCGCTACTACGTTTGTCAAGGGTGCATTCAGGATTCCTGACTAAATTATTTGCGCAAGAAGTGCCAGAAATATATGATAATATAATTCAGATCAAGTCCGTTTCTCGTGACCCTGGCAACCGTGCAAAAATGGCGGTGTTTTCCGCAGATTCATCTATTGATCCTATAGGTTCATGCGTTGGTATGCGTGGAGCACGGGTGCAAGCGGTTAGCAACGAGCTTCAGGGTGAGAAAATAGACATCATATTATGGTCTAATGATCCTGCTAATTTAGTAATCAATGCATTATCACCAGCAGAAGTAAGCAAGGTTATAATTGATGAGGATAAGCATAAAATCGAAGTTGTAGTTGCTGAAGATCAGCTCAGCATTGCCATTGGCAAAAGAGGCCAGAACGTGCGGCTAGCAGCAGAACTTGTAGGCTGGGGGATAGATATCATAACTGATGATATCGAATCCAAACGTCGAACCGATGAATTTAATATGATGACAAATAAATTCATGACAGCACTCGATTTAGAAGAAATATTAGCCCAGTTACTAGTTTCCGAAGGATATCAATCTATTGCCGAGCTCGCCAATGCTGAAGTTGCGGAGCTTATGAATATACAAGGCTTAGATGAAGCGATAGCACAAGAAATAATTAACCGCGCAGCTAATTACATTGAATCACATAATAATGCTAATGATGCTGAACAGTCTGCTACTGCACAAGTTCTTGGTGTTGAGCAAAGCTTACTTGAATTACATGATTTGAATGATAGTATAATCAAAAAGCTTGCATTAGCAGGTATAACAACTCTAACCGATTTTGCCGAATTGGCGAGAGATGATTTCGAAGAGATCGTACCTAACAGCGGCCTTAGTGCAAATAAAATTGACGAGTTAATTATGTGGGCACGCGAGAAAACTCTCTTTGATAAAGATACTAACTAAAATAATATAAAGGGCAAAACAGCTAATGACCGAAAACAATAGCCAAAACGACAAACAAAAGCAAAAACTTTCTCTGGGGATTGGCCAAAATAAATTAGGTCTAAGTAAAGCTTCTACATCCCCAGGCCAGACTTTATCTTTAAACAAGGATAAGCTGCAATTGACTACACCTTTTGCGCAACATCCTAATGTAGTTAATAAAAGCAAAGGGAAAGTTATTGTTGTAACTAAAAACCGACCTTCAAAAGAGTTCCATAAAAAAGGATCATCTCAGCGCGGGGATGACGGCTTAACAGATCAAGAAAAGAAACTAAGGCTGCAAGCCCTATCCCAATTATCAGAACAGAAAAGAGTCGAAGAAGAACTGAAGAGTAAAGCTATCGAAGAAAGTGAATTAACTTCAAAGCAGGAGGAAACTCCTGCCACGGCTGAGGAGCAACCCAACGTAATTAAAGAAAACACCGATGAAATGGAAGCTATACAAGAACAAGCTGCTGTTAAGCGTAATGAAGAGATATTAAAAATTATCTCAAGCCAGGGTAAGTTGCGTAACTTAGATCATTTCGGGCGGGAAGAAGCTAAAAAAACTGCCCAAGAAGAGGTATTGTCTCCATCAGGTGCTACTGCTTTGGAAGTTAAGCCCGAAAAAGAGGTTGTTAAACCAGTCGAGAAGAAAAAACCTTTAAAAACCCAATTACTTGAGGAAGAAAAAGAAAAAACAGCTATACGTAAGCCGCGGGAAGAGTTAAAAAGAGGTACCTCGCGCAAATTATCTGTTACACAGATCAGGCTTATGGATGATGAAGAAGATATCATGGGTGGCCGTGTACGCAGTATAGCTTCCATCCGCCGCGCTAAAGATAAGGCTAGACGTAAACAAGACAAGCGCGAAACTGAAAAAATTGCTCGCGAAGTATTGCTGCCTGACTGCATTACTGTACAGGAATTGGCTAGTAGGATGTCAGAAAAATCGGCTGACGTAGTAAAAGCTTTGATGAATTTAGGGTTAATGGTTACTATTAACCAAACCGTCGATGCAGACACGGCTGAATTAGTGATTAATGAATTTGGCCACAAGGTAAAGCGTATAACGGAAGTAGAGCTTGAAAATGCTTTATTAAATGAAGTTGAAGATGAAATATCTGCATTAATGCCGCGCGCACCAGTTGTTACTATTATGGGGCACGTTGATCATGGGAAGACATCTTTGTTGGATGCGTTACGCTCCACAGATGTTGTATCTGGCGAAGCAGGGGGAATAACCCAAAAAATTGGTGCTTATAAAGTAACACTTAATGATGGGCGATTTATAACATTTGTTGACACGCCAGGCCACGAAGCTTTTACAGCTATGCGCTCTCGTGGTACTAAAGTTACTGACATTGTTGTTTTAGTAGTTGCTGCAGATGATGGCATTATGGCACAAACTGTTGAAGCCATTAATCACGCAAAAGCAGCTGGCGTACCTATTATTGTTGCGATAAATAAAATCGATAAGCCTAATGCTGATCCTACTAGGGTGCGTAATGAGCTTTTGCAGCATGGTTTGGTTGCTGAAGAAATGGGCGGTGATATCATGGTTGTTGAAGTCTCCGCTAAGCAAAAAACTAATTTAGATAAGCTTGAAGAAGGTATTTTACTGCAAGCTGAAATGTTGGAATTAAAAGCCAACCCAGATCGCCGTGCCGTTGGTGTTGTAATTGAATCACAAGTTGATAAAGGCCGCGGCCCTACAGCAAGTTTATTGGTACAAAAAGGCTCTTTACGTGTTGGCGATGTAATTGTTGCAGGAACTTCATGTGGGCGTATTAGAGCTTTAATTGATGATAAAGGTAACAAGCTAAAAGTTGCCATCCCTTCGATTCCAGTTGAAGTATTAGGGCTTGACCAAGCGCCTGTATCGGGGGATGAATTTAGAGCTGTTCCGAATGATAAAGTTGCACGTGAGTTGACTGCTTTGCGTACAAATATCGAAAAACAAAAACAACTAACCATGCGTAAGCCAGCTTCCCTTGAAAGTCTGTTTAAAAGGGCATCTAGCCAACATAAAATATTAACGTTGATTTTAAAAGCTGATTTACATGGATCTATCGAGGCTATTACCTCAAGCTTACAGAAACTAGCTAATGAGGAAATAGAAATAAACATTATTCACTCAGGCATTGGCGGTATTACTAATTCAGATGTAACGCTTGCGCAAGCATCAAATGCTATAATTATTGGCTTTAACGTGCGCGCTAACCCGCAAGCCAGAGAGCAGGCTAAGAAAAATTATGTTGATATACGTTATTACTCGATCATTTACTCACTAGTTGATGAGATAAAAGCTGCAATGAGCGGTATGTTATCGCCACTCGTAAAAGAAACTTATCTAGGCTATGCTGAAGTTAGGGAAGTTTTCAACCTTTCTAAATTCGGCAAAATCGCTGGTTGTTATGTTATGGAAGGCCTGATTAGACGTAACTCCAAAGTTAGACTACTGCGCGATGATATTGTTATTTATGAAGGTAACATAAAAGCGCTAAAACGCTTTAAAGAAGATGTTAAAGAGGTTAAGCAAAGCTTCGAATGCGGTATTTCTTTTGATAATTACGAAGATGTTAAAGTAAGCGATAAAATAGAAGCCTTTGAAGTTACAGAAGAGGCCAGAAAAATTGACTAGTGATGCAGGTTATCTATGGTTCAGTTAAACAATAAACTTCCCTCGCAACGGCAATTAAGAGTAGCAGAAGAAATTCGCCAGACCTTGGCTTTATTTTTCGCTAATACAGAATTATATTACCCGAGTTTGGTAGGGAAATTAATTACTGTACATGAAGTTAAAATCAGCGCTGATTTAAAAATAGCAACAGCATTTGTGCAAATTTCTCCCGAGAAATTACCCAACAAAGATTTCAAAGATACCTTTGTTGATATTGCCAGTAACTGCCGCCGCCTGTTAGCAACGCAATTAAAATTGCGTTATGCTCCTGAATTGCGCTTTCGTCAAGATGAGCTTGTAGAGGAGGTTACCAAGCTCGAGTCTTTATTGAAGAATATTTCTTCGGAAGGTTGAGATATATACCCAACAAACTTGAAGATACTGGTTTTATGCTTCGTCTTTTTCGCTTATTTAGCTCACCGATTTCGCCCTCATATGTACAATATACGGGCAAAATCGTCAAACTAACTAATCAAAAAATACTTTGCCTAAAATCCAGCCTCTCCAAGCCCGTTGGGTATATAGTAATTTAATTTGAGGTTTGCGGTATAGGAGATGTATAGAAAATCCATATAAGTAACAACCCGCGAACCCGAAGTAAATTAATTATATCGCTTAAAATCATTAATTACTTCTATATACATATCCTTTTTAAATCCAACAATCAGTTCAGGGACTTGCTGATAGTCTACCCATTTCCACGCTGAAAATTCAGGGTTATGTGTGTTGATATTAATATCTGAATCTTCGCCAGTAAAGCGGCAAAGCGCCCATCTTTGGCGCTGACCAACATATTTGCCACCCCAAATGCCTGAAGCTATCTCTGGGGGAATTCTGTATTCATACCACTTATCAGAGAGATGACATATATAAAATTTATCTGTGCCGATCTCTTCAACAAGCTCTCTACTAATTGCTTCTTCGGCTGTTTCACCCGCATCGATACCGCCTTGGGGCATTTGCCAAGCAGGCTGTGCACTGTCAAGCCTCTGCGCAACAAAAACCTTACCTGATTTATTTAAAAGAATAACGCCAACACCAAGGCGTAAAAGTTCATTAGAGCCAGTCATTTCATTGGAATTTAAAAGGGTATCTCATCATCAAGATCATGCAATGCTGACTTTTGATTTTCCGCCATAGAGTTTGGCACGCGGTGTGCATCATTATCTGCCATATAGTCATTACTTGCAGCGCCGCCGCTTCCTTTACCATCAAGCATCATAATCGCGCCACTATAAGCTTGCAGAACTATTTCAGTAGTATATTTCTCCACCCCTTGCTGGTCAGTCCACTTCCTAGTCTGCAAAGCGCCTTCGACATAAAGCTTAGAACCTTTTGATATATAGTTTTTTATCAGGTTTATTAATGGCTGAGAAAAAACTACGATACGATGCCATTCCGTCTTTTCGCGTTTTTCGCCTGAAGCTTTATCTTTCCATATATCTGACGTTGCCAGAGAAAAAGAGGCAACTTCGCGTCCATCTTGCATGCTTCTTATTTCAGGATCTTTCCCTACATTACCAATTAACGTTACTTTGTTTAAACTTCCAGCCATAAATTCACCTTTATACTTAACTTCATGTAAGACTATTTTATATAACAGTTTATCCATTCTAATTCAAAGGTAAAATCAATAAAACTAAAAAAATTATTTTTTTCAAAAAAAATAAACTTGCATAACCAGATTTCTTAATATATATTAACGCAAATAAATCAACTTTATATTTATTCAATCTATTTATTATTAATAAATAATACTAAATCAAAGTAAAAATCTGAATTAATTGATAAATTTTATGATAAATTCCTCGCCACAAAAAAGCAATACTGGATATTATATAAACATATACTTAATTGCTGAGCTACTAAGCAAAACTTTTGAGAATAAATTTCCCCCCTTTGTATTATCAGCAATTAAAATTACATCTGAAACCTATTTATGCACGGCTTTTGTAGAAAGTTTTCTATTATCCAATCACAAACCAACTAATTTAAAGGAATTATTATTTTTCGAATTAAACAAATCTTTTGGAATAACGCTATTTAATTATATGAAAAACATAGAATTAGACCTACAAAAAAGCTTCTCCAAATTTTCTTTTTCGTTCGTCGCGGCCGCTTTTAAAATGAAAGTTTATTCAGAAATGAGTTTTGTTGCAAAAGAAATATTCTCCGACTCAATGTATATAGCTAAAAAACTCTTAACAAAATCAATTGATAAAAAAGAACTGACTGACAAAGCTGAGGCGATAATCAAGAGTTATATAGCATATATTTTTTTTCATAATTCTGGTTTAGAACACTTAATCAAATTAAATTTCCCAGATGATAAAGGAATGAAGTATGCTGTACATAATGTTACAGTCAACATTTTAAATGCTCTCCCGCTTATTCTAAATCTCCCTGAAAGCAAAACATTACTATATTTAAATGAGTTAGAATTTCATAATACCAAATATAACATTACACCAACATGTTTAACATTTAGTACAAAAAACATTATTACTTGCGAAGATAACTACAATTTGATAAGTAATGACTTGCACGAAGATATTCACATGATCACCAATGATTTTTGTTGAAAATTAGTAATAAATATTTAACATAGATGCTGTATCACTCATATAATTGATTAAAGAAATATGAATTCGGCATGTAATAACCAAAATACTAATCGCCCTTTATCACCACATCTGACCATTTATCGGCCGCAGATTACTTCTGTACTATCTATCTTGCATAGAATATCGGGAGTAGCGCTTTTTTTCGGCCTTCTTGTTTTATTATGGTCGTTAATTTTTTTAATATATACTCCTGAATCTGCTAATAGCTGGTTGTGGAAGTTTTTCAATAGTACGCTTGGAATCGGAATGATTATTGTTTGGAGTTATAGTTTATTTTTCCACGCCTGCACAGGAGTTCGCCATTTATTTTGGGATATTGGTTGTGGTTTTCCATTGAACGCCGTAACCTGGAGCGGATGGCTAGCAATATTTATGTCACTACTATTAACGGCAATTAGTTGGCTAGCTATTTTTTCATATATATAGGTAAATTACCATGAACTGCAAATCTAAATCCACAAAAAAACAAAATTTGGGCTCAGCTCGTAATGGCACAGAGCATTTTATTCAACAACGAATAAGCTCGGTAATGCTAATCATCCTATGCACATGGTTGGTTTGTTCAGTAATATATGTTGCGCGCGCGCCTATAGAAAGATTGCCAAGCTTTATTAGCTCTCCCTTCCATGTTACCGCCGCAATAATGTTTATTGCTTATGTTTTATTACATGGAATGCAAGGCCTGCAAGTGGTAATTGAAGACTATGTGCATTGCAGCGCATTAAGATATTCTATGTTATTTTTATTAAATTTTATCTGCATTGCTACTTTCATTATTTCGGTAGTAGCAATATTGGATGTGCGTAACTTAGTAAACTAAAATCAGTTAGAGAAGAAAATGTCTGAATATAAAATTATAGATCATGAGTACGATGTTATTGTTATCGGTGCAGGCGGCGCTGGGTTGCGTGCCACTTTAGGAATGGCAGAAAAACAGTTGCGCACCGCCTGTATAAGCAAAATATTCCCCACCCGCAGCCATACAGTAGCGGCACAAGGCGGGATTAGCGCCGCCCTCGGCAATATGGGGGAAGATGATTGGCGCTGGCATATGTATGATACTGTAAAAGGCTCAGATTGGTTAGGTGATCAAGATGCCATTCAATATATGTGCCAACAAGCACCCGCCGCAATTATTGAACTTGAACATTATGGCGTACCTTTTTCACGCACAGCAGATGGAAAAATATACCAGCGCCCGTTTGGCGGTATGACAACACATTATGGGGAAGGAAAAGCTGCACAACGCACTTGCGCCGCCGCCGACCGCACTGGGCATGCAATTTTACATACTTTATATCAGCAATGCTTGCGTTTACAGGCAGAATTTTTCATCGAGTACTTCGCTATAGATTTAATTATGGAAGATGGCCATTGCCGTGGTGTTATGGCTTATTGCCTGGAAGATGGCACAATTCACCGCTTTAAAGCACATTTAACGGTTTTAGCAACGGGCGGCTATGGACGTGCTTATTTTTCCGCTACTTCTGCCCATACCTGCACTGGCGATGGTGGTGGCATGGTATTGCGTGCAGGCTTGCCATTGCAAGATGCGGAGTTTGTGCAATTCCATCCAACTGGGATATATGGCTCAGGGTGCTTGATAACTGAAGGAGTGCGCGGCGAAGGTGGATATTTAATCAATGCCAATGGCGAACGGTTTATGGAACGCTATGCCCCAACTGCCAAAGATTTAGCTTCACGCGATGTAGTTAGCCGCTCGATTACAATTGAAATTAACGAAGGAAGAGGATGTGGGCCGAAAAAAGACCATGTGCATCTAGTTCTTTCGCACCTTGATCCTGAAGTTATCCATAAAAAATTACCTGGAATTGCCGAAACTGCTAAGATATTTGCTGGTGTTGACGTAACAAAAGAGCCAATCCCTATTTTGCCAACAGTCCATTATAATATGGGGGGTATTCCTACTAATTACATGGGCGAAGTACTCACCAAAAAAGGAAAAGGAATGGCTGTTGTACCTGGATTAATGTCCATTGGTGAAGCAGCTTGCGTTTCAGTGCATGGCGCAAACCGCTTAGGCTCGAATTCATTGCTAGATTTAATTGTCTTTGGTAGGGCTGCCGCCCAAAGAGCTGCGGAATTATTACAGCCAAACACCCCGCATAAAAACTTTAAGCCACAAGCTGGGGAAAATGCTATAAAAAGGCTCGAAAATATTCGGCAATCTAATGGAAAGCTAAATACCGCCAAAATACGCAGTAAGATGCAAGAGACTATGCAGAACTTTGCAGCAGTATTTCGTACTGAGAAAACTCTTCAAGAAGGGGTAAAACAAATAAATGACGTTTATTCTTTATTCAATGAATTAGGCATTAAGGATCGCTCTCTAATTTGGAACAGCGATTTAGTTGAAGCGTTAGAGCTTGATAACCTGCGTTCGCAAGCTTTAGTAACACTTCACGCCGCCCTAAACCGCAAAGAAAGCCGAGGGGCGCATGCCAGGGAAGATTACCCAGAGCGTGACGATCAAAACTGGATGAAACATACTTTGATCTGGCTAAGTGATGATGGAAAAACTAAAATAGATTATCGCTCCGTCACTTTGACTAGTTTGAATGATGAAGTCGAAGCAATACCCCCAAAGAAAAGAGTTTATTAACATCACTAATCCGTGACTGAGGTTATTATCTATAACTACCATCATTATTACTTTGATAAATGTTATAGTTCAATTCCGCACCAAAGATAAAAATCAAGCTACATACATAAAAATAAACAAGGCTGATTATTATCCCTGCTAAACTTCCGTAAACAACGTTAAACTGCTCAAAGGTACTTAGATAATACTTAAATAAGCTAGTAAATAAACTACACATCGCCAATGTTATAATACTACCTGGAAAAGTATATAAAACGCTGCTTAGCTTCTTATTCGGTAGAAAATAATATAATGATGAAATCAGAAAAAAAGCATAGCAATATAGAATAACATACCTCATATTACCAGCTTCAGGGCTAATTAAACCTAATAGCAAACCTTCTTCGCTCAAAAATAAATACTTTTGCAAAAACTCGCTAACATGAGGCAATACAACTAAAAAAACCATGGTCAATAATGTTACAACTATCACACATAAAAATTCAATTATACTAAACAAACGCCGGAATAAATAAGCAGGGGTATTTTCAACGCAATAAGCTCTATTAAGAATGGTGCGCAACCCTTCAAAAATTGATGAAGCAGTCCATAACGTACTTAGAATAGCAATTGTTAACAGCCCTTGTGGCGGGCTAGAAGTGATTTCTAAAATACGCGGCTTCAAAGCATCGATAGAAGCTGCCCAAGAGCTCTCCATAATTAAATTTAACAATACCTCTCTTAATTCTGTACTGCCAATAAAACCTATAATCGCCATAAAAAATACTAAAAATGGAAATATGGATAGCATTAATAAAAAAGCAATATAACCCGCGTGCTCAACACCGCTATGGTCAACGGTGTTATAGATGCTCTCCCATATATGGCGAAAAGCTTTATTAATAAATTTCAACATGTTTATACTCAATTTTTTTCTGCCGATATGTAGCTTTTACAGTATTTGCTAACATACAAGCAACAGTCATCGGCCCTACCCCACCTGGCACAGGCGTTAGCATTCCAGCAACTTTTTGCACAGAGGTAAAGTCAACATCACCATGCAGTTTATCATTAATCCTTGTTATACCAACATCAATTACACAAGCCCCAGGCTTTACCCAATCAGCGGTTATAAGGCCAGGCTTACCAACAGCTGAAACTAAAATATCAGCTGTACAAGCTTCTTTCTCGGGGTTTATTGTTTGGGAATGCACAATAGTAACTGTGCAGTTTGCTTGCCCCAACATAATTGCAAGCGGCGCACCTACTATACGTGAACGGCCAATAACAACCGCTTTTTTGCCAGCTAATTGGCTAGTGGAAAAAATTTCCTTTAACATCAAAATAATTCCTTGCGGAGTGCAAGGCACTAAACAATCTTGCCCTAAAAGCAATTTCCCTGCGTTTATAGGATGAAAACCATCAACATCTTTTTCAGGATTAAGGGCATTTATTACTTCATCACTATTTACCGATTGCGGCAATGGCAGCTGCACTAATATCCCATGAACCCTGATATCATTGTTTAGGCTATCAATTTTATTCAACAAAATTCGTAAAGAGGTTTCTTCGGGCAGATGAAAAAAGAACACTTTAATACCTAAGCGCTCTGCTTGGCTTATTTTATTGCGCACATACACATGACTTGCAGGGTTATTACCCACTAATATTACCGCCAACCCAGGGATAATTTTATATTTCGCAAGCTCGGCCAGTTTTAGCTCAAGCTGTTTATATAAATTACTGGCGTAAACGATGCCTTTTATTATCTTACAAGAATCTTCCATCTAATCACCTAAATAATATCAATGCAATGGCACGCCTTTGCTGGTGGAATACTGAAAATGCAGTGCCTTATCAGGATACACTATTTCATAACAAGTATGGCATGCCAAAGCAGCTTCGGCAAACCCTGTGAGAATTAATTTTAACTTGCCAGGATACCTAGCAACATCGCCAACAGCAAAAATTCCATCAATATTCGTCTGCATATTGTTAGCGTGCACGAAAAAATGGTTATCTTCCATTTGTAAACCCCATTCTTTCATAGAGCCAAGCTGCATAGAAAGGCCAAAAAAAGCCAATAAATGATCCGCATCAATAATAAGTTTGCGATTATCCAAATCCTTTACTTCAACAGCGCTCAACTTGCCATTTTCGCCATGTAATGAGCTCAATTGATAAGGAATAACTAATTCTACCTTTTTTTGCTCCACTAAGGCATAAATTTTAGCTATACTATCTGGTGCAGCGCGGAATTTATCACGCCTATGCACAAGATATATCTTTTCTGCAATTGGTGCTAAATTTAACGCCCAATCAATAGCAGAATCTCCCCCTCCGGCGATTACAAGGCGTTTATTGTTAAATCTATTCATGCTATCAACCATATAATGAACAGATTGGCCTTCATAGGATTCGATATTTGCAAGCGGTGGGCGGTTTGGCACAAAAGCACCGCAACCAGCAGCAACTATCACTGCTTTAGCCATTATTTTATGGCCAGCATTGGTTGTTACTATAAAGCCATTAGCCATTTTTTGTAGAGATTCCGCTTTTTGCTCAAGCAGGTAAACAGGTTTGAAAGGCGAAGCTTGCAAGGCTAATTGCTCTATCAATTTCCCTGCCGAAATTTCTGGATAGCCTGGAATATCATAAATTGGTTTTTCTGGATATAACGCTTGGCATTGCCCCCCGATTTGTGGCAAAGCATCAATAACGACAGTGCGCATACCTAGCATACCCGCCTGAAAAACAGTAAACAAGCCAACTGGCCCTGCACCTATGACGATAATATCAGTTGTTAATTGATTCATTTCTCTCCATCTTAGGCATAATTTCTGAGCTACAACGCCAGCCAAAGAAACTTTCCATTTCATCAAAAATCAAAGCATTATTGAAATCAGTATGGCGGACATCATCGTAGATCAAAAGTTTTTTAGGGTCATTTGCAGCTGCAAATATTTCAGGCGCAAACTCCACTGGAATTATATGATCCCTTTTACCATGCATAATGAGTACAGGCATATTAACTTGCTCTAGATTGCTAATTGTTGCAAAATTCTCTGTAAGTAATGGCTTTATTGGTAATAGCGGGTAGCGATATTGCCCCATATCAGCAATCGAAGTGTACGCTCCCAGCAGCATGAGGCCATGAAACTTGTATTCCAAAGCTATTTCACTGGCAATTCCACTTCCTAGCGATTCACCAATAAGCAAAACTTGCGTATTTAAATCATAACCCTTATCGGTTAGAAATTTAATTGCCGCATGAGCATCTTTTAGTATGCCTTCTCGAAAAGGATAGCCCTCACTTTTACCAAAGCCGCGCCACGCTGGTATTAAAAACCCATAGCCAAGCTCACGCAATTTATCTAGTTTTTCCTTGCGATCGGCGAGTGTACCTGCATTACCGTGGAAGTATAATATCAATTTGCCACAATTAGTATTTGGCTCATGATACCAAGCATGCAATCGTATTCCATCTTTCGTTTTAATTTCTACATCTTCCGCCTGCCCTAAACTATAAGCACTTACAGGGTGCAATGTTTCGACTGGCGGATTATAAACAAGCTTGCGCTGATATACATATAAATAAGCAGTAGCACAAACATAAGCGGCGAGAATAAGCAATGAGATGTTTGTAATGAATTTTTTCATAAAAAAACAAAATTAATGACTGGCACATAATATCAAAATCTAACTTAACAAACAATAGATAATCTTAATGCATTGCTTGTCAGGGCATTATTACGGAGTTAATAAATATTTAAATATCAGCTTTATCAATTGAATTAAGTTTTTATTATTTAATCTAAAATTAAGAAATCTGCTAGCGAAGTGTTGCTTGTGGCTGCGGGCGAAATCGGTAAGCTGGATAAGCGAAAAAGACGAAGCATAAAACCAGTATCTTCAGGTTCGTTGGGTATATTATACTTATAGCATCTTATATCAATCCTCGGCTTTTTATATTATTAATATTTTGCACACATCATCCCTAAGCAAGTTAACATATATTAACCACAAGTACTGATCAAATCTCTAAAAGCAACATTATTCACAATTTATAATAATGCCAGGTTCGATTTATTTGATAAATTCTAAGTTGCTTTGAGGTGGTCAAAATGATATCCTGCTAATACAACTTATAACGCTCTCTTGAGAAAATAATAATTTTATATAAATTAAGAGGTTGACATGACCAGAAAAGAAGCTACAAATGAAAACAGGGACTTCGCCAAAATAGCAAGGGTGGAATTTGATTGCCTTGCTAGCCAGTATTGGCCCGATAACGGGCAAAAGGGATTAATTTACTTATAGCACTTTCAAAAACAGCTGTAGAGCTTGGAGTCCCTGGCGTATTTGGAAAGGCACTAGGAGCGAATAATATGGAAGTAATTGCAAAGCCTGCTATTGCTTGAGCAACTGTAGCTTTGATTGATTTGGGACGAAGTATATTATACCGCACTTTTCCTGATGACAATGAATTGATAAGTAAATCCACTATTGCTGATAATAACTTTGTATTTTGGCATGAACTAATTGTTGCTTGGGGGTACGCATTTTCATCCTCACTTGCGAACGAAAAAAATGTTTTTACTCAGATGAGTACGTACTCGATTACTTTTACAATATTTGCTTATCATGGATTCAATTACATAGACCGCATTGCACGCGGAATGGATGCGGAAGAAGATTGGCTTTATGGGAAATTGCTGTGTATGGCAGAAGGTCGTGCTAGCAAATCAAGCATAGAGGCTTTTTTTGATTATGTAGATTATGATGGTAATTATTTAAAGCTACTAGAAGACCGCCTTATAATCTCAGAACTAAGGCATGATAATTTTTCCATGGAAAACTTCATCTTTGAACACGCAAACCCTGTTGCTAACAAACAAAAAGTAATCAAAGAATTCATTAACTCATTAGAGCCATTAAATCAAAAGCTTGTTGAATTTTGCACCTTCTATGTTCCATATAATCTAGACGAAAAAAAATTAGGAGATTTTTTAAATAAACAAAATGAATACAGCAACCCGCAATTTGGCATAGATAAACTTAACCTGCAAAAAGCCCTAACTGGTCAGAATATGGAATTGCTAAAGGAATTGCAACAATTCTTCATTGAGGAAAATGGCATTGCCTAGAAGCAGTTGATGAGATATCCGAAGTTTTTAAAAAACAGGAGAATATAAACTGATAGCTCCAGCATCACAATACATTTGGAGTACTTTTTAGTCCTGCGATTTAATCTGGCTAAA
>Ga0315902_10002738_pt1 | contig 27046 bp, 19 predicted proteins | sample LakEriMetagenome_9_FD_203523 | JGI IMG/M metagenome (GOLD analysis project Ga0315902, IMG submission 203523) | Freshwater fungal communities from buoy surface, Lake Erie, Ohio, United States - Buoy 12 MA117 | ecosystem: Environmental > Aquatic > Freshwater > Lake > Lake biofilm | place: USA...
TTCTGGAAGCGCACGGCCCCGTACCCCAGCTTCCTCACCTTCGACGCCACTAGCCGCGAGGCGTGTACCGACGTGCGTGTGCGCACCAATACGCCCCTGCAGGCGCTGGTGCTGATGAACGACCCCGTTTATCTGGAAGCCGCCGCGGCCCTGGCCGCCCGGATGGACGGCGAGAAGCCGGAGGATCGTATCCAAGAAGGTTTCCGTCTCGTCCTTGCCCGCACACCTAGCAAGGAAGAGTTCGAAGTTCTCAAGAACTACCAAGCTCTGCAAGCCAAGGTCTTTGCCGCTGCCCAGCGCGAGGATGCTGAAGAAGCCTCGTGGCGCATGCTAGCCAGCCTTCTCCTCAACCTCGACGAGGCCATCACCCGCGAATAAACGCCCCCAGGAACCCAAGACCGTGAACCAGAACGAACTCGACGAAATCATCTTGAAGGACATCACGCGGCGGCACTTCTTCCGCATGACGTCGTACGGCATCGGCACCTTGGCGCTGGGTTCGCTGCTCAATCCGGCGGCCTTGGCCGCCCCGCCCGTGGCCACCAATCCCTTCGCCGCGCGGGCGCCCCACTTTGCCCCCAAGGCCAAGCGCGTCATCTTCCTCTTCATGGCCGGGGCACCTTCTCAGCTCGACCTCTTTGACCCTAAACCCAAACTGAACGAGTACGACCGCGAACCCATCCCGGAAGAGATTATCGAGGGCGAGCGTTTCGCCTTCATCAAGGGCACGCCGAAGCTTTTGGCCTCCCCGTATGAGTTCAAGCAGCACGGCCAAAGCGGCCACTGGATCAGTAGCCTGATGCCGCACACCGCCCGCGTGGCAGACGACCTGGCGTTCATCCACAGCGTGCAAACCGACCAGTTCAACCACGCCCCGGCGCAGATCTTCTTCAACACCGGGCACCAGCTCCCGGGCCGCCCGAGCATCGGCTCGTGGCTGCTCTACGGTCTCGGCACCGAGAGCCAAGACCTCCCCGGCTTTGTGGTGCTGGTGAGCGGCCAGAACAATCCCGATGGCGGCAAGGCCTGCTGGAGTAGCGGCTTCTTGCCCTCGCACCATCAGGGCGTCGAGTTCCGGAGCAAGGGCGACCCCGTGCTGTACGTCACCGACCCCGATGGGGTGGACCGCACCTCCCGCCGGCACATGCTGGATGCGCTGCGCGAGATGAATGCCCTCAAATTGAGCGACCACGGCGACCCCGAAATCGCCACCCGCATTGCCAGCTACGAGATGGCATTCCGCATGCAAGCCAGCGTGCCCGAACTGACCGACCTGAGCGACGAATCGCCGGAAACCCACGCCATGTACGGCACCGAACCCGGCGCGGTGAGCTTTGCCAACAACTGCCTGCTGGCGCGGCGCATGGCCGAGCGCGGATGCCGCTTCATTCAGCTCTACCACTGGGGATGGGATAGCCACGGCACCAACCCCGGCGACGACATCATGACCAGCCTGCCCGAGCGCTGCCGGCAGGTGGACCAAGCCTGCGCGGCCCTGATTGCCGACCTGAAGCAGCGCGGCATGCTGGACGACACGCTGGTGATTTGGGGCGGCGAATTTGGCCGCACGCCGATGAATGAGGAGCGCGATGGCTCGACGTTCTTGGGCCGCGACCACCACCCGCGCGCGTTTACGATCTGGATGGCGGGGGGCGGCGTCAAGGCCGGACTCTCGCTGGGGCAGACCGACGAACTAGGCTACAACGTGGTGGAAGACCCCGTGCACGTGCATGATATCAATGCCACGATCTTGCACCTGATGGGCATGAACCACGAGCGGCTGACCTACAACCACCTGGGGCGCGAGTTCCGCCTGACCGACGTGCACGGCCAGGTGATCGAAAAACTCATCGGGTAGCCTTCGGGTCCGTTCCCGGCCGTAGCTCAGTGGATAGAGCGCTTCCCTCCGGAGGAAGAAGTCGGAGGTTCGAGTCCTCTCGGCCGGGCCACATTTCAGGTTCAAATCAGCCGAATTACTTCGGCACCCTGATTTCCTGTACCCCACTGGTACCCCACGAGGCCTGTGATTCAAGCCCGATTGAGGCTTCCCATTTTGTGAGCCAATCCCGTATATTTACCGGGGTGGGGTGTACGTAGAGATCGCCAATCTCGTGGGTCACGGATTGCCCCATGATGGCCATACGAACTGATCGCGGCATTCCCAAGAGCTCTGCTCCCGTCGCAAAGGCATGGCGCAGGCCGTGTTGAGCCGCATAGGGTACGTCTGAAGCGGCATAGAGCGGCCTCAGGTCTCGCGTGATGTTATCGCGCAAGAATCCGCCCTGGGAATTGGCACAGAGGTACCGAGTCTGCTTGCTAGCGTACTCGTGGAGCACTTCGCTGATCCCCGGGGAGAGCGCCAAGGTTCGGTGTGCTGCCTTGGTCTTCGTACCAGGGACGAGGAGCGTATCTTCGCCTAGCATGTCGAGCGTGATGGAGCGGGCCTCGCTCGAGCGCATCCCGAGCACGAACTCACAGAAGAGCAACGGACCAAGGTAGTGATCACGGTGATCCAGCCAGAGACGCATGGCTTCTTCAGCGGTCGGCACGATTTCCTTCCTGGTCGCTGCTGGTGCCTTGATTTCCCTGGTGTAGTCGTAAGGTGTCGTGCCGGTTCGAGCCCAAATTCCACATGCCCTCACCAAGAACTTTCGAATCGTTCGACGTGTGTTGGGCTTTGCGTATCGGCGGCAGGCTTCTCGCCATATTCCCAGCACGGCACCGAGGGTCAAGTCATCAATCGATAAGTCAGTGGGCGTGCAGTCGCAAAGAGTTTGGATTGCCCAAGCCGCTTGCTCTCTGGTCGCGGGCGAACTGTCTGCATAGAGCTCGCTGAGTTCGCTGGCAAACCAGATGATGACCAGGCGGCTACGACGGGTTTGCCCCTCGGCCTCTCGAACCGCGAGCAATGGCTTCAACCGAAGGATGGCGCTCTCGACGGCCGTCTCCCACGTTTCTCCGTAACAAGAGCTCCGCTTCTTTTCGAATGTCCAGCGGGCCTCGATCTTCCCCTTGGCGTGAACTCTCCCCGTGATCCGGATCCCTCTGTAGTTGCGTTCCATTGGTGCAGTTTTGTTCTGTCTTCAGTTGATGAATCAATCCCTCTAAATCGGACACGGCCACCGTGCCGAGATAAGGGAGCGGCTTCAATTTGCCTGCGTCGATCAGCCCTTGCAGAGCCTCCTTGGAAACTCCCAGTATGGTGGCCGCGTTCGACACCGATACCGCCAGGCGTGGGAGAGGCTGCGACGACATCATGCCCTCTCCGAGCCAAATCGGTGGGAATGGCCTGAGCACAGGCAAGCATCGTGCTGTCCGTGACTTCGCTCGCATCGGCTGTCACTCGCGCCCCGCTGACACTGGAAGCGGTGAATCTCCAAGCACCGGGCCCGGCCGCCTTGGCTCGCGGCGACCGTTGTGCAAGACCGAACCCATGTGCGCGTCTGGACGTGAGTTTCGTTTCGCGAATCCGCTTTCACTCCGGGCCAATGGCTCGAGCTAGGCACGCAAAGCCACGCGAGGTAGCTCCCATCCCAAGTCTGCTTGAATGCAAAAGGCCGGCCCAGATTCACGCCGCCGAATTACCAGCCGACCCACCCGCATGTCAACCCCACCAGACTTTTTTCTGCACTTTCGTGCAAATTTTGAACATCGGTGTCGGCTCGGAATTTCGCCAGTGTCGACTCCGAGTGTCGAGATCGACACCAGGTAACCGACCGTCGGTAGGTTCAATTCGCAGGCCACTGAGGGGCTCGAGTGTCCGAAGTGTCGGCTTTTTTTGTGATCTTGCGTAACCTGCATGTACAGGTGCATGTCCCTGCGTCTGCATGTTCGTTACGTGTTATGTTGGAAAAACCCGACACTCCCGACACTGCCGACACTCTTAGGTTGAAATTGGATGTCCAGGTCGCCTGACCACCTGACACTAACCCGACACTAGCTCGACACGAATCAGGTTGAGCTTGGATAGCCACTAGGCTTGAAGAGCACTGGGCACACCTGAAACATCAACCGGAATTGGGCATCTGCGTTCGGGATCAATGGACAGGGTCGGTCACAGCATGATCGAAGCGGAATGCCAGACCAATTTTTGATTCACTACTCGGTCGACGACTGGGTGGGTCTGCATCAGCGGTACCAACCTGAGTTTCACCCCGCCGAACATACGGGCCTGCGGGCTCCAGCAAGTAGCCCCCATTCTTCTGCACATTCGTGCACATTTCGGCGATTTGTGACGAGTTTAACTTGGCGTTGGTGACGGGTTTACTGGACGTGCTACGCGTCCCTGGCCACCTGCGGCCAGGTTCAAATTCCTGACCGATGTGCTCAACATTGACGCGTTCCGTGACGGTGACGGGTTTTTCTTGGTTCTTGCGTAGCATGTGCATGTAGGCGCATGCATCTGTGCCTGTATGTGCGTTATGTGTATTGTTGTGTTTATCCGTCACTCCCGTCACTCCCGTCACCTTTAGGTTCAATTTCCTGCCCTTGGCTGGCTCTATGTCCCGTCACTTTTCCGTCATTCCACCCGTCACTCGAACGTGCCAGGTGCCGCTTCTCGGCATTCACCATGCTTGGAAATCGAATGGACATCCCTAACCTCCCACCCTGCCTTTCGGTTGAGCACCCCACTCCTTGCTTGTTGACGCATGTCAATTTTCAGCTGGTCGAGTCGGATTGGAAAAGCAACTGCCAGATCCATGGCCAGCCAAAGATCTAGTGGATCTGCTTCAATCGCATCATGGTGAGGATCACTCTCACCAACCAGGCATCAGTGCGCTCCAGTCATGAGCTAGCCGTCATTCCCCAGCACTCTTTTGCAAGTTCCGTACATCGGTGACAGGTTGATCTTGGCGCTGGTGGTGGGCTTGCTCCGCACAGCCGTCACTGCCCGGTTCCTTCTGTAGGTTCACTTTGCTGGCCGCTACACGTCCAGGCGCCGGTAAGTAGCAGGGCTATCACTCCGGTCCTTGGTGCAGGTTACCGAAATTGTTTTTTTGTAATTTGCCACCCATCGTATAAGTCGGAAAGGCCTACGCTAGTCAAGCTACGCTCGAGGTAAACGCGTAGGCCATGAATCATGAAAGCTGGTCATAAAGTGTGACTTCATCGAGATTCCGCACAGGTCCTATCGAAAGCTTTTTGCCGCAATCGCTTCACCTCAACACATCATCATTGCCGAACATTACAATTTCAATGAGTTCATCGGAAAAAACACTCTATTCAGCAGCTTCTTACACTCGACATTGAAAGCAATCATTCAGGGATGCTACACACAATTGCAGGTGGCTATTTGGAAGTTATTCTCCACCTGATACTTTATCATCCATGCAAGAAACCACTCGCCCTTGATGAAGACGGCAGACCTTTCTGATTAGGTTTACTTCGCACTCTACCGCTCGTTGTAGGTGGTATTAAAGTTGCTGTCTCCAAGCCATTTCCGGAACGAGGGATTATCGGAGAACTGCCGAAACAGCTCCATATGATCTTTCATCATGCCTGCAATGACCTGCCCGAGAACCTTGTCGTGCTCCAGGCGGGCGTTTTGCTTGTCGTTGTTCTTGATGGCATTTTGGTAAGCCTGGTTCTGAGCGACCTTCTGCGGGATCTCTTCGGTGATGACTTGGCGAATCTTATCCTTGTCTTCCCACTCGATATTGCCGAACTGCTCGTTGAACGTCTTAACGATGTTGCTGAGTTGATCGAGTTCGGGTTCGGGAAGCTTGCCGCCCCCAGTGCCGGGAACTGGATCAATCTCCTTATCCTCATCAGCTAGGGCAATCGCCATTGTTGAGCGTGCTTCCACTCTGTAGCTCTCCATGTCTATGCTTTCGAGCACACCCTTCGCAAGGTCGGGCTCTATCGGTGCGGGGAGCTTCGGCACAAGGAAGTTCAGGAAGATGCTGAGCTTTTCCCAGCTAGCGTTTGAGTACGGCAAGATGGCCGCGAGGAATCCATAGGTTCGGATGAACGCCTTCGCCTTGCCCTTGAAGTCCACTTGCTGATCCTCGTCCAGATTCTCGACGTACGTCGCAACACAGAATTCGAGGGTCGGCTCAAGCTTGTCGCGTTCCGCTCCCGAAAGGTAAAGCTCAACGAGGCGATCAACTGCCTCGGAGTCGTAGACCTGATAGCCGTCCAAATCCGCCTTGAGGTCATGCAGCTTGTTCGGATCGGTCTCCCGAGCCAAAATCGTCGTTCGGTAGTAAGGCTCAAAGGATGCCTGGATAACGTCCAAATCATTCGAGAAGTCGAGAACAAAAGTGTCGTGCTTCTTCGGATGCGCCCGGTTGAGACGTGAGAGGGTTTGCACTGCCTTGATTCCGGAGAGTGCCTTGTCAACGTACATCGTGTGCAGCAATGGCTCGTCGTAGCCGGTCTGGAACTTGTCTGCGCAAATCAGGAATCGATAAGGCTCTTCCTGGATGTACTCCGGAATCTTCGAGCTTGGAAAGCCGTTCATTGTGGCTTCGGTGACCTTCTTCTGGCCACCAAACTCGTGCTCACCTGAAAAGGCAACGATGGCACGATAGGGGCTCTTCCGCTCGATCAAGTAGGCTTGGAACGCCTGAAAATACTCCATCGCCCGGCGAATACTGCCGGTAACCACCATGGCTCGCGCCTGACCTCCGATCTTCTGCTTCGCGAGCACTTGATCGTGGAAGTGATCAACCATGATCTCAGCTTTCTGGCGGATGGCGTGAGGATTCCCCTCGACGTACGCCTTGAGCTTGCGCTGAGCCTTCTTCTTGTCGAACTCTGGATCATCCTCGACGGTGACCACGAGGTTGTAGTAGCTCTGGTAAGGCGTGTAGTTTGCGAGAACGTCGAGGATGAAGCCTTCCTGAATGGCCTGCTTCATCGTGTAGCTATGGAACGGATGGTGCTTTACTGACCCATCAGACTGAGGATCAGGTACTCCGAAGACCTCAAGGGTCTTGTTTTTCGGTGTCGCAGTGAAGGCAAAGTAGCTTGCGTTCGGGAGCACCTTTCGCGCCGCCATGATCCGGTTGATCTCGTCCTCCAAATCCTCGTCGTCTTCTGCGCCTCCGACCTCGGAGAGGGCAATATTCATCTTGGCTGCCGTGCGCCCGCCTTGGCTGGAGTGGGCTTCGTCAATCAAGATGGCGAACTTGCGGTCGCGGTGCTCGTTCCCAATATCATCGAGCACAAACGGAAACTTCTGGACCGTGGTGACGACGATCTTCTTTCCAGCCTTCAAAAACTCCTTGAGTTGACCAGATCGTTCGGCGTGGCCGACGATGCTCCCAACTTGGGCGAACTGCTTGATCGTATCTCGAATCTGCTTGTCCAAGATCACGCGGTCGGTTACCACGATCACTGAGTCAAAAATCGGAACCGAGCCATCTTCGAGACCCACAAGCTGGTGAGAGAGCCATGCAATCGAGTTGGACTTCCCGCTCCCCGCTGAGTGCTGGATCAAGTACCGTTGCCCCGCACCCCTGGTCTTCGCATCAGCAAGAAGATTCCTTACCACGTCACGCTGGTGGTAGCGCGGGAAGATGAGTGTCTGCTTCTTCTTGCCGGTCTTGTCGTCTTTGGTCTCGACGAGCTGAGCGTAGTTCTCCAGAATGTCGACCAGACCTTCTTTGGTGAGAATCTCCTTCCAGAGATAGTCGGTCTTCATTCCATCTGGGTTCGGTGGATTCCCGGCCCCGTCGTTCCAGCCTTTATTGAACGGAAGGAACCAGGAGTCTTTGCCTGCCAACTTCGTGCAGAACATGACCTGCTGGTCATCAACGGCAAAATGCACCAGACATCGAGGGAATTGGAAAAGAAGTTCACGAGGGTCTCGATCCCGCTTGTACTGCTGGACGGCGTCTTCAACGGTCTGCCTGGTGAGTCGGTTCTTGAGCTCAAACGTCGCAATAGGAAGCCCGTTTAAGAAGAGACAAAGATCAAGCGCGAGCTGCGAATTGTCCTTGCTGAACTGAAGTTGCCGAGTGATGCTGAACAGGTTTGAGTTCCATTGTTCAGTAGCCTTCGCGTTGCCCTTAGAGGGGGTTCCGTAACAGAGTTGAACGGTTACCGGCCCGTGCGAAACGCCCTTTCGCAAGACGTCGACGATGCCCCGCTTGGCGATCTCACCTTGAAGGCGATTCAAGAACTGAAGACGGGCGTTGCCTTCCGTCGCCAGACCGAGCTGCTCAAAGGCCAGTGGTTGAGTGGATTGGATAAATGCCAGCAGATGGCGTAGATCAACGGCGTGATCCTTATCGTAGTCATTCGTGTGGCCAAGCAGGTAACCGGCCCCGGCATAGCCAGTCGGAGATTCAGTAACGACGCTAGATTGACCGAATGACAAAATCTGCTCGTTGGACAAACCTGTCAACGAGCGCATTATCAGAAGCTCTAGCCCCTTCTCACTTGTATCAGTGATCATACCTGACCCGCTTCACCAATCCATCCAGTTCTCAAGAGTTGATCATACGCGAGTCGAATCTGTCGTTGGGAGAATCTCTTCTTGCGATCGTTCCAAGCGTATGTCTTCTCGACAACATCATCCAGTCCGGTTGCGTTCTCGTTAACAACCACCCAGTGTACAGTTGCGAGGAGCTCCAGCCCGTGTGGTGTCTCCCAACCCTCAACTAGACGCGACACTCGCTCAAGCACTTCTTGGACAGACTCGTGATGGCTCAAAAACTCATTAGCATCGTGAATCGTCCCAGGCACTATCGATATCTGCTTGTTCGGATTATCTGCCTCACCATCGAAGCCTGACGTGAAATACCCCTCGGTTTTCTTCAGAACATGGCGAACATTCTTGCCATATGGTCCATAAAGAGCCTTGTTGAATGTGAGCCGCAACGGCAGACCTGCAGCCTGGGCTAGGTAAAGGAGCTTATGAACTTCCAGAAGCGACAAGAAGGGATCAAGGATCGCCATTTGATAGCGATTCATCAAGACAACCATAAGCGCACGACCCACTGTCCAGTTGGGTTGTTGATGATTCATGGTTGTCGATTTTTCAGCGGGCGCTGACGTCGGCTCATATAGCCATACGTCAAGATCGTTCATATCACTTAGGGCTTCCACAATCAACGGTCTCACTTCAGACCAGTTCAGCCCACCCAGACCACTACCGAGAGGCGGAATTGCGATTGATCGAATATCATATTCTTTGATGACATTCCTCAAGTCCGCCAAACCAGACACAATATCTTCAATCCGGCTCTTGCCCTTCCAGTGCCTCTTTGTCGGAAAGTTGATGATCAGTCTGGGATTCGTAAGTGATCCGGTCTGGTGGACGAACATTCGGCCCGGCTGGACTTCTCCTTGATCACAGGCTGCCTTGTACTCCTTGAAGTTTGCCGGGAAAGCATCCTTAAACTGTGCCGCGACTCCGCGTCCCATGATCCCGACGCAATTCACTGTATTGACCATTGCCTCGACGTCGGCATGAAGAATGTTGCCTTTGGTTGGGTGGATCATAGCCTCACTTAGTTCCATTAATAGTACCAATCCTGCTCAATGTCAACTTGAGGGCGGTGTTCGCAACTGGTGAGGATGCGCTGGACTGCACCTTGAGTACGGGCGTCAATCACGCCAATTCGTTCGACCAAAGTCCAGGGCACTTGCCGCTCTACCAGGAACTCGGCCTGCTTTCCTTCCTTGACGTCTCGATCTCGAAAGTCGGTATTACCTATAGCATCCCAGTTCAATTCATCCAATCCGCTCAACTCGTTTCTCGACTCAAAGAAGGAAGAGCCTGCATTGCTCAGCGTGATAGCCCACCGCGTGCCCCCTGTCCCGGCCCATGCCACAACGCTTTGAAGATCAAAGACAAGGTGAACGATGGGGCGCTGACCGCCTTTGTACGTCACATCCACGTGGTTGCCCATGTGAAGTAGGTAGAGCATGACAGATCGTGGGCAGTAGTAGAACGGGACGCACGCTCCGACCATCAGGCCGGGCTGACATTCGAGTTCACTGGTCAGGCGTCGCTGCTTGATCGTGTTCATTCCAACCACTGTTCCCCGTTCCTCAGCCAGATCCTGCATCACCGCATCCGAAAACAAGAACCCGTCACTTGCGATGAACGGAAGCTTGTCCATATGGACGATGTGATATAGCTTGGGGGATTCGGGGCGCGGCATACTTAGACTCCTGCCTCCTCCAAAACATCATCGGTTTCTTCAAGGTCGTCTTCAAGTTCGGCGTCGTGGGTAATAGCCTCGGTTGATTCCCCGATCTCGGTGTTCGCCCACGGGTGCGGCCGAACGTCGAGTTGGCCGGTCACCACGTCAGCGACGAGGCGGGTTCGGTATTCACGGATGAAGTCGATTTCGGAGCTTGCCTTGCTAATGGCTTGGTCAAATCCATGAGTTGACTCGCCCACGACCTTCAGAATATCGTCCTGTTCTTGAAGAGGCGGCACAGGCAATCTGAGTTGCTTGATGATGTCCTGGCTGATGTTGGGCTGTCCGCCACCTACTCCCAGCCGCACAATGTCGTCCCTGAAGGCAATGAATAGCTGAGCAGCGTATTCAGGTGACATGAACGGACTGTTGGCTAGAACACAGCATGCCTGGTTGACACAAGCTGGAATCCTCAGCAAGCCCACCTTGCCGATGGTCGCTCCGTACATTGCGACGATGACGCTGCCAGCCGGAAACATCTTCAGTGCGCTGCAGTCTTGGAGTGCATGCGGAGTGACGAACTTGCTCGTGGTGTGAAGCTCACAGTTCTTCAGGTCACCTGTGATAACCCAGGGAATCTCGCCCTCGTCATAGTATGTCCGGTTGCCCGTTGACGGGGTCGTACCACTGCCCGTCGTCCTGAACGTCCGAGAGACCTTCCGAATCGTCCAGTGCTCAGGCACGTCGCCCAGCCAGTCGATGCCGGAGGGTTTGAGGGGGACGGTGGGGTCGAGACCTCGGGTGACAGCACGGTGGATGATGGCTTGCTTCTGCTCGTTCAGCAGTTCGATAAGCCGCCGCTTGGTCTTGATAAGCCGATTCACCCGCTGGTCGAGGTGGCGGATAAAGCGCACAATCTGCGCCTGCTCATCGGGAGGCGGAACTGGAAGCTCAACTCTGAAAAGGTTCTCTGAATAGAGCCTCAGGCGACTATCGACGACGCCTCTGGAGTCAACCTTGATTCGCCCGTTGTACGCATCAGTTCGCAGAAGATGATGGTAATAGTCAGGTTGATTGTCGCCTTCGAATCGGTAGACGCAGTAAGCAGGGCTAACGACGCCATCGAATTTCGATGCTCCGAGCGAACCGTTCCAAGCCAGCATGATGTTGACCACAAGGTCTCCTGCTGCGACTTTTTTGTAGCCGACCAATCTCTCCGAGCGGGTGTCCTGCTCGTCGCTATTGTCCCTGGTTCGGCGAGGCGTTACTCCAGTGTATTGAGAAACGCTCAGGAGCACCTCATCCCCATTAGCTGAGCGTGAATCGACTTCACGAAGAATTAGCTTCGCCCGCTTAACATCCCAGTGAGAAGGGATGTTTGGAATCCAACTGAGCCCTGTGTCTTTCATGCTGGAGGGCGACCGAAAAGCTGTGCTCATACCTTCACCTCGCCCGTTTCGACATTGACCTGGCTGACCATCGCAATCTCGCTCCAACCAGCATCAAACGTGAAGGTTCGAGCGTTCCCGGCGGGGTCTTGGATTTTCAGAATTCGAGGCTCTTCGGAGGTGGCGTTCTCGACAATGTAGAGCCAGTATCGGTACCCCTTCTCAAGCGCCATCTCAAACTGCGCCTTCGACATCCCGACCGGGTGGTTCGCTAGAGTGCCGACCATCGCCTTGACCTCAATCCAGCGGTTCGTATGACCGTCCTCGTCCGTGCCGAAAAGGTCGTAGCCTTTGTTGCCTGGTGGCGTCCGCTGCAGGTCTGATTCGAGCGTGAGGATGTGGTCAATGGCAACCGCCTCGACCTTCATTCGCTGTTCATGCGTCTCGGAATCAGAAAACTCATCGCCCTCGACCTCAACTGGATGGGTCCTCAGATAGGAGAAGAACTCAGTCCGCCCGGCATGGGAGTTCTTGCTGGTCGATGAGCTAGACCCTCCACCGCCTGATGAACAGGAGGAGCTTGACCCGCCCGAACTAAAGCCATGCGAGCTTGACCGTCCTCCTCCGCCACCTTCTGAACCCTCCTCACCACCATCAGCATCATCGCCGTTGCCGTTATCACTTTGGTTGCTGTCGTAGCCTTGGTCGTCGCTTTCGTCCACTTCGTTCTCCCCTTCGTCAGCCCCAGTGACGAGCCCAAGGCGCCGAAGCACTTCTTCGTCGCTGAGTCCGCTCTTCTTGACTTTCCTCAGGAAATCCAGGCTGAAACCAGTCGCTTCTGCGAGTTGAGCCAAAGCTGAGGGTCGGAACTTCAGGGCGGCTTGGAGCACAGCATTTGGCGTCCAAGCGGGCTCGATTTGCTCGAAGACCGCTTCGTCGGGGGTGACCAACTTCCCACCGGAAATCGGAATCCATGCTGAGGTCTTCAGAGTTCGGATGAACGCCGCATCGAAGGGCATGCTTCTGGTCTTGTAGTAGTCCCAGGAATAGGTCGCCGTAACGACACCCTGCCTCTTGTCTTGGACAACGTCTGCAAGTGCATCCCAGAGTAGTTGGCTCCTAACCCCAGCCTCATCAAGCGGAAGTTCTGTGATTCGCGTCAAGATACCATCGAGACCGTGAAGTGTTCGGTCATCCTCGGTTTCGCCACCGGTGCAACCTGGGTCGCCATAGCTCTGCCGGAGCTTTAGGCGCTCGTCGGGAGAAAGCCCAACCGTCGGAGGAACCGTGTCGAGATACCTCTCCGACCCGCATGCAATGAGGATGTTTCGCATTGTCTCGCCCTGGAGACCGGCGACCGAGTCATCGACAAAGTTGACATCAGGAACACCTTCGAAGAGCTGCTTCAAGCGTTCCGTGGGAAGATAGCAATCGCAAGGCGTCAGCCAGTCCTTGTTGCCTTCGTTGTCGATAGACGGAATCCAGTGCTTGGACTTGAGAACCGTGACCAGTTTGTCCCTGGTGTTGCGGTTCTCATAGGCGGACTCAATGGCTCGGAGATGCTCTCGATAGAGGTCGAGATTGTCATGTTCCATGCCCTCTTCGTAGAGAGGCATGATGTTCACGATGACATCATCCACCGGGTCGGGCTCGGTGAGTTTCAGGGTGCCTTTAAGGAATCCGAGCGCATCTTCGGACTGACAAACCGTCGGGCGAACCGTTGCGAAGCCAGAGGTAGCTTTGGAAGGCAAATAGGCGTTTGGCAGCTCTCCCGAGTGAGATGCAACATGGCTCCCGTCCTCCAGCCGCACCCACGGAATGCGCAGGTAGCTCGCTGTCTTCCACAGATAGGATTGTCCGGCTAGGAACTCATAGAGCTTGGCGACCCATTCATCCTTTTGAGCCGCTAGAAACTCCTTCGTCACCCTGCTCACGAAGGTCTGCGGCTGAATCTCTCGGATGCTGTGCTCACCCATCAAGTAGGTGCGAAGCTTTGGCGTTCGGTCGATGGTGATGGCATCACTTAGCCATTGCAAGGGTTCATCTGACGCAAAGAGCGCTGAGAGCTGTGCGGAGTCCAAGAGGTCACAAAGCTCCTGTCCACGGGCGAGGGCAGCCCGAGAACTCGACATCCACCCACGACCGTTCTGTGGCAGAAGCTCCTGAGTTCGGAAGGCTTCGGCGACCTCATCGTAGAGAGGGCGGAACATCGACCCTTCCTGGAAGTCATCCTCGTCTATGGGCATCCCGCAGAGGACTTCGACGGAGAGGGCGTCCATATCACGAAGCACGCAGAGCGATTCGACGAGCAGCGATGCGGTTTCCTTAACCAGATGTTGATTCCAGGCGGCTTTCGGCGGCACGTTGTCGCGAGCCGGAGTGGTTCGATAAGGAGCTTGGAGTACGACCCCGAGATCGGTTTGAACACTCGTTGGAAAGAAGGCTGCCAGCCGTGAATCGGACACTGGTTTCAGTTTCAACTCGCCCGGTGGCGAGGACAAATCCACCGCGTAGGCAATCTCGACCGCACCGACTTCCTTGCCTTCCGATTCGACCGGTCGAGAGAACACGAGCCATTGCTCTTCCGAGAGGTCAGCACCATCGTTGGAAGTGCCGATGAGAGTGACTCGCCTCAATCCCGGCTGCAGCACTACTGACTCGCGGCAATAGGTGCCACTTGCCCCACCCTCGATGCGCCAATCCACTTCCTCGACGTGACGGAGAAACAGCAGGGTTTTCGCATCCAGGCTCTCCAGCCCTACACTGATTTCCCCGAAAGCTGAACTGTCTTCAGGACGAAAAGGGAACCAGAAACTCGTCTCGCCGTCTGGCTGATCACATGACTCCAGTTCGATTGGGTGAACATAGTCTTTGATGGCGAATTGCTGTCCTGATGAGCGAATCTCTGGTCGGTCGGTGACGGCATAGACCGACTTGAAACCAATGCCAAATCGCCCGATGGCAGTCAGCTCATCCTTCTTGGTGCTCTTGTTGATGCCGCAGATTCCTCGAACATCTGCTTCGTCGAACGGCTTTCCCTTGTGGGAGACTCTGAGCCCCTCACGACTTAGATCGAACCGAACAGAGCGTGAGCCAGTGCTGGCTCGCTTTCGAATTGCGTCCTCGGCATTTTGGAGAAGCTCGAAGACGAAGTGAGTTCGTTCGTGGTACAGGTTGGCGAGCAGTTCAGGAGCCCATTCGCCGACATCCGTGCCGTAGCGACGGAGGTTCTCTTCACTGAGGGCTGCGTAATCAATCTTCATCGGACGAACCTCAAAGCTCAGCTTTCCTTGGGCACGATGTCGAGCTTGTAGCCGCTCTCGTTCAGCCAACCGTAGAAGTCAACGCACTTGACTCCAAGGTGGTCACAAGCATCAGGCACCTTCAAACGCTGCTTTTCTGGCTTCTTACGCTTCTCCATCGTGACGACAATGGCTTCGCCAATAAAGAGGTCTTGACTCGGATTCCGATGATGGGCAAGTGCCGTGGCAACTAGGAAGTGGTCGGCATCGACAGATTCGGTCTTGGTGGCGTCAACAAAGTCCGGGATGGCAGCGACTTCCCGGATGACCTTCATAGTCTCGTTTGTAACTGGCTCAAAGCACTGCTCTTTATACTGGTCAGCCCACTCCTTAGCGACACCGCCTTTCATCTCCCGGAAGACATGCTCACATACTCGTATGCGCCCAGCATTGACCTGGGATTCGGCAAGTTCGTGAATCTTGGGGATTATTGTTGATGGGAACTGCTCGTTGAGCGTGATGATGATATTCGCATCCCAGTAGAAGATGGCTTCCATCAGTCCACCACCTTGCGCCGACTAAGCTCAAGTTCAAGCGCTTCGAACTGGTAATCCCTCAGACCAAGAAGGTCTTGCGCATCGGAGAATTCGAGCGTGCCCGAAGACATTGCCTGAAGCACCCGTCGGGTCAGGGTCTCGCCACGAGCGGAAAGGGAGTCGGCAACGGGCGATGCTCCTTTTCGTTCCTTGCCAAGCAGCTTGTTCTTTTCCTCTCTAGCCTTCTGCTTCGCCTCACGCAGTTCGGACTCTTCTTCGTCGATTTTTCGCCAAGCTGAGAACACAGCGGTGGATTTGGACTTAGGGACTTTGCCTGATTCGATGAGTCTGTGAAGCAAAACGTATTTGCTGACCCGGAATTTCTTTGCATACTTGTCCACTAGCCCAGCGTCCGTCGCACCTTCTTTCGAGATGTCAGCCACGGCATCTTGAACCTCCTTTGCCCCTGGTGGCAAAAGGAGCGCTGAGGCAAACCCGTTGCAGAACGTCTCGGTTCGTTTCACTGCATCCCGACCCGACTGCAATCGGTCGGCTCCTAAGTCCGAAACCACCGACTGGCGCAGGCATAAGTGCGCCAATTCATGGAAGAGAGTAAAGACCTGCTGAGATTTGTAGCCATCCAAGTTGAATCCAACCAAGGGGAAGCGGGAGTGCCAAATTGCAAACCCCAAGGCCTGCTCCCGCTCAACTCTGAATCCGAAGGTGAGCACGCCGGACAAGAAGAGAGCATGCCTCCACTCCCGGAGACCTCGATTTTCGAGTTTGAATTTTTTTTGCTGAGCAAGTGTTACGCCCAAGGAAGCTCGCACTTCGTCCGCTCGCACTACTGGGTCGTCATTGATTTGGAAAGCGGGCAGGTTTGAAGTCCACTCGGGAAAGACATCTTCCCAGTCCTCCTCCAATCGCGACTGGAGATAACGTGCTCGACGAATATCGAGAACTAGGTCTGCTGAGAAGCTACCTTTGCTTCGGTTGCCCACCGTCCTGTAATCCAGTAGGGGCTTGGGTTCCGAAGGTTCCTGGGGCATGAAGAAGACAATGCAGGGGCGTTTGACCTTGTTCGCTATCCTTTCAATCTGGCGAAGAGTCGGAAATGAAACACCAGATTCCCACTCCCGATATCTCTCGACTGAAACGTCAGCAACCTGAGCTAACTCTTCTTCAGTTCGAAGAGCGGCTTTGCGAGCCCATACCAGCACTTCCTTTGTTATTGGTGCTAAGACGCTGCTCACGTCTCGACCTCCACTAGAACCTCATCGAGCAAGCCTTCGGTTTCCTTTTCCAGCGCTTCTATGTCCCGCCGAATCTCCTCCAGCGTCCGCACCGGCTTGGGTTTGTAGAAGTAGCGCGTGAAGCTGATCTCGTAGCCCACCTGAACCTTGTCGGCAACGATCCAAACGTCGGGCACGTGAGGCAACACTTCGCGCAGGATGAACGCCTCGATTCCGCCCTCTTCGAGTAAAGGTACGTTCTCGGTGTCGCGCAGATCACTGTCAGGCTCGTATTCCACCACACATTGCTTGCCTGCGATGGTGACCTCGAACAGACCGCTCAACGGATCGGGCGCGACGTTGCCCTTGTGAATCTTCTTGATGACGGGGATGCCGTCTTCAGACCGCTCGCACTTCTCCTTCAGCACCTTGATCTCCTTGGCAGAGTAGGCTCGGTCGGGGTCAATGCCTTTCAGCTTGAGGGGTCGCTCGACGATTACCTTCCAATAGCCGAACGCCTCATTCGGGAAGATCTTGGACTGCTCGGTTTCCTCGAATTTTTGGAAGGCGTCCACGATGGCCTGGATGTGCTCCGGCGCGAGTTCGCAGTTCTTCTTGCCTAAGTTCTTACGGAGCGGCTTGAACCACGGCGTCGCATCGATGAGCTGCACCTTGCCCTTGCGGTGCTCGGGTTTGCGGTTGGTGAGCACCCACACATAGGTGGCGATGCCGGTGTTGTAGAACATGTTGAGCGGGAGGGCAATGATTGCCTCCAGCCAGTCGTTCTCCAGAATCCAGCGGCGGATGTTGCTCTCACCCTGCCCCGCGTCCCCGGTGAAGAGGGCGCTTCCGTTGTGAACCTCGGCGATGCGGCTGCCGAGCGGGGTGTTCTGCTTCATCTTGGCGAGCTTGTTCACCAGGAACATAAGCTGGCCATCGCTGCTGCGCGTGATGAGGGACATGTCCTCGCCGTTGTGCGAGATGGCAAAGCGCGGATCGCGCATGTCGCCCTTGCCGCCCATCTTATCGAGGTCGTTCTTCCAGCTCTTGCCGTAAGGCGGGTTGGAGAGCATGAAGTCGAACTCCCGCGCCGGGAATCCATCGGCGGAAAGGGTTGAGCCGTAGGTGAAGTTCTCCGCCTCTTCGCCTTCACCTTTGAGAAGAAGGTCAGCCTTGGTGATGGCGTATGTTTCGGGCTGGACTTCCTGACCAAAGAGGTGGACGGAGACTTGCTTGCCGTGTTCTTTGGCAAGGTCGCGGAGTCGGTCTTCAGCTACGGTGAGCATGCCTCCGGTTCCGCAAGCGGCATCGTAGACGGTGTAGGTTCCGTCTCGGATGTCATCGGCGATGGGTCGAAAGATGAGTTCGGCCATGAGTTTGACCACGTCGCGCGGTGTGAAGTGCTCTCCGGCTTCCTCGTTGTTCTCTTCGTTGAAGCGTCGGATCAGCTCCTCGAAGATCGTTCCCATCGCGTGGTTATCGAGGGCTGGAAGACGCTCCTTGCCGTCGTTGTCGAGAATAGGCTGGGGCGTAAGGTTGACCCGAGGATCGAGAAACTTCTCAATGAGTGCCCCAAGGATGTCGGCATCCACGAGGGTCTGGATTTGATTGCGGAACTTGAACTTCTCTAGGATCTCCTGGACGTTGGCTGAGAAGCCATCCAAGTAGGCTTCAAAGTCGGACTTTAGCTGACTGGCCTTGGTGCGTGATCGAAGGTCGCGGAGGGTGAAGGGCGAGGAGTTGTAGAACGCTTGCCCGGCGGCCTGCTTGAGCGCCACAGACTGGTTTGCGATGCCGGCCGCATCGAGATTCATTTTCATTTCAAGGACGGCTTGCTTGGTCGGCTCTAGTACGGCGTCAAGGCGGCGAATGACAACCATTGGAAGAATTACGTCGCGATACTTGCCCCGAACATAGACGTCTCGAAGTACATCGTCTGCGATACCCCAAATAAAGTTTGTAATCCAGCCAAGTTCGTGGGTTGTCATTGCTCTTTGCTCTCCGCTTTTCTCAGCCGATCGAGGAGATCTTGATAGCTATCGGCCTCCTGAATGACGAGCGCGGGCCTGCCTTTGACGGTCAGAACCACCGGCTTGTGGTTTTCGTTCAGCCTCGCGACCATCTCCTTGTGGTTCCTCAAGAAGTCCGTCAGCGTGAACACCTGTCGTAGATCCAGCATCATATCTCCGCCCCGCAAATCAAACATTTCTTTGATACCCCACCTCTGCATGCGAGGGATAGTAGATCTACGATCGGGAGCAGGTTGAGCAAGTGACCGAAGCCTCGCATCAAGGCAGCCTGCTCAGAAGGAGCGAAGATGCGTCCACGCGCGCTCTAGACGAAGCGTTCAACCGTAACCAGGTGCTGTTGATCCTTGGTGTTCGCACGGAACCCAACTTAGACTCGAGGTTGAGTTGAGGACTTCAGGTGTGTACCCCGTTACCCCGAGGAACCTGGGGTACGCACCGTACAATTACCAGGTCAAGCAGCTCTGAATTGGCAGAATCCGCCATTCGTTGAGTTCAGAGCATTAACCTCCGACTCCCTCCGGAGGAAGAAGTCGGAGGTTCGAGTCCTCTCGGCCGGGCCACTTTTCAGGTTCAAATGAGCCGATTTACTTCGGCACCCTGATTTCCTGTACCCCAAGCTCCCTTCTCCAAGACCCGTACCTCCAACTTGGCGCGATTATGCTCCAAGTACCCCCAAGTCGTCCGCGGAGTTCTCGTCCGAACCCGACCTCAGACCTTGCCACTCAGCGCGCCCAAATCGCCAAAACAACGCCGGGGTTACCACTTGGTCAAGGACCGTTGAGGTCACTAAGCCCCCTAAGAGAACAACGGCTACAGGGTGCATGATCTCTTTGCCCGGGGTATTTCCGGCTAAAGCAAAGGGAACCATGCCGAGAGCTGCCGAAATGGCTGTCATAAGCACGGGTGACAGTCGCTCTTGGGTCCCGCGCAAAATCATGGCTTGCCCAAAGGATTCGCCCTCTTCTCGCATGAGGTGGACGTAATGAGTCAGCATCATGATCCCATTTCGGGTCGCAATCCCGAAAAGAGTGATGAACCCCACCATCGCCGCAATACTCAAGTCTAAGCCGGTCAACTTGAGCGCGACGACTCCCCCCACGAAGGCAAGCGGGAGATTGACCATGACCTGGAGCGCCATTCGCCAAGACTTGAGCGCCATGTAGAGAAGCAGGAAGATCGCGACGATTACCACGAGGCCAAGAACGTTTATCACTTGACTTGCCGCTTGCTGACTCTCGAACTGACCTCCGTAGGTCACAAAGTAGCCATCTTCCATCTCCAAGTTGTTGTCGATCCGGGATTCAATCTCCTTGATCACCTTGCCAAGGTCTCGACCGCTAACGTTGGCGCTAACCGTGATCCGGCGCTGGGCGTTCTCCCGATAGATAGTGTTTGGCCCGGTGCTTTCCGATATTTCAGCCAGTTGGCGAACCGGAATCATCGATCCGCTGGGCGTCTTCACCAATGTCGAGCGAATGGCATCGAGGTCGTTCCGGCTAGACTCGTCAAACCAGACCACAAGGTCATAAATTCTCTGCCCCTCAATGACCTGGCTAACGGGGTGACCATTGAAGGCCGTCTCCAGTGTCTCGGCCACTTCCTGAATGGTCAATCCATACCGCGCCGCTGCTTCCCGGTCAATGCTGATCTTGATCTGGGGAATCTCCACTTGCCGCTCCACGTTCAAGTCCACAACGCCTGGAACCTGACGCAATTGGCCTTCAACCTGTTTGGCCAATCGTCGAAGGGTAGCAAGGTCGTCACCGAAGATCTTGAGGGCAATCTGGGCTCGTACCCCGCTGAGCATGTGGTCTATGCGGTGACTGATCGGCTGACCAATACTCGCACTCACTCCGGGGAGCTTCGCAAGTTCTGCCCGCATTTCCTCCTCAAAGATGGCCTGCTGTGTCCCCTTTTTCGGACGTAGTTCCATCTCCGTCGTGTTCACTCCCTCGGCATGGTCGTCGAGCTCAGCTCGACCGGTGCGTCGGCTCACGCTTTCGACCTCTGGCATCTTGAGCATGAGGCTCTCGGCGATCGCTCCGACTCGATTCGTTTCTTGCAATGAAGTTCCCGGCGGAAGGATGAGCTTCACGTTGTAGCTTCCTTCATTAAATGGCGGCAAAAAGGTTGTGCCCATGGTGCTGCCGATTGCGGCGGCAATTCCCACTGTAACCACCCCGAGCGTAATGACAAGCCCACTGCTGCGCATCGACCAGTTGACCAACGGCTCATTCATGCGCTTAAGCCACTGCACAAAGCGGGGATCCTCGGCGTGCTCCATCTGCTTCATCTTGGGAAGTAAGTAGGAGCACAATACGGGGGTCAGAGTCAGCGAGACTAAGAGCGACGCAAAGAGCGAAACGATAAACGCGATCGCGAGGGGAGTAAAAATCTTGCCCTCGATGCCGCTCAATGCAAACAGCGGCAAAAAGACAAGAGCAATGATGATCGTGGCAAAGACAATACTTCCTCTCACCTCCCGACTTGCGTTGTAGATCACCCGCAAAGTAGGTACGGGATTGCCGAGATGACGATTCTCCTTTAGCCTCCGGTAAACGTTCTCCACGTCAATAATGGCGTCATCTACCAGCACACCGATGGCGACAGCCAACCCCCCCAGCGTCATTGTGTTCACACTCATTCCAAAGAAGCTAAATGTAATCGCCGCAATGACCAGAGAAACAGGGATGGCCGTGAGAGAAATGAATGTCGTCCGGAAATTGAGCAAGAACAAGAAGAGAACAATAGAGACGAGGATGAACGCATCCCGCATCGCATGCTCGACGGTCGCAATCGAGGTGTCAATAAAGGTCGTGGCCCGAAACAGGTCGTCCCGCACCTCGATATCCTTGGGCAAGCTGGGCCGAACCTCTTCTAGTGCTTGAAGAACTTCCTCAGTCATGCGAATGGTGTCCGCTCCCGGTGCCTTTTGGACACTAAAAATCACTCCCGGATTCCCCTGCACGCTTGCGTCGCCTCGAAGCACGGGCCGCCCAAACCTCACTTCTGCCACTTGCTTCACCGTAATCGGCGTGCCACCCACAACTTTGATGACCGAATTCTCGACGTCGGCTAGGCTCTGAACTCGGCCAACGTTTCGGATGATGATCTCCTGATTCGGGTTCATCAAGTATCCGCCCCCTGAGTTCATATTCGCCTGGCTCACGGCTTGGTTCAACTCGATGACGCTCACGTTGAATTGACGAAGCTTTGCCGGGTTGGCAAGCACCTGGTACTGCATGGCTCCGCCCCCGATCACGCTCACTTGAGCGACTCCGGGAATGCTCAGCAGCCGCGGCCTCACGACCCAATCCGCCATGGAACGCACCTCGTAGCTAGGTCGATCCTTGCTGAACATGCCGATCTGGATGATCTCGCCCATGATGCCACTGATTGGCCCCATCGTGGGGTTCACGCCGTCCGGCATGCGCTCCTTCACAATTTGCAGCCGCTCATTAACGATTTGCCGGGCTCGGTAGATGTCTTGCGACCAGTCGAACTCAACGTAAACGAGGCTCAATCCCACCCCGCTGGCACTGCGCACGCGGGTCACACCGGGGGCACCGTTCATGGCGGTCTCAATAGGAAACGAAACCAGGGTCTCGACTTCTTCGGGAGCCATGCCACTAGACTCCGTGAAAATCGTGACCGTTGGGCGGTTCAAATCGGGCAAGACGTCAACGGGTAGACGCGTGCTCGTGTAAACGCCATAGGCCACGAGAAAGAGAGATACGGCGACCACCACGATGCGGTGCTGAAGCGACCAGGCAATCAGCTTATTCAGCACAGGGCACCTCCCTTAGCAAGCCAATCGTGGAGAACCAATGGGGGATTCGGATGAAGGAATTCATGGCTTCTCTCACTGGGCGGTGGCCATCATCCGCAGTTGGTAGGAGCCTTGGGTTGCCACTCGCTCACCAGGCTCGATTCCAGAACTCACTTGCCGTCGGCGGTTCGCACTCGGACCCAGGGTCACGCTACGGCGTACAAACCCTGTTGATGTCTCCACGAAAACAACCGGGAGCCCGCCGATCTCTTGGATGGCGCTCTCGGGAACGCTCAATACGGAACTCTCTTCATCGGTAAGAAGAAGGATCTGGGCAAACTCGTTCTGACGCAGCTGTGCTTCACGGTTACTCACCCTAATGCGAACCGGGGCAGTCCTCTTTTCGGGATCAACTACTTTGCCAACCTGCGCGACTTTGCCAAAGAGGATGTCCCGTTCACTACCGTCCATCTTGACTTCGACCTGCATTCCAACTTCAACTCGAGCCAGGTCGCTTTCAAAGAGATCGGCTTGCACCCAAACCTCACTTGTATCGAGAATCGTAAAGAGGTTTCGTCCCTGCTCCACCGATTCGCCTCGATTGACTTTGCGGGTGGTCACGGTGCCGTCAATGGGTGCGGTCAGGGCAATTCGTCCGCTTCCGCCGTAGGCTCCCACTCGGCCGCGTGCAGCCTGAACCGTCGCCTGGGCCCCTTTCAGTTCCGTTTCGGCGGCATTCAGTTCGCCTTCGGCTCTCCTTACCTCCGCCTTGGCGGTCTCAATCTCACGTCGATTGTAGAGTCCTTCTTCCTGGATTCTCTCCTCCCGAGTCAGCGTTTCTCGGGCATTCTTGACCCGAGAATCCGCTTGCGTCACTCTGGCTACGGCTTGTTGAACTCGTTCAGCGTCGAGGCTAGCTTCCAACTCAGCTGCTTCCACCTCCCGGCGGCTTGCAAGCTTGCTATCATACAGTTGCTTGATCCGTTCGAGTTCTCGGGCATGAGTCGCTTGCTCCGCCTTGGCTTGACGAATGGCGCTTTGGGATTCAGCGAGTTCACTTTGGGCAGCTGCCACCTCTGTTCGAGCGGCCTGAAGGCTGGGCTGGCTGAACGCCCCAGTTCGGGCGAACTCTTCCTGACGTGCTAGACTTTGCCGAGCCAACTCTAGTGCGCGAACCGCACGCTGGCGATTCGCTTGAGCTTGGTAAACGATGGCCTGAGCCGCCGCGACCTCCGCCTGCGCACCGGCGGCTTCGGGGGCCAACACAATGGCAAGGACCTGGCCCTTCTTGACTCGATCTCCTAAGTTGGCCGATACCTGCTCCAAGCGGCCCGCCGCGGGGGCGGAAATGTTAGCGATGCGACTCGGGTCGGCCTGAACTTGACCTGTTGCGCGAACACCTTTCCCAAACGCACCACGGCCAACGGCTTCGGTTTTGAGACCAAGGAGTTCACGCTGTTCGTCGGTAATTCGAACTAGATTCGGGTCAGGGGGAATGACGATGATCGTGAAGGTCATCGTGTACCCATCTATAGTCTTTGACGCCGACATCACACCGACTCTGCCTATGCCAATTTGCAGCGGCTCATCCGTCAAACCTGATTCACTCCCATGATCGTGGCCGTGCTCGTCCTGGCCCAGGGCGAGAGGCGTCGAGGAAAGCATGAGTGCGAAGCACATGACCGCTGCCCCAGCGGCCTTGCCTCGCCCCGAGGACCGACCGATGAAGAAGGCAAGGATAAGGGCGAGCGCACCCCCGCCGATGAGAAGGGGAAGGGATACTCCGGTCGCCGCCTTCTCTTCTTCATGCCCAACCACCACTTCAAAGGCGGCAGTTAGATTCTTGCCGTTCGCCGGCACCGACCATTCGGCCAAATATTTTCCTTCGTGCTCAAACGAGTGATCGAGGTGAAAGACACCTGGATCCTCCTCTGCGTGGGAAGTCGCATCGCGGAAGATCTCCTCACCTTCCTTTAGCGACACTTTGACCTGGTCGTTGACGCCCGAGACCGGATTACCTTGGGGGTCCGTGATCTTCAGGTTGAGCTCGACGTCAAGAGCGGATGCGCTCGGGGTGGCTGACTGTTCACCGTGGTCATGGCCGGGGCCGGCCCAGGCAAAGAGGGCAAGCAACGCCACAACCAGCGCTAGGCTGCTTCTCACGCGCCTTCCTCCAGGAGCACGCCCTCAGCTTCTAAGAGGTTCACATCCAAGGTCGCGAGGCGGAATCGAGCATCAAGGAGTGCCTCCTCAATCTCGCGAAGCGACCGCGCGGCCTCGAGGCTCTCCAAAAGAGTTAGCGCCCCAGCCTCAAAGCCTTGTTCGCTAATCTGCAGCAATTCATTGGCTTCCTCAACTAAATCCTTTAGCTGGCCCAGCAGTCGCTCGGCTCCCATTCTCTCTTGCAAGAGAGCTCGAAACTCGGACTCAGCTAAGCGCAACGTGTCGGCCTTCCTTTGCTCGATGGCCGCACGATTCTTGAGCAGGGCTTCCGAGTTTCTGCGGCTGCGGCCGTAATCCGTCAGAGGCATAGACACCTGAACTCGGAATCCAAATTGAGCGTCCTCCATCCATGGAGACCGTCGTAGCTGAACCTCCACATCGGGGCGCATGGAGTGGCGCTCCTGCTTAATCCGGGCCTCAATCACTTTGAGTTCCGCATCGAAGACAAGGCTACGAGGCACGCGCAGGCCAAAGTCTGGTTCTCGAGGCGTTCTCTGGGCAAAGATGCCGCTTGTCGACTTGCCAGGGACTCCTACGACTCCAAAGAGTCGCGTTCGAGAAGACACGAGCTCAGATTCCCTCAGAGCCAAGACCTGAGTCGCTCGCTCGCATTCGATCGTCGCTCGTAGCAGCTGTACTTCTGGCACTTGACCGGCGTCGACTCGGCGCTTAGCCGCGTCGCGAAATCGAGTTGCGATTTCCAACAGATCCCGGGCAATCTCAACTCGTCGTTCAAGCGCCACGACTTCATTAAAGTGCCTAAGCACTTCAGATTGAACGTCAAGTTTGATTTGACGGAGGTTGGCACGAGCCACTTGCATCTCAGCCTCCACGACCGTACCGGCAAGTCGATTCCGGCCAAACCAGTCGATGGGTTGAACAAAGGCCAGGTCATTATCCGTGGCGCCCGGAGCCGCGTCACTTCCCCTCCCGATCCACAACCGCAGAGGGTCCGAAGTTCGAGCGGCCCTCGCCTTCAGCTCGAGGGCGGCAATTTCCAATTGGGCGGCGGCCACGACGGGGCGGTTTTGCGTGGCCAAACGCACCGCTTCGACCGGTGAAATGAGGTCCTCAGCCGACTCTCTCACGGAGATTTCCGGCATCGTGGGCGAGGCAAACGACGTTGTGGCTCCGAAACTCGCGATGAAAATAGCGAGGCCGGACCAAGCGCGATTCCAGCGTGTGTGTGTGTTCATGTTTCCTTCAAGGCAAGGTCAGGGGCGAGGCACGCTCGCCCAAACGACTAAGCGGATTGAAGGAAAACGGGTGGGGCTCGGGATGTCCGGGAAGCCGGAGGAACAGTAGGCGGGCTTGCCGCCAATTTCTGATCTATGCTGCCGCTTTTGGCTACATAAGGCCAAACAACCGCCGGCAAATGAGACGATAGATTTGCCGCGTCGGAGAAATCATCTCGCTTAGATTCTTTGACGAAGACCTTCTCGACGACCTCATCGTGGCAAGGCCGGAGTTCACAGGTTCTCTCGTGATGATGATCGGGAGCATGAACAGAAACGCTGTTTCCAGAGTCATGCGTATCCACACAGACGGCCCCATCAGCGTGTTGGAAGACTTGAGCGCACACATGAAGTTGCCCGAGGAGCAATGCCCCTGACACAAGGTGCAGGAGCAAGACTCGCAGGAGGCTTTGGAAACGGTTCACGCGGGCGACAAAGTTAGCGGCGGCAATGGCTTAGCAGCAATCGCAATGGGGGCAGTTTTCGGGGCACGGGCAATTGCCGTTGGCACAGCAGGGGCACTTGCAAACTCCATCTTGGCAGGGCGGGCAGGCGCACTTGCCTTCTTGGCAACAGGGGCAGGTTTCGTTGTTCATTTTTTGGTGTCCTCGGCTCGGTCAAGTTGGCCCGGGCCAAAAACACATTGGCCTTGACTTCTCAAATTGAGCCTTTCTTGTATGCGTGCACGATCTCGAGTCAGTCGATGATCCACAGAGAGGGCGTCTTCGTGTGCCTGGAAAATCGGCTCAACCAGGCGCTTCGCATCCATCGTCAAGGCGTAACTCACCATTTTGTGGCGACGGGAGGTTTCAACAATCCCCGCCTGTCGGATGGTTTGGAGGTGAGCACTAAGAGTGCTCTGCCCCAATTCAAGTGCATCAACCATCTCGCAGACACACAGATCTGAGCGGAGCAAAGCATGCAAGATGCGGACTCTCGTCGGATCCGAAAGCGCCTTTCCGAGAAGCACGATGTCGTTCACCTCATATCATGATACCACGATATGAAGAAGTGATCGGGCCCTTGCAGGAGTATGTTGGTCCGCCGCTGGTTCGGCTCCCAGCACAAGCCCGCACCGGTACCCCCGTTACCCCGAGGAACCTGGGGTACGCACCGTACAATTACCAGGTCAAGCAGCTCTGAATTGGCAGAATCCGCCATCGGCTCAGTTCAACGTGCCTGCCTCCGACTCCCTCCGGAGGAAGAAGTCGGAGGTTCGAGTCCTCTCGGCCGGGCCAACTTCTGCGATCTAATCCTCGCTCGTCTCGGAACTTGGAACACTATGCCCGAG
>Ga0315902_10002742_pt1 | contig 27037 bp, 17 predicted proteins | sample LakEriMetagenome_9_FD_203523 | JGI IMG/M metagenome (GOLD analysis project Ga0315902, IMG submission 203523) | Freshwater fungal communities from buoy surface, Lake Erie, Ohio, United States - Buoy 12 MA117 | ecosystem: Environmental > Aquatic > Freshwater > Lake > Lake biofilm | place: USA...
ATGATCGTGATGACCATGATCGTGATGACCATGATCGTGATGACCATGATCGTGATGACCATGATCGTGATGACCATGATCGTGATGACCATGATCGTGATGACCATGATCGTGATGACCATGATCGCCTTCTGCTTTCGAAGACGGTTGCTCCCTAGGCGCAGTCGGCGGATGCTCGCTCAAGTACCTCTCCAGATTGCGACGCGTCGTCTCCAGATCCCAACCGCGATCGATTGCGATAGCGCGGCATTCGTCGAAATCGAGCTTCCACGTCGCCTTCTCTCCGTTCCACCTTCGCCACTTGATTCGAATCATCCCCCAGGGCGTGCCAACCTGCTGTACTTGCCTGGGAAGCTCAGTGCGATCCTGGACCTCCCAGCGGACCCCTAGCGTGGTGCTATCGCGAAAAATTGCTTCCTCGATGGCCCGCTGCTGATGGAGCCTGCAGAGGACGGTGAGCAGGATACCCGGCCGTCCTTTCTTCATGGCGATGGGTGTGGTGAACAGGTCCAAAGGCCCCTGATGCCAAATCCGCTCCATCAGAAACGCCAAGTCTTCGGCCGTCATGTCGTCGATCTGGGTGTGGCCGACCAGGACCTGGGTGCGTGAGCTTTCCATAGGGGTGTCGCCGATCAGAATTCGCAGCACATTCGGTCGGTCGGGGAGATCGCGCGTTCCAGCGCCCAGTCCAATCGCCTCGATCGGAAAAGCGGGAACGGGCCCAAAACTGGAAACCAGCTCCGCAAGGAATGCCGCTCCCGTCGGCGTCGTCATTTCCATCGGGATCGGGCAACTGGCCAAGGGGATGCCTCGCAGCAATTCGGCGGTCGCAGGTGCTGGTAGCGATACCACACCATGGGCGATGCGAATCTGCCCGTATCCAGTGGGAACCGGACTGCTGACAGCGTGCCGCAACCCCAAACTGTCCCATGCGATCGCGCTTCCCAGGATGTCGACCAGGGAGTCGATCGCCCCCACCTCATGAAAGTGGACCTCTTCGATCGCACAGCCATGGACTTTCGCCTCCGCCTTGGCAATCCTACGAAAAATGCGAATTGCCAGATCTTTGGCGGAAGGGCTTGCATCGACTCGATCGACCATCGGCTCGATTTCGCGGAGCCCTCGGTGCACCTGGTCGGCAGGATGCTTCAGCGTCATCCCAAGAGCTCGAAAGCCATACTTCTGCACCGGCTGCCACTGCAGTACGATCCCAGGAATTCCCAGCGATTCGATCCCGCGAAGCACCGCCTGCCGATCGGCCCCCGCGTCGACCAGGGCCGACAACAGCATGTCGCCCGAAATCCCGGAAAGACAATCAAAATAGGCTGTTTTCATGGCTTTTTTGGGATTGCGAGACGATTCGGGAAGGCTAAAATGCCAGATTCGGTCGGCGGGATTTGTTCACCCCTTCCGATCGTGGGAACCGAAGTATATCAAATCATCGCCTGCCCCCGGTTCGCTGGTGCAGGTGGTCCATCAGCTTGCACGGAAGAGGCGATCATGAAAGTGGTGTCTTCGATTGGGGCTCTTAAGTACCGTCACCCCGACTGCCAGGTGGTGCGTCGTCGTGGTCGGATCTACGTGATCTGCAAGAGCAATCCTCGATACAAGGTCCGACAGGGCAACGCGAAGTCGAAGCGGCGGAAGCGATAAGCATCTGAAGCTTTGTAGAAAAGATCAATTCTAGAGGGCAGGTTCGCCTGCCCTTTTTCTATTGGAGTCGGCTCCCGCCCTCCAATCACTTTTTGCGGCCCCGACGACACATCCCTCGGCACGGACTCTTCATTCCGGTGTTTCCACCTTCGCCGCCGTTGGGCTGGATATCGAGAGATTGAAGATGGACCCATTGCTGCGTTCCATGTCGATCGAGATCGACCAGGCAACATCGGTGCTGCGGAAAGTCGCCCCTCTGCCACCCAAAGTGGGACTGATCCTGGGGAGCGGCCTTGGGGGCTTGGCGGCATCGATCGAGCGGCCAGAAGTGATTCCTTACGATCAGATTCCACACTTTCCTGCAACCCATGCCGCGGGACACGCAGGCCAGTGGATCTCGGGACAAATGGGTGGCATTCCCGTCGTCGCCATGTCGGGCCGCGCCCATCTTTACGAAGGCCATGATGTAGATCGTGCGACGTTTCCGGTGCGATGCATGCACGCACTAGGAGCCGAGATCCTGATCGCTTCCAATGCCGCAGGAGGTTTGAACCCAAGGTTTCGCCAGGGGCAGTTGGTTGCCATCGACAGCCACATCAATCTCTTTTTTCGCCCTACAACTGCCTTACCGACGCCGGAAGAACCTTACCCCCTTCCGCCCCGGCGACATATCCCCTTTTACGATCCATCGATCCTTCAGCAATGGGAAGCGATCGCCACATCGCACCGCTGGTCGCTGCATCGCGGCAGCTACCTGGGGACTTTGGGCCCCACCTACGAAACCCGCAGCGAGTACCGTGCATTTCGCACCATGGGGGCGGATATGGTGGGGATGAGCACCTTACCGGAGGTGGAGGTTGCCCGGCGTCTGGGGATGCGCGTCGGCGCGATTTCTGTCATCACCAACGTCGCCAACCCCGATCGCCTCGCCAAAACGGGACACGATGAGGTAGTCGATGTCGCGCGACTTGCTGAAGCGCGCCTGCTCCCGCTGATCCGCTGCTGGCTAAGCGAACTCGCCGGCCCCCCTGACTGAATCACGCCATCGGACCGATTGCTGTCACCAGTCTTGCGTCATCCTCTCACCACCCTCCGGCCGAATCCTGCAACACCGGCAGACTTATCTTGCTTGCATGGCTTGCGGATCTCAGCAGCGAATGAGTTGCAGGGACAAAGTCCTCTTCCTTCGCCTGAAAAATGCTCGATACAAACTTCTGAGGATTGCGATCGATAAAGGGAAACCAAGTGCTCTGTACCTGGATCATCATGCGATGACCAGGCCGAACCGTGTGCAGCACATCGCTTAGCGCAAACCGAACCCTTGTCGGCTCTCCAGGCACCATCGGCACCGCTCGTTCGAACCCCTCCCGGAAACGCCCTCGCAGCACCCCGGCGCGCACCAATTCCTGCCGACCACTGGGATAGGTCTCGGGAATCTTCCCGGGCTCGCCCGTCCCATCCTTGGGAGCCCCTGGGTATTCATCGATCAGCTTGACGATCCAGTCGGCATCCGACTGGGTGCTGGCAACCCAGAGATCGACTTCGATCGGGCCGGCGATCGTCCATGCTTTCTCGGCGGCATCGCTGCGGTAGACCAGCACGTCGGGTCGCCACGCGGCGAATCGCTGATCCTCGGTAACGTAATCGCGAGCCCAACGGGTAGTGATTTCCATCGTGTAGGGAACCGGTTTAGCGGGATCGCTGACGAAGCGGTCTTGCGCCGCTGCCGACTGAGATTCGCTCGGCGCCTCACGAACCATCGCCCCACCGGCCCCAAAAAACCACTCCTGACGTTCCACCTGCTGGGGCGGCCATCGATCCATCCTTCGCCATCGATTGGCTCCTGTCTCGAACACGGTCGCCTCGGGAATCGCTACCGAAACGGCTTGTTCCTTCAAATGCTGCGAGAAGAAAGGAGCGATTACCTGTTCCTGGTACCACGTTGATGTCGCGAAACCGAAATCAGCTTCCCCAAGCTTTTTCCCTTCATCGCGACTCCATTGCCCGTGATACCAAGGCCCCATCACCAGATGGTTGGCGATCCCTGGGTTGGCTTTCTCGATTGCGTCGTAGATCGCCAGTGGGCCATAGAGGTCTTCGGTGTCGTACCATCCTCCCACCACCAGCGAGGCACAGCGAATGTTTTTCAGATGGGGCAGGATGTTTCTCGCCTTCCAGAAGTCGTCGTAATTCGGATGCGCTTCCATCGCGTTCCAGAAATCGATCGACTCCTGAAAATACTTTCGATCGACATTCGACAAAGGCCCCAAATCGAGAAAGAACTGATATCCATCGCGAGTCGTCTGCGGTAGCCCCTGTGGCGACTGCACGGAGGGTTCCGGACGGCTCTTGCCAAAGGACGAAAAGAACTGGAACGCCATCGGCAGGACAAACGCCCCGTTGCGATGAAAGTCATCGAAGAACCAGTCGGCGATCGGGGCCTGTGGCGAAATCGCCTTGAGAGCTGGGTGGGAATCGATCGCGCCGGCCGCAGTGTAAAAACCAGGGTAAGAAATGCCCCACATGCCGACGCGTCCATTGTTGCGAGGCACATGGCGGACCAGCCAGTCGATCGTATCGAAAGTGTCGCTGCTCTCGTCGATCTGACCGGCTTGCTTCGCCTCCAGATGGGGTCTCATGTTCTCGAACACCCCCTGGCTCATCATCTTCCCTCGTACATCCTGGAAAACGAAGATGTATCCCTCCTTTTCCATCGACTCGGCGGGCGCTAATCGATTGCGGTAGCGATCGGGACCATAGGGACCAACGCCGTAAGGTGTCCTCATCATCAGGATGGGATAGACAGCTTTTGCGTCCAGGGTGTTGGGGGTGTAGATTGAGGTGAACAGTTCCACCCCATCTCGCATTGGAATTCGAACCTCGGTCTTGGAGTAGCTGCTGCGGATCGCATCTTCACGCTCCTCCGCCCCAGCGTTTGCTGCCAGCAGGCCCAGCCATCCGAATAGCGCGATCCAGCGAGTCGACATCGTTTTCGGCTCCTTCAACGAAAAAAGGGAGGCCACCACTTGGTGAACCTCCCCTCAATCGTAACTGGTTTCGCCGTAGAGGCGGAACGCTGCGGCTATTGGTCTTCTTTTTCCCCTTCTTCCTCTTCATCGTCGTCTTCTTCCATCGCCTTAAGCTCCGCAAGCATCTCCTTGATCTCCTGGAGATCCTCACGGATCGACTGGAGTTCCTTCTTTACCTCTTCCATCGCTTCCCCGCCAACATTCCATCCAGCCCCTGGACCTGGCTGCGGAACAAAGAACCCACCACCGGCTCCCAGCCCGCCCGGGATCTGCTGCAGCATGTTCTCCAGCTGCTCGATCCCCTGCGGCAGTGCAGAGGCTCGGGGCTTCACTTCGATCTGCTTTTCCTCGTCCCCTCGCTGGACCACCAAGTCCATCGACTTCCCCTCGGATCCGGCCTTCTGCACCAGATCGACCACCTGCTCTACACTCTCCACTTCCTCCCCATCGATCACTACGACGCGATCTCCCGGCTCCAATCCCGCTTCGGAGGCGGCCGAGTTCTCCATGACTTCCTTGATTACCAAACCAGGTGCCGACTCATCTCCCGCAGGTGGTTCCAGGGAGACGCCCAACGCATAGCGATTGCCACCCTGGATCGCTTGCCCTAATTGAACCTGAGCTTGAAGCGGGAACCCCTGTACCATCATCGGAACGTTGAGTGGAATCGCCTGCATATTTCCGGGAGCCATGGGAGGAAGCGGTGGGATCACCTGCGGCACGGCTGCTGGCTGGTTGCCTCCGGCAGCTGGCGGAATCATTTGCACCTGCACGCGCCCCCCCTGGATCTGCGGTGCTCCCTTGCGAATGACTTGAACCGTATGCTGCTTTCCGTCTTCATCGACGAAAACCATCTGCTGTGACTCTACTTCAGCGTTCTGAAGCTGGCCCTGGGGGACCGCCTGGACCTGCACCTGAACCTGGGGCACTCCGACTTCCTTCGCAGCATCCTCCCCCTTGCGGCTTTGGACCGCCATCACCATCGGCTGTCCTCCGGGAGCATTGGCAGCCAACTGCTTGACCTGCTCCAAGACCTTCTTCCTGGCCTCGTCATCCAGGCCCGAGTCTTTCAGCATCTTCTCGATGCGGTCCACCACTTCGTTAGGCTTCGTCGACTGGACCTGAAAAACCCGCACTTCGGACTTCTTGGATCCAGCCCCTTCATCTTGGCCCACCACCTGGACTTGCACTTGCGTCTGCGTCTGGGTCTCGACCGTCTCTTGACCCATGCATACTCCACCAACCACCTGGCATCCACATACCAAAGCGACTGCCTTCAGCGACCACCACTTCTTCATCGAACACTCCCTTCAAAAAAGACGCAACCTAATCACTTGTTGAATTCGTTTCAGCAAACTCAGCCTACCAATCACCCAATCACAGCCCACGCCGTTCGATCCGCACACTGCGCACCGGAACAATCAGATGCCGGCCGTCCGGCAACTTTCCTTCGATCACTTCCGTCTCCAGTTGCAGATCCAGACCATCGCGTCGAAGCGCTTCGCGATAACTCTCCCATTTCTCTGGGAGTGGTGCCTGGACCCAGGATGGGTCGATCTGTGGCACCTGGAAAACTGGTATTTCCAACATATTCTCTGAGGAATCCCCCACCGGCATCAGCAAGCGACCCTCCGGCTTCATGAAAGAATCGGCGAGCCCCGACTGCTGCGGAGCCTGTCGCTCGATACGCCCACGCCCGGCTTGATTGCCAGCCTGATAGGCGCCAAGAATCGCAAAGACGGTGGCAGCAACCGCCAGCCACTTGGCCGCCGCCCAACCTCGAGGGACATTTGCCTCAGCACTGGTCGGGATTTTCGTTGCAGGTTCGCTGACTAGCGGATGGTTGCTGCGAGTTTCGGTAAGGCTGGATTTCGACGCAACTGCATCGTCCATCACATCGCCCTGCACTTGGATCGCTACGACATGCTGTCCCCCAGTCGCTTCCGTCCCCAGTACGCTCCGCAGCGCCTGGTCCTCCAGAAACTGCAGCGCCACCACCCGCCACAGCTCAGGACTCTCATCGATCCTTCGAAGCAGCGCCGATCGATCCTGGGTCGATAGCGCACCATCCACCAATCTTTGCAACTCCAGCCGCAAGTCGCCCATAGTTTCTTTCATCGCTTCACCTCACTTCGCATCATGCCTTCCATCTGATCGCGGAGTGCCTCCTTCGCTCGAAGCAACCGGTATTCAATCGTCTTGACGGTGCACCCCAGATGCGCTGCTATTTGCTGATAACTCCAGTGCTCCCCATACTTCAAAACAAGCAATTGCCGGTCGGCTTGACCAATCCGATCCAGGGCGCTTCGAATCTGATTCTGGTCTTCCAGTTGCATCAGCCATTCGGAAGCGGCCGGTTGCTGGTCCCTCGGCAGCCGCTGGCGAAGGCCATCCTGCAATCGTCGCTGCCTGCCTTGAGATCGCCGGTAGTCGACCGATTTGCGAAGAGCGATTCGGTAAAGCCATGGAGCGACTTTCTGAGGGTCGGTGGGACGCTTGGGTTGATTCAAAACCGCCAAGCCAACTTCCTGCAACACATCGTCCACGGCGTTGACATCACCCAGCCGGGCGCGCAGCACCGCCGTCAGCCATCGGCGGTTCTCCTCCACCGCTCGACTCCAATCGATGCTCTCGGCCATCTGCCCGACGTTGCTCATTCAACTAGTCTCCACGTCCTGCTGCAAAATCGCTCGGCAGCCCGTTCTCCCCTTCTATTTTTCAAACTTCGACAAAAAAACGGGCCCCCTCTTCAGGGGCCCGTTTCGATTGGGACCAAATTTCTCTCAGCACTCGCTTACTTGCCGAGTGCCTTTTCGATCGCGGAGACCAATTCGGCTGCATCGGGCGAGGTTCGCGGAGAAAAGCGTCCTACCACGTTACCCTCACGATCGAGCAGGAATTTTTCAAAGTTCCAACTGATCTTCCCCTTCCCGGTAGGTTCGGTGTCGACGTTGGTCAGATACTTGAAAAGCGGTGCAGCATTGTCGCCATTGACTTCGATCTTGTCGAACATGTCGAAGGAGACTTTGTACTTGGAGGAACAAAACTGAGCGATTTTCTCGGGGGAATCTGGTTCCTGGCCGCCAAACTGATTGCAAGGAAATCCCAGCACCACCAGACCGCGGTCCTTGTACTTTTCGTAAAGGGCCTGCAAACCTTCGTACTGCGGGGTCAGACCGCACTTGCTGGCGACATTGACGATCAGGACTACCTTCCCGTCGTACTTGTTCAACTCCACTGGCTTCCCGTCGATCGTCTTCATCGAAAACGACAACGCCTTGGCAGGCTCAGCGGCCTGGCCACTGGCCGACAAGACCACTGCAACAATCCCCGAAAGCAACAGCCGACCAACCATGCTTGACCCTCCCTAAGCATTGAGAGAAACGCTCGCCATTCCTAAAATTCCGACCTCTAAAGATAAGAATAGCAAGTCTGGCAAGGGTTCGGCAAATCCCGGAGCATGGCGATTGGTTTCGTTCCGGTGATTTTTATCGCTCCGTTCCGGAGTAGGAAACGGAGAGTTGTTGCGCGCCAGCGTGCCGGGTTCTTGGAAACCTGGTGGCCCAAACGACCTGACCCCGGCCTGTGCGGTATACTGAATGTGGTGGGATTCCGAAGCCCACCCCCTCCCGTGAGATCCCACCTTGCCTCTGTTTTGCATCGGTGTTTCCATGCAAACTTGCCATTTGTTACCCCGTCACTTGGCTCCCTTTCTGGGGCGTCGCAATCGGTCGCTATGGATTGGCTTGATGCTCTGGTTCGTTCTTGCACCGGCCGCGCGTCCGCAAGAGGTCTCTTACAACCGCGATATTCGACCGATCCTCGCGGAGAACTGCTTTTACTGCCACGGTCAGGATCCTAACCACCGAGAAGGAGACTTGCGACTGGATCGCCGCGAGGAAGCGGTGCAGAAGGGTGCAATTGTCCCAGGCAAGTCGAGCGAGAGTGAGTTGGTTCGGCGCATTTTGTCGACCGACCACGACCTCCAGATGCCGCCTCCCGAGTCCAATCGATCGCTGACCGAACCGCAGAAGCAATTGCTGGCGAGATGGATCGATCTGGGGGCTCCCGAAGAAATCCACTGGGCATTCCAACCTCCCAGGCATCCCAAGCCGCCGGAGGTTCGGGCCACGGATTGGCCCAAGACTCCGATCGATGCATTCGTGCTGGCACAACTTCAGAAGGTGGGCCTAAGCCCCAATCCGCCCGCCGATCGTGCAACGCTGATCAAGCGGCTGTCGATCGACCTGCTGGGAATGCCACCCAGTGAGGCGGAGGTCGACCATTTTGTAGCCGACCCAAGCGAGGATGCATACGAGCGACTGGTGGAGCGGATGTTGGCCGATCCTCGGTATGGGGAGCGAATGGCGCTGCCCTGGCTGGATGCGGCTCGCTATGCCGACAGCAACGGTTTCCAGCAGGATGGCGACACCTGGCAGTGGATCTGGAGAGACTGGTTGGTGGGTGCACTCCAGCGAGACATGCCTTTCGATCAATTCACGGTTTGGCAACTGGCAGGCGATCTTCTGCCCGACGCCACTACGGAACAGAAAATTGCCAGCGGCTTCAACCGCAATCATCTCCTAAACGGCGAGGGAGGTGCAATCCCGGAAGAGCAACGGTTTGTGATCCTGTTCGATCGGATGGATACGACCGCGACCACATGGCTTGGCCTGACCATGGCCTGCGCCCAATGCCACGATCACAAGTACGACCCCATCACGATGCGCGATTATTACGCGATGATGGACGCATTCAACCATCTTCCTGAAAACGGAGTCCCTCAGTACTTTTCATCGCGGATTCGAGTGGCTCCGCCTCTTATCGAACTTCCCACCGCCGAAAACCTCGCCAAGCTCGCCGAGTACCAGCAAAGTATCGAGGCCGTACAGCGCGAGGTACAGCCTCTGGAACAAGCGGCTTTCGAAAGCTGGAAGCTTGCCATCCTCGCCAGCCAAGCGGCGACCGACGCGGCAGGGTTGCCAGATGCCGTCCGCACTCTCCTTGTCAAGCCACAGGAACAACGCAGCGACGACGAGAAGAACCAGTTGGATTCGGGGCTGAAGAAGCACTTCGATGAAAAGATCCGTCCCTCCCTGGCCGCGAAGTTCCCAAAGCTCAACGAAGCCGCACAGATCCAACAGCAACTCAATCAGTACCGCAACGACCAGATCCCTCGAGTGATGGTGATGAGCGATACACAGAGGCGAGAAACATCGATCTTGGATCGCGGCAACTACTTGGCTCCCACCGAGAAAATCTCCTTTGCCACCCCAGCGTTTCTCCCACCGCTTCCCGAGGGCGCCCCGGCCAACCGCCTGGGGCTGGCTCAGTGGCTGATCTCCGACGAACACCCTCTGACTGCTCGCGTTCAGGCCAACCGAATCTGGCAGCATTTCTTCGGTCAAGGGCTCGTCAAAACCTCGGAAGACTTCGGCGTCCAGGGAGAATACCCAATCCACCTCGATCTGCTCGACTGGCTCGCCAGTGACTTCCGGAAGGGGGGTTGGAGCAGCAAGCGGCTGCATCGAACCATCCTGCTAAGCGCCACCTACCAGCAGTCCAGCCGGATCACCCCAGAGGCGCTGGCACGGGATGCGGAGAATCGCTACCTGGGGAGGGGAGCTAGGTTTCGGATGCCAAGCCTAATTCTGAGGGACTGGGCTCTATCGGCCTCCGGTCTTCTGGAGCGACGCATTGGGGGAGCACCGGTGTATCCGTATCAGCCCGATGGAGTCTGGGAGTCGCTGGCGATCACGAAGGAACGAGATTTTACCTACCCGGATTCCCAGGGAAGCGACCTCTACCGTCGAAGTCTCTACACCTTCTGGCGGCGCACGGTTGGCCCGTCGAATATGTTTGATGCTTCCAACCGGCAGGCGTGCCGCGTACGCGGTGCACAGACCAGCACGCCGCTGCATGCATTGACGACGTTGAACGATCCCACTTGGATCGAAGCGGCGCGTGTGCTGGCAGCCGAATTGATGCGTGATGCCCCCTCGATCGACATTCCTTTGCAGCAGGCGTTTCGCCGGACGACACTTCGTCTCCCGACCGCATCCGAATTGGAACTCTTGCGGTCGATGTACCTTCGGCAGGTAGAACTGTTTCGGCAGCAGCCCGACTTGGGGCGTCCGCTATGGAGTACCGGCAAATTCCCAGCCCCCCCGATCCCCGACGACAAACTGCCGGAGGCGAGCGCCCTGGCGACGGTGTGTCTAGCGATCTTCAACCTGGATGAATCCCTGAACCGCGAGTAAACCGCCATGTCGCAACGGGAAGGTGGACCAATGATTCCCTCGTGGATGCAAGAGAACATCGAACGGGTTCAGCGTCGTCAACTGTTCGGCAGGTTCTCCTCAGGGCTTGGAATGGCGGCCCTCGCTTCCCTCTTGAAGTCCGACGCGCAAGCTGCTTCCCAAGAGGCCCTTGGCATCCCGCCGGCCATTGCTGGGCTACCGCATCATGCGCCGAAGGCCAAACGTGTCGTCATGCTCTGGCAAGGTGGCGGCCCTTCGCATGTCGATCTGTTCGATGACAAACCAACCCTACGAGATCGGCAGGGACAGGATATCCCCGATTCGGTCCGCGGGTCGACTCGCCTTTCCACCATGTCCTCCGGTTATGCCAAGTGGCCCTGCATTCCAGCGATCAAGCCGCATCGAGCGAACGGAAAATGCGGGATGATGCTCAGCGAAATGCTTCCCAAGCTAGGAGCCATCGCTGACGAACTATGCCTGATTCGAAGCATGCACACGGAAGCAGTCAATCATGCTCCGGGAGTCACATTCTTTCTCACCGGGGCTCAGGTTCCCGGCCGCCCAAGCCTGGGGGCTTGGCTGACCTACGGATTGGGATCCGAGTCAGCGAATCTTCCATCCTTTGTGGTGATGACCTCCAGCGACAAGGGGAAGACCTGCGGTCAGTTATTTTTCGATTACTACTGGGGCAGTGGCTTTCTGCCAAGCAGGCACCAGGGAGTTCGATTTCGGAACACAGGCGATCTGGTCCCCTATCTGGCCAACCCCCAAGGAGTTCCTGGTGCGGCGCGTCGCGCCATGCTGGACGATGTGGCCAAGCTGAATGCCCTCCATCTGGCCGATTACGGAGACCCCGAAATCGACACGCGGATCGCACAGTACGAGATGGCTTACCGCATGCAAAGCAGCGTGCCGGAACTGGTGGACTTTTCGACCGAGTCAGCGACAACGATCGAACGCTATGGTCCGGATGCGCTCGCCAAGGGAACATTTGCCAACAATTGCCTAGTAGCACGACGGTTGCTGGAGCGAGGGGTGCGATTCGTTCAGCTGATGCATGCAGGATGGGATCAGCACAACAACCTCTACACCCAGCTTGAAGCACAATGCTTCGACACGGAAGGACCGGCCGCTGCCTTGATCCAGGATCTGAAAGAACGCGGCATGCTCGAAGACACCCTGGTGGTCTGGGGCGCTGAATTCGGTCGCACCCCCTTCGGTCAGGGCGATCCCAACAAGCCGAATGGACGAGATCACTTTGGCCGCGCCTTCAGTTGGTGGATGGCTGGTGGCGGCGTGAAGCCGGGATTTGTCTATGGTGCCACCGACGAATTCGGTTGGAACATCGTCGAAAATCCGGTCCATGTCCACGACATGCAGGCGACCCTGCTGCACCTGTGCGGCATAGACCACACCCGGCTGACCTTCCGTTATCAGGGTCGACAGTATCGTCTCACCGATGTCCACGGCAATGTGGTCCAGGACCTGATCGCTTGAACCCAACGGGAATCCCGCTTCCATGGCCAGACGTTCATCGCCCATCCGTCGTTTTTACAGCGCAAAGCGATTCGCTTTTCGCTCATTGCTCCCTGCCCTGTCTGCCTGCTGCCTGATCCTAAGTCCCGGTACCACGCAAGCACAGCAGCAGGCTGCACCCGCGTCGAAGATTTCGTTCAACAAAGACATTCGACCGATCCTTTCGGACAAATGCTTTTTTTGCCATGGTCCGGATGCCGCCAACAGACAGGCCGATCTACGCCTAGACGATCGCGCAGTGGCGGTAGAACAAGCTGCTGCGATCCGCCCCGATCAGCCGGACGCCAGCCCGATCCTGGAGCGGATCCTGTCGGAAGATCCAGACCTCCAGATGCCGCCCCCCCATTCCAAGCTGGATCCGATCACCCCCGAAGAGCTGCAAAAGCTTCGCAACTGGATTGCCGAAGGAGCCGTTTACGAACCGCACTGGTCCTTCCTACCTCCGGAGTTCCCCACGGAAAAAGGAACGCCAGCGTCACTAATCGATGAGCCGATTCGGAGGAAGCTGGCGACGATGGGAAGGTCGCAACGTCCGAGCGCCGACCGCGCGACGCTCCTTCGCCGTCTGTCGCTGGATCTGATCGGCTTGCCGCCGACTCCCGAAGAATTAACGGAGTTCCTGGAAGACCCATCGCCCGACGCCTACGCCAAACAGGTCGATCGCCTACTGAATTCCCCCCGCTATGCCGAACGGATGGCAGTCGACTGGCTGGATGTCGCTAGGTACAGCGACAGCTTCGGCTTCCAGGTCGATCGCGATCGCGAAATGTGGCGGTGGCGGGATTGGGTGCTGCAGGCTTTTGAAAAAAATATGCCGTTCGATCAGTTCATCCAGTGGCAGGTCGCTGGCGACATGATCGAGAACCCCACGCAGGACTCCATTCTCGCCACAGCATTCCAAAGACTGCATCAGCAGGAAGCCGAGGGTGGAAGCGTCGAGGAGGAATATCGTGTGGAATATGTCACCGACCGTGTGCAGACGTTCGCGACTGCCTTCCTCGGACTGACCTTCGAATGCGCTCGCTGCCACGATCACAAGTTCGACCCCATCTCGCAAAAGGATTTCTACCGACTCTTTGCAGTCTTCCAGAACATCGACGAAGCGGGTCTCTACTCTTACTTCACGCCTTCACCGCCGACGCCAGCCTTGATGCTTCCCAACGATCCGCAGAAGGAACAACTGGCCACTCTGCGTCAGTCAGTGGAGGAGGCGGAGCAGGCGGTACAGAAGCTACTCCAGCAACGCATGGCAGGGATCGGGGCGGCAGCGATGGCACAACCTTTGCTGGGAGAGATCGCTAGGTTTCCGCTGGATGACCTGCAGCAAGGGAAATCTCCCAGCAAGCTGAAAGCGGAGATGGTGGCGGAAGTGCGAGGAGAAAACAAAGCTGTTGCTGGCCAACAGGGGCAGGCGGTCGAATTGACGGGAGATGATCCGATCGATCTACCGATCGGAAACTTCCGCCGCAGTCAGCCCTTCTCCATTTCGCTGTGGGCGGAGACCCCGGATCGGAAGGAACGGGCCGTGGTGCTCCATCGATCGCGAGCCTGGACCGATGCCGCCAGTCGCGGATACGAACTGCTGTTGGAGGAAGGAAGATGGAAGTGGTCTTTGATCCACTTTTGGCCTGGAAACGCCATCTCCATCCGCACCCGAATGGAAGCACCACTGAACCAGTGGACCCACGTCACCGCTACTTACGACGGGTCCAGCCGCGCTGCTGGACTAAAGCTTTACATCGATGGAAAACCTGTCGACTGCGAAGTGGTGCGGGACAACCTGACCAAAGAGATCACCGGGGGCGGAGGAGACAATATCGCGATTGGCGAGCGGTTTCGCGACCGTGGCTTTCGCGGTGGCAAGGTGGATGAGCTACGAGTCTTCGATCGCCAGCTAACGGCCTGGGAAGTCGCCCAGCTTCCTTCCAACTGCGATGCGCAGCTCCATGCTGTTGCGTTGGAGTCCTTGGGGCCAGTCGATGCCCAACTTCAGGAGACTGCAATCCACACTGGCGATGAAACATTCCGCACGGCGCTTGTCGCGTTGCAGCAAAAAAGAGAAGCGCTGCACCAACTGGAAGACAGCATCCAAGAAATCATGGTCATGAGGGAACTGCCCGGCATGAAGCCAGCATACCTCCTAACGCGTGGCGAATACAACCAGCGCGGTGAAGCGGTAGAGCCAGGAGTCCCCGAAGCGCTACCGCCTCTGCCGGAAGGAACGCCTGCCAACCGGTTGAGCGTCGCGCGCTGGCTGACCGCTCCCAACCATCCGCTGACAGCACGCGTGCTGGTCAACCGGCTTTGGCAGTCCTTCTTCGGACGCGGGCTCGTGAAAACCTCCGAGGATTTCGGCAGCCAGGGGGATCGCCCAAGGTATCAAGAAGTTCTCGATGGTCTTTCCGCCCACTGGATTCAGACCGGTTGGGATCTGAAAGGGTTGATTCGCACGATCGTGATGAGCGACACGTACCGGCAGGAGAGCCTCGATGAGCCGAAGTGGATGGAAGAGGACCCCGAGAACGATTGGCTTGCCCGCGGACCGCGATTTCGGCTTTCGGCCGAAGCGATTCGCGACCAAGCGCTTGCGGTTTCCGGTTTGCTGAAACACCAACTGGGTGGCCCACCCGTAACGCCGTATGAGATGTCGGAGGCGTTCAAGCCGGCAGGTCCCAGCGGAGGTGACGACGTCCGCAGAAGAAGCCTTTACTCGGTCTGGCGACGCACCTCACCTCCCCCCGCGATGCTGGCCTTCGACGCACCGCGTCGCGCGGTTTGTATCGCCAAACGGGAACGCACCAACACCCCGCTCCAGTCATTGATCCTTCTCAACGGGACGCAGTACGTAGAGGCTGCACGAGCTCTTGGGGAACGGTTGCATCAGGAATCTCAGGGGGAGCTGCCCAAGATGATCGAACGCGGTTACCTCCTCTGCCTATCGAGAAAGCCCACCGAGCCAGAGAGCAAGACGCTCCAGAACCTCTATGAAGACCAGTTGGCCTACTATCAATCGCACCCGGAAGAGGCTGCTCAGATTCGAAAAGTAGGAAACGCTTCCACCGACCCGATGATCGATGACGCGAGGGCCGCCGCCGCATTCGCTCTAGGACAGGCGCTGATGAACCTCGATGCCTTTCTGATGAAACGCTGACCGACCAATCCAGCAGCCCCCCGGCTGCTCTGCTGTATCGAAGGAACAGGAAAATGGACAGAGAGTTCTCCAACGCGGCCCATCCCAGTCTGACTCGGCGCCATCTGCTGAGGCAGTCCGGCGCGGCGATCTCCGGGATTGCAATGGCCGACCTGCTGAATCGCGATGGCTTGCTGGCAAACGACCAGCCGCTCCCAGCCCAAGGGGCTCTAGGTGGGCAATTCCATCACCCCCCCAAAGCCAAACGGATCATTTCCCTTTTTATGTCGGGGGGGCCATCGCAACTGGACCTCTATGACTACAAGCCGGAACTGGTCAAACGAAATGGGGAACAACTACCCGATTCGGTCAGAAAAGGTCAGCGTCTAACTGGTATGTCAGGCAACCAGTCTTCCATCCCGTTGGTCGGGTCCCCCTTCAAGTTCCAGCAGCATGGACCTCAGGCGGCATGGTTTAGCGAGTTGTTGCCCCACACCGCATCGGTCGCCGACAAGCTTTGTATCATTCAGGCAGCCTACACCGAAGCAATCAACCACGGACCTGGTGTCACCTTCCTCCAGACCGGGACTCAGATCGCCGGAAGGCCAAGCATCGGTTCATGGCTAAGCTACGGCCTTGGCCAAGAGAACGACAACCTTCCCGCCTTCATCGTCCTGATCACGAAGGAAAAGGGTGGACAGCCCCTGGGAGCCCATCTTTGGGGAAGCGGCTTCCTATCGTCCCAGCATCAGGGGATCCTCTTCCGCGCCGCGAAAGATCCGGTCCTGTATCTCGGAAATCCACCCGGAGTCTCCCCCGAGAGCCGTCGCAATCTGTTGGATCATCTCAAGCAATTGCATCAAGCCGACTACCAGCAGGGAGCCGATGAGTCGATTCTCAATCGAATTGGCCACTACGAAATGGCGTTCAAGATGCAATCGAGCATCCCCGAGGCATCGGATCTGTCACAGGAACCCAAGGAAGTGATCGAAAGCTATGGGCCAGATGCTGCCAATCCAGGGACCTTTGCAGCCAATTGCCTGCTGGCCAGGAGACTGGCCGAACGGGGAGTCCGCTTCATCCAGCTCTACCACCAGGATTGGGACCACCACGGCGGACTTCCAGGAGGCCTACCCGGCCTATGCCGCGAGACCGATCAACCTGCTGCCGCATTGATCCGCGACCTGGAACGGACCGGCATGCTCGATGAGACGCTGGTGGTTTGGGGGGGCGAATTCGGCCGAACGAGTTACTGCCAAGGAAAGATCCAGCAGAACTTCGGACGCGACCACCATCCACGTTGCTTCACCATGTGGATGGCAGGTGGAGGCATTCGGGCTGGCAGCATTCATGGAACAACCGATGAACTCGGGTACAACGTTGCGACCGGTGGAGTCCATGTCCACGACCTGCACGCGACGATGCTGCACCTGCTGGGAATCGATCACGAACGATTGACCTACAAGTTCCAGGGCCGTCGCTACCGTCTCACCGACGTCCACGGTACCGTGGTCCAGGAACTGCTGGCCTGACCTGGCCGCCAGTTCCTGCTTCAATTGCACCGATAGATCAGCGAACGATCGGGCCAGCGGCAGGTTGTTCGGCCACCTGCGTCTGATCGGGCACATAACCCAAATAGCACATCAGATCCTTGATCTCTTCTGCCAGGAGTACATCCATAAGATTGGCTGGCATCAGAGAGGTTTTGCTGGTGCGTATCTCCTCGATGTCCTCGCCGGGTATCGTCACTTCACTCTGATCGGCGCGACGCAGCTTCACACTTCCATCAGGCAGCTTGGTCAGCATGCCCGACTCCACTGTTCCATGGACGGTGAGGACGCGCTGCGCCACATACTGATCGCTGATGATGTGCGAGGGATAGAGGATCGATTCGAGTGTCTCCTGGCGGTGGAAACGGCGTGAGAGCGTCGTCAGATCGGGTCCGAGATTGCCACCCTGGCTTCCCATCCGATGGCAGTCGGCGCATTTGGCCTTGGCGTAGGCCAATTTCCCCTTCTCGCGAGATCCGCTCTTACCTTTTGGACCATTGAGATATTCTTCCACCAGCTCCATCGTCCACTTGCCGTCAGCACCCTCACTGGGAAGTTCTGCCTGCGCGTGAGCCGGATTCTGCTCGTGGAACCATCGTTGCCAGATACCCAGCTGGCTGTCGATGCTTTTCGCTTCGTCCCGGAACGAGTTGCCAGTCCAGTGCTCCAGAAGGGCGATGGCACTATTCGGATCCTCTCCATCGCGCTGCATTCTCAAAGCGTGCAGGATGACCTGACGGATCGCCTCGGGATCATCCGTGGCAGCAGGAACCGTCTTGAGTTGCGAGAGAATGTCGGAAACCGCGAAGTCATCTAGGATAGGAAGGCTGCGAATGAGGTAGTCCCAATTCTCTCCATCCGGTTGAAGTGACAGTCCGATTGCAACCGCAGCGCGGCGATCGGGACTGCGTCGCCATACCTCACGCAGATACGCCATCGATTCCTTGTCACCGTGCTGAGCCAGGACGGCCGTAATGCCGGTCTTCAATCGTTTGTGACGATCCGATTCCAATCCTGACTGATCGATGGCGGTATCGATCTTCTTCAACACCTCCACATCCTCAGGGGACAATTGCTGAGGGAAGATTCGCAGCCCAGCCAATGCTGCATTGGGCCACTGCACTCCTTCGGCGACGAAAACCCTCGCTTCCTCCACCGACATGTTCCGAGTGAGATCGGCGGTGGCATTCATGATATAGAGAGGAAAACTGCTCCCTCCTGGTGCCTGCGTCGCTTCTTCCATGAACTTCATCAACGAGAAAAGCTCGGGGCTGGACCACTTGCGGTTCAGGAAAGGCAAGTGCATCGCTAAATGGACGCGGTCCTCCATCGGAGCGTTGCTCTGCAAGTAGGCGATCGCGCGATCCACCATGTCGTCAGACCCTAGGGCTACCGCTAGGCGGATCAATTCCCGGTTGATGATTCCTTCCCCTGCAGGAAACTCTTCTGAGATCCGTTGACGCAGGCGCGGTACCTGATCTCCCTGGATCCCGGTTCGATGCAGCGTTACCTGAACCAGTCGCAACAGATCGAGGAAGTCGCGGTCGCTGACAAATTCTTCTAGCGTCTCCTCAACGGCTCGGATGACGTGCATCCCCTGAGCCTCTGACGAATCGATCGACATCAGTACCAGCCCCCCCTGCACCAACAGACGCGGATCCTTGCTTTGGATCAGCGAATCGGTCCAAAGGGACGGATCGATTGTTTCCAAAAGTCGCTTGGCAGCAAAAGCCAACCAGCGATCCTCACTGGCAAGAAGTGGCAACAACTGCGCAGGATCGACCTCGGCACCCAGCCTTACCAACGATTCGCATGCAGTGCGCTGCACCATGCGATCGCGATCGCGCAGCATCTCTTTTAGCCTTTTGGCCGCCAGGTCGCTGGTCGTCATCAGCCCCAGCATCTGGGCGCACTTGCTGCGCAATTGTTCGTTGGGGGAACGGGATAGTTCGATCAGCAATTCGGCCGTCGGCGCAGGCCCCATCAACTGCATCAGTTCCAGCGCCCGGATGCGATATCTCGCTGGGTTTTCAGGGCTGTAGGCGACTCCAGCCACCGACTCATTCCAAGATACCCCCTGCTCCTTCTTCAGCAGCGCGACCTCTTGCCGAGCCCAGGCGGAGGCGAGCTGGGGTTGTCGAATCGCCCTCGCGATTCCGCTCCCCAATTGCGAAAGCTCCCGCGATGGCTCGCCCGTCCAACGAACTCGATAAATGCCGCCGTCGGTGCCACGACCACCGACGGAAAAATACAACAGGCCTTCGCGATCGACATCCATGTCGGTCACGTTGAGAGGCTGTCCGCGAACAAACAGCTCCGCCTGTGCCTTGTGACCTGCCCCCTGCGGTTCCAGCTTGACCGACCAGATTTTTCCCTCGGACCAGTCGGCCAGGAAAAGGTTGCGATGGTACTTGGCAGGGTAGGTGTAGTGATCGTAGACGATGGAACCAGTTGGGGAGCCACGGGCGGTGTCGAGCACCGGTGGGATTCGATCCGGATAGTATTCAGGCCACTGGGCCCAGCCGCTCCGCCACCCCAGCTCCGCTCCCGATGTGATCTCAAACAATTGCGTTGGCCGATACCAGGTCATCCCTACATCGGCCTCCATGTCGCTATCGTGCAACCATAAGCTACCGTCGGGATGAAAAGCCAGATCGTAGGCATTGCGAATACCGCCAGCGACAACTTCCACGTCATTACCGGTCAAATCGCACCGGATCACCGTGCCACCTGGAGCACGAATCCCCTTGGCATGTCCACCTGGATCTTCATAACGAGGCAGCAGAAGGTCGCCTTCGTAAGGATTCCGGTAAGGACTCTTGCTGCTGATCTCCTGGCTTACCTTCACGTGGTTGCCGACAGCGACATAAAGAAGTCCGTCCGGACCAAGGGCGATTTGGTGGGCCCCATGCTCGCCAGCTATCCCTTCGAAACCGACCAGCTTCTTCGGTGATTCCAGGGTTCCATCTCGATCCTGATCGACCAGTCGATAAAGACCACTGCCCTCGGGTCCCTCGCCAGTGACATAGAGATCGCCGTTGAGCGGCAGCAGGCCCTGGACATTCTTCACTTGGTCGCCGTAGGTTCGCACTTTGTCATGGCGTCCGTCTTTGTCACTGTCGTAGATCAAAAGAAGTGGGCCGCCTTCCTGAGAGGCGATGATATGGCCGAACTCGTTGAAAGCCATCGCGATCAGCGATCCTACCTCGCCATCACCAAGGATCTCCTCGACCTCAAATCCGGGCTGGGTCTCCCAGCGCCGTCCCTGACTAGCGACCAAGTCCTGCGATTCCTGGGGCCGATCGAAAGGAGCCGTCTCTCCCAGTTTCCCAAGGACCGCCGATGCCTCCCAACGGGAATCGTTGAAGGAAGTCATCTGCCAGCCATCGACGACGTCGGCGGTGCATTTCCAGGTCCCATCGGTTGCGATCGTCTGCCAGGGCTTCCCCTGCGGCTTGATCTGGACCTGAACCGCAACCCCTGCCGATTTCCCATCTCGATTCTCGACGCGTACGGCGATCACGTTGCGACCACGTGCAAACCACTGCGAAGCATCGTATTGATCCAGGTGCTCCAGAGACTGGCCCTGCCCCACCTGAATGCCGTTCAAATAAAGTTCGTAACTGTCATCGGCGACAATCGTCACCCGTGCCTGTTCAATCGCCGGCAATTGCAAGGTTTTGCGGAAGCAGGCGCTGCCGAGCGAAGCGGCACCTGGAGGGGAGTCGGGAGTCCAGATCCACTGGGTTTCCTGGGCCCCAGCCAAACCTGCCGTAAGCAAACCAATCGACATGATGAAGATGGCGAGGCTGGCCAGCCAGTGACTCGGACGATCCCCCATGCGATCCACCATACCGCGAAACGCAACAACGGCTGCCATGTCAGCGTCCCATCCCTGAATTGAATGCAGATCCAATAAGCCCCCCAGGTCATTGCGCGACCTAGTGCCTGGCGGGTCTTAGCAAACCCTGCCACGCTGCCACAAGATCACTTCCTGATCCCATCAACGGCAACACCACTACCCCACTTCCCCGCAATACCTCTCGCCTGAAACTTTTGTCGAACGCTACAATGGGAAGTGCGAGAAACGCGCTAGTCGACAGAATGCCCTCAAAACCGTCAGCGGTGATGCGCTATGAAATGCATGCATTGCGAGAAGCCCGCCACCTTCCACATAACGGAATTGACCGATCCGCAAGGGCCGGTCATCCTGCACCTGTGCGAAGATCACGCCCGGGAATTCCTGGCCGGTGGCGAGGGAGTTGCCACGCCACCCTCCCTCGCTCAGATGGTGGCACAGCAACTGCAACTGGAACCAGAGCTGGGGGAATTGGAGGAAACCGACCGCAAAGAATGCCCCGTATGCGGGATGACATTTGCTGATTTTCGAAAAAGCGGACGTCTGGGTTGTCCCTACGACTACACTCACTTTCGAGAGCAATTGGAACCTCTGCTGACCAACATTCATGGTGCGTCGGCACATCGCGGACGAAAGCCGAATCGAGCTGGTATATCGCCCGAGGATCAGCAGGCATTGATCCAGCTACGGCGGCAGATGCAGCAAGCAATCGAGCAAGAGAACTACGAACAAGCCAGTCAGCTTCGAGACCAGATCAAAGGGCTTGAGGAGAAACAGCAGAGTGCCCAGTGAGCTGTTCCAGCCGAGTCATCCAGATGGATGCTTCGCCGGCAGGATGGCAGGATCATCCATCGCCAACAGCTAACCATGTGGCACCGTTTCAGGAACAGAAAGAATGTCCATCATCGCCTCGGTACTTGAAGAGGCTTCCGTCCGTTGTAGATCGTCGCAAGTTGTCGACCAAAAGGGGAATTCGTGAATCTTGACGACCTAGTCAACACCACAGGATCTTGGTGGTCGGGCCAGGGGGACCAGTCCGACATCGTCGTCAGTGTGCGCGCGCGTCTGGCGAGAAACCTCGCCGACTTCCCTTTCATCCGCCGTTGTTCCGACGCCGACCGCGATGCGATCTGCCGCCAAGTCCGAAGTGTTGGAGAAAAGCTGACCGAACCCTGCCGATTTTCTTTTCTCGATATCGCTCCGATGTCGGTTCTGGACAGGCAGTTTCTGATGGAGCGGCAGTGGATCAGTCGCGAACTGAGTGAGGGAACAGGAGCCAGGGGACTGCTGGCTGGCTCTGACGATCGCTACAGCGTGATGATCAATGAGGAAGACCATATCCGCCTTCAGGTGCTCCTTCCTGGACTTCAACTAGAAGAAGCCTGGGAGCACGCCAAATCGCTCGACCAGCATCTGGAAACTCACCTTCGCTTCGCATTCCACCCCGACTTCGGATACTTGACCGCCTGCCCCACCAACGCAGGCACTGGCTTGCGTTTGAGCGTCATGATGCATCTGCCGGCGCTGGTGATCACCAAGCAGATGGAAAAGGTCTTTCGCAGCATGCAGAAGATCTCCATCGCAGTGCGAGGATTCTTCGGCGAAGGTTCGCAGTTCATGGGAGACTTCTACCAGATCAGCAATCAAGTCACCCTGGGGCAGACTGAAGAAGAACTGATCGGTCGTGTGCAGGAGATCATTCCAAGACTCCTCGAATACGAACGGATGGCAAGGGATTTCCTCGTCCGAGAACATGCCCAGGATCTGGGAGACCAAATCAGTCGTGGCCTGGGAATACTGAAAACCGCGAAGAAAATCACCAGCGAAGAAGCGATGGACCATCTCTCCAAGGTTCGTCTGGGTATCAGCCTAGGCTGGATCGATCCGGTCCCGATCGCTACCGTCCATCGACTGATCATCCAAACACAGCCTGCCCACCTGCAAAAACGACATGGCGGCACCATGACTCCCTCCGAACGGAATATCGAACGAGCCCGATGGCTGCAAAGCGAATTCAGTCACTCCGGCGACTCGCACCGCAGTGGCCCCGAGGCAATTCCTTGAGACTGACCCCAAAACACTCTAACGATCGTTAGAATATCCTGGCGATCGATGCGAGCCCTCGGATCGAACCCTGTCGCCCCGCCGCCGGATGGTACTTCCGCAATCCCATTGCCGCTTAGGTTGCCTCTGGCGACACCCTCGATCGGTCCGCCATGACGGTGCCGGAGGCTGCCGAGGAATTGGAAGCAGCAGTAGCCTCTTGGCCTTCCCCGAGCTCTGGTAGGTTACTGCGCCATTGAAACACTAGCGCCGCTAGAGGCGGGACGGTCAGGTCGAGCATCGCTTGGCCATTGCCGCCGGTCGGCTGCGCCAGACCGCTAGTGGAATTCCCGACGTTCGATCCTCCGTAGTACTCCGAATCAGTATTGAGCAGCTCCCGGTAGACTCCAGGCCGAGGAACAGGCACCTTCCGATGACGAACCACAGGCGTGAAGTTGCAGACGACCAGCAGCGGTTCACCAGCTTCGTCGGCTCGCCGCAGATAACTGACTAGACTCTCCTGCCGGTCGCTGCAGTCAACCCACTCAAACCCCCTCGGATCGTAGTCCCCTCGACTCAGCTGCGGATACTCGACCAGCAACCGGTTCAAGTCGCAAACCAGTCGCTGTATACCTCGGTGCGGCGCCCACTGCAGCAAGTCCCACTCCAGCGGGCGACTCTCGCTCCACTCGTTCCAACCCGCCAGTTCATTGCCCATGAAAAGCAGCTTCTTTCCAGGATGCGTCCACTGGTAGGCCAGCAGCAATCTTAGGTTGGCAAACTTTTGCCAACGATCGCCCGGCATCTGCGCCAGCAGGGTTCCTTTCCCATGCACCACTTCATCATGCGAGAAAGGGAGCAGAAACCTTTCGCTGTGGTGGTACATCATTGAAAAGGTCAGAGAGTCATGATGAAACCGTCGATGAATCGGATCCTTTCGGAAATAGGAAAGGGTGTCGTTCATCCATCCCATATTCCATTTCAATCCGAATCCCAATCCGCCTTCGTCTACCGGTCGGGTCACTCCCGGCCACGCCGTCGACTCTTCTGCGATCGTCAGAACACCTGGATGCCTGGCCGCGATGACGCTGTTGAGCTTCTTCAGGAAGGCAATCGCCTCTAGGTTCTCGCGGCCGCCATACCGATTCGGAATCCACTCTCCCTGCCGCCGGGAATAGTCGAGGTAAAGCATCGAAGCAACGGCATCGACACGAAGTCCGTCGATATGAAACTGCTCCATCCAGTAAAGGGCATTGGCGATCAGGAAATTGCATACCTCATTGCGCCCATAATTGAAGATCAAAGTTCCCCAGTCTGGATGCTCCCCCTGTCGCGGATCCTCATGCTCGTAGAGCGCCGTTCCGTCAAATTGCCTGAGCCCATGACCATCGCGAGGGAAATGCGCTGGAACCCAGTCGATCAATACACCAATCCCATGGCGGTGGCAGTGGTCGACAAACTGCTTGAACTGCTGCGGCGTTCCGTATCGGCTTGTGGGACTGTAATAGCCGGTGGTCTGATAGCCCCACGATCCCGTAAAGGGATGCTCGCTGATCGGCAATAGCTCCAAGTGGGTGAACCCCATCTCCAGACAGTACGCCACCAGTCTCTCGGCCAGCGTTGGATAATCCAGCCATCCCGAGGGACGTCCAGATTCCTGCTGCCAACTGCCCAAATGCACCTCGTAGATCGATAGCGGACGATCAAGTCCCTGTCGCTCCCTCCGTCGCTCAAGCCACTCCTCATCCTGCCATGTGAAAGGCTGAAGTCCCTCGACAATCGAGGCCGTACCAGGGGGCAATTCGGATGAAAAAGCCATGGGATCGGCTTTATCCAGCACCTGGCCGTTGGGAGCCTGAATCCGGTACTTGTAGCGATCGCCCCGCCGCGCCTCCGGAACGATCCCCCACCAAATCCCGGTCGATCCGACAGGCTGAAGCGTGGCGAGATCTCCGGTCCATCGATTGAAGTCGCCGATCACCTGAACCGACGTGGCGTTAGGTGCCCAGACCCCAAAGACCACTCCCTTTTCGGGAACGGAGGACGCTGGACGCCCCACGGGATGGGCCCCCAGCTTTCCATAAAGCTCCCAATGCTCCCCCTTGCCGAAAAGAAATTGATCGAACGAAGACAGTGGCATCGGCTTCCCGTCGGTCATCAATCTCGAACTCCCTTCCCACGCTCCACGAAGCGCGGCGATTTCCTTGCTCCCAATCGCCCGGTAGCTTGCACCGTCCGCTCCAAGGCCGCCAGCCGTTCTCTCTTCAAAGGACAGCCGCCTCATCCCAACCGCACGCCATCGTTTCCCAACGGCCGGACTCGCAACCCAAGACACTTTGCGCTGCGGAAGCTCCAAGTCTGGCAACGCCATGCCAATGGACAAGCCTCTACGCCAACATTCCTAGATAAATCGCCCCGCTACGTTAGTTTCTTTCTCCGACCAGCCGTTGCCAGTCAAAAAGCCAATCTAACGCGGGTTCTGGGCGAAAAAGGCCCGATTGGACCGAATCTTCCAGTCCGCCAGACAAAACAGCATCCCAACCCCTGGGCGGCTGAGACAGCGCCGAAGGAAATACCATTTCTTTTTCTCGAGGCCCCTCGGTTCGCTACCCTCCTTGATTGATTGCAGGGCACAAAGCCAATATACTCCACAGACGTGTGGGGACTTCGCGTAGCGCTGCCTAAGAGGGGAGATCCTTCCCCCGAAGTGGTCTCAAGGTCGTCCGCCATCCAGCGGCCCAGAGCCGGTCGCAGCTGCTCGCCTCCCACTTGGATTTATCTGTCGAACCGCGCCCGTCAAAGGTTTCCCTCCATGATCGTGCAACAACGCCGTTCGTTTCTCGTCCAAAGCACCGCTGGTCTGGTTGGCTTGGGCCTGACTTCCCATTCTCCGTGGTTGACGCAACCCGCGACTGCCGCACCCATCCAAAAAGAAAAGCTTCCGTTCTCCATTTCGCTGGCCCAATGGTCGCTCCATAAAATGCTTTTCGGAGGCAAACTGGATAATCGCGATTTCGCCAAATTCACCAAGGAGCGATTTGGGATTGATGCCATCGAGTACGTGAATCAGTTCTTCAAAGACAAAGCCAAAGACAATGCCTACATCGATGACCTGAAGAAGCGGGCCGATGACTTGGGAGTCAAGACGCTACTCATCATGATCGATGGCGAAGGAGCTCTTGGCGACCCAGATGAAGCAAAACGCAAGAAAGCGGTGGAGAACCACTTCAAGTGGGCGGAAGCGGCCAAGCGGTTGGGTTGCCATTCAATCCGCGTGAACGCAGAATCTTCGAAAGACTACGAGGAGGCGAAGAAACTGGCTGCCGATGGGCTTCGGCGACTCAGCGAATTCGCCAAACCGCTCGACTTGGGAGTCATCGTCGAGAACCACGGTGGACTCAGTTCCAATGGCAAGTGGCTGGCTGAAACCATCCGCGCGGTGGGGCTGGACAATTGCGGGACCCTTCCAGATTTCGGCAACTTTTATGAGTACGACCGCTACCAGGGTGTCACCGATCTGATGCCATTGGCTAAGGCTGTCAGCGCCAAAAGCTACGACTTCGACGCTCAGGGGAACGAGACGAAAATCGACTTCCGCAAAATGCTCCAGATCGTGCTGAAAGCGGACTACCATGGCTTTGTAGGCATCGAATACGAGGGTGGCCGACTGGGAGAAGAAGAGGGAATTCTTGCGACCAAGAAGCTACTGGAAACCTGTCAGAAAGAGCTTGCTTGAGACGGGGAACTCCCGGACCGTTGGATTGATCTATTGATTTGAATTGTGTTTTTTGTTGATTTCCGAAAGGTAAGTCCATGGCGACTCCGAAAAGAATTGTGGTCAACGAGCAGGATGGAGTCTCAGTGGTTCGCTTCGTCGATCGAAAGATTGTCGATTCGTCTAGCATCGAACAGCTTGGCGAGGAATTGATCGCCCTGGTGACCGTAGACAAGCGGAACATGCTGCTGCTGAACTTCGA